>Ga0335081_10018376_pt1 | contig 11302 bp, 8 predicted proteins | sample Lox_Sample_35_FD_206713 | JGI IMG/M metagenome (GOLD analysis project Ga0335081, IMG submission 206713) | Soil microbial communities from Loxahatchee National Wildlife Refuge, Florida, United States - Lox_Sample_3.5 | ecosystem: Environmental > Terrestrial > Soil > Wetlands | place: USA: Florida... | reverse complement strand
TTCCGGCCATTCCTCATCGTCCAGCGCGACAGCGACGGAATTCGCGTGACCGGGCGAAGTCTTGAGCACGACCTGGTTTTGCGCGATCCGGACATCGAGCAGAAACTCCGCCGCCAGCGTGGGAAGATGCGGGCCGGCGGCGGCCGGCGCGATCTGCCGGTAGCCCTCGGCCGTTTTCGCAAGACGCAGGTCGCGGATATCCCGCGAAAGGGTCACCTGCGTCGCGGGGACACCCAGCTTCTTGAGCTCATGTGCCAGTTCATCTTGTGTGGAGATGTTCTTGGTTCGAATGAGGTTCAGGATTTGCCCCTGACGGAAACTCTTGCTCATATACCCATCATCTGAGCCAGGCGTTCCTTGGCTTCGGCGAGAGCAGAAGCCACGGATTCCGGCGCGGTCCCTCCGGGCAGCGCTCGCGAACACATGCCCGATAGGGGATCGAGCAAGTGAGCGATATCCGGCGTAAATTCCGGCGCAAACTGCCCTAGCTCGGCGGCTGTCCAATCAGACGGTTTTTTTTCGCGGCGAAGGCTTTCGAGCACCAGCTTACCCACGAGCTGGTGCGCCTGGTGAAACGGCACGCCGGCGCGCGCCAGGCCCTCCGCCAGGTCGGTCGCCACCACCCAGCTTTCTTCGGCGGCCTGCCGCGTTCGTTCGCCGTTCAATTTCACGGAATGCGCCACCTCGCGCGCCATTTCGAGCGAAGCGCCCAACTGGTCGGCAGCCTCGAACAGCGGCTCCTTATCCTCCTGCATGTCGCGATTGTATGTCAGGGGAAGGCCCTTCATCGTCACCATCAAGGCGTTCAGACACCCGATCACCCGGCCGCATTTGCCGCGAATCAGTTCCAGCGAATCCGGATTTTTCTTTTGCGGCATCAGGCTCGAACCGCTGGTGACGGCGTCACCCAACTCCAGCCAGGCGAAGTCTTCGCTGGAATAGAGGATCCAGTCCTCGGCCAGCCGGCTGAGGTGCAGCATGGTGGCGGAGGCAGCGTAAAGGAAATCGAGAACGAAGTCTCGATCGGCCGAAACATCCATGCTATTGCGCGAAATCGACTCAAAGCCCAGATCTTTTCGCAGCGCCTCTCGATCGAAGGGAAATCCGCTGCCGGCCAGCGCGCCGGAGCCCAGCGGCAAGACGTTCGCCCGCCGTTGTGCCTCTCCGAAGCGCACCCAGTCACGCCAGAACATCTCGAAATAGGCGAGAAGGTAGTGGGGCCAGAGTACCGCCTGCGCCCGGCGCAAGTGCGTAAAACCCGGCACAACCGCGTTCGGATACAACTCCGCAAGCTGGAGCAGGGCTTCCATGAACGCACAAAGTCCGGCTCGCACGCGGTCACATTCCGTGCGGGTCCACAGGCGCATATCGAGCGAAACCTGCTCGTTGCGGCTGCGGCCGGTGTGGATCTTGTCGGCCACCGCGCCCGCGCGCTCTTTCAGCTTGCGGATGACGAGCGTGTGGATGTCCTCGTCGGTAGCATCCTCGAAGAATGCCGCTTGTTGCGCTTCGGCCTGAATCGCACCGAACGCCTGCACAATCGCGGCGCCTTCTTGGGGCGTCAAAATGCCCACACGCTCGAGCGCGCGCGCGAATGCCTGCGAGCCGCGGATATCGGCATCAATCAGACGTTTATCGAAATGGAGAGAACGGGAGAAGCGCTCGAAGGTCTCTGAAGGGCCCGTCTCGAAGCGCCCTCCCCACAGCTTCATGCGCTTGTGCCGGAGGCTTCAGCCTGCGGCTTCTTGAGCGAGGCCCGCACCTGAATGGGAAGTCCGATCAGGTTGATGAATCCCCGCGCGTCTTTCTGGTCATAGCTCGCGCCCATCGTGAAGCTGGCGATATCCAACGAATAGAGCGAGTACGCCGACTTCCGGCTGACCGGCTCCAGATTGCCTTTGTAGAGCCGCAGCGTGACCTCGCCGGTGGCCGTCTGCGACACGGTCTCAAAGAATGCATCCAGCGCCTCGCGCAGCGGGGTGAACCACAGGCCGTTGTACACCATCTCCGCGTAATCCAGCGCCAGGCGCTGTTTGTAATGAAGTGTGTTCTTGTCCAGCGTCAGGGCTTCGAGCTCTCGATGAGCCGCCATGATCAGGGTGCCGCCCGGCGTCTCATAACATCCGCGCGACTTCATACCGACGAACCGGTTTTCCACCAGGTCGATGCGCCCGATGCCGTGCTGCCCGCCGAGCTGGTTCAATTTCTCAAGTAGAGCCACGCCGCTCAGCCGCTCTCCATCGACCGACGCCGGCGCGCCTTGCTCGAACCCGATGGTGACTTCCGCCGGCTTGTCCGGAGCATCCTTGGGACTCGCGGTCAGCATCCAGATTTCATCCGGCGCCGCGTTGGCCGGATCTTCGAGCGCACCGCCCTCATGCGAGATGTGCCAGATGTTGCGATCGCGGCTGTAAATCTTTTTGGTCGATTGCAACACCGGCACATGATGCTTTGCCGCGTACTCGAGCGCGTCTTCCCGCGAGCGGATGTCCCACTCCCGCCAGGGCGCGATCACCGCAAGCTGCGGCGCCAGGGCTTTATAAGTCAGCTCGAAGCGAACCTGGTCATTGCCCTTTCCCGTGCAGCCGTGCGCCAGGGCGTCGCAGCCCGTCCGCAGCGCCACTTCGACCTGCTTCTTCGCCAGCAGGGGCCGCGCAATGGAGGTGCCCAGCAGGTACTTGTCTTCGTAAATGCCGCCCGCGCGCACCAGCCGCCACAGGTACTGGGTGACGAACTCCTCGCGCAGGTCTGCGATGTAGACCTCCGACGCACCGGTCTTTCTGGCTTTCTGTTCCAGCCCGGCCAGTTCGTCATCGCCCTGCCCGATGTCGCCGCATACCGCGACCACATCGCAATGATAATTTTCTTTGAGCCAGGGAATGATGATGGAGGTATCGAGTCCGCCGGAATAGGCGAGGGCCACTTTTGATGGTTTCATAGGTTTTAGGTGCCAGGTCTTAGGTGCTAGGTCCTTTTGCCCGCAGTTTCTTCGTCAAGCCGGTCAACACAGATGACGCAGATAATCACCGATCTGCTCCCTGCCGTGGCCCTCAGCGCTAGTCGCCGGTATTGAAACGGCAGACCGCTGGATTGGCGAAGCTAACCCATAAGTCTCGCTTCGTGGAAGGAGTTTCGCCAAGGCGTAAGAGCCAGTCACCAGATCCACCGCCTTCTGCCATACCAGCAGATCGCGGTAGCTCTTCACTAACACCTAGAACCTACCACCTGGCACCTGTTTCATCCCAGCATCATCACCAGCAGCGCCTTCTGCGCATGCAGCCGGTTCTCGGCCTGGTCGAAAACGATGGAGCGGTCGGATTCCATGACCTCGTCGGTTACTTCTTCGCCGCGCTTGGCGGGCAGGCAGTGCATGAACACCGCGTCCGGCCGGGCCAGCGCCATCAGTTGATCGTTCACCTGGTATCTGGCAAAACTTTTGCGCCGCTCAGCAGCTTCCTTCTCTTTTCCCATGCTGGTCCAAACATCGGTGTAGACCGCGTGCGCGGCTGCCACGGCTCTCTTCGGATCGCTCGTCAGCTCGACCTGCGCGCCGGAGATCGCTGCCAGACCCTCGGCCTGCGCCACGATATCGGGATCCGGCGCATACCCTTCCGGCGTAGCTATGGCGAAATCCATTCCCAATCGCACCGCCGTCAGCATCAGCGAGTGCGCCACGTTATTGCCATCGCCCACGAAAGCGAGTTTCAGACCTCGCAATTCGTCAAACTGTTCGCGCAGCGTGAAGACGTCGGCCAGCGCCTGGCAGGGGTGATAGAGATCGCTGAGCGCGTTGATCACCGGGGCCGACGACCAGTGCGCCAGCTCTTCGATGGTCGATTGCAAAAAAGTCCGCGCCACGATGCCCTGCACCCAGCGCTCCAGATTCCGCGCGACATCTTTCAGCGGCTCCCGCGCTCCCACCGGACCTTCGCACGTTACCGAATCGCCGCCGAGCTGCTTGATAGCCAGCTCGAAGGTGAGGCGCGTACGTAGCGACGGCTTTTCGAACAGCAGGCCGATGTATTTTCCAGTCAGGGCGCGCGCGTACTTGGCCGGCGAGCGTTTCATTTTCGCCGCGAGATCCAGGACATAGAGGACCTCTTCATCGGTGAGATCGAGGTCGCGCACCAGATCGCTCGCGCTGACTTTCGCAATTGGTTGGGCCGCTAAAGTAGTCGCCACTGGAATCTCATCTCCCGCGGATTGCATTTTTATGCATCCTGATGAATATTCAACCATAATTGGAACGCTCTGTCAATACGGTATTAAGTGGTCGTAAAATCAATTAATTACGCAAGATGACCGGCACAGTTGCGCGGCAACCCGGTTCTCGAAACAATAGCGACTATCATGTATCGACCCTTCACTTTGCTCCTCGCGGCCACAGCCGCGTTCCCCGCTTTGGCGCAGGAACAGCCGCAACCCGTTCAGTCGCCGGAGGTGCACGCGGATCGGACGGTCACGTTCCGCTTCCGTGATCCGAATGCGCAAGAGGTTTTGCTTTCCCTGGAAGGCACGAAGCGGAAACCCATGCAGAAAGACGAGCGCGGGGTTTGGAGCCTCACCACCGAACCTCTCGAGCCGGATTATTACAGCTATTCGTTCGTGGCCGACGGCGTGGGTCTGTTGGATCCAGCCAATCCGCTAAGAGTGCCGAACCTGCTGAGCGCAGACAGCGAGGTGCACGTGGCCGGCGCTTCGCTGCCCTGGGAAGTCAGCAACGTGCCGCGCGGTACTGTGCATCATCACTTCTATAAATCGGAGGTGGTCGGCGACGAACGGGATTTCTACGTGTACACACCGCCAGGATACGATGGCAGCGCCAAGAAGCTCTATCCGGTGCTTTACCTGTTGCACGGGTACAGCGACGATGCGAGCGCCTGGACGGCCGTCGGGCGCGCCAACGTGATTCTCGACAATCTGATCGCGGTTGGCAAAGCGAAGCCGATGCTTATCGTGATGCCGCTGGGCTACGGCGCCCCGGAAATTCTGAACCGCACCAGCCCTGCCTTCCGAGACGCGAACCTCCGCCTGCGGAACATGGACAGGTTTCGCGGCGCCCTGTTCACTGAGGTTATGCCGCAAGTGGAGAAGACCTACCGCGTGGCGAAGGATCGCAGTCAACGCGCCATCGCCGGGCTCTCGATGGGCGGCGCCGAATCGCTCTACACCGGACTGAATGCCGTCGACCGGTTCGCCTGGATCGGCGCGTTCAGCTCCGGCGGGATGGGCGACGAGTTCAACGGCATGTTCCCGGCGCTCGATTCCAAAACCAGCTCTCAACTGCGCCTGCTCTGGATCGCGTGCGGCACTGATGACCATCTGATCGAGGTGAACCGCAAATTCCGCGACTGGCTCACTTCGAAAGGCGTGCGATTTACACCGGTCGAGACACCGGGCGCGCACAACTGGATGGTGTGGCGGCGTAACCTGCCCGTCTTCGCCTCCCTGATCTTTCAGTAAAAGACCCACGACTGACCTCTGATCCGCTCAGCCGTGCGGATGGGTCAAGAACAGGTTTAGTGACATCCGATACAGTGTCAATGGGAATTCCTACCTCCGACCCTGTAAAAAATGTCGGGCACCGGCCCCTGGGCAGTCGTGAGGGTGGCCATCCGGTTGGAAATCTGAATGTCACCTTGGCGGCCCAATTGCTCCTTCATGTGGGTTGCTAATCCATTGGAGGGAGAGCCCATGCTCAAGGATGATCCCGCAGTCCAACCCGAATTGGAGTCGTCATTTCGTAGGCGCCGGCGCGCGGAGCTGTTTGATGAATCGGAGGAGCATCACACGATTCGCTGGATCGCCATGGCCATGGCTGTGGCGGCCATTGCCGGTCTCGGCTGGTACCTCTATCCCAGCCTGGCCCAATTGCCAGCCATTCCGGCGGCGCTCGCCAAGTTCCCCGCGTTGCAGGCATCGCTAGCGGACATGCGCGGCCGCGTGGCGGACACCGAAAGCAAATTGCAGAGCTGGGCCACTGGCCAGCAGGAGTTGCAAGAAAGAGTGGTGAATCTTCAGAAACAGGTGGAATCGCGCTTCCAGGCGGCGCGGAAACAGGCCCGCGAACTCAGCGCGGAGGTCTATCAACGCGTGCACGCGGAGACCGTGAATCAATGGCAGGGCATGCAAACCCGGATCACCAGACTGGAGTCGTCCAGCGAATCCGATCAGGCACGCATCGAGAAACTTCAGACCGAACTTGCAGCGCTGCGGCAAGAGGCCGGGCGGCAGGCGGACCAACTTCGCGCCGTGCGCGACCAAATGGAACAGGACGGCGCCAGCCGTGGCCAGCAGCTCATGAGCATCAACCAACGGCTCAGCGAGGAATCGCGCGACGTGGACGGTCTGGCGAAGAAGCTCGAAACCAAGCGGGTCGACTTCGAGGTCACCCGGAACCATAGCCGCCAGCTTACGTCCGGGATTTCTCTGGGGATCACGGGCACGGATGTGAGCCATCGGCGCGTCAGCGGCTGGATCTGGCTCATGCCCGACCGGCGCACCATCTGGCTTCAGGGCCAAGGCGCGCAGCAACCCGTGGTTTTCTATGGCTACCACGACAGCCAGCGCCGCGAATTGGTAATCACCAATGTCAGCAAGAACTCGATCAGCGGCTACCTGCTCCTGCCCGCGGAGAGCAGTCCGGCAGCTTCCCTGACCAGGATGGACCTGGGCCTCAATCGCTAAACGAGCCGGGCAGAAGCGGCGCGCTGCGGCGAGGCCGGCTCTGATCCGTCGCGCGGGCTACGCACCGGCCCGGCGCGATCCGGCCACAACCGTCACGCTCATCTTTCACCAAAACTGGCGAATTGATGCGGGGCGCGGGCGCTGTTGCCACCTGTTTTCGCAGCCATCCTAGCGTCCGGCGGCGTGTGGCGGTAACCTTGAAGTGCCCCCAACACATGGTGCACTTATGGTCGGTCAAACGGTCTCGCACTACCGCGTCCTCGAGAAGATCGGCAGCGGCGGAATGGGCACGGTGTATGCAGCGGAGGATACCAAGCTCAGCCGTCATGTCGCCCTGAAGTTCCTACCCGAAGAATGGACTAGAAATCCTCAGGCCTTGGAGCGCTTCGATCGTGAAGCGCGCTCAGCCGCCTCGCTCAACCATCCGAACATCTGCACGATTTACGAAGTCGGCGAACACGAAGGGCGACCCTTCATCGCCATGGAGCTGCTGCGAGGCCATACCCTCGCAGATCATATAGCCGGCAAGGCTTTAAAGACTGATGAACTGCTGCAATTGTCCATCCAGCTAGCTGACGCCCTGGCGGCGGCGCACACAAAGGGCCTCATCCATCGCGATCTGAAACCCACCAACATATTTGTAACCGACGGCGGCCAGACGAAGATTCTGGATTTCGGTTTAGTGAAACTGGCGCCCGCCGGAACCAGCGGCGAGGCCTCCACCGTGCTACTGACGCCACCATCGCCGAATGAACACCTCACCAGTCCCGGGTCGGCTGTCGGAACGGTGGCTTACATGTCCCCGGAGCAGGCACTGGGTGAAGAGCTGGATGCTCGCTCGGATCTGTTCAGCTTCGGCGTAGTGCTCTATGAGATGGCCACCGGAAGGCCGGCGTTTTCCGGGACCACGTCGGCGGCGGTCTTCGATGCTATTCTGCACAAGCCGCCGATTTCGCCTGTGCGATTGAATCCGGACTTGCCGCTCGAACTGGAAAGAATCATCAACAAAGCCCTGGAAAAAGACCGGGAGGTACGGTATCAGGTTGCATCGGAGATGCGCGCCGACCTGAGACGCTTGCGGCGCGAGTCGTCCGGGCACTCCGGCCTTGCGGCGACGGCAACCGCCGCGTCTTCCGTGTCTGCTGCATCCATGGCCGCAGCGCCGTCGACATCGCACGTTCCACGGCGCAAACCGGCTCTCCTGGTAGCGATTGCCGTACTCGCGCTGGCGCCCTTGGGATTCGCGTTGAGGCCCTCGGTGCCGGCTCCAAAAGCGCTCGGAACCGTCCAGCTAACCAACGATGGCCGCGTGAAAGCATTTGGCACTTCGATCATTCCGTCGGCGCTGTTGACGGATGGAACCCGGCTCTATTTCATTGTTGGATCGTTTCAGTCGCCGTCCCTGGCGCAGGTATCGGTGGAAGGCGGTGAAGCCACTACGGTCCCGGTTCCCTTTCAATTACTGAGCCTGGCGGATACGTCCCCCACACATCCTGAGCTTCTCATCGGCGGACCTCCCATGTCCGCTTCGGCCGCAGGTCTTTGGGTGCTTTCCGTCCCGGGCGGCCAAGCGCGCCGAATCGGCAGTTTGATGGTGACCGATGCCTCCTGGTCTCCCAGCGGCGATGAAATCCTGTACTCCGCCGGCAAGGATCTCTTTCGAGCCAGAGCCGACGGAAGCGGCGCGCGTAAGCTGGCGACCGTGAACGGTATTCCGATCCGGTCTCGCTGGTCCCCCGACGGCGAGCTGATCCGCTTTACGGTGTATGATCAAAAGCTTCTCCGGACAGAGCTGTGGGAAGTCCGTGCGGATGGAACACACCTCCGTGCGCTGACGAACGACCCGGCTCAAAATAGCTGCTGCGGGAACTGGACGCCGGACGGGAGATATTTTGTCTTTCAGTCGAACCTAAACGGGACCACGGGCATTCTAGCAATTCGCGAAAAGCGGCACTTTTGGGAAAAGGTGTCGCCGGCACCGGTTCGTTTGACAGTCGGCCAGATGAACGCGCTCGCGCCGGTACCCGGCAAAGACGGTAAGCGCATCTTCTTCGAGGGCGTCCTGCCGAGAAGCGAGTTGCTGCGGTTTGACATTAAGACGCATCAGTTTGTGCCCATAGCCGCGGGGCTCTCGGCCGAAGGTGTTAGCTTTTCGCAGGACGGCCAGTCCATGGCTTATGTTTCCTTTCCGGAGAGCGCCTTGTGGCGCGCTAAGGCAGACGGCAGCGAGCGGCGGCAACTGACCTTCCAGCCGCTGATCGCCGGTCTGCCCTGCTGGTCGCCGGACGGGCGGAGAATTGCGTTCAACGGGCAAATGCCGGGCAAACCCTGGAAGATCTTTGTGATTCCGGCGGAAGGCGGCAGTCCGGAAGAAGTCACACAGCGGGATCGCGCCGAGGTGGATCCAAGCTGGTCTCCGGATGGCGACTCCATCGTCTTCGGCGAGCGCGCCGATCTGGCGCAGATCTCGCGGGAGGCTGGAATCCATATCATCGACCTGAAAACGCACAAAGTCCGGGAACTGCCCAACTCGGTAGGTTTGTACTCGCCGCGCTGGTCGCCGGACAACCGGTACATCCTGGCGATCTCGGCGGACTTTGACAGGCTGCTGTTGTACGACTTGAGCGCCGGAAAATGGCAAGAGCTGCTTCATGCCCGGTCCAGTTATCCCAACTGGTCCAAGGACGGGAAATACATCTACTTCGCCGACGCTTTCGATACCACCTTGCCCTTCTACCGCGTGCGCGTGGCCGACCATAAACTCGAGCGTCTCGCCAACCTGGCCGACTACGGGCGAATCGCGCTGGGCCGCTGGGGCTGGTGGACCGGCCTGGGCCCGGATGATTCGCTGCTGGCCGCACGCGACATCAGCGTGCAGGAGATCTACGCGCTGGACTGGGAAGCGCCATAGACTCCGCCGGAACATCCTCCTGGCCAATTTGTTGGAATCCTGTTCCAGTCCGCCAGGGGAAGTCGCACGGAAATCCGGCTCCCCTACTGCACGTTTGGCAGGCCGGATGCCACCAGCGGTTTGCCGGGCGCCGCCGGAAGCGTGGCCGGGTTGTTCAGACACATCGGATGACCGAAACCGGTGGAACTGATCCCCACACTTCCCTGCGTGGTTCCGGAAGGCGCCGGGATATCGTAGATGATGTTGTCGGGGTGACCGGTGTCTCCCGCAAACAAGCTGGCCGGTCCCGGGATCACGCTGGACAAATGATCCAGATTCAGGTTGTGCCGGGTCCGCCAGGCGATATTGTGATCGGAACAGGAGGTGTCGCCGCTCACGCCCAGTCCGCCGACAATCTGATTGCTCGCGTTGTAGAGCGCCAGACCGCCGCCGAACACATTGATTCCTCCGATTTTCTGGCCAACCATGGGATCCGAGGCCGTGCCGTAACTGGATGAGGATCCTCTATAAGCCACAGCCGTCGAGACAGGATTGCTTTCCTGCAAACCGAAAAGGCTGCCTCCGGGCTGGACGGCGGCAAACAGGTTTGCCGTAGATAGCGCCAGCGCTCCGCCGTTGGCGCCGCTGTGCGCCGAAGCGTCCAGGCTGAAGGCATTGGCGGTATTGGCCTTTTGAGCGGCGATTACGCGGCTTCCCGGCCACTGCGAGCCGCGGTTTGTGCCCGTAAATGCAACCGCACATACGATCCCGTCACGATCGACGATGGCGCCCCACATATTCATGTTCAATCCGCTGCTTTCCGCGTCAGTAGCCGAAGCGAGAGCGCTCTTGAGCGTCGCGTAGCTCGGCAGATTCGCGCACGAACTCAGCGCTTCATCCGCACAAATGCAGGGGGAGGCGCCGAGTGTAAGCGCCAGCGTCACATAGAAACAATACTTCTTCATCATTTTTTTCTCCTCCGAGCAGGCCCGGAACGGCCTGACTCCAGCAGGTGATTATACTTACTTGGTGTTGCTTCTGCACCGGCGCGGAGCATGGGCCGGGGCAGGATGACCCGTGACTGAGAGGGAGCGACAGCTCACAATGTTGCCGATTTGCCCGCCGGCGGTGTCATGGACACCTTACGGCGCGTGTCCTAACCTGAAATCGTGGGGCGGGCGCTCATCTCTCTCGGCGTATTGCTGATCCTCATCGGGCTCGCGGTGAATTACGGCCCGCGTCTGCCGTTCCGCATCGGCAGGCTGCCCGGTGACATCTACATTCACCGGAACAACACGACGTTCTACTTCCCCATCGTCACCTGCATTCTGTTGAGTGCGGTTCTGACGCTCGTGATGTGGATCTTCAACCGGCGCTGACTACTTCAGACGGCCCATTTTGTCGAGCGGCCAATAGACGAATACGGCTTTGCCGTAGATGTGATTGCGAGGCACGGTACCCCATGCCCGGCTGTCATTGGATGAGCTGCGGTGGTCGCCGAGCACGAAGTATTCGTCCTGCGGCACGGCTACCGGCACGTGAGACTGATAGTCGCGGTACGCTTCGGGGACGTACGGCTCGTCCAGCCGCTTGCCGTTCACGTAAACCGTCCCGCTGTCGATTTGAACGGTGTCGCCCGGCAGGCCGATGACCCGCTTGATGTAGGACTTGCTGCGGTCCAGCGGGAACAGGAACACCACCAGATCGCCCCGCTCGATCTTGCCG
>Ga0335081_10018375_pt1 | contig 11302 bp, 10 predicted proteins | sample Lox_Sample_35_FD_206713 | JGI IMG/M metagenome (GOLD analysis project Ga0335081, IMG submission 206713) | Soil microbial communities from Loxahatchee National Wildlife Refuge, Florida, United States - Lox_Sample_3.5 | ecosystem: Environmental > Terrestrial > Soil > Wetlands | place: USA... | reverse complement strand
GCATCGCGCCAGACCAGTTCGTCGAGAACGAAATCGACCACCACCTTGGTCTCGTTCAGGAACTCATCCACAAACTTCTCAGTGGTTTTCGGATGGGCCAGCAGCTCCGCATACACGGGCCCGCAGATCACAAGGCCACCCTCACCACACGCCCGTCCGAGCACTGCGGTCATCTGAGACCCCAGTGGACCAGTCGACCAAAGCGCGGAAATCACATTGGTATCGATGGCCGTTCTCACTTGTCTTCTGGCTCCTCATCACGTAGCTCTCTGACCCACGCGTTGATCTCTTCCTTGCCGCCCCGGAAGGTGCCAAGGGCGCCGCGGTATTTCTCAAAGGGGTTCGTCCCCCGCCGCGCCGGGCGGATGATTGTGCGGTCACCCTCAACCGTGAACTCTATACTGTCGCCTACTCTCAGGCCTAGGCGCACCCGAATCTGCTGCGGGACCGTCACCTGGCCTTTGGTGCTGAGCACGCTGTGGTAGACCATCTCCTTACCATGCCTCCCTACGGTAAGGGTAGCAATACCTACCACGCTCTGTCAATCATCGCCATTCCGCCGCTTATGGCGCCTAAAGGTATCCTCTGTCGCCGACGGGCCGGACCACCCGTATGGCCAGCAGAATGATGCCGAAGGCAGCGACGTGGAACGTACTGACCAAGGCAAAGACTGGGCCGTAGCCGAATCCATGATCGAGCAGGTAGCCCACTACCAATCCGAAGAGAACCCCGCCGATGGCTCCCCCAAAACCGACCAGTCCGGCCACCGATCCGACAACCCGGTGGGGAAAGATATCGGCGGGCAGGATCATCACCAGCGTCGACCAGGACTGCTGCCCGAAAAACGCTACCGAGAATAGCAGAATCGCGGTTTGGATGGGCGACTTCATGACCAGTAAGATGAACGGCATCATCGCGGCGCTCAAGCCGAGCGCCAGCTTGCGCGCGAAGTCGACGGAACGCCCGCGCCGGATCAACCAACTCGAAAACCAGCCACCGGTGAAGCTGCCCAGGCCCGAAGCCGCATAGGGAATCCAGGCGAAGCAACCCACACGTTTGATGTCGAATCCCCGCGCGTCGTAAAGGTACTTGGGCAACCAGAATAAGTAGAAGTACCAGGCGGCATCGCTCAGGAACTTGCCCACCACAAGTCCCCACACCTGGGGAAAGGAGAAAAGCCGAAGCCAGGGGATGCCGGGCGTGTGCTCACGGCGGTCGGTGAAGACCTCGTCGATCGTGCGACGTTCCTCGGCCGTCAGCCGAGGGTGCTGCGCGGGAGGGAAGTAGTCTCTCGCCCACCATGCCACCCACAGCAGGCCGGCAGCGCCCGCAAGAAAGAACACCCATCGCCAATTCAGCACGCCCAGAACCACGGCGATCAACGGCGGCGCCACTACCGCGCCCACCGCGGTTCCCGCGTTCATGATGCCCATGGCCGTGGACCGCTCCCGAACCGGGAACCACTCGGCCACCGCCTTGGTCGCGGCGGGGAAGCCGCCCCCCTCGCCTAAACCCAGCATAAAGCGGCTGACGAAGAGCATCGAGAGGCCTAGGGCGAAGCCCTGGCTGGCGCAGGCGAGCGACCACCAGATCATGACCACCAGGAATCCGGCCCGCGTGCCGAGCACGTCGATCAGCTTGCCACCGCCCACGTACATCAGGGCGTACGCGATGAGGAAGGCCGCCTGGAGTTCGGAGAACTGAGTATTGGAGATCGGGATGTCGCGCTGGATCGCGGCGATGGCCACGGGCAGGGTCTGCCGGTCGAAATAGCTGATGGCGATGGCCGCACTGACCAGGATGGCGATGCCCCAGCGCAAAGCAACAGCTCCTTCGAAGTTTGCTACTGTCCTGTCGCACCCAATTCCAAAGCCGTCAAGTCTGCCCGTTATCGGGCGTAGGGCGTAGCAGGCTGCGGAAAGACTGTCGGGACGCGCCTTGAAAAGGCGTCTTTCATCATCCTGCTAGCCTAGGGACAGACCTTCTCCCTGCCCTTCGACCGAACGTCGAGAACACGGCCCTTACAGCGGGACCGGCACCGCGACGAACCTCCCGGGGCCATAGGGATCCAATGAAACAGAACTGGAGCCGTGGAGGATCAATTCGGAGATCAATTGCGCGGTGATAGGCGCCAGTAGGATACCGTTGCGGAAGTGGCCGGTGGCGAAGATCAGATTGGAAATGCTGCCATGGCCGAGTATGGGCCGGTGGTCCGCGGTGTCAGGACGCAGGCCGGCCCAGGCGCGCCGGAAGCGGAGACCGCCCACCAGGGGCGCGATGCGTCCCACGCCCTCCAGAATCGACCGCAGGCCCTCGCCGGTGACTACTTTTCCGAAACCGGCGTACTCGGCGGTGGTCCCCGCCAGAGTGCGCGTGGCATGGGGTACCATGTAATGGTGGCCCGCCCGCACCACCAGGGGCAGCTTCCGGTCGCTCGGGTCAGGCTCAAACTCGATCATCTGGCCGCGGCATGGTTGCATGGGCAGGTCTATGCCAATGGAAGCCGCGAGCTCGCTCGACCAGCAACCGGCCGCCAGAACGAAGCTGCCGGCGGAAATGTTCGCGGCCACGGACGACGGCGTTGAGGCGTGAGCGGCCTCCGAGCCATCGGAGGTGGAAAGCTCGGCGCCGACAAGACGATGCTCACGCTGCACCAGCCGGGTTACGGAGGTGCGGGTGAGAAACGTCACTCCCGCGCGCCTGCCGGCGGCGGCGACTGCCGATGCCAATCGTTCGTTGTCCACCCAATGGTCGCCCGCAACGAAAAGCCCCCCGGTGATTTGAGGCGAGAGACCGCGAGCCCGGCGATGGACCTCTTCTGGCGACAGGCGCTCAATGGACAGCCCGTGACCTGACTGCGCGCGATAGATGTGGTCTAATTCCGCCTGCTGGCCCTCGTCGGCAGCCAGCAGCAGCGCGCCCTCGCGATGATACCCTACGCTGGTGCCGGCGAGGTCTTCGACCCCGGCAACGAAGCCAGGGTAGAGATCGCGGCTGGCCTGGCAAAGGTCGAAAAACTGGTCGAACCCTGTGGCCTCGCCCTGGGGCGCGATCATACCCGCCGCTGCCGAACTTGCCTCGGCGCCCGGCTCGCCCCGCTCGATCACCACCACGCGCAATCGTGCCTGGGCCAGACGAAGTGCTATGCTGCAACCGATCAAGCCGCCGCCGATAATGAGAACGTCAGGGTGAGAACTCGAATCAACTGGCATAACTGTGAGACCGCCTCCGCTTCACTGCCCTGAAGCATCTTGCGGTACGGAGTGAGAGTTTGTCAATTGAGGGTGGCAATTCGTAACACCGGGCTTCGAAGCGTTGAAGCCACAAGCACCCTCTGTTATAGTCTAACTTCATCGGCCAGCGTCGTCGGAAGCGAGAATGACGCGTTCCTCGCTTCGCTCAGAGACACAGGCCGGTGCTCCACACGACATGGTGACGCCCCGCTCACACGCACGCAGGCGCTCGCCAGGAGGAACACCATGACTCCGCCCAGAATCTACAAGAACTACATCGATGGTGAATGGGTTGAATCCGCCAGCGGACAGGCTTTCGAGAACGTGAATCCCGCTCACCGGGGCGAACTACTGGGCCTTTTCCAGAAATCGGATTCGCGGGACGTGGAGAATGCCGTCGCCGCCGCCAAGCAAGCTTACCCGTCGTGGCGATTGATGCCGGCGCCGAAGCGGGGCGAAATCTTGTATCGCGCGGCGCGTTTGCTGCTGGAGCGCAAGGAGACCTTCGCTGAGCAGATGACGCGCGAGATGGGCAAGATCCTTGACGAAACTCGCGGCGACGTTCAGGAAGCCATCGACATGACGTTCTACATGGCGGGCGAGGGCCGCCGGCAGTTCGGGCAGACCACGCCTTCCGAGCTGCAGAGCAAGTTCTGCCTCACCGTGCGCAGTCCCATCGGGATCTGCGGCCTCATCACGCCGTGGAATTTTCCCATGGCCATTCCTTCCTGGAAGATCATGCCCGCCCTGATCTGCGGCAACACCGTCGTGATCAAGCCCGCCACCGATACTCCCCTGTCCGCTTACAACCTGGTGGAGGTTCTGGAGGAAGCAGGAATTCCCCGTGGCGTCGTGAACTACGTTGCCGGCAGCGGCGGCAGCGTGGGCACGCCGCTGATGAACCACCGCGACGTGCGCGTAGTCTCCTTCACAGGATCGACAGCTGTGGGCCGCGAAGTTTCCCAGAGCGTCGTCGCCAGCTTCAAGCACGTCTGCCTGGAGATGGGCGGAAAGAACGTCATGATCGTGATGGACGACGCCAACCTCGATCTCGCCGTGGATGGCGCGCTGTGGGGCAGCTTTGGCACCACAGGCCAGCGCTGCACTGCCACCAGCAGAATCGTGGTCCACAAGAAGGTCTACCACGATTTCATCGGCAAGTTCGTGGACCGCGCTCGCGCTTTGCGGGTGGGCGACGGCCTGGATCCGAGCGTGCAGATGGGCCCGCTCATCAACGAGGGTCAACTCCGCACGGTGGAGGAGTATGTCGTCATAGGAAAACAGGAGGCTGCGCACCTTCTCTCGGGCGGCGGTCGCCTGACGGGCGGCGCCTACGACGAAGGCTTCTTCTACGCTCCCACCATTTTTGGTGACTGCGCACCCACCATGCGGATCGTGCAGGAAGAAATCTTCGGACCCGTGGTCGCCGTGATCCCGGCCGACAGCCTGGACCAGGCCATCGAGATCGGTAACAGCGTTGTTTATGGGCTCTCGTCGTCCATCTACACGCGCAACGTCAACCACGCCTTCCGGGCCATGCGCGACATGGAGACCGGCATTGTGTATGTGAACGCGCCCACAATCGGCGCGGAAACCCACCTGCCCTTTGGAGGTACCAAGCAGACCGGCAACGGGCACCGCGAGGCGTCCACGGCGGCGCTCGATTTCTATTCGGAGTGGAAGTCGATTTACGTCGATTTCAGCGACAAACTACAGCGGGCACAGATCGATTGATCGAGTCATTGGGTCAATGACTCAATTTTGTTTTCCAATCGTCAATCGAAGATCGATAATCACCGTCCTCCGCCGCCGGATGGGGCGGCGTCAGCAGCCTGCGTGCGAGGTCGATCCAGTTCCGGTGGCAGTGGGTGAGGACCGAGACCGAGCTTCATCAGCGATTTTGCCTCGGGTAGACCGGTGGTGGGAAATCCGTTGTCCTCCTGATACCGGCGCATCGCCTGACGCGTTTGCTCGTCCCACTGACCATTGGGCTGCTCGTTCAAATATCCTACCTCCGCCAGCTTCTCCTGGATCGTCGTGACCCGGTCTCGGCCCGGGTGAAGGTGCGCCATGTAGTTCCGGTGTGCCGCGACGGCGCTGTACTGGACCTTTTTGGACGAAACCCGTTTCTTCCCGGGCTTCACGCCAACCTGACCGGAGCTCAGCTTGGCTCGCGTGGTCCGGCTAGCTGGCTTGGCAGGTGCCGACTTCGCCGAGGCCACTTTGGAGCCGGCGGACTTGCTGCGCGCGGCGGCGCGATGTGCCACCTGATGGGTCTTGCCGGCAGGGTGGGAACTCAGCTTGGCCTGACCAGGGCGACTCTTGGTAAGGGTCCGTGTGTGTGTGGTCGAGGGGGAAGAAGGTGAGACTGGCTGGGCCACCTGACGCGCCGGGAGGAGAAATCCCACGGCCACCGCCGCCAGCGAGATCAGCAGCCCTGGACGGAGACTACCTGATTGAATCCCTGGTGAAATATAGTAATAGCGAATAGGCATCGTTGGTGTTTGTGGGGAGCCCCCGCAAGGCAGCTAGCCCCCTCCTTTCAAGAACCTAGGCGGAACACCACACCGGGAACTCGGAAAACTCGATAGAACCATACTCTGGCGCAGTTTCGAAAGTCAAGACCCAATTTATGTTTTTCGATTACGGCAGGCGGTCGGCAAGGAACCGTGTCGCGAACGATCCGTCGGTGCGGCGCGCGACCAGAAAGAGTACGTCGGTTCCGGATTTCAATTGTGACTCCACCCGGTTGAACTCCTCCACCGACGCCACGTTTTGATGGTTGATACTGAGGATCACGTCTCCGTGCTGCAAGCCGGTTTCGTCAGCGAAGCCATCGGGCTTGGCTTCCATCACCAGAACGCCTTGGGGGGCCTTCAGGTGCAGCTTGTCCGCGAGCTCCTGGGATTGCTCGCGCGTCAGGTTCCGCACCGAGAGGCCCAGGATGCCGGCGCCCCCGTGCGGTGCCTGGCCCTCGTTCTCATCCTGCTGCTCCTGCGCCACCTCGCTGTTGATGATCCGGTCGCGATCGGCCACCTCGACCGGAGTCGACATCGGTTTGCCGTCGCGAACAAAGTCCACCTTGATCGTCTTTCCGATTTCGGTATCGGAAATAATGGCCACCATTTCGTCAGGAGTAGTAATCGGCTTGCCGTCGAGGGCGACGATGACGTCTCCGATCTTCAATCCGGCGCGCTCGGCGGGGGTACCCGGCTCGACACCCCGGTCGATTACCACCCCATGGGAGGCCCCGAACGCATGCAAGAGTGAAGGACCCTGCGGGCTGGTGTAATTGACCCCGATGGCGCCGCGGTGCACGCTGCCGGTGCTGATGATAGCGTTATAGACCTTGCGCGCGGTATTGGAAGGCATGGCAAAACCCACGCCGTCGGACCCTCCGTGCCGGGTGGCGATGGCCGTGTTGATGCCGATCACCTGGGCGGCCAGGTTCACCAGCGGGCCGCCGCTGTTGCCGGGATTAATGGCAGCGTCGGTTTGGATGAAGCGCTTGAACTGGCCCTGCACGCCCTGCTCGATATCACGGCGATCCTTGGCGCTCACGATTCCCGCGGTAACCGTTGCCTCGAGGCCGAACGGGCTGCCGACCGCCAGCACCCAATCACCCACCCGCATCCGATCCGAATCGCCGAACTGAACCGTGGAAAGGGGCCGGCCGGCGTCGATCTTGATTACCGCCAGATCGGTGGATTTGTCGTACCCAACAATCTTGGCGAGGTAACCCTTGAGGTTGTCGTCGCCGTGAATAAAGACATGAATGCGATCCACCGGGCGATCCTGGCCGGACGAGTCTTCCTGCTCCTGCATGATCACGTGGTAGTTGGTCATCACGTAGCCGCTGGGGTCGAGGATGAAGCCCGAGCCGAGGCTCTGCTGGCGAAAATCACCGCCGTCAGGTCCGTTGTGGAAAAAGCGATCGAAGAAGTCACCGAAAGGGGCGTCGCCAGGATTCTCAAGCTGCCGGTGGCTGCTGACCTTTACCGTGGATTCGGTGTTGATATTCACCACCGCCGGCTCGACTGTGGAAGCCACAGAAGCGAAGGAATCCGAGAGAGCGACGGCTGACGGCGCCGGCAGAGCCCTAGCATCCGGAGCACCGGCGTAAGGACGCGCGGCGCGAACCCCGCCGGAGACGAAGGTCCCAATCACAATTCCGACACCCAGCGTTATCACAATCGCCAGCGCCGGCAAGTAGCGGCGTTCGTTCGAACTCATGGTCGGCCTCTCGTCAGGACTCAGCCCTCATCCGGGTACATCCTCGGATTATACACCATTTCGTACAACTGAAGTGGCTACTCACTTCATGTTTCATCCTTCCACCGGGGTGGGAACGGCGCCGCCCCAGATCTCCGAAAAGACCATCCCCGCGAGAATCAGCCCCGCTCCCATCAAGACCCTCTTCCCGAGGTGTTCTCCTAACACCAGCCGGGAAGTGATGGCAGCGAAAACCGGCTCCAAGGCGAAGATGAGAGCGGTGTGAGCGGGAGGCGTGAATTCCTGAGCCCAGTTTTGGACCGCGAACGCGAAAGCCGTGGCCAGGATTGCGGTTACCAGGAGAGCTGAAATCAGCCTTCCCGACCCATGCAGGAAAGCATGCGGGCTGAATGGCCAGGCGACGACAGCCAGAACGCCGACGGTGAGAATCTGCACCGGCGCCAGATGAAGAAAGGAAATGCGGCGCGAATAGACGCCTACCAGGACGATGTGAAACGCAAACGCCACCGAACCCAGCAGAACCAGAAGGTCGCCGCGATTCACACCCAACGCCGTGGAGTCCGATGGTGAAACCAGCAGGGAGATCCCGGCGAGGCCGAACGCCGCACTGGCCAGACTCGCGGCGCGTAAGCGAAAGCCCCAGAAGACCATCAGGAGGGGAACCAGAATGACGCTGAACCCGGTGATGAAAGCCGACTTTGACGGCGTCGTGTAGACCAGTCCCGAAGTCTGGCCCGCATAGCCCAGCCAGAGGAAAAGCCCTAGAACCATCCCGGGAGCCACGGCCTTCGGATCGATTTGTCCGCGCGCCAGCACGACGAGCAACAATGCTCCGGCCAGGATGAAACGCAGCGCGATAAACGGCATGGGTGAGGCGTCGTTGAGAGCCTCCTTCACCACCACAAAGGTGGCACCCCAGATCAAGGTGATCAGGACCAGCAGCAGTTCCGCCAGGGTGCGTTTGCTCAAACGAATTCACTCTCATGATTCGCGGTTGGGTCCTGCCAGGCGCAGGGCAGAGGCAGCACCATCAGCTGGTTGTGGAGGCCCTTCCAGCATGGCCTCAACCGCCGTTTCAACTCCGGAATATCGCGCCCTACAATGTCCCATACTCCTCCGAGATCAACGGACCCGAAGACCCGGATCGCGCGGACACCGTGCCTCGTCGCAATCCGCTCAATCTCAGCGCGATCCGCCTGAAGCGATTCGAGAACGCTCATTGGATGCCTGGCCGCCCCGCGCCAATTCCTTCAGCTCCGCCTCGGTCAGCAGACGATCGGCGTGCTTGGCGCGGGCGAATATCTTCTCCACTAGTTCGTCGCTCGGTTGGATCCCATGCTGATGGAGCCAGAAGATCACGTTCGACTTCCCACTCATGGGACCCACTTCGATCTGCTGCTCCAGGCCGAACCAGTGCGATGGGACGCTGGAATAGACCCGGTTCGCCAGTTCGGTGTCGTGCTTCTGATAAGCCTTGATCACTGCCGCCGCGTGCACGCCGGTCGCGGTGCGGAAAGCGTCGGCGCCGAACACAGGATAGTTAGGCGGGATAACCACCCCGAAAGCGTCGGCCACCGCGTGGCAGTAATCCTTCAGCTTACGCAGATCGCGGTCAATGGCACCCATCAGTCTAAGGTTCACCATGAGCTGGTCCATGGCCGTATTCCCCACGCGTTCGCCAATGCCCAGCGCCGAGGCGTGCACGCAATCCGCCCCGGCTTCGTAGGCCGCGAGCGAGTTCCCCAGTCCCAGGCGGCGGTCCCGGTGGCCATGCCAATCGACGCGAATGCTCTCGCCGGTCGGCGCCACTACTTCCTCGATGATGAACTTCAAAAGTGCGCGCACGCCGCGCGGCGTGGCATGACCGACGGTGTCGCACACCACAATGGACCGCGCGCCGCACTCGATGGCCGTTGTGTAAAGCTTTTTGATCGTTTCCGGCTGCGCGCGGGTGGTGTCTTCGGTAACGTACATCGACCTCAGTCCCAGGCTGCGCGCGTACTTCACGGCACGCTCGGTGGCGCGCAGCATGAAGTCGAGGGTCCACCCTTCAGTGTACTGCCGGATGGGGCTCGAGCCAAGAAATGTAGCCGCCTCGACCTCAAGGCCGGCAGCCTGGGAGACCTCGGCAATGGGGCGAATATCCGACTCGACGGTTCGGGCGGCGCAGTTGGGCCGGATCTTGAGCTTGGCGGACACGATCTCCCGTGCCAGGCGGAGCGCATCGGCCTTGGCTCGCTCGCCTGCTCCGGGCAAGCCGATGTTGACGGAGTTGATCCCCAGCTCATCCATCAAGTGCAGGATTTGGATCTTCTTCTCGATGGGCGGGTCGAGTGCGGAGGGCGACTGGAGCCCGTCACGCAAGGTCTCGTCGTTCAGCAGGGGGGACCTGCCCAGGGACCACTCCGGCCCTTCCAGCCGGTTCCAGTCGTAGATCAGATCGTCGATTTGAGTTCGTCGCGCCATAACAAGCAAGAGACGAGTGACAAGTGACGAGTGACGACCCGAAATCAGAAATTAGAAACCAGAATAAGCACGGTTTTCCGTTCCTGATTTTGAACACCCGCCGCTTGCCACTCGTCACTGCTTCTTAAACATTCCCAACAGGCTCACCGGACGCAGGTCGTAGCGCAGGCCGGCGCTCGAATGGTCCTGAGGCGCGGGGCGGTAGAGCGTGTGACAGCGCTCGCAGCGGTAGATCTCAGATCCCTGTCCCGCTTCCTTCAGAACCTCCGCGTCCGGCGTGTACCACCGCTTCAGGTGCCCCACGCAGAGCTCCCCCTTCGCATCCTTTTCGTTGCAGGCCCGCTGTCCGGGCTTTTTCTCTTTGAACGTGATCGTCACAAGCAACCTCTCAAGGGTTGTGAATAGTGAATGGTGAATAGTGAATTGAAGACGAGAAATCTTCACGCGTTATGCGCTTCTTCTGTTTCGCTGCTCACAATTCACAATTTCTTGCCCAGGTTCGCAACCATCCTTGTCAATCCACGCACGCGCGCAAAACCGCGCCCGAACAACGACTCGGCAAAGCCCTGCGCCAGCCGCTGGGCCTTGGGTCCATAACCGTACCACCACACTTTGTGCATGCCCGGCGCCAAGTCAACGTCGAGATATTTTACCCGAACCATCTCCATTAATCCAACTCGCGAGTGGGTGCGGCCAATGCCGCTAGCCTTGGCGCCGCCGTGTGGCGCCTCGCAGATTCCAAAGTAACTGATGCAGTCGTTCACCATTACGGCGCCGGCTTCGATCTCGCGCGCCAGGCGCTCGCCGCGGCTCCTATCGCCGGTCCACACGCTGGCCGACAAGCCAAAATCGGAGTCGTTGGCCAGCCGCACCGCCTCCGCTTCGTCGCGCACCACCATGATCGGCAGCACCGGTCCGAAGGTTTCCTCGCGCATCAGCCTCATGGCATGGTTCACGCGCGTCATCACGGTGGGCTCGAAGAAAAAGCCCGCCAGACCCGGAATGTCCGGACGGCGCCCGCCACACAGAACTTCGGCCCCCTGGGCTACCGCTTCCGCCACCTGGTCTTCCACAATCCGCACCTGTCGCTCGCGAATCAGCGGGCCCACGTCGGTTGCGGGATCGTCACCCCGTCCCACACGGAGCTTCTTCGTCTTCTCGACGCAAAGATTGATGAACCGTTCTGCCACCTCACTCACGACGTAGGCGCGCTCCACCGAAAGACAGGCTTGGCCGGCGTTGGTGAAGGCTCCCCAGACGGCGCCGCTCGAAGCGGTATCGAGATTTGCGTCCGCGCACACGATCATCGGGTCTTTCCCGCCCAATTCCAGCACCGTGGGCAGCAGTCGCTCTGCCGCTGCAGCCTGCAC
>Ga0335081_10018374_pt1 | contig 11302 bp, 10 predicted proteins | sample Lox_Sample_35_FD_206713 | JGI IMG/M metagenome (GOLD analysis project Ga0335081, IMG submission 206713) | Soil microbial communities from Loxahatchee National Wildlife Refuge, Florida, United States - Lox_Sample_3.5 | ecosystem: Environmental > Terrestrial > Soil > Wetlands | place: USA... | reverse complement strand
ATACCGAATCGAGCAAGATCCGGCCGGCGCCCGCGCTGGCGCCGCGCATCCGGTTAGCGACATCGAACTCGCTTCGCGGCTGTCCTTCTTCTTGTGGAGCAGCATCCCCGATGAAAAGCTGCTCGACCTGGCGGAGGCGGGCCGGCTGCGGCAGCCGGAATCGCTCGCCGCACAAGTTCACCGCATGCTGGCCGACGAGCGCTCCGATGCTCTGGTGGAGAACTTCGTCGGACAGTGGTTGCAGTTGCGCAATCTGGAAGCTAAGGCCGTTCCAGACATAATCATGTTTCCCGATTTCGACGACAACATGCGTAAAGGATTCCGCAAAGAGACGGAGATGTTCTTCGGGTACATCTTGCGCCAGGACCGCAGCACTCTGGATCTTTTGAACGCCGACTACACGTTCGTCGACGAGCGGCTCGCCAGTCACTACGGCATCCCGGGAGTGTACGGCCCGCAATTTCGGCGGGTGAAGATCCCCGATCCCAACCGCCGCGGCCTGCTGGGGGAGGGAAGCATCCTCTCGCTGACTTCCGTCGCGACCAGAACCTCGCCGGTTTTCCGCGGGAAGTACGTGCTCAGCACGCTCCTCAATACGCCGCCGCCTCAACCGCCGCCCAATGTCCCCACGCTTGATGAAAGCAACAAGGGGGCGGCCACCAAGACGGTGCGCGCGCAGTTGGAGTTGCACCGGAAGAACCAGCCCTGCGCGTCCTGCCATAGCCTTATCGATCCGGCCGGGTTTGCGCTGGAGAACTTCGATTCGGTGGGTAAGTGGCGTGACAAAGGGCCCGATGGCCTCCCGCTCGACGTCGCCGGAGTACTTACAGATGGATCGAAGATCAATGGTCCGGCGGCGCTGCGGCAGGCCATTGCGGGCCGGCCCAACGCTTTCGTTACCGTCGTTACCGAAAAAATGCTGACGTACGCTCTCGGCCGTGGGCTGGAGCCTGGCGATATGCCGGTGGTGCGCAAAATCGTGGCGAAGGCCGCGCAGAACGATTACCGGCTTTCCTCGATCGTCCTGGGGATTGTCGAGAGCGCGCCATTCCAGATGCGCACCAAGTTGGAACCGGTGGAAAGCGCCGGTCTACGAGCCGATGCCGCAAAAGTTGTAAAATCAAAAACTAGGGAGTAGCCATGATCATCACGAAGAAGCATATTTCGCGCCGCACGCTCCTGCGAGGCGCATTGGGCGCTACGGTCGCATTGCCATTAATGGACGCTATGATCCCGGCGCTCTCCGCTGCGCCTAGCTCGCCATTCCGGTTCGGCGCAGTCTATTTTCCGTGCGGCGTTTATCCCGACACCTGGCATCCCGACAAGGAAGGGAGCGACTTCTTGTTCAAGCCGGTGATGCAACCGCTCGAGCCGTTCCGCGACCAGCTCGTCACCGTCAGCAAAATGAAAGCGCCCTGGGGCTCTTCGGTCCATCTCGGCGCGAGCTCGGCGTTCCTGAATGGCCTCGGGCCGGCTCAAAACCGTACCGGCAGCACAACGGGAGACGTTTTCGGAAAGATCGAATCCAAGAAAACCGTCGACCAGCACATTGCGGACAAAAATGCCGGCGATACGCCGCTGCGGTCGATCGAAGTCGGCACCGAGGACATGGGCACCGCCGTCGGGGCCTGCGATGGTTTCGCCTGCACGTTCTTCAACACACTGGCGTGGCGCGACGACACAAGCCCGTTGCCGGTGGGGATCAATCCGCGTGTCACCTTCGAGCGCATGTTCGGCGAGACGGATTCCAAGGAACGCCGCTTTGCCCGCCTCAAGGAGAAGGAAAGCCTGCTCGATTCCGTGACCGAAGAAACCGCCAAATTGAAGCGTTCGCTGGGCGCGCCTGATCGGGCCATCCTCGATGAGTATCTCGGCAACATCCGCGAGGTGGAGCAGCAGTTGGATCGTATGGAAAGCCGTCTGGAGACCATCACCGGCAACCAAGAGGCGCCGGTCGGTCTGCCGGATGCGTTCGACGACCACATGACGATCACCTATAACCTGATGCACTTGGCGTATCAAGGCGACATCAGCCGGGTATTCACATTCATGACCGGCCATGAAGCCAGTGATCGCGCATATACCCACATCGGTATTCCCGAGCAGCACCATACCATCTCGCATCACGGCAACGATCCGGAGAAGCTGGCGAAGTACGCCAAGATCGCCACGTACCAGATTCAGAAGTTCGCGGACTTCCTCGACAAGCTGAAGGCGACGAAAGAGGGCGACGGAAACCTGCTGGACCACGCGGTTCTGTATTGGGGCAGCGGCATGAGCAACGGCAACGTGCACGATCGGAACAATCCACCCGCGGTGATGGTGGGCGGCGGCTGCGGCCGGATGAAAGGCAACCGGCACATCGTCGCGAAGGACGTGCCAACCGCGAATCTGCTGCTGGCCTTGGCGCACGTGGGCGGCGTGGAGATCGAGAGTCTGCCGGCGAGTACGGGCCGAGTGGATCTGTAGTTCAAGCCGCTAAGGACACTTCTGGGCGACGCGGGTAACCGTCGTGACGTTGATGCCGTCCGCGCCGCCGGTGCCGATCAGCAGCCCGTTCACGACGACGCGCGATCCGGCCAATGGATCCAGGCGTGTGACGACGAACTTGAGCGGAATCGTCCGGCTGCCGAGGGGCCTCGTGGCGTTGTCCTCGCCCGGAGCAGCACCTTCCGCGCGTTCCGGAGTGGTTGCGTTTGTAACCACCCAGTCCGATCCGCTCCGAGCCAGACATCCCACCACGCGAGCGAGGGCGTTGGCGGGGAGTTCCGTACTGCCGTCCTTCTGGATGATCTGCACGCCGGCAACCGTATCGCGCCCCAGTTCGGTAGTCCCCGCAGGAAAACCGTTTGATTTCAGTATGAGCGCGGCCAGGTCCCGGTAGGTGGATTCGTTAAGTGAGCCGGGACTGCCGTTCGGCATGTTGGCGCTGACGTATGCGAGCAGGTCGGCGACAGTTTTTTGCGCGAAGCTCTTCCAGAATGGTTCACCAACGAGCGGCGACTTTCCTTCCGCCGTAAGCACATGACAGCCCGAGCAGCTTTGGCCGAACGCCGTTGTGCCACGGGAGGCTTGAGCCTCGGTGTACACGCCGTCCCAGACGGTCCGGCGCGCGGTGCGGGTCTGAGCCGTAACGAGAGTGGCCGTGGCCGATGCGAGGCACAAGAGGCCAGCCAGACGTAAGACGGATGCCGAATGAGACAGTCCGCCGCCCACCGACAGCCGCTTGGGTCCAACAGACGTGTTCTGCATTTCGTGATCGTGTCAGGTAACCAGAGACATGTCAAGTCGCGAGCCCATGCTGCCAGCGCCACTGGAGGGGATCAGCCGTGTCCACGATCCAGTCAATTGTCGCGTCCGGGACGACCCCTGCCCCGAGGAGGCACTGTCGAGCGCCGCCAGCCGGTTGCGGCCTGGCAGCAAGCCCAAAGACGTTAGTTGTTAACAAGCCCGTAGTAACCTAGTTTGACGAAAGCGGTGGACGGCGGAGCGGCGACGTTAGGTGCCAGGAGACATCATGTCGAAGAACTGTGGCATCGTCGGGGTATCGGATCACGGCGGTTGGGCGGTGCTGGTGACGGTGGCGCGCGATGGGACGCTCCTCGACCGCCGCCGCGTAGAACTTGTGGACGAGGGCCTGCCGAAGATTCCGCACCACAGCGAGGGCCAAAGGCTCCCGCTCGACGAGGCCGTTGAGTTAGTCGAGCGGGTGCGCGTGTCGGCGGAGAGGCATGCTGTGCTTGCGCTGGATGCCCTCACCATGGCGGTGCCGCGTATCCTCGGCGTCGCCCTTCGCAATTGCCCACAGCTTCCACCCACCATTGCCGAACGGCTCAGAGACTACCGTGCGCAGAACGTCGCCGACTGGGTGATGTACCGAAAGACCCTGGCCTCGGCGGCCGAGACGCGCGGTTGGCCCGTCCACTGGTACGACGCGAAGAAGGTGTTGGCTGCGGCGAGCCAGGCGTTACGCGTCGAGAACCTCGACGCTCACTTCCTCGACGTGCGGAGGGCCGTGGGGCCGCCGTGGAACACGGATCACAAGCTCGCAATGGCGGCGGCGATAGTCGCGGCAAGGGCGCTTGTCGAGTAAGTGACGTTAGCCACCTCTTGCCCTTCCCCTTCCTCCCTCTAAAGAGCCTCTTGTATCGGTGCTTACGGTTTTAAGTCTGGCCGTCCGAATCAGTCCATAGCTTCGGTCATTTCTTCGATTTTTGCCGGATTCTACTAGGAACACAGTATTGGAGAAGCCGCTCAGATCGTGTAGATTTGAAGCGAAACTCGTGGGCTCCTGACAGATGCGGACCCACTCAGGCCCTTCCAACTCCTCGGGGTGAAACAAATGGCACACCGAATGAAGTCTTATCTGAGATTTGCAGCGGCTATTTTCGCCGCATGCACTCTTTTGAGCGTGCAGGCTCTGCCCAAAGACAAAGACAAGAAGGACGATCCTGAAGAGATCGGCAATCGCGACGTCGGGAAAGGTGTGAACTTCTACTCGATCGAGAAGGAGATCGCGCTGGGCAAGCAGATGGCACAGGAGGTGGAGCGCCAGTCCAAGATTATCGACGATCCAGTCATCGCGGAGTACGTGAACCGAGTTGGCCAGAACCTGGTGCGAAACTCGGATGCCAAGGTGCCCTTTACGATTAAGGTGCTCGATACCGAGGAAGTAAATGCCTTCGCGTTGCCAGGAGGCTTCTTTTTTGTGAATTCCGGTCTCATTTTGAAGGCCGATAGCGAAGCCGAGTTGGCGGGGGTAATGGCTCACGAGATCGCGCATGTCGCCGCTCGCCATGGCACTAAGCAGGCGACCAGGGGCGAGATAGCACAGATTGGGATGATAGCGGCGAGTATGGTTGTGCCTTACAGCATGGCCGGGTATGGCGCGCTGCAAGGCGCCAGCGCTTTAATACCGGTCGGATTCCTGAAATTCTCCCGCTCGATGGAAAAAGAGGCCGATTATCTCGGTCTACAGTACCTCTATAAGACAGGTTATGATCCAACCGCCTTCGTCGATTTCTTCGAGAAAATCGAATCCATGGAAAAGAAGAAGCCCGGCACGGTAGCGAAGGTGTTTTCGACCCATCCGATGACGGACGATCGCATCCAGGCGGCGCAAAACGAGATCCAGAAGATTCTGGAAGCCAAGCCCGAATATGTGGTCAACACGTCGGAATTCAACGACGTTAAGGCGCGCTTGGAAATGCTTCACAATCGCCGCAAGCCCGAGACTGAAGACCCGAGCCGGCCTCGGCTGCGCCGCGCACCTGGCACCGGTTCGGGTTCCGGTACGGCAGAGGATGGCGATCAGAAGCCCGATTCCGACGAGCGGCCCACGTTGAAGCGTCGCGCGGACCAGTAAAACTTCGCGACTGACGTAAGGCTTCGAGAAGGAAGTGTTGGCCGCCGTCACCAACACGCCAGTGCTTTTCGACAATGGCGGCAAATGGTTGCCGGTTACGAATCGATCTCCTGCGGCTTTGCCCCGCTTCTACTGAGAACAGGGTATAGGCTCGCGTGCAGAGAAGGGCTACGCTGAACTTAGCTGTCTGCAGCAGTTAGGGAGGTCATCTGATTGGGCACCGGTTCCGATCGAGAATCGTGCACGGGGTTGCCCCGCTGGTAGTGTTCCTCCTGGCATCCGCAGGACTTGCCCAGACAGACGCTTCGAAGAACTCTCTCGTTGAGTTGAGCGGCGCCATCCGGCAGCTCACCAGCCACGTGTCTCCAGCCGTGGTCGAAATCGTCGTCAGCGGATACATGGCCACCAACGATGGGATCGGCCAGGCTTCGAACCAAGTCTCCCGCCAACGGTCCACCGGGTCTGGTGTGGTTGTGGATTCGGAAGGCTACATCATGACTAACGCCCATGTGGTGCAAGGCGCGGTGCGGATCAAGGTTTTGGTGCCTGACGGCCCGGCGTCGGATGCCGCTGGAGTCCCGGCTGCCCAGATCAGCCGAGCCTTGGATGCTCACGTACTTGGCGTAGACTCCGAGTCGGATCTCGCGCTACTTAAAGTCGAGCGTAAGGAGTTACCGGCATTACGCTTCGCCGACTCCGACAAGGTCCGGCAAGGGGATCTGGTTTTTGCCATCGGTAGCCCCCTGGGTTTGCGAAACTCCGCGACGATGGGCGTGGTGAGCGCCCCAGGGCGCGCCATCAACGCCGAGAAGCCGATCCTATACATCCAGACGGATGCTTCCATCAATCCTGGAGACAGCGGCGGGGCGCTGGTGGATGCCCAGGGTCTTCTCATCGGGATGAATACCCTCATCGTGAGTCAATCCGGTGGAAATGAGGGCATCGGATTTGCCATACCCAGCAACGTCGTTCGCAATGTCTACCAGCAACTCCGTCGCGCCGGGCACGTATCCCGGGGGTTCATCGGAATCGAGGTTCAGGACATCACTCCGGTTCTGGCGAAAGGCCTCCGCTTGGCGGTTCCAAGCGGTGTGATGGTGGCGGACGTGGATCCGGACAGTCCTGCGGAGCGTGCCGGATTGAAGCGCAAAGATGTGATCTTGAGCTTCGACGGCCTGGCCATCGAGACGGCCCTTCAGTTGAGGAACGACGTAAACAGGCGCCAGGGAGGTGAGAGGATCAGCCTGGTTGTGTTACGAGCGAATGAACGAGTCTCCTCGGTGGTTGAAATCCAGGAGCAGATGGCGCCCTGGGATCCTCTAGCGGCGCTGGCTTCCCCGCAGACAAATCTTGTGCCTCGCCTGGGAATTCTTTGCATCGAGATCGACGAGCAGTTGGCCCCGCTAATTCAGCGGTTGCGACGCACATACGGTGTGATCGTTGTAGCGAAATCTCCAGAAGGCCAGGCGCAGTTCATCGATCTGCAACCCGGCGACGTCATTCATGCAGTGAACGACCTGACGATCGCGTCGCTCGCCGCGCTTCAAGACGCTGTCGAAGAACTCAAGTCCGGAGACGCTGTCGTATTGCAGATCGAACGGGACCAACACTTCCAATACGTGGCTTTTGAAATGGAGTAGTCGGAATAGGCCCTTGCCGCTCAAGGATACTGCATTTGACGTAGGATTGCTAAACAATCACCAGACGAGAGAACTTTATGAGATTAGTGGCCGTGTTCTGTATGCTGTCCGGACTGGCTTTTGCGGAGAACTGGAGGGGCGCATTAGTCGATGCCAAGTGTTACGACGCCGAACAACGGAACGTGAGTCCGACCAACCAGGATTTCTGGGTTAACCGCGACCGGGGCCTGGAAGTCTGGTATTGCGCTCCGAAAAAAAAGACGAAGTCTTTCGAAATCGTGGATTACGACGGGTACGTCTATAAGTTCGATTCGGCCGGGGACAGCAAAGCGGCACAGTTGCTCCAGACTGCCGGGAAAAAATCTACATATCTAGTGAACGTCACTGGCCTCATCAGCCACAACACGATCGCGGTGCAATCGATCGCGCTCACCCCGCAACACTAAGCCAGAAATCGCTGTGGGAGCCTTGGCAGGCCGTTTTACTTCTTGCCCTTCCCCTTCTTCCCCGCGGCCCGCTTAAGCGGGTCAGCCGGTTGGTAGCCGAGTTCTCGCGACAGAATCTCGACCAGCTTCGCGAGCACCCTTGTGCGCGCCCAATACTTGTCGTTGCCTTCCACCAGGCACCAGGGGGCGGTGCGCGTGCTCGTCTTCACCAGCATCTCTTCTACGGCTTCCTCGTATACGCTCCACTTCTTGCGGTTGCGCCAATCCTCTTCCGTGAGCTTCCAGGCTTTGTAGCCGATCTCTTTGCGCTCCTTGAAGCGGCGGAGCTGCTCATCGCGCGAGATGTGGATCCAGAACTTCGCCAGGATCATTCCGAAGTCTTTGAGCTGGCGTTCGAAGGAATTGATTTCTTTGTAAGCGCGCTGCCAGGCCTCCTCGGGGGCGAACCCTTCCACCCGCTCCACCAGCACGCGGCCGTACCAGGAGCGGTCGAAGATCGCGATCTGGCCGCGTTCGGGAAGGCGGCGCCAGAAGCGGTAGAGGTAATGCCGGGTCTTGTCCTCGCCCTGCGGCGCAGCGATGGGATACACCACGTAACCGCGCGGATCGAGCTTCTCGGTGATTCGCTTGATCGCGCCGCCTTTTCCGGAAGCGTCCCACCCTTCAAACAGAATGATCACCGGGCGCTTGCGCAGGTAGATCTGGTATCCCAATTCGCGCAGTTGGATTTGCCGCGCGGTCACCTCCCGCACGTAGGCCTCACGGTCGAGCGCGCGTGTCAGGTCGAGTGTTTCGAGCATCAGGCGCCCTCCCCTCCGAGCGACTCCGCCGCTGAGCGCAATTCGGCATCTTTCTTTGCGGCCTTGGCGCTCTCCACGGCGGGCGGCGCCTTGGCGCCGAGATGTTTCTCCATCGACGCGATGATCGTCTCGAAGATCTTCTGGCGCGCGTACCACTTGGAAGTGGCTTCCACAATGGTCCACGGGGCATATTCCGACTCAGTTAGTTCCAGCATCTGTTCGACTGCCGCGAGATACTGGCCGTACTTGCGGTGGCGGTCCCAATCGGCGGCGGTCACGCGCCAAGCTTCGAGCGGATTGTCTTCGATCGCGCGGAACCGCTTCTTCTGTTCCTTTCTTGAAATGTGCAGGAAGAATTTCAGGATGAGCACCCCGTCGTCGGCCAGCATGCGTTCGAACTCGACGATGTCGCGGTAGGCGTCGCGCCAGTGCTTCTCGGGGACGGTGCGTTCGACGCGTTCATCCAGCACGCGCAGGTACCAGCTGCGATCGAAGATGACCATCTCTCCGCGGTTCGGCACCTTGAGCCAGAAGCGCCACAACCACGGGTATTGCTGTTCGTAGGTGCGGGGCGCGGTGATGGGATAAAGCCTGAACCCGCGCGGATCGAGGCGCTGCGTCAGCGCCGCCGTGGCCGTGCCTTTACCCGACGCGTCCCAGCCTTCGAAGAGAATCACGGTCGGCACGCCGTGGTCCCAACTGGCTTTTTCCAGGTCGTACAGGCGGTGCTGCAGCAACGGCAGGGCCTGGTTGTAGTCCGCGTGCGAGAGCTTCTTCTTCAGGTTGATGTTCTCGAGCATGCCACCAGCCCGATTCTAACTGGCTTGCAACTGTAGTGGGGCAGGCCATCGTTTTTTGTGGCCTGCCTTTGTTTGCGCACGAGGTAGACGGCGAAGTTCGGTTAGCTCTTGGCCAAAACGGAGCCGTAGCCTTCGACGTTGCCGCTCAAGCCCAGTAGCCGAACGGCGGCCCACAGCGCGTGCGGGGTGCTGGAAACGACCGGCACCTTACAGCGCTGCTCGAGCGGGACCAGAAGATCGAGCGTCTTCAGCGCACCGCAGGAAATCACCAGACAATCGGCCTTGGGAGCGCTATGGAACACTTCGGCGCTGAAATCAGCCAGATGCTCTTGGGCCGAAGCGGGGATACCGCCTCGCTCAATGCCCAGGCCCTTGGCGGCCAGAACTTCATAACCAGACTCTTCCAGGAACACTTTCAGGCGTTCGGTTACTTCGACGTTGTAAGCAGTCGCCACGGCAATGCGGCGGGCGCCGGCGGCGTGCAGGCCTTCGCGGATGCCGTTGCTCATGGTGGTGGTGGGAAGGCCGGTGGCCCTGCGGACATCATCCACCAGCTTCTGATGGAACGCCACGCCCTTATAGAAGGTGAGCGAGGTTCCCATGATGGAGATCGCATTGGCACCGTCGCGCGCGAGTTTCTCGGCCGATGGAACGATCTTATCGATCACCGAGTCGTAACCTTCGGGCGTCATGCTGGGCAGGCCGACGCCGATCGCCAGGAAACGAACGCCGGATGGATAGAGCAGCTTCGCTTCCGGTGGGACGGGGTAATTCAACGGCGGGAAAATCATGCCGAGCGTGGGCTCAGCGGAAGCGCCGAGTGCGGCACCGGCCGTGCCGGCGGTGGCGATTTGCAAGAATTGGCGGCGGGAAGTGGTCATGGTGTTCCTCCTTGGCTAGAGATCATCGCGGTGGCGTCGCGTGCAAATTGCAATCCACCAGCACCGTGCACACGCAGAAGCGCTCGCATTTCTGCGGGGCCGGCTTATCCGGCTTGGGCATGGATTGCTTGTACTCCGGGTAGAGGGTCTTGGCGCCGCCGCGCGTGGCTTCGTACGGCAGGCCATACCAGTCGGCCACTTCGTGCAGGAATGGGTTCGTGCCGGGAAGGTGATTCGGTACAGCGCCCGGAGCAGCGGGTACTTCCGGCTGGTACTCACACAGAAACCGCAGCGTCTTCTGGCCCGGGTCGAGCGTCCAATTCTGGCTCCGCACCAGAGGTTCGGTGAGAATCACCGGATCGTCTACGTAGGTGACCACGGTCAGATAGTCGCGGTGGCGCGTCCAGTATTCCGTAACCGTGCGTTTGTCGCTGCTGGGAATGCCGTTGCGCCGCAGATAGTTGGCCTTGAGATGAGTGGTGGTGATCACCAGCGTGTTGCCATCCCATACGCCGGTGGAGAAGCCCTGCCAGGTGTGTTGCAGGTAGGGCGCCGGGTGCGGGCGGCCGTCCATATAGACGGTGCGCTCGCTGCCCCAGGCGGGCATGTAGGTATGAAAGGCAACCAGTTCCTGCGAGATGGGATTGATTTCGCGGGTCACCCGCAAATCGCCCAGACCGCGCATTCCGTAATCGGCCGAGTGCGGCCGGCACTCGTATTCGGGAACCACCGAGATACGGTCGGCATCGTAGCTATCGGCCCGCAAGCGGGCGTTGTCGTTGATGGGGATGCCCATATAGTCGCCGAGTTCAGGGCCGGGCAGACGCTCGGGACCGTCCTCGTGATAAGCCGGGGACCATTCGCCGCTGAAATCGATCTGCGCCCACGCGGGCGCGGCTAGCGCTACAGCGAGTGCCAGTGTTGCTCCCGGAATGATTTTCATGAATACGGGTCTCCTTACTTCGCCGAGCATGGTTGCGGGTTCCAATTCGTGGCGTCGCGCTGCTTCTTGAAATCGGTGCTGGTGATGAATGGCACTCTCAAATACTTCGGATCGTGTACGACCGTGGTCACCGTAAACCAAGGGTCGCCATTCGGCGCCGCGTGGTAGTCGTAGAACTCCTCCAGTTCGGTGGCTTCGCTGTAGGGAACACCGTTCTTGCGGAGGTAGCCGGCGCGCAAATGCGTAGTGACGACCTCGAGCGATTTTCCGCGCACACCCGTTCGCGTGGAAAAAATAGGGATCGCTCCGTTGAGCGGGTCGCCTTCCCCGCGCAGTGGCCGCTCCCAATTGGCTTCCGAATACCCCTGCCAGCTGGCGGGCGCATTGGCCGGGGCCTTCCCGTTGAACTGGAACAGGCGCGTCTGCG
>Ga0335081_10018373_pt1 | contig 11302 bp, 16 predicted proteins | sample Lox_Sample_35_FD_206713 | JGI IMG/M metagenome (GOLD analysis project Ga0335081, IMG submission 206713) | Soil microbial communities from Loxahatchee National Wildlife Refuge, Florida, United States - Lox_Sample_3.5 | ecosystem: Environmental > Terrestrial > Soil > Wetlands | place: USA... | reverse complement strand
TGTCGATGGAGTACCGCATCGACCGGATCAACATGTTTACTACCGGCTGGATGGCCTACTTCCGGCTCGCGGACTCCGAACGGACGTTCCGCAGCCTGGACGGATGGCTGCGCCGCCGCCTGCGGCAAGTCCGCTGGAAGGAATGGAAAACCACCGCCGCCAAGCGGCACAACCTGCGGATACGCGGTATCTCCGAGAGCAACGCCCGCAAATGGGCAGGTAGCAGCAAGGGATACTGGCGGGTTGCGGGCTCCAAGATCCTTCAGGTGTCCCTGCCCAATACCTACTGGAACCGCCTCGGCCTGAAGACCCTCAGCCAGACCCGGCAGCGTCTCAATCCGACGGCTTGACGAACCGCCGGATGCGGGCCCGCATGTCCGGTGGTGTGGGAGGGGGCGGGGCGACCCCGCCCCCTACCCGATCCAGCCCAGGGGAACCTGCGGCACCCGTTACGTGGCCGACGAGGAGATACCCGCCCGCCGCCGCACCCGTCCTGACCTGCCGGGGCATCTTGAGGAGGGCCGGGGTCCGGGGCGGCGCGCCGGGGGGTGCGGGCGGAGCCCGCCAGGGTAATCAGCGGCGGCCATGGCCGCCTCCTTCTGCTGGCCGGCGGGGCCTGCTGCCCGGCCCGCGGGCGGGGGACCTGGCCGAGGGTCCCATCGCGCCAGGCCTGCTCGTATTCGGCCGGCGGGCGGCCTGCGGTGCGCCGCATGACCCGCCGGGTGTTGCACCAGCCGGCCCATTCGGCGGTAGCCGCCTCGACCTGGGCGGGGGTTTCCCACGGCCCCAGGTGGTCGATGACCTCGGTCTTGTACAGGCCGATGACCGACTCGGCCAGCGCGTTGTCGTAGGAGTCCCCGGCCGTCCCGACCGACGGCGCGATCCCCGCGGCCGCCAGCTCGGCGCCGTACCGGATCGACAGGTACTCGGCTCGCTGCCGGCGTCGCTGTGGTGGATCAGCCCCGCCACCTTGACGCCCTGCCGGGCCCGGTGGGTGACCGCCATCGCCAGCGCGTCCAGCACCAGGTCGGTGCGGTGGTGCGCCGCGGTGCGCCACCCGGCGATCAGCCGGGAGAACGCGTCGATGACCAGCGCGGTATACGCGGTGCCCGCCCAGGTGGGCACGAAGGTGAAGTCGACCACCCACAGCCGGTCCGGCGCGCCCGGCGCGAAGTCCCGGTTCACCAGGTCGGCCGGCCTCTGCCGGGACGGGTCGGGAACCGTGGTCCGCGGCTTGTTCTTGTAGCCGCCGCGGCGCACCCCGCGCAGCCCCAGCTTGCGCATCAGCCGCTCGACGGTGCACCGGGCCGCCGCGGTGCCCTCGCGGTTCAGCTGGTCCCATACCTTCCAGGCCCCGTACCGTTCCCCGCTGTCCTTGTAGACCCGCAGGATCTCCTTCTCCAGCGCGGCGTCGCGCACAGTCCGCGCTGACGGCGGCCGCGCCCGCGCCGCGTGATATGCCGACGGCGAGATCGCCACGCCCGCCTGGCGCAGGATCCGGCAGACCGGCCCGGCCCCGAACTGGTCCCGGTAGGCCTCGATGAAGGCCACCACCAGGGTTACCGGTGGTCGAGCTCGGCCGCGAAAAAAGCGCTCGCCGTGCGCAATATGGCGTTGACCCGGCGCAGCTCAGCGTTCTCCCGCTCCAAGACCCGGATCCGCGCCGCATCCGCCGAGGTGGTCCCCGGCCGCAGGCCCCGGTCGACCTGCGCCTGCTTGGCCCAGCCGCGCAGCGTGTCCGCGTTGATCCCCAGCTCGGCGCCAACCTTCCGGCAGGCGGTCGTCACGCTGGCCTCCTGATCCTTGACCACGTCCAGCACCAGTCGGATCGCCCGGTCACGCAGTTCGTCCGGATACTTTCGTGCTGCTCCCGTCTTCCCACTCTCCCGTGGATTGGGAGCCTCCACAAAACCCAGGGCGATTCAGTCAGGTCCCGCCGGTAGCGGGTATGCAGCCGGATCACCCGGAACTCCCCGGTGGCCACGAAGCACGGAGCGACCGCGCCGCGCTCAAAGCACACCGCCAGCCACTTCGAATCACCAGGGTCGTGCTTCGGCCTGCCGGGCAGGTGCCTGACCTGCCGGGCGTCGGCGAGCACGCAGTCGAATCCCTCGGCCTCCAGCCGGTAGAACGGCCCTTTCCAGTAGTCGCCGGTTGCCTCCATCACCACCGCGGGCACCTGCCAGGACCGCAGCCAGTCCGCCAGCGCCAGCACCTCCCGCCTGGTAGTGCCAAAGCTGCGGGTCTCGGCCGCCCGCCGCACGGGGCTGCTATCTGACGGCACCCGGATCGTTGCCACCATCCCGGCCTTGCCGATGTCAATGCCGCACACCCGGTCCCGGTACAGCGGCTCGCTGGTCACCTCTTCCACGCGTCCCTCACCTCACCCTTGCCGTGAACTGCTGGCCTGCCAGGCGGTACCGCCCGGGGAGCCGGGGGCGAGCGGAAGAAACTGACCCGCGTGCTCAAAGCAACAATGAACGGCCCCTCAGGTAACCGCCTCCCGGCATCAGGCTGTCCGGCGGCCTTCAACCGCACCAAGTGGAAATCGACGTCACGGGCGGTACCACCAGCCATTTTCACGCCGGTACGGCGTCGCGCGCGACACCAGGGGCTGTCCGGAAAATGCGCGGCAGCCCATTCCCGGCAGCACCGAGGCCGTGGCAGCCTTCCGCACCCAGGCGACGAAGCACTGGTACAAGGCGCTCCGGCGCCGCGCCAGCGCACCCGCCTCAACTGGACGCGGATGAACCGCCTCGCGACCCGATGGCTACCGCCGGCCCGTATGACGCAACCCTTCCCAAGCGTGCGGTTCGACGCCCGCCCAGTGCGTTAGCATCGCACGCTGATGATCTGCGCGGGGGCGCGCCCGCAAGGGCGGTCCCCCCACCGATCGCAGGATACTGTCCGTGCGAGAGCGTGACCACTCGTATCAAGCGAAACTGCCAATGTCGGCTACCACAGGGCATGCCGTGCTACGGTGGCACCTGCAAAGGTTGAAGATCAAGGTCATCATTTATGACGAAGGACAGCTATAGATGCCTAGCTACCGCGGTATGACTTTCTTGAGGCGCCGCTCGCTACTGCGTCCGGCCACTGTCTTGGTGGGCGTCGGCGCGCTAAGCGTGGCGTTCGCGATCGGCGTGTACCCTGGGTTGGGCAGAGAAACCAGGACGCACTCTGTCGGAGACAATTTAGTCGTCTCGCCCGGCGCCGTACCTGGCGAAGTCCTCAAGGCGGGTGCCCATCCGTCGCCCAGGCGACACGACAGCCGTGCCGATCGTCACCCAAGGAAGCAAGTCAAGCCTATTCCTAGACCGGCATCGGCATCGACGTCAAGCTGCAGCGGCGCTTCGAATGCCCCCGGTGGTCGCGACCCCTGGGGCGGTTGCTGGCCAGGACCAGATAACACGGGAGTACTGGCAGGAACCGTTCTTATGCCCTACACCGGTAAGGTTCTGTCGAACGGTGCTTGTATGATCACCACCAATACGGTCATTGTTGGCAAGACGCTGAGTTGCCAGATCATTGTCATTTCTGGCAACCTGACGCTGGAAGACAGTTCGGTTACCGGTGAGGTTTATAATCACGGTTCTGGCTCAGTACTCATTAAGAACAGCACGATCAACGGTGGTAGCGATCATACGGAAACCGTGCTTGGCAGCCACCTTACGATCGAGGGTTCCGACCTGTACGGCAACCAGCACGAGGTCTACTGCGGCTCAAACTGTACGGTTGAGAATTCCTGGTTGCATGACACCCATAACTTCGGCCGCGCCGGCCATGAGGACGGCTTCCTTAGTACTGGTGGCGGTGACGACTACAATCTTCAGCACAACAGCGTCGATTGTGTCGGTCTGTGTACGGGAGACATCACCTTCCTCGGTAGCGTCAGCGACGCAATTGTCAACAAGAACTTGTTCGTGGCTCCACACGTTGCCGCGTTCTGTCTGTACCCTTCGAGCCCCAGTCCCTCAATAGTCAATCAAATGACCATCACTAATAATGTCTTCCAGCGGGGCTCAAGTGGGAAGTGTGCCTACTACGGCCCGACGTACGGATGGAATATGCCCAACAACAATCCTGGTACTAGTGGCTACCGTAACGTATGGTCGGGCAACGTCTGGGATGATGGGAAGGTGCTTGAGGCAGGTCGATCCGGTTGATCATCGGCTGCATTCGCCTGGCTAGCGCCAACGCGGCGCTGGAGTCCGGGCAGGCGCGTATCGCGATGCGCTGGTGGACTGCTGCTAGCCGCTTGACGCTCCCGATCGACAATTTGTTGTCTATGCGGGCTCAGTGCTGAGGCCGAGGTCGCCGAAGAGGGCCTGCACGTCGATGCGGATCTGTTAGTAGTCGCGGTCGACGGCGGTCCAGGCTCTGGGTTTGCGTCCCATCTGTGGGCTGTGCACTTCGGCCAGGATCGGGGCGATGACCTGGTCGCGGAGCGTCACAGACGGTCCATAACGGGACGCAGCGTGTCACCGTCTGTCGCTGATGGAGCCATATCAGCCAACCCCGGCTACCAGACATGGCTCGTCGGGCTAGGGCGCAGCCCGAGCGATTTCGTCTTCCTGAACCTGTTCCGCGGGATGGTCGGGGCGCCGATCCGCTTGGGCGCGGTCAACGAGCTGGTGGCCGCCGCATCCCGCCGGGCGCCTCTACCTGGCGATCATGAGCCTGGACCCCACCGGGCGGGCCACCAGCGCTGGACCAACCGGTGGAAGGCCGCCCTGAAGGGCCCGCCCGATCATGGTCGCGAACGTAAGCTCGTCTGGGGCCCGCCTCGGCGCAGCGCCCGGGATCCCCGAACCATATTTCCTCGGGGATATACAGTTCACGACCGATCAGGACACGGTCCGCGGCGCAGTTGACATAGGCCAGGAACGTGCCGATCTGGCAGTTGTCAACACGCCCCAGCGTCCCGGAGTACTGACGCTGCACGTCGGCTCACTTCCGGCCCTCGCGCCCAGCCCGGCCCCACACCAGCACCCGCGGCACCACCCCCAGCGCCGCGATCAGCTGCTACCAGCCGACATCCTGCGACTTCCGCGACGGGATCAGCAGCCCCGACAGCCAGCGCAAGTACCCGGTCACCATCGTCAGCACCGGCAGCTGCGCGCTCCGCGTGCCGCCCGAATCCGATCGGCAACTCAAACGGCGGAACCACAGATCGCACTGCGCGACCTCCCCGGCCGGGTAACTCGTCCGGCTCGCCGGATCCGGCGGCAGGTACGCGGGGCGCAGCTCCCGCACCGGTCCTTCAAGACCGTCAGGCCAGGATCCCAGCCGATCCGTTCGGCGGTCACCGACATCGCCGGATACACCTGCAGTAGCTCCCGGTTCCGCGGCTGGACCGCATCCACGATCGACCGCGGGGCTTGCGCTGGTGACGTCTGCAGATGCATCACTTCAGATTCAGAGGAGCCGACCCGAAATTCTTACAATCACGCCGCTCTCCGGCCCGGCCTACCTAGTCGGTTGGCTGTCTGATCGGGGCACCATCAATTCTAGGGCCGCCTCGGACACGTTCCCGAGTTCTCGACCGCCTGCCATGATCGCTCGGGGGCCTGTCAGGGCTGATCGGATCGCTCCTCCGCCGCTTGTCAATCACATCAATCACCGAGACTACGACGAAGAGCAGCACCATACCCAGGGCAAGCACAGCCACGAGCGAGCGGAGCTTCCCGGAGGACGACAGCTGGGCCTGGGTTGGCCTGACAATGCTAATGGCCGTTATCATATACAGGCTGTTGACACCTTCCTTTTGCTGCAACTGGTAGAGATTCGTCTTAGCAGCTTGGGTTAGCACGTTGGCGCTATGGATAGCTTGTTGCGCGCTGGGACCGACACCGGTGATATCTATAATTGGTGGGTTGCCGTAGTCAGTGCTTAGTGCGAGTTGGTACTGGGGGTCAACACCGGCCTTGACCAGGGCTGGCTGGGCAGCGCCGCTAGTCACAACCTCGATCACCGAGTCAGCGATTACTGACAATGCGCCATAATCGACGTACGGATTGTTGGCGTCTACATTCCTCAGTTTGGGATCCGCAGCAATCTGGCCTGCCGTCGGTGGGCCCGGGGGGCCAACGAGCAAGATGCTCGATGAAGCATCATAGACCGGGCGCTTAACCTTGAGAACGTAAAACGCCCCCAGAACGGTTAGCAGGATGACCGGAATCGTCACGAGCTTGTGGCGCCATAGAGCCTGGACGATCGAGAGCAGATCCATCAGTTTCCTCCACCAGACTCGAGAGCTCGTACACGCCCATTTACTGTTCCATTACTGCGTTGTCTGAACAACGGGCAAGGAGTACCGCTTCGCTCTCTGTCCGCCAGCAGCCAGACGGCACCGATGAGCCCGAAGACTAGTGCTTGCACATTGACGAACATTGGGAAGCCCAGCGAATCGAAGGTACCGGAGCAAAGCATGGCAGCAAGCGCGGAGCCTGCGAGCGCGGCGCAAAGGTCACGAAGCCGTGGGTCGGCGGTGCGCTTACGAGCAGCGAGCGCAGCCAGGGCGGGCCAGAGGAAGTAGAAGATCAACGCCACCGTTCCCACCAATCCGAGCTCGATCACCGCGTCCAGATATTGGTTGTCGAGGATGTGGATCGCTTGTTGGTCGCTGTACGTGCCTCCACCTTGGCCGAACCACGGGGCTCTGTGCACGAGATACTCGACGTAAGGGTAGTTGTTCACGCGATGGGAGATGGAATTATCACTCGTGCCAGCTAGGAAATACTGCTTAAGCGTACCGAGCAGTCTGTGCGCCGTCACGAAGATACCCGCAAGGGCCACCGGGATGGCTACGAGCACCTTCAGTCGCCGGGTGGGAGGTAGCGAGATGATGAGCACGCCCAGTGCCACGCTCAGCGCCAAAATCGCAGCCCGGGAGACCGATATTGGGATGGCGATTGTGATGCAGATAACAGGGAGCCAGCGCTTCCACTTGGAGACCTTGACGTCGTGCATAGTCATATAGACGGCGAGCGGAAGCAACATCGCGGCGACAACGCCGAGTTCGATCGGGTCAGTCGCGGTGCCGGCAACACGATTGAGCGCCCCCCTACTGCCTATGGCGATGGTGCCGATGCCCTGGTTCAGTGAGAAGCCGGGCAGCATCCGCAGGTATGGCGTGACGTCTATCGTCAGCCAGTACTGCAACGATGCGACGATGCCGCACAACGCACCTCCCCACATCAACGCCCGCAGCACCCGGTGGATGTCTTCGACCGAACGGAGGTATTCTGCGGCGACTAATATCACTCCCGAGACACCGGCGAGCTGCAACAGCCACCGATCCGCGGCGGTTTGCTGGTGGGCGTTCAAAATCGCTCGATTCATCAACGCGTACGACACAAGTGAGACAAGCCACAGCGTGCATAGCGAGATCCGCACCGGGTAACGATGATCGAGCGGATTGTGGACACCGAATAACGTGGCAGCTACCCAGGCCAGAAACATGCAATACGCGACCAGGGCAGCGACATAGCCGCCCCCGCCAATCGCCTTGACCACAGTGTCCGAAGGGAAGACCATCACGGTCAAGCCAAACACTTGCAGCAGGCGGACAGCAGCGGACCGTGGCACAGCGTGCCGACCCAACTGCTGGTCGATGGTGAGTGCTGTCATCTCAGCCCGCCCCTCGAACTCCGATACCGCATGTACCGGGTCGGCGCCACGACACGCAGTTCGGGGCTTGTGCCACACCTCATACGGCGGCGGTTCTCTCCCTGCGTGGCATGAACGGCGCACTTCGGTGTCTGCACTGAGCGTCGCCGATCGGACAAGGCCACTTTCCCCCTTTCTCTTTCGGCCGCACCGACGACGGTCCCCCTGCGTACTAGACGCGGGCCCGACCGTGCAGGTTTACGGCTTAGCTGGCAGCAAATGGTCGGGTCGGTAGTGGTGGGCGGTAGTGCATCTTCGTCCCGTATGTCCGGCCGTCCCCGGTTACCGCGGAAGGATTGGGCGCACGGGGGAGGCCACGATGGGCACTGGGCTCGACGCTGAAGCACGCGGGTGCGCCACGAGCCGACTGCCTGCGCGGGGTGCCGTGCGGGCAGGCGTGGCGGGGCAACTGGTCGCCAGTGTGGAGTGCGTTCCACTTGCCACCAATGGTCATCAAGGTGATCTAGCCCTGGCTATTCGTGCGCCCAGCAGAGCGGGAGGTGACGCTGTGATGTAGCAGCGGATCTTGCTGTTCGTAAGCTCGTCGTCGCCTGCCGGTGGAAGTCCGGTCCGGGTAGCTGCCAGGAGGCCCCGGTAGCAGGCTGGCGGCCCGGCCGGGAAACGGGCCGGGCCGGAGCCCAGCGTCAAAATCCCTGCAAGGGGGAGCGACGATGCGGTCCGTAGCATGACGCGAAGCCTGCGGCGTCGTTAGAGGTCTCGTCTTCGGGCGGGAACAGGGGAGTGCCGAGCCCCCGAAATCAGGGTGAAGGCCATGGAAGCGGCGTAGAGCCTGGAAGCGCAGCCGTGAGGGACTCCCCGGCGTATGGGGCGCGGAACGCATCGATGGTGGCGGCGGGAACTGGGGAGGCCCTCCCCGGCCCGGTGACCTGCGGAGTTTGTCGCCGAGCGTGGCGTCCTATAACCGGTGACCCCGGGAAGTGGATCGCTGGCCGGGTGGGCGTCGGAGGCGGCCGTAGTACCGGTTGAGCCGCAGGACAACACAACCTGCGGGGAGGGAAGGGCCGCTGCTTCGTCGGTGCGCAGCGTTGTCAGGGAGGGGCCCGGTGAGTGCCCGAGCGGCTAGTCCCGCCGCGAAGGGATCGGGCCGGGAAATCCCGGCTGATCCGGTCCCGCTCCCCGCCGTGCCTTGCAGTATGCGCTGTACCGGGCGGCCAAGGCCGATCCCGGACGGAGATTCCACGCGCTGTATGACAAGGTCCGCCGCAGGGACGTGCTGTGGCGCGCGTGGGCGGCGGTGCGCAGTAACAACGGCGCAGCGGGCATCGACAAGATCACCCTGGCCGCAGTCGAAGAGTACGGCATAGACCGGCTGCTCGGCGAGCTGGCCGACGAGCTGGAGGAAGGCCGCTATTGTCCGCTGCCCGCGCGCAGGGTCTATCCCCAAGCCGGGCGCGCCTGCGGGCGAGCAGAGGCCGCTTTCGATTCCTCCGGTCCGGGACCGGATCGTGCAGGCCGCGCTGAAGATCGTGCTCGAGCCGGTCTTCGAAGCGGACTTCCTGCCGGTCAGTTTCGGGTTCCGTCCGAGACGATCGGCGCACGATGCCCTGCAGGTGCTCATTAATGAGTGCTGGCGGGGCCGCCGGTGGGTGGTGGAGACGGACATCGCCAACTGCTTTTGATCCATGGTCATACTGCTGCTTTGCTGATTGCGCCTGTTAGAACAGGCCTTCTTGCGCGGTGGGGATCTCGATACGCAGGCCTTTCCTGCGTCCGGTGCGGGTCAGGACGGCGCGCAGCTCGCCGCGCTTGACCTTCTGCAACACGGTCTGCCGGGAGACGCCGAGCGCCTGGGTGGCGTAGGCGAGAGGAACCCAGCCGTCGGGCGCGTTGTCGGTAAGCATGCCGCGCAGCTCGTCAGTAAGGCGCACGCGCCAGGGCGCGCCGGGGGTGACCTGCTCGCCGGCGATGAATCCGTCGTTGAGCCAGCGCAGCAGGGTGGACGGCGCGATCTTCAGCTCCCGGCGGCGGCGGTCACGTTGAGCGGTTCTCCTTCGGGCCTGTGGTCGCTGGGCTGGTGGCAGGGGATGTGCCAGTGGTAACGCAGCGACTGGACTCTACTGGCGGTGTATGACAATCCCCGGGCGGTGCGGCGGCCTTGCCGGTTGAGGGTCCCGGCGATGACCGCGTCGGGGTAGTGCACGGCCAGTCGCCGGATCAGGTCGATGGTGTCCTCGCCGGTGCGGATCGCCGGCTGCCGGCGGCGCAGCGGCACGGTCAGCTCGCTGATCGCGCCGCCCTTCCACCGCAGCACCAGGTCGGCGTGCGGATCGGCGTCGTCGCGGCGCAGCGTGATGTTCACTTCATCCAGCAGGGTACGTAGCAGCTGCTTACGGTCCTTGTCGGTGGTGGTGGGCGCATCCCAGACAGCGCCGAGGTCATCGCCGAGGGCCAAGATCGCGGCCCGTTCGTGCGGGGACAGGGCCCTGGGGCGGGCTGCCTGCCGGCGGGCCAGTTCAGCCTCGGCATCAGAAAGCTCCCGGAGGGCGTGTTCCCACTCGGCTTCCAGACCGCGGGCGACCAGCCGGTTGTCCGGATCGACGGCCCGGTAGCGGCGCTCGGCCCTGGCCGCGTTGTAGCGGGCCTGCTCGACCTGGCGCTGGTGCTGGGCCAGTGCGGCGTCGTGTCCGGCTTCGAGCTGGCGGGCGGCTTGCAGGCAGGCATCGAGTGCGGCGGGTGCCAGCGCGGCCAGGAACGCGGCGGCGACGGCGGCGTCGATGGCCTGCCCGCCGGCGCTCATGTGCCGGGCGCCGCGGCCGTCGACCAACTCGGCGGAGCCCTGGCAGTAGTAGTTCGGCACGCATTTCGCCGGGCCGGCATAGAAGATCGCGAGCTTGCGGCCGCAGGTCCCGCAGGTGGCCAGGCCCTGCAGCAGCGCGGAGCCTTCCCGACCGCGCCGGTGCCCGGCTGGCTGGCCTGCGGCCGGATGCTGGCGCCGATGCGGGCCTGGTTGGCCAGGTAGGCGTCCCAGTCGAGGAAACCGGGATGGTGATCGGGGATGAGGACCTCCCACTGGTCGCGGGGCAGGCGGCGGCTGCGCTGGCGCAGCGCGCCGCTGGGGTCGACATAGCGTTCCTTGCGGGTCCGTCCGTAGACGTACGCGCCGGCATACGCCGGGTGGGTCAGCGTGGTGTGCACCGCATGATAGATCGGCTCCACCTAGGCGGTGATCGGCAGAGAGGCAGGGTCGCGGAGTGCGGCGTAGCGCATGAACGAGTGGATCGCGGCGAGACGGGCGTTGCCAGCCTGGCTAGCCGGCGGTAGGCAGTCGCGGGCGAGGGCCGTGACACCGCGCCGCTGCTGTGCAGCTGCTCAAGCCGCGCATCCACCCTGCGCAGGACAGCCGCGCGCATGGGCGTGGAGCCGGGCCTCTAGCCCGAACTTACGCCTCTGCGGCCAGGCGAAGTCACCCCTAACCTGCCGCTACGGGGGTCGTGGTCCTGCAAGATGTATTCATTAAAATGCAGGACGCCCAGTGCCGGTAACGGCATACTGGACTGGTGAAACGCGCATCCGGCAGCATGCACATCGACGACACAAGTCGCCAGTACGCCACCGCAGCGGGCGAGCAGCGCATCACCCGGTGCTTCCTGCTGCGCCGCTCCTACCGTGA
>Ga0335081_10018372_pt1 | contig 11302 bp, 8 predicted proteins | sample Lox_Sample_35_FD_206713 | JGI IMG/M metagenome (GOLD analysis project Ga0335081, IMG submission 206713) | Soil microbial communities from Loxahatchee National Wildlife Refuge, Florida, United States - Lox_Sample_3.5 | ecosystem: Environmental > Terrestrial > Soil > Wetlands | place: USA: Florida... | reverse complement strand
AGCAGCGTCTTCTGCTCACCCCGAAAGTCCACTTCGCGCTCCAGCAAAAGCCGGATCTCAGTGAGCGTCTCCGCCAGACCGGCTAAACGCACACCACTTGTCCGGTGCTTGCGTGCCAGGTGTCCGGCGAGTTGCTGAAGGATCTTCATATCCTCCGCATAACAGCTCGGGATGTACGGCTTCAAAACCTTGAACACGCCGCGCTCACGCCGCCCGCTTTCCGGATTGCGCCAGGTGAAAGGTACAACCGCGCTGACACTGGCCTCGCACAAGATGGCCGAATCAATCTCGACGGCATACTTCGCCAGTCGCCTCCGCAATTGCTGAACGATGATCCTGCGAATCTCGTTGATGCTCACGTCCGAGATTCCGTTTTCCAACTCTGACAGCGCGCGCCGCACCCTGGGATCCAGCTTGCGGTTCCGCGCCAGCACCTGGCCGATCTTTTGCAGCCCCGGCACCTTCGCAATGAATCGCAGCAGCCGCTCTTCAGGAGGCGTATCCGCTGTCAGTTCCATCTGCTCCACAACTTTCGGAGCCAGGCGGTTGGCTGATAATCGGGATACCACGAATCCCATCGCGTCCCGCACCAGAGGACGCCACTGGCGGTACTCCTCGGGAACCAGCAGATCGACCGGCACCATGCGCACGGTCCACCTTCCCAGCTCGTCGCGCCAGAACCTGCCAGGCTCGCTGGCGAGCACGGCTTCGACGGCGTTGATCCGCGCGGCTGTGGTTTCGTAACCGCGCAGAAACGGTTCCAGAGCCTCGTGCAGCTCAGCCCCGATTCTGATCCGCTGGTGTTCCACGCTGCCTCCCGCCAGAGAGGTTACTGCCCGGCCAATCGCCGGGCCACAAGACTGTAAACGATCGGGCTGAAAACAAGTCCGATGTGTGTGGCGGAGACCTCAAAATCCACGCTCTCGTCTCCCGTCTGGCAAACCTTCCAGTCCAGGATGCCATCGGTCTTGGTGTAGACGGCGGTTTCACGCACGGATTTGGGGAGATGGTTCTTCAGCGACTCGATGAATCTGCACGTGCATGCGCCGGTATAGCAGTCCGGTAAAACGTCCTTGCCGTGCCGTTCCAGGATCTGCTTGCGCACCAGGTCGGCGGTGTGCAGGATGGCGGAATGGCCCGTCACACCGCGGAGCGGGGCCCCCAACATGATCACCGAAGCGATCCGATCCGGTTTCTGCGCTGCAAACGACCGGGCGATCGTACCTCCCAGACTGTGGCCGATCAGGTGGATCTTTCTGCCGGTGGATTCCCAGGCCTTCTGGATGGTTTCGTCTAACCGTTGCCGGATCAAGAGATTCGGGCACTCGGCATTCATGCCGATGCCGGAATAATAGGTCTCGTAACCGATCCGGCGAAGCCAGGCGCGAAATTCGCCGAGGTAGAAATCAGTGCCCAGAAAACCCGGAACTACGACCACCGCCGACCCATCACCTCGTGGAACGCCGTGTCCCCAATACACCGGCGAAATCCGAAGAAAAGCCATTTCCACACCGACCAGCAGTTCCTGCCAGATCGGCAACGGCACGGCTTCATACTCCTCTTGCATCACGAGGCGGCGACGTGGCCTCATCCCTAATCAGTTTATCCGACGCCGCCCGTGTTACAAACATGTAAACCTTCCTTTTTGATGGTACTAGGACCCCACCGGCCGCCGCCAGCCCTCACCGCAAACACGACAAGGGCTGGCGCGGGGGAGTGCGGCCGGATGCTCGAGATAGGAGTTCGATACTTCTTACGCCTTCTTACGCCGTGGGCGGGCAGCCTTGGGAGCTGCCTCTTTGGCCGCCGCCTTTCCGGGCTTCATGGCGAGGTCAATCAGCGCTTTTTCCGCCTCCACGATGTTGTGAACGCTCTTTTGCGTCACTTCGGCGAAGGAGGTAACCGGTTCTTCATGGGCTTCAGGCCCGGCCTTGGTGGCCTCCTCCAACTGATGGATGGCCAGGTTCAAGAGCTTTTTCTGTGCATCGATATATTTCTCAACGCCTTCGCGCGCCATTTCGGTCAGAACCTTCGTCCTGGCACGGGCTGGCTTGCGGCCCTCCTTAGCGGCTTTGGTGGCGTTGTCCACTTCCTCGGTGGCGAGGTTGAGGAACTTCTTCTCTGTTTCCACGAAGTTCTCGATCCCCTTCCGGGCCATTTCGGCGGCGCTCTGGCCCATGGCCATGATCCCCTTGCCCTCTTTGTAAGATTCGGCAACGGAGTGGGTTTGCTCGGCGGCTACATCCAGCAGATTCTTCTGCATCCCGACGAGCGTATCCACGCGGTGCCGTACCACGTCGACCACCGCGGAGGCAGCCACGGGAAGGCGGAAGCCTTCCTTGACTCCATCCACCACGAGAGCGGTCTCACCGGCAGCTAAGTCCAGCAGAATCTTGCCCGCGGAGGTGAAATTCTCAACCCCTTTATCGGCCATCTTGGCGATGGCGACGTCGGGGCGGAATGCATTCTGGCTCAAACGCTCCCGGATAACTCCAACAGCCAGAGCATTTTGATGAGCCGTAAGATCCAGCAGGATCTTTTGGGCGGCAACGAAACTCTCAATCCCTTGTCGAGCCCAACCCGCCAGCCTACCTGCCGGCGAGAGGTCTCGAGAAGCGGCTTGTTCTGTAGCAGGCATACTTTACTCTCCTCAAACCTTTGCGGTATACTGCACTGCAGTATCCAAAATGAGTATACGGCCCCTGTTCCGGGCTGTCAAGGTAATTCAGATCTGATTCTCTGCGGGGAGAGAAGGCATGAGCAAGCCCAGTGTTGTCATTAAGAAATACGGCGACCGGCGGCTGTACGATACGGCCGCCAGCCGTTATGTGAAGCTGGAAGACATCGCGAAAATGATTCGCGATGAGATCGACGTGCAGGTGGTGGACGCCCGCACGGGCAAAGACTTGACCGCCACAGTGCTGACCCAGATCGTGGTGGAGAGTTCCCGGGACCAGGAGACCGCTCTGCCGTTGCAATTGCTGCGACAGCTTGTCACGGCCTCCGATAAGGCCACACATGATTTTCTCTCCTGGTATCTGACCAGCACGTTCGATCTGTACGACAAAGCGCAACAGGCGGCCACCGCGGGCACTGAGAAAATACGTTCGGGCTTCTCCGAGGCCAAGAGCGCGTTGACCAGTCCGCTCGAATACATGCGTAGCATGCTGGCCGGCAGGCCTGCCCCTGCGGCACCCGATAGCGGTGAGGTGGAGACGTTGCGCCGCCGCATCGAGGAGTTGGAGGCACGTCTCGCTGCGACTGCCAAACCTGCGCGGCGCGCGAGCAAGCGAAAGGGCAAGGCCTGATGGCGAGCTGGCAGGCGCATTTCGTGAGTTTCGTGCTGCGGCACACCTTTAAGCGGAGGCTTGCGCGCGCGAAGGACGCCTGGCACGCGCGCGCCATTCTGAACAGCGGATGGTTCAAGACTCCACGCGACGTTCGGATCACTCAGACGATTCTCGGCGGAGTGCCCGGAGAATGGATCGAATGCGGAGCGCCTTCAGACGTCTTGCTGTACCTGCACGGCGGCGGGTATTTCGCCTGCTCGGCGCGGACGCATCGCGCTTACACGACGGCTTTCGCCAGGTTGGGATTTAAGGTCTTCGCTCCTGATTACCGGCTGGCGTCAGAGAATCCGTTCCCGGCGGCGGTGATTGACGCGGTGGCGGCGTATCGCGCGGTTCGCGCGGAAGCGGGCGCATCGACGCCGGTGTTCATCGGCGGCGATTCGGCGGGAGGCGGCCTAGCGCTGGCGGCGATGGTCAAGCTGCGCGACGAAGGCGACGCGCTGCCCACGGCGGCCGTGCTGTTCTCGCCGCTCACCGATCTGGCCGGCACGGGGAAATCGCGGCATACTAACGACACACGCTGCGCGATGTTTCACGGCGCCGGCCTGGCGCGCGGGGCGGGGTTTTACCTTTGTGGCGCGGATCCGCGCAATCCGCTGGCTTCCCCGCTCTATGCCGATTTGCGAGGGCTGCCGCCCCTGCTGATCCATGTGGGCGCCGACGAAACCTTGCTGGATGATTCGACGCAGTTGGCCGAGCGCGCCCGGGCGGCCGGCGTGACGGTGGAATTGAAGGTGTGGGAAGCCGTCCCGCACGTTTGGCAGTTGTTCCATCCTTTCGTGCCTGAGGGACGGCAGTCGCTCGTGGAGGCGTCGGAATTTCTAAAGGCCGCGGGCGCTCCGGCAAAGGGGAGCGGCGCGGCGGCATCCCAAAACGTGGACGTGCTCATTGTAGGCAGCGGATTTGCGGGGTTGTGCATGGCCATCCGCCTGCGGCGGGCGGGGATGAATTCGTTCGTGATCCTGGAGCGCGCGGAGGATGCCGGCGGAACCTGGCGCGATAATACGTATCCGGGCTGCGCCTGCGACATTCCATCGCACCTGTACTCTTTCTCCTTCGAGTGCCATGCGGACTGGAGCCGCATGTATCCGACACAGCCCGAGATCTGGAACTACCTGAAGCAGTGCGTCGAGAAGTACCAGTTGGGCCCGGCGATCCGTTTCCGCAGCGAAGTTCGCGAGGCGGTGTTTGATGAAGGCGCGCATCTCTGGCGCGTGCGAACTCTGGATGGCGCCGCTTTTACCGCCCGGTCGGTGGTGTTGGCGATGGGTCCGCTCAGCCGGCCGGCGATTCCAAAGCTTCCCGGCGTCGAACGCTTCCGCGGCCGCGCGTTTCATTCCGCGGAGTGGGATCATGCTTACGATCTCCGCGGCAAACGCGTGGCGGTGATTGGAACGGGTGCGAGCGCGATCCAGTTCATCCCGCAGATTGCGCCGGACGTAGCGCAGCTTTCTGTGTTCCAGCGGACGCCGCCGTGGATCGTGCCCAAGATGGACCGGCCGATCCGCGGCTGGGAACGCGCGCTGTTCCGCTGGGCGCCGGGTTACATGTGGCTGTTCCGGAAATTGCTCTACTGGCGACAGGAGCTGCTGGCGGTGGGATTCACGGTGAATCCGAAATTCATGAAGCGCATCGAGCAGTTTGCGCGCAAGCACATTGCGAGGAGCATCGCCGATCCCGCGCTTCGTGAGAAGGTGACGCCGGATTATCTGATCGGCTGCAAGCGCATTCTGATTTCGAACGATTATTATCCGGCGCTGGGCCGCGCGAACGTCGAGCTGGTGACCGAAGGCATTGCCGAGGTGCGCGAACACAGCATTGTCACGGCGGACGGCAAAGAGCGCGCGGTCGACGCGCTGATTTATGGCACGGGTTTCCGGGCGACCGATCTGCTGACGCCGGTGCGCATCCTGGGTCGGGACGGTATCGATCTCAACGACGCATGGCGCGACGGTTTCGAGGCATATTTCGGCATCACAATTTCGGGATATCCGAATCTGTTCATGCTGGTGGGGCCGAACACCGGCCTCGGGCACAATTCCATCGTGTTCATGATTGAAGCGCAGGTGAACTATGTGATGCAGTGCCTCAAACTGCTGCGGGAGAAGGGCGCGGCGGCGATGGACCTACGGCCGGAAGTGCAGGCCGAATTCAATCGCGACCTGCAGGAGCGGATGAAGCGGACCGTGTGGGCCTCGGGCTGCAAAAGCTGGTACCTGGACGCGCGCGGGAAGAACACGACGCTGTGGCCCGGATTTTCGTTCAAGTACTGGATGGAGACCCGGAAGGTGGCGGCGGGGGACTATGGGTTTTGGGGCAATGGGGAGTGAGGTCAGCAAAACTCGCTTATTTCCACCGCTCGTGCGCGGCCACATGCCGGGCCATTTCTTCGCGCGCATTATCCAGGACACGGGTTGAAGAGTGCAGCATCCTGGCGCGATCCGCGATGCGCGCCGCGTTGCCGCTCATGTTCGCCAATTTGAGCTCACCTTCATCAACAAGGTGCTCGACCAGCGCTGCGGCGTAGTGCTGCCACAATCGGTAACATTCGGCACATCCACTCTTTCGGCCCATTGGCAAACACTTCGGGCGCGAGAAGACCAGAGATAGGGAGGCACGCCTGGGGCCAGAGTGACGAACCCGACAATCGGCGGAACTCACCAACCAGATGATGGAGTGTAAAGCTTGACAGGTCAGAAAAAAACAGCAACGGGTTGGAAGAATGCAGACAGGACCGAATTCAACCGCGTAAGAGTGGCGTCTGTAATTTTTTTCAGCCTGGCTGGCTCCACGGGCCGATGCTAAAACCCGCACACCTGCATCATTCTAATTGTGTAGGCCGGGATCACAATGGGCCGCTGAGCCTGCTTCACCAGCCACCTGTTACAATTCCCGTATATGTTCAAGGGATTGGAACACACGGCGATTGCATCGCCCGCGCCGGAGAGGCTGGCCCGCTGGTATGTGGAGCATCTGGGCTTCATCATTAATTACACGTACGACGGCAATTATTTCGTGAAGGCGCCTAACGGAACCATGTTGGAAATCGTCCCTTCCGAGGGGACACCGGTAGCGCAAAAAATGAAGGATCCGGGCATACGCCATCTGGCCATTCAAGTGGATGATTTCGACGGCGCGCACGCGCGGCTCAAGCAACTGGGCGTCAGATTCCTGACCGAACCCTACAACAACCAGGGCAACCGGCTCGTGTTCTTCACCGACGGCGACGGCAATATCCTTCACCTGATCCAGCGGGAAAAGCCTCTCCCATAAGCCCGCCGCCTTGTGATCCGCAGAGTTTTTAAAGCATTTCAATACCGCGATTTCCGCCTGATGTGGATCGGCGCGTGCACGTCGAGCGTGGGCACCTGGATGCAGGTGGTGGCGCAGAGCTGGCTGGTGTTTCAGATTTCCGGTTCGGCGCGCATGCTGGGCCTGGACGCGTTCCTCGGCAACATTCCAATTTTTCTGTTTTCGCTGATTGGCGGCGTAGTGGCCGACCGGGTGAGCCGGCAGCGGCTGCTGCTGGTGTCGCAGTGGGTGCAACTGGCGTGCGCCTTCACGCTGGCCTCGCTGTGGGGTCTCGGAGTGGTGCGCGTCTGGCACATTCTGACGCTTTCCTTTATCGTGGGCGTGGCGCAATCCTTCGGCGGTCCGGCGTATTCGGCCCTGGTGCCCATGCTGGTGGAGAAAGAAGACCTGTCCAACGCGATCGCACTGAACTCGATTCAGTTCAACCTGGCGCGCGTCATTGGACCGGTGCTGGGCGGCATCACGCTCACCAAGTGGGGCGCCGGCTGGTGCTTTTCGCTGAACGGAGTCTCGTTTCTCGCTCCCATCATTTCCCTGATGATGATCAACCTGACGTTTCAGCCTCAAAACCGCGGCGAAACCATCGTGGCCAGCATGAAGCAGGGGTTTACCTTCATTCGCAAGCAGGGCGCGATGGAAGCGCTGGTGGGATTGGCCTTCGTGATGACGGCGCTGGCCATTCCGATGATCACGTTTCTTCCGGTGTTCGCCAAGGATATCTTTCACGGCGGGCCGTCGACGTTTACCGTTCTGCTGGTGTGCTCGGGCCTGGGCTCGGTGGCGGGCGCATTGATCGTAGCGGCTCTGGGCAATGTTCGTAACAAGGGCCGCATCGCGCTGGCGATGCTGATCGCCATGGGCGCGGTGATGGCCGGCTTCGCGCTCTCGAAAAATCTGGTATTGAGTTCCGTTCTGCTGTTCGTTGCCGGGGCGGCGCTGCTGGCGGCATTCGCTATGATCAGTTCGCTGGTTCAGTTGATCACGACCAACGAGATGCGCGGACGCGTGATGAGCGTTTACAATGTAGCCTTCCGGGGCGGCATGCCTTTCGGCAACCTGGCCTCGGGCTGGCTGATCCCGATGTTTTCCGCACCCCTGGTGATCTCGGCGAACGGAGTGCTGCTGATTCTGGTGGGCGCGTATTTCCTGGCGGCCCAGCGGCGCGTGGCCGCGCTGTGACGACGATGTGGATGAGTCTGTTGTTGGGCGCCGCTCTGGCGGCTGCGCCGGCGGATCTCGAAAAATGGCGCGATGTGGAGGACCGGCCCGCACTGGAACACGCGGTGGCCGAGCTTTCGGCAGCGGCGGAGAAAGCGCCGGGCGATGCCGAGGCGCAATACCGGCTGGCGCTGGCTTCCGCCTATCTGGGCGAGATCGCGCTCGAGCTTCGCGACAAAGCCGGCGCGGAGCAAGCGGCGAAAACCGGCATTGCGGCGGCCGAGCGTGCCGTGGAGTTGAAGCCGAACCAATCCGAGTACTTCCGCGTGCTGGGTACGCTGTACGGCCAGGTGATCCCCGCCAACGTCCTGCTGGGGATGAGTTACGGGAAAAAATCTGAGGACGCCATCGCCAAGGCGATCGCGCTCGATCCCAAGTCGGCCCAGGCTTATCTGGCCCGCGGCATCGGCAATTACTACAAGCCGGAATTGTTTGGCGGCGGCCCGGAACCGGCCCTTCGCGATGTGCGTCACGCCATCGAACTGGACCCGAAGTCCGCAGAAGCTTATCTCTGGCTTGGCCTGGCGCTGCGCAAGACGCATCATAATGCCGAGGCGCGCGACGCGTTCACCAAGTCGCTGGAACTGAATCCGAGGCGAGTCTGGACAAAGCAGCAACTGGAAAAGACACCCGCCAAATGAGGCGCGCCTGGGTTGGCGGCGCGATTCTGGCGATCTCGCTGGTCCACTTTTTCCAGTTTCCCGGGCACACCTGGCTGCAATCGGACACGCAGATTTATGCGCCCATCCTGGAGCACATGTGGGATCCGTCGGTGCTGGGAAAAGACCTGATCGTCCAGCATCCGCACGTGGCTTTCACGCTCTATGACGAGACCGCCTTCGCGCTGCGCAAGGTGACCGGTCTCAATTTTCGCCTGGTGCTCGAAGGCGAGCAGTTCGTTTTCCGCGCGCTGGGCATCTGGGGCGTGTATCTCATCGCTACCGCCATGGGTCTGCCGGATCTTCTGGCGCTGCTGGTGGCCGCGGTCTTCTCGCTGGGGGCCTTCATCACCGGGCCGGCGGTGGTGGTCTACGAATATGAGCCGGTGCCGCGCGGCTTCGCCATTCCGATGGTTTTCCTGGCCCTCGGTCTCCTGGCGCACGAACGAGTTTTGGGAGCGGCGCTTGCGGCAGCCGTGGGCTTTCTCATGCATCCGCCGAGCGTGGTTCCCTTCTGGGCGGTGTATTTTTGCCTGGCGCTCTGGCCTTCCAAGACCCGGAGTGCGAAGGAGCGATGGGCCCCTTTCTGGGTGCTGGCCGGAGCGGCGGTGATTCTGCTCGCAGCTTCGTTCTTTCAAGGCGGAAGCGGGAAGGCGTTCTTCTCACGGCTCGATCCGCACCAGGCGGAGCTGCAGCGCATGCGCGCCTCTTACAACTGGGTGTCGACATGGTGGAGACACCTCATGGCGCAGTATCTGATTCTGTACGCGGTCACGGTTTTTGCGTACTGGCGCGTTCGCGCGGATGTCCCGCGCGCGCTGCGTTTCTTCCTGATCGGTCTTCCGCTGATTGGAATGATCAGCGTGCCCGTTTCGTACGTGCTGCTGGAAAAAATGCAGTGGGCGGTGGTGCCGGAGTTTCAGCCGGGACGCGCGCTGCTGTTCGTGACCGCCTTCGCCATGATTCTTGGCGCAGTGGCCGCATGCAAGGCGGTGGCCGGCAAGCGCTACGCAGAAGCTATCGTGTTGCTTGCGCTGGCTTATCTCCCACCGGCAAACCGCCTGGTGGAGTGGCCGTCCTGGAATCGCGTGGGCGTCATTCTGGCGTTGTCCCTTGTTACTACCGCAGCGATCTGGACCGTCCGCGCAGTTTCGCGATGGTCGAAGCTCGCCGTCACCGTGGCTGTGGCCGCGCCATTCTTTCTGATTCCTGCCTGGGGCCGCATGGAAAATTATCCGGCGTTGCATACGCCGGAGCTGGAGCAGCTTGTGCAGTGGGCTCGCGCCTCAACCCCGAAGGATTCGGTCTTCCTGTTCCCGGATGCGAAAGAGGCGCTCGACCCCGGAATCTTTCGCGCTGAGGCGCTGCGCACGGTCTACGTCGATTGGAAGACCGGCGGGCAAGTCAACTTTTTCAAAGAGCTCGGTGAAGAATGGTGGTCGCGCTGGCAGAGGACGATGGCAGTGCCGTTCCATGCCGGCGCGATGACGTCGTATCGCGGCCTGGGCATCGACTACGTGGTGCTCGAGGCACAGCACCGGATCACGGGGATGACGGCGGTATTTGAGAACGGGCGTTACGTGGTGTACAAGACGCCGTAAACGAATTTCGAACCGATTTTCATTGGCCCGGCCCCGTTTACCGGATGGCCACGTTTCCCGTTGTGCTGAAGCCGCCGATGTTCAGGATCAGCGGCACGGCAGAGCCCGATGCGATGCCAGCCGGCAGCCGGAGGTTGATCTGCATCGCGCCCGCGATGAAGTTCGGCGCGGCTCCGGCGTATTGCACATTGGCGTTCTTGCCACCTACCGAAACCGAAACCGCCAGCAGCGGCTTGGGCAGCACGGTGGTCGCAATCTGGCCGTCCACACCCGGCGGGTCGGTCTGCCCGCCTCCGGTCGCATACAGAATCAGCACAGAATTCTGCGCAGCCGGGTTTGATGCCGAGTTGACGCGGTAGTCGTGATTGACCACGACAAAAATGCCCGGCGACGCAGCGGCAACAGCTAACGCTTCCGGGGTGGTTGCAACGCCGTCCACTGTGACCGTCATATTCGTGGACGTCTTGCCCGCGATCTCGTAGGGCGTCACCAGGTTGATCTGATTCGGTCCCCGGTACAGAATCGGAGCGGCAGTTCCGTCGAAAGAGACCGTGGCGCTTGAATCGAAACCGGAACCGAAGATCGAGATAATCTCGCCCGGTGAGACCGCACCCGTTTGATAGCTCCCGGCGTTCTCCACGCTCTGGACCACCGGCGCGGCCGCACCCTTCACCTGGGCGGAATTGGGCTGCACCATGAGCGAGGATTCGTCCACAGCCTCGAAATCCGAGCCTTGAAGCTGCGAAATGGTGTGCAGCACGTCGTTGTCCCAGCGATCGTCGGGCGCGCCCGAGAGGTACCAGGACGACCCGTTGTCCGCGAGAATCATTCCGTACTTCTTCAGCGCTTGCAGGATCACCTGCACCGGCGCCGGGTACGGCGAAATGTCGAACGAGGCCTTGAGCCGGAAGCGCTGGCCCATGGGCGGATAGTTGGCGCCGGTCAGGTCGGAAGCTTCGTGCCGCGCCGGCCAGATGTATGTGTTCCGCGTTTGCGGCGCGGTAAAGCGGATAGCATGCAGGATCTCGCCCGCCACCACTTCGTCATAGCGAACCAGTCCCGGAAAAATCGGCAGGCCCGCGGCATCGGCGGAGGTCCATCCGGCTGGGCGCAGCGCATTGGATTTCAAATCGAAAATCGCGCCCGATCCGGCATGCCAGCT
>Ga0335081_10018371_pt1 | contig 11303 bp, 14 predicted proteins | sample Lox_Sample_35_FD_206713 | JGI IMG/M metagenome (GOLD analysis project Ga0335081, IMG submission 206713) | Soil microbial communities from Loxahatchee National Wildlife Refuge, Florida, United States - Lox_Sample_3.5 | ecosystem: Environmental > Terrestrial > Soil > Wetlands | place: USA... | reverse complement strand
GCTTCGGAGATTTCGCCTGCGTTTGCATCGGGGCCAATGGCGACGCGTTCGGTGAGCGCGACAGGCCCCGTGTCGAGACCCTCCTCCATCCGCATCACCATGACGCCGGTTTCCTTGTCCCCCGCCATGATGGCCCGCTGGATGGGCGCGGCGCCGCGCCATCGCGGCAGCAGCGAGGCGTGCAGATTGAGGCAGCCCTTCGCCGGGACATCGAGAATGGCTTTCGGCAGGATCAAGCCATAGGCCGCGACAACAACCGCATCGGGCCTGAACCCGCACAGCGTCGCGACAGCCTCCTCGGAACGGAGCGTTCGCGGCGTGACAACCTCGATGCCCAAACGCAGCGCCGCCGCATGGACCGGGGACGGTGTCGGTTCGAGGCCGCGCCGGCCGCCAGGCTGAGGCGCTCGCGTATAGACCGCCGCCACGAGATGGCCTTGTTCTGCGATTTTGGTGAGCGCGGGCACCGCGAAGTCTGGGGTCCCCATGAAGACGATGCGCAAAGGTCCAGCCTAGTTTCGGGAGTTTTCTGGGCGAAGAGGCCTAAAGTCAACGCTTCATGGCAAATCGGAAGCCTTCCGAACGCTTAGGTTCTAGCTGCCGGCGGCCGCTTGTTCGTCCCCCGCGCCACCCTTGCGAGGGACGTTCCGGTGCTTGACGGTCTTGGCGAATTTCCTGGTAATTCGATCCCGCTTCAGCCGCGAGAGATGATCGATGAACAAGATCCCGTTCAAATGGTCGATCTCGTGCTGAAGGCAGGTCGCCAAAATCCCGTCCGCCTCGATCTCCCGGGTGCGGCCGTTGCGGTCAAGATAACGGGCGCACACACGCGCGGGCCGCGCGACGTCCTCGAAAAATTCCGGGATCGACAGGCAGCCCTCTTGATAGGTCGAGAGCTCCTCGGAAACCCAGAGGATTTCCGGATTGATGATGCACATCGGATCTGGCGTGGCGTTTTCGTCTTCGCGCTTGGAGACATCAAGAACAAGGACCCGCTTCGGCACAGCGATCTGGGCCGCAGCAAGACCGATACCGGGCGCGGCATACATGGTCTCGAGCATATCGTCCATGAGCGCGAGGATGCTATCGTCGACGGAGGGCACCGGGGCGCATTTGAGGCGCAAGCGCGGATCGGGAAGAGTGATAATCGTCCGTAAAGCCATGATCTTGAGATAATACCGGCGCCGCCCGACGTCAATTTGTCAGCGCTCCTACGCGTGCAATCTCTCGACAGAAGATCACGGAATTGACCCTTTTTCGGCCTTATGCCAGGCCGAGAGAGGGCGGAGTCTTCACCGCCGCCGGGAAAATCGGAGGAGGAACGAACATGCCAAAATACATGATCGAACGCGAACTGCCTGGGGCCGGCCGGCTAGCGGCCTCCGATTTACAGAAAATCTCCCAGCGTTCCTGCCAAGTCTTGAGAAATCTCGGGCCAACAATTCAGTGGGTCGAAAGTTTTGTTACAGATGACAAGGTTTACTGCATTTACATCGCGCCGGACGCGGAAATCATCCGAAAGCATGCCGAACAAGGCGGGTTTCCCGCGAACCGGATAAGCGAGATCAAAACGGTCATCGACCCGACGACATCAGAGGGATAGAAGCCGCGAAACGCATGGCGTCCGATTTTCCGAACTCGGACGGCAGCCAAGGCAGAATTGCGTCCAGCACGCCGCACAGCAACGATTCCATTACTGCTTGATGGCCGCTGGATAGCCAGCTTCCGTTGGCGCCTTGATGAGTGCGGCAGTGTCAACCTTGTCTGGATCGAAGGTCACCGTTGCGGTCTTCGCTTCTAAATCGACCCTCACCCCGGTAACTCCGGGAACTTTCTCAAGAGATTTTCGAACCGTGATCGGGCAAAGCGCGCAGGTCATGTTCTTTACCTCGAGGGTCACGGTTTGGGTGGCACCTGCCAGAGCCGTGAGCGATGACAGAGCGAGCATCACAGAAAGCAGCAGTCGGCGCACGGAAACTCTCCTGTCAGTAAAAGAAAGGCGCGGCCCACGGCACGGCGAGGAGGCCAAGCAGAGGGAAACTGAAAATCCAAAAGGTCAGGCGTTGACGCCTGAGAACACGCGGATCGGCGCAGGGCCGGCCCGGCACGCAGACTTGCGGGAGGAAGTAAAGGCGGCGAAATGCCAGAGCGAGGAAGAGCAAGGTCAGGACCACAAAAATCGGGCGATAGGGCTCGATGGCAGTCAAGCTAGCGATCCATGTGCCGCTAATTCCAAGCGCGAGCAACACAAGCGGCGCAACGCAACAAAGCGAGGCTCCGACGGCAGCGGCGGCCCCGGCGATGAGTGAGCTTTTGGCGCTCAGCTGGATCATGGGTTTCTCCGGCTTTGGTGTGTCATTTCAGAAGTCAGGCGCCGCCCCACTGAAACGCTATGACTTTCGAGGAACACCACGCCTGTAGAGATAAGATTGACGCCGCCGCGGGTCAAATTATCTCCACGGCGCGCTTCTTCGCGCCCAAACCATCAATGATTCCATCGAGATTTCTTCGGAACGCCGGATCAAGATAATGCGCCTCGACCTTGCGGCGGCCGCTCTCGCCCATCGCCTTCGCCCGCTCCGGATCAGAGAGCAGAAATTTGAGCCGGTCCGCGAGCAGCCCAATATCCTCTGGATCGACGACAAAGCCGTCCACCCCGTCCTCAACGATTTCCTTCGCGGCGCCCTTCGAGCTGCAGATCACTGGAAGCCGGTGCTGCCAGGCTTCGAGATAGACAATCCCAAATCCTTCCTTTGAAGAAGGCAGCGCGAAGACCGCCGCTTTCGCATAGGCCGCCTCAAGCTCCGCGTCGGTGACAAAGCCCAAAAATCTCACGATATCGCCAACGCCAAGCTCGTTAGCCAGCGCCTCGAGTTCGGGCCGCAGGGGGCCATCGCCGGCGATCTCATATTGGAGACCGGATACCTCTCGCCTGAGCTTGGCGAGAACTCGAATCATCTGGCCGATGTTCTTTTCACGGTCGGCGGCGCCGAGCCTTGTCACACTCAGAATCGTCGCCGGCGCCCGCATGCCCGTTTCGGAAGGGGCTTTCAGCGTATCGACCGCATTGGGCAACAGACTGAACTTGGCTGGAGGAACACGGTATTCGCGCGCCATCGTTTCGGCCGTAAAGGAACTGACCGAGGCAATCCGTGTCACGGCCCGAAGAAACCAAGGCTCGAACCAATGCTTCTGCCGGGAGATCCGCGGGTCGTTCCAGACCTCGTCGCCGTGCACGAACAACAGAATCGGCAATTTCGGGCGAAGGAGCCGGACGAGCGGCGCGAGCGGAAGAAGATTGATGTGGCCGAGGATCAAGATCCTCCCCTGGGTGACGGCTGCGTACACCGCTCTTGCAAAGAACGCCACCCGGCTCCCGATCGCGGCGATCTCAATCCCGTCGAGCGTCGGGATCTCGGCGGATTGATCCCGCAAAAGCAACACAAGCGGCGTCGGCTCTGGCCGCTCCCACGCACGTTTCGCCAAGCTGCGGATGACCCGGCGGTTGAAATTCTGCAAGCCACCTATTTTCGAATAGGTCTCCAAGGCGGAAAGGACGAGACGCCCCTCTTGTCTCGCAGGATCCAGAACCAACCTTGTCTCCCGCCACGGCAACCCGGAACGCGCCATAAGCGCAACGCCCCCATGAGGGGGGATCGCGGCTGCAAACTACCAGCTTGGCCTCGACGGCGCTAGACGACAGGAAAAATCGGCGCAGTTCCAGGTTCCATCCCATGCAATATGAGCATAAACAAGGCACTAGCTTTTTATACGGTTTTTTTGAAAAAAATTGGTCAGTATCCCTTGCTTTTTGTGCGGCGCACGTCCATATTGTTGCAACGCGGCAAGATTTGTCGCCGATGCCCTCCTTGGGCGTTTCCTCCCTAGACTTGGGCCGCTTGCGGAAACGTAGGCGGCCTCTTTCTTTCGTCGCTCCCGCTTTCCTCATCTTTTCAACGGGTCGCAGCGCCGATCATTCGGCGGCGGCACGGTGCCGATCACAATGTGACAAAGCCACCTCCGCGAGCACGGCGGCGACCTTCGTCAGATCAGCGGCAACATCCGCGAATTTCTCCTCCCGCGTGACCGCACGTTCGTCCATATAAAGCGCCCGGCTTACTTCGATCTGCATGGCATGGCAGTCGCCCGCTGGATTGCCATAATGTTCAGTAATGTATCCCCCAGCATAGGGCTTGTTGCGCTGCACCCTATATCCTAGGTGGCGCAACTCATGTTCAACGACATCGACAAAATCCCGGGCGCAACTTGCCCCATGGCGATCGCCAACCACAAAGTCCGGCCTTGCCACATCGGCCGCTTTGACCTGCGAAGACTGGCCCTGGCGCAGCGAGCCGGAAGGCATCGAATGGCAATCAACCAAAACCGCGATTCCAAAAATTTGCCGGGCTCGATCGATGAGGCCGCGTAAGCAATTGTGATAGGGTTTATAGAGTTTTTCGATCCGCTCGATAGCTTCCTCGACCGGCATGCGGCGGGCGTAAATCTCTTGCGCCTGGCCGGCCACCCGCGCGATGGTCCCTAGACCCCCAGCAACGCGGAGCGAACGGGTATTCGCGAATGGTGGCAGCGGTCCGTCGAACATGCGCGGATCGAGCTCGTAGGGCTCGCGATTAAGATCAAGGTAGGCGCGCGGAAACCGTGCCTTGATGAGGGGAGCGCCGAGCGCGGTGGCGCCGCCAAACAAGACATCGACGAAAGCATCTTCGGAACGATGCAGTACAGCCTCCTCAAGCCTTGTCGCGTCAAGAAAGCGGCGAGGGTAAACATTCCCGGAATGAGGCGACGAAAAAACCAAGGGACAAGCGAGACGGGCTGGTTCCAGCACCTCGAACGGCGGATCGAGTTCGGGCTCATGCGGTTGGTTGAACATCACTTTTGCGTCACGCGCGAGAGCTGCCCCTACCGGCTGCGGAAACTTTGAGGCCGCTGCAACACGCGGCGTGCCCCGGGAAACCTTGGATTTAAACCAGTCTTGCAAGGACATGCCATTCTGTCCAGCACTATCGCCAATCTGCAACACACTTCGAAAAAATTAAGGGATCGTCGAGATCCCGGCAATTTTCACTCGATTTTTACCTGGGCGGCGGTTTGATGGCAAAAGTTGCGAGGACCTCCCCATGAACGAGATGCACATCCCAATCCATTGCAAAATCCTGCTGGCCGAGGACGATCATGACATGCGGCGCTTTCTCGGCAAAGCGTTGCAGAACGCGGGCTATTCGGTCGCCTCTTTCGACAACGGCATGTCCGCCTATCATAGGTTGCGTGAGGAACCTTTCGAATTGCTCCTGACCGACATTGTCATGCCCGAGATGGACGGAATCGAACTCGCCCGCAGGGCGACCGAACTCGACCCCGATATCAAAGTGATGTTCATCACGGGCTTTGCGGCTGTTGCACTTAATCCCGACAACAACGCGCCACCACAGGCAAAGATCCTTTCAAAACCCTTCCATCTGAAAGATCTCGTGAATGAGGTTCAGCGTCTGCTCGCCGCTTAGGATAACCCTTTGCCAAGGTGGTGCTTGCCAAGCACGGCGCCCCTCGCTACCCCTTTTGATCTGAAGAGAGATCGGAAGCTGAACAGGAATCTAACGCTTTGCTGACAAAGGACCCGCCCGCCCTGCGGCGTTTACCGGCCTGCCTCGCTTTGAGCCTTTTTTTCTTTGCTTCCGGCGAGGCCCACGCCACGAGTTTCTCGGACTGCCTTACCGGCCTTCGCGGGCCAGCCCAAGCAACTGGGGTCGATGCCGCCACTTTCGACAGAGTAACGCGCGGGCTCACCCCAAATCCGGACGTTCTTGCAATGGCGGAGGCCCAGCCGGAATTCAAGACACCGATCTGGGACTATCTTGCAGGGCTTGTCGACGAAGAACGGGTCCACGACGGCCAGGCGATGATGAGCCGCTACGGCCAGGCGCTCGCCCAGGCGGAGAGCCGCTTCGGAGTGGACCGGGCGACGATCACCGCGGTTTGGGGTGTCGAGTCGGACTACGGCCGCAGCTTCGGCACACGCCCGGTCGTACAATCGCTCGCAACCCTCACATGCGCCGGTGGCAGGCGGTCGGGCTATTTCCGCACGGAGTTCATCGCCGCCCTGAAAATCATCCAGCATGGCGACATCGATCCGGCGCAATTCAACGGATCCTGGGCCGGCGCTTTCGGCCACACCCAATTCATGCCGTCGACCTTCCTTCGAGTTGCTGTCGATCTTGACGGCGATGGCCGCCGAGACCTCATCAATTCGGTCCCCGACGCGCTCGGCTCGACAGCCGCCTATTTGCGTAAAAGCGGCTGGGCGCCGGGCCAGGAATGGGGCTTTGAAGTCCGCCTGCCGGAACATTACGGGGGCCCCTCTGGGCGCACCCACAAGGAGCCGATGGCGGCCTGGGCGTCACGCGGTCTCACGCGCGTTGACGGGCAGCAGCTCCCGAGTAGCGGAAGCGCAGGACTGCTCCTGCCTGCTGGCCCAAGCGGACCTGCTTTTCTTGTCACCCGCAATTTCGATGCGATCTACTCTTATAATGCAGCGGAATCCTATGCTCTGGCCATCGCTCTGCTCTCCGACCGGCTGCGCGGGCGGCATGGGCTCGTCGCCGCATGGCCAACGAATGACCCTGGCCTCTCGCGCGCCGAGCGACGCGAAATGCAGACCCTTCTGATGCGCCGGGGCTATGATCTCGATGGCAAAGCGGACGGGGTGATCGGGACCAAGACCAAACAAGCGATCTCGAATTTTCAATCTCGCTCCGGACTGCATCCGGATGGCCGCGCCAGCGTCTCTGTCCTCGCGGCTTTGCGCGGACAGTGACGCGCAGTGCCAAAAAGCACGCAAAGCGCGCCCAGAGAAAGCGCGACAGCGGCCGCAAGCTTAATACTGAATGAAGGCTCGATTCTGCGAAGGTTCAGGAAGGATCTGCCACTTTGTTGATGCTCACAGCAATCAACAGGAGAACTTCCCATGACCGCGAACCTTCCAAAAATTGGCCTCCTCGCCGCAGTTGCGTTTGGCGCCCTGGCCCTTGCAGAAAGCGGGGCTTCCGCAATGCCGGCCTTGGATCAAACCGTTGTGACCACAACCACAACCATGCAAGGCGTGGAAAGGGCCTATTGGTCTTATCGGCACCGTTGGCATTGTTGGCACCATTGGCACCGCTGGCATCCCTATTGGTAATCAACAACCGTTGGAAGAGCGTCAATCGGACCAAAGGTTTTCACGCGAAACATTGGTCCGGTTTGGCATCTCCAACACCCCAAAACCTCAGTGCCCCGATCTCCGGTTAACATTTGTGGCGCAATTGCCACAGTTAAGGCGAATTTCTGGCAGGCCGATTTTGAGGCCTCAGTTTATGGTAAACCATAGTGGCGACGGGTTGCGCTTATACCTAACTATTCTAATTTCGAAATAGTTTAGCCATCCCGTCGCGCCCTCAAGGGCATCCGCGCACAGCGCCACACTTATGTCGAAATTGCCCCGCTGCCGCGACAAAGATTGCCGAGCTCGCAGCAGGTCACCAACGGTGTCTTCGAATGTGCCTGGTGTGTTCGCTGTCAAGAGGGTTTGGGGACGCCATCGGCGAAGGGGCGGCGGTCGTCGCACAGCTACACAACTATCTCACCGCGCACCGTCCAGAACAGGCCGGAGAGCGCCTCGCAACAGCCATACGGTGTAAGATACTACGACGGCGCGTTTGACGATTGCGGTGTCTAGACGCCACCCTGCTGATGGGCGGCGGCGACGGCCTTGAGAAACTCCGCGTCCACGCCGAGTGACCTTAGGATCTCCAACGGAATCGTACGCGGAGGTCCACAAGCCGCAATCGCGTGGATCAAGTCCGGCTCCACGACCAAGCCGTCCTGCTTCGCATCCGGCCAAAGGATGAAATTCATTTCTGTTTCCTTCAAGGCGTCGATGCATTCCGGATCGCCGCCGCCGCGCTTCGCTAGGTCCCTATAGAGATCTGAAAGCCGGTTGGACGAGACGGTGCCCAGGGTCGAACCATCGCCCGCTTCTTCGGTCCCCGCGCGCTGCACGAGATCGGGCAGCAGCTTCACCCAGTCAACCAGCATGCCTTTGTTCAAATCAAAGACAAGCGCCACCGTGCTGGTGTTGGGATGCGCCGCACCGGCGCAATAGAAGTCGTCCGAGGCGACGAGGCTCAGATAACGAGGCCCTTGCATAGTCACCGCGATCTTGCGTGACCAATCGGAATCAGAAGGTTTTTTGCCCATACGGAGGCAATCCGTGGCAGCGCGCCTGACCCGCGCGTCAGCGCCCGCCAATATACTGTTGATTCGCGTGATCGCGGCAGGTGGCGGGCCCGCGGTGACCCGCGGAAAAGCAGCCACCTTGCTCATAACGGGCGGCAGCTTTTTGAGCTCTATCAAACTCGCCTCAGGCGCAGCACAGACGTAACCCGCCACGTCCCCAAGAAACGCAAGGGAGAGGACGATAGGGACGCAGGCGCGAATGGTTATGGAATCGATTCTAGGAATCGTCGATGCTCCAGCGCGCGACCTCTGTGCCTTGCGGATCTAAAATGCGAAATCCATGCGGGAGCGGCTTGTGGACCCGCTGGGCGACAGCGTTAGAAAATAGCGATTTTGCGTGCGCGACGACATGAGGAAGATCCGTCATATCGGTTCTCATCCGATCGAGGACTTCCGGCGGCGTTCCTTCGCGAACCGCTCCCACAAATTCGATTTCAAACACGGGCGCCTCCCTCTTTCACTTGCCCTGAAACCCGGCATCTAGGGCGTCTCAACCTGGAATCAATCCGGCGCCATCCAAAGGGGCTTCAAATTAGATAGAGACGGTCCGGCAGCTCGTCCTCGCTGCCCGATTCAGCCGGAAAATGTTCGGCAAGAAGGCGCCCGCACCTCTCGACTGCGATCACAAAACCGTCCGCGATGTCACCGCCACTGACACGCTCAAGTAAAGCATCGATTGCCCCCTGCCACACGGATTGGTCAACCTTGGAAGCGATTCCATCATCAGCGACGATGCGCGCGTAATGTTCGGCGAGAGAGACGAAGATCAGGATGCCCGCGCGGTTTTTCTTACGCGCCATGCCACGAATCATGAACTGCTCCATCGCAGCCCGATGCGCTTCCGCGCGGAGCGCGCGACGCGGGATGAGGCGATGGCCAAGGGCGGATTCGGAGAGGATCAAATAGAGCCCCACGAAGATGACGATCTGCGCGAGAAAAATTTCGCGCACGGAAAGATTGGTCAAACCGAGAAGGAACCAAGGCACGATCAAAGCGATGAGCGCCGACCAGGCGGTCGCATAGCTCCTATAGTTGGAGGAGGCTCGCGCCAAAACGCAGACGATCTCGCCTGCCGTTTGCGCCTCGGCCGCCCTGATCGCGGCACCGACGCGGGCCTGATCTTCCACCGAGAGATGCACCATCACCAACTCCCTGAAGCGCCGCCGCCGCCCGACGACCCACCGCCGCCGAAAAAGCCGCCACTGCCAGATCCGCCGCCGCCCCAACCTTCGTCATCCCAGCGGCCCCTGCGCCCGTACCCACCCCGCCCGGAACTCATGAGCATGCCAAGCAAGAAGGAAAGAAGATTGCCGCGCTCGCGGGGCGGTGTCAGCAAAAAGAAGATCAACACAAAGAGTGCAAGCGCAATCCAAGGGCCAAGGTCATCGAAGGCCGAATCCTTGCTGACAACGCGCAAGTCGGGGCGTTTTTGCCACTCCGAGGAATCTGTCGTCAGAACGGTGATGATATCGTCGACCCCGCGCTCGACGCCGCCACCGAAATCGCCCGCCTTGAAGCGCGGCGCGATCGCATTGCTGATGATGATTTTCGAGAGAGCGTCGGTCAGAGTTCCTTCGAGGCCGTAACCGACCTCGATCCGAACCTTGTGCTCATTGGGTGCGACGAGAAGCAGCACGCCGTTATTCTTTTGCTTCTCGCCAAGGCCCCAGGCACGAAAAAGGGCGTTCGCGTAAGGCTCGATCTCATCCCCCTCGAGCGACTTCACCGTCGCCACCACAAGCTGAATGCCCGAATTGGATTCAAGATCAGCAAGTTTTTCCGTGATCCTGCTGGCAACCGCCGGCGGAATGACATTGGCCTCGTCGACGACGCGTCCCGTCAGCGGTGGAAACGTATAGGCCAACGCCAAGATCACGGAAGCGAAGACAGCGAGCAAAGCCCCTGCCACGCGAACCCCTGCCGCAGCGGGTTTTTCTGCCCAGCTCCACGAAAGCTCGCCGGCGCGCAATGCTTCAGCCAACGGCGTCATCCCAAGAGGGTGTGAAACCCGCGCTCAAAATTTGACCTGGGGCGGCGTTTGCGCCGATTCGCTGGCGGTGAATTCGGCCATCGGCTGGTTGCCGCGAAACAAGGTTGCCGCCCAAAGGAGAGTGGGGAAAGTCTTCAGGCTGAGATTATAGGCCCGGACCGCGTCGATATAATCGCGACGTGCGACGGCGATGCGATTCTCAGTGCCCTCAAGCTGCGATTGCAAGGCAAGGAAGTTTTGGTTGGACTTGAGATCGGGATAATTCTCGCTGACGGCAAGGAGCCGGCCAAGTGCCCCAGACAATTGCGCCTGTGCCTCCTGGAACTGCTTGACCTTTTCGGGATCGGTCAATTGCGAGGCATCGATCTTCACGGATGTTGCCTTGGCGCGCGCCTCGATGACGGATGTGAGCACATCCTTTTCCTGCTTGGCATAGCCCTGCACGGTCGCGACAAGATTGGGAATGAGATCGGCGCGCCTTTGATATTGATTTTGCACATCGGCCCATTTGGCTTTGGCCTGCTCCTCGAGCGTCGGGATGGTGTTGTAACCGCAGCCTGAAACGCTCGCGCCAATGAGGGCGAGCACAACGAGCGCACGAAGGCGCGGGAAAAACCGGTCCAGGCGGGAATGAAACCGATAAAGGGACGTGTTTGAGGACGAATTCATGGGGACCTCCAGCTCCCGCCAAACTAATCGGTTCAGCGGCTTTAGGAAAGGCGTCAGCACCTCGTCGCAGCCGAATGGATGCTGTTAGATTGTCTCTTCGATCATCGACTCTCCACTTTCCGGGATCACACCCTAATTCGGCATGTTCGCCTTGCGGCGAAGCAAAGTCGCAAGCCACCAGTCCACATGGGTCAGGTCGTTTGCAATGCCATTGGTGGGGACGAGCCAGGCCAAATGCCATTCGCCGCGAACCATGCAGAGCAACTTTCCGCAAAGCCGTCGGCGAGCCTCGCAGACACCCGCCCAGGGCGAAGGTCCGAAGAAAGAGATTTTGCGCAAAGGGATGACGGAA
>Ga0335081_10018365_pt1 | contig 11304 bp, 11 predicted proteins | sample Lox_Sample_35_FD_206713 | JGI IMG/M metagenome (GOLD analysis project Ga0335081, IMG submission 206713) | Soil microbial communities from Loxahatchee National Wildlife Refuge, Florida, United States - Lox_Sample_3.5 | ecosystem: Environmental > Terrestrial > Soil > Wetlands | place: USA... | reverse complement strand
CCGCCGGTGTCCACTTCATCGTCCACGATGATGACATCGCGGTTTTGGGTCTCGCCGATCAACGTCAGGGCTTCGGCTTTGGCATCATTGCCGGAGCGGCGTTTCTCAATGAATGCAATCGGCATGTCCATGTCGGCGGCGTAGTTGCGTCCTTTTTTGGCAAAGCCGAGGTCGGTGGCGACCACCACCGGGTCATGAAGATTCGGGCGAATAGTTTTTTTGATGTGGTCAATGATTAAATGCGAGGAGGTCAACACATCGCCGGGGATGGAAAAGAATCCCTGGATTTGTCCCGCATGCGGGTCGAGCGTCATGTAACGGTCCGCGCCGGCGACTTCGATCATATCTGCGATCAGCCTTCCGGTGATGGGAACGCGCGGTTGATCCTTTTTATCCGAGCGCCCGTACGCGAGATAAGGCAGGACGACGGTAATACGTGCCGCCGAATCAAGACGCAGCGTTTGAATCGTGATCAACAGCTCCATGATGTTGCGATGCACCGGCGTAGCAGTGTGCTGGATCAGGTATACATCCTGTCCGCGCACACTGTGCTTAAGCTTGATGAATAGATTCTCGTTCGGAAATTCAACCACCTCATGTTCGCACAGCGGCGAGCCGAGATAATCCGATATTTTTTGAGCGAGCGCTGGCGAAGCCGTGCCTGTGAACAACTTGATTTCCCCATAGACTTTCATTTCATGATGTTGAATATGGTGACTCATTTCTTTTCCTCATTTGATTTCCACTCTGAACGCAGAACGCCCATGATGTGAACATCGGCATATCTGCCGTGCTTGTACACCGCCTGGCGCAGAGTTCCTTCCAAAACAAAACCTGCTTTCTCATAGGCGCGCACGGCGCGCGGGTTGGTCGAATAGACCCGCAAAAAAATGCGGTTCAAATTCAACGTTTCAAAACCGTGTTGTAACAGCAATTGCATGGTCTCAGTTCCATAACCTTGATTCCAAAACGTTTTATCACCGATCATGATTCCAAGTTCAGCGGCGCGGTTTGTCCATTCAATATGGAAGAATCCGCAATTGCCGATTAATTTCCACCCCTCACCTGCGCGTGCTTCAATTGCCATCGGCTTCTCTTCCTGATCGCGCTGGGCCATTTGATCGAACCATTGTTCCTCATCCCGCATCGACATCGGCAGATAGACCGCCAAGCCTGCATTGACTTCAGGATCGTTGATCCATTCAAAGGATTTGGGTATATCGGTTCTTTCCACGCCGCGCAGGCGGATGCGTTTTCCGTAAATCATTTTAGTTCTTTCTCCCTCTCCTTGTAGGAGAGGGTTGGGGTGAGGTTTTTCCATTCATCAAAGCTTTGACCGCCTCCGATGGCGACAAGCTTCTTTCAAAAACTTGATCCATGATTTTATTATATTGATCTTCCGAAACGCGTTCGCGGAATTGATTCATCAATGCTGATTGAAGAGCCGCATCCAGCTCGGACTCGAGGCGGGCGCGTTCTCGAATAGCCCAATCTCCGCTGAGGCGTAAATACTCGCCATGCTTTGCGATATGCTGTGCTAGTTCATCGATTCCTTTTCCATCCGTGGCAATCGTCCGTTGGAGCGGGGGAATCCAAATATTAGTTTCATCATCCCTCACCTTTTTTCCCTCTCCCATTGGGAGAAGGGCTGGGGTGAGGGCTCCATGATGCATAAAAACTCTTTGAGTTGGGTGAGCTAATTCCAACATCGTCTTCAATGCCTTCTCCGTATTTTCGATGCCGGGACGATCCGCTTTGTTCACCACGATGATATCGGCGATTTCGAGAATGCCGGCTTTGATGGCTTGAATGTCATCGCCGAGTCCGGGCGCTTCTACTACCAGTGTGGTATGCGCTAGTTTGGCGATGTCCACTTCACTTTGTCCCGCGCCGACCGTTTCGATCATGATGATCTCATATCCTGCGGCGTCGAAGACTTGCACAACATTTGCCGTTGCTCGTGCTAATCCGCCAATGGAACCGCGCGATGCCATGGAGCGGATGAACACGCCCTGATCGCCGCTCAAATCTTTCATACGGACTCGGTCGCCCAGCACTGCACCGCCTGTGAACGGACTCGATGGATCGACTGCTACGATCGCAACGCGTTGATTTTGTTTGCGAAAATGAAGCGCCAGTTGATTGACCAGCGAAGACTTGCCGGTGCCGGGCGCGCCGGTCACGCCGATGAGATATGCCTTGCCCGTGTGAGGAAAAAGAGCATCAAGCGCGGCACGCCCATCGGCTGTGTCATTCTCAACTTGAGTCAACAAACGCGCCAATGCGAGGCGGTCGCCGCGTAGGATTGTTTCTGCCAGGGATATCATTTCACTGCATTCTTAATGTCTTTGACAATATCTTCCGTCGAGGCGCCGGGACCATAGACTCCCGTAATGCCCATCTCCATTAATCGCGGGATATCTTCATCCGGCACAATGCCGCCGATGAACACCTTTACATTTGTCTGGCCGTTGGCTTTTAATAAATCCATGATGCGCGGCGCCAATGCCATATGGGCTCCAGATAGAATCGAAAGTCCCACCACATCCACATCCTCCTGCAAAGCTGCTTCGGCGATCATTTCAGGCGTTTGCCTCAAGCCCGTGTAAATGACTTCCATACCGGCATCGCGCAAGGCGCGCGCCACCACTTTTGCGCCGCGGTCATGTCCGTCCAAGCCGGGCTTTGCTACCAGCACACGGATTTTTTTATCCGACATAAGTTCCTCCACCGATGAAATCTATAAGATTATACTATGGGTCATTTTTCATAAAATGAGACATCGGCATGGCGGGGTTTGTACAGAATAGTATCTCTTTCTATATCGGTTATTTGTAAACCACTTGCAATTTCACCATATTTTCTAGGTAGCCTCACCTTAAAGAAATATGCTATACTGCATTCTATGCAGCCCATTTACAGGCAAATGTCACCGCGCGACCAATGGTCTCGCTGGGTGCAGATCCTGCGGCGTTATCAGCTCGATGGATTCGTCACTTGGATCCTGGAGGCTGGCAAGCCTCTGGCTGTGCTCTCGGCTCAAGCATTATATTTTGGACGGCCCTTCCTCGGCGAAACCGCAGACGCGTTGGCAAGAACTCTCGAATCCGATGATGAACTGCGCGCCTTCGTTTCCCTTCTGGATGGAGGAACGGACTCATGAACCTGATCGGACTCGGCTTAGTTGGCTTTGCCGCTATTCTCCTTTTAGCATTTTCATTAATGAAACGAAAGTCTCCACCGAAATGGCGTGTCATTCCCGCGTTGACGAAGTTATCCCGCGCTGTGGACCTTAGTGTGGAAGATGGAACACGCCTCTTCGTTGCGCTTGGACGCGCTAGCTTGCTCACGCCGCGCGGCGGCGCGCCGCTGGCGGGTCTCGGCTTGTTGCGCCGCATCGCGGAACGCGCCTCATTGAGTGATCGTCCTCCGGTTGCAGTTTCCGGCGAATCAACATTGGCATTGCTCTCGCAGGATACGCTTCAAGCTGGATATCGAGCGATGGGCGCAGGCGATCTTTATCAGCCCACAGCGGGACGTTTGAGCGGGATGACGCCGTTTTCCGCCGCGGCTGGCGCCATGCCGATCATTCGCGATGAAAATGTTTCTGCCGGCATGTTGGTTGGCGATTTTGGAGTGGAAGCCGCATTGCTGGCGGATGTCGCTGAGCGCGAGAATACCTTTCTGCTTGGGGCAAGCGCGGATATTTCTTCGCAAGCCGCCCTCTTTGCGTCCGCGCAGGAGCCGCTATTAGGTGAAGAATTATTTGCCACCGGTGCCTATCTTGACTCGGGCGCATCCCATGCCGCGAGTCTAACCGTCCAGGATATTTTGCGCTGGTTGATCATCCTTGCGCTTTTTGCTGGCGCGGTTTTGAAATTAATAGGACTGATCTAATGCGTTACATTGCTGTTGCCATCGCAATTGTTGCGGGCTTAATCGTTCTCCTTGGTTACTTTGTGCCTGCTCTTGCCGGTATACAGGATGTTCTGCTCAATTGGGCAATTATTCTAGCAGGTATGGCGGCTCTGGTCGGCGTATTCAATCTGATCTCTGTGCACGGCGATAAAGTTCGCCGCCGCGAAAAGGGAAGTATCTATAGTGCTATTTTGTTGATCAGTTTATTTGCCAGTTTTATTTTTGGTCTCGCACTTGGACCAAATGATCCGAATATGCGTTTGCTTGTAAATGCAGTGATTGTGCCCGTCGAAGCGACGCTGATGGCTTTGTTGTCTGTGACATTGCTTTATGCCAGCATCCGACTCTTGCGCCGCCGAACTGATTTAATGAGCATCGTTTTTCTTCTGACTGCTGTGTTAATGCTGATCGCATCTGCAACTTTGCCGTTTGGCGAAATCAGCCCGTTGAACGATTTTATCCGCCCGTGGATTCAGCAGGTGCTTGCACTCGGCGGAGCGCGCGGCATTTTGATCGGCGTTGCGCTTGGCACCTTGACCACTGGCTTGCGCGTCCTGTTCGGTGCGGATCGTCCTTACGGAGGCAATTGATGGAGACCATCAAATGTCCCGTCTGCGGCGAGGTGAATCCCGCCAATGCAGAGTTTTGCCAGAATTGCATGTCACGTCTTCAACCATTGACTGGCCCGCTAAAAGGAGAAAACGCGCCCATCCAACCCGGGCAGATCCCGACTAAAAAAGTTACTGCCGAGTTGGAACCGATTCTTCCTCAGTGGCTGAGAGATGCACGAGAAAAAGCGCGTCAATCTGCCAATGAAGATCTAACCGATTCTTCCTTATCTGCCCAAGATACAACACCTGCTGCAGCTTCCACGCCTGACCTGCTTGCTGGCTTGGCGTCGCAAAGCGGCGATGAGGAAGCGGAAGTACCTGATTGGCTTGTAAGCCTGACCGGCAGTGCGCCTGCTAAAAAGAAAAAGAATGAACCCGAAGATACACAACAAGTGAAGTGGGTCGAACTTGGCGGTCACGAAGATTTTGATGCCCCATCTCAAAGCATCGGCGCCACACAGACGCCGTCTGATATTCCGATAGAAAATACCGCGCCTTCCTGGATGGCACCTCAAGAGCCTGCTCCAGAAAAAGATGAATTGGCGGACTGGCTTTCACGGGCTGATCAATTCCCCGCTTCTCTCCCGGAGCAGCCGCCTGCTTCTACTCACCCAGATGAATCTGCCACGGCGCATTTTTTGGATTCAACATCTGAGGATGCAGATTGGCTCAAGAGCCTGGAATCACAACCCTTTGCTCCTGCAGCTGCCTCGGAATCTCGATCATTTGATCGGTCCCAGGATCTTAATGAGCAATCCACACCGGCCCCGCCACCTCCGCCTGCAAGCAATGTGCCTGATTGGCTGAACAATCTTCAAACTCAACAGCCTTCCTTTGAGTCGCCTTCGCAGCCTGTGCAAGAGGAACAACCTGCCTCATCCCAACCGGACCGGTTACAAACGGGCGCGCCATTGCAGGGGGAACCCTCCGCACCGGCAGAAATCCCAGATTGGTTAAAAGCCTTCGGCCATGCGCCAGCAACACTCGAGCCATCAGCTCCACCTGCTTCTGAGGTACCTGATTGGCTAAAAGCCGCTGCCCCGCAGAATGTGGGCGATTCTCCAAAAACGAGTACTCCGTCTGTCCCCATATCCACACAAGATGTTATTAATGAAGAAACGTCTGTTGCATCATCCGAAACGCCCGATTGGTTATCTTCGCTGAAACCCGCTGAACCGCAATCGTTCACACCGCCCGTAGATTTAAAGGCCTCTGCGTTCACATCGGAAGAAACATCTCAACCGCCAGCTTCGATCCCGGCCTTCACGGATGCTAATTCCACGGAGGGCGATAACGTGGATGCAATCTTCGCATCTCTGCAAATGCCTGATTGGCTGACTAGCTCTGAACCAAAAAGTACTGATCAGACATCCCGCGAATTGAACGCTCCACCCGCTATAGAAATAGGAGAAATAATTGCGCCAGCTGAGTTGCCATCCTGGGTTCAGGCCATGCGTCCTGTTGAATCTGCACTTCCGCCTTCACCAAATTCAAGCAGTGATTCTTCAATGGAAGCAGGCGGACCTTTGGCTGGTTTGCAGGGTGTTCTACCGGTCGGGCTCGGCTTTTTGCCAACGAGTAAGCCCAAGGCTTATTCCATTAAGCTGAATGCTACGAACGAGCACCAAACTCAGGCAGCATTACTTGAACAAATCCTTGCCGCCGAGACCGCGCCGATTCCAATGCAGGCGGCTCCAGTCATTTTGTCCCAGAGAGTTTTACGTTGGGTAGTCACTGTATTGATGTTCCTGCTGGTGGGCGGCGTTCTCCTCATGGGAACTCAGGTTTTTGCTTTGCCGGCCCGCGTTCCTGATGATCAAACCGAGATGGCAATCTCTGCTATGGAAAAAGTCCCCGCGGACGCGCCAGTCTTGGCTGTGTTCGATTATGAGCCTTCTTTATCCGGTGAAATGCAAACCGTCGCTGAACCTTATCTGAGTCGTTTACTTTTGTTAAAACATCCTCATTTGACGATCCTCTCATCGTCGCCTACCGGTTCGGCTTTGGCTGAAGGATTGATGTCCAACCTTATGTCAGGCCCATTAGCCGTACAGGGTTATCAACTTGGTAAACAATACATTGACCTTGGTTATCTTCCCGGTGGACTGAGCGGTGTTTATGACTTTGCACAGAATCCGACTTCCACGATGCCTCTTGGTGCGGATGGATCGCAAGCCTGGCAGACTGCACCTTGGAATGGCGTAACGCGTTTTTCGGATTTTAAGGCAATTATTGTAATAACCGATAGCGCGGAAGCGGGCCGTGTCTGGATCGAGCAAGCAGGTCCTCTGCGCGGCAATGCCTCTCTCGTGATCGTATCCAGTTCGCAGGCTGGTCCGATGCTGATGCCTTATGTCGCTTCCGGTCAGGTCAATGGATTGGTGAACGGGTTAAACGATGCGTCCAAAGTCGAACAGGCAAACGGACAAGCCGGACTGGCGCGTCGTTATTGGGATGCTTATAGTGTGGGGTTATGGTTGGCGGCTTTGATGATATTCTTGGGTGGTTTGTTGAATCTAGTGACAGGCTTACAGGTTCGCCGTACTGAAAGGAAGGAGAGCTGATTTGTCTCCTGACCTGATTGCGGGTTTTGCGGCTTTTCTCTTTACGCTTTTTATCTTTAGTTATTTGATCGGCGACAATCCGCTGTTTCGCATTGCGGTTTATATTTTTGTTGGCGTGTCTGCCGGCTATGTTGCCTCGGTTGCCTGGAGGCAGGTGATATGGGCGGATTTATTTTTTCCGCTTCTCACGGGCACGTTTACCCAGCAGATTTTGCTTGCCGTTCCATTGATCTTGAGCGCGCTCTTGTTGACAAGAGTCTCGCCGCGTCTCACAGCCTTGGGAATGCCGACCATGGCATTGTTGGTTGGAGTGAGTGCGGCGGTGGCTGTTGGCGGCGCGGTTACCGGGACGCTCTTTCCGCAAATTGGCGCGACCATCAACATGTTCGATTCGCGTTCGGCGACTTCAGCCGCTGAATGGGCTGAAATGATATTCAACGGCGCGTGGATTTTGGCGGGTGTCACAACCACGCTTGTTTATTTCCACTTTGGCGCGCGCGCAACCAGCGATGGTTCAGTACGCCGCTTTGGCTTGATCGAACTGATTGCCTTTATCGGAAGCATTTTTCTTGCCATCACTTTGGGTGTCTTATTTGCGGGCGTTTACTCCGCCGCATTGACAGCATTCATTGATCGTTTCCATTTCATCGGAACTCTATTCGGAATGCATTAATTATGCCTGCTTCTTTAGTTCAAGGTGACTCTGTTTTAGCCGTCAACATCGGCGCAGCGACAACGCGCGCCGTCCTCTTTGACGTGGTGGAGGGCGAGTATCGTTTGCTCGCATCTGCCTCCACTCCATCCACGGCCGAAGCGCCGTTTCTGGATGTCAGTGAGGGGGTTCGCCATGCGCTCCATGAACTGCAAACGGTGACGGGACGGACGCTGCTCACCGCAGATCGTCAGCTTATCACACCTTCCCAGCCTGATGGGTCCGGCGTAGATGCGTTTGTGTCCACCTTATCTGCGGGTCCGGCGCTAAAAACGGCCGTCGTGGGTCTGCTTGAAGAAGTCTCGCTGGAAAGCGCTCTTCGTTTGGCTGAGATGACCTATACGCGCGTTGTGGATACGGCTGGATTAAATAATCACCGCAGAGCCGATCAACAGATTGATACGATTCTTCGTTTACAACCGGATGTCGTGATTATTTCAGGCGGCATGGACGGCGGAGCATCCCGTTCTGTTCATAAGATGCTGGAGCCGGTTGGACTGGCAAGTTATCTTCTGCCGCCTGAGAAACGACCCACTGTCTTGTTCACGGGCAATCAAAAACTGGACGATGAAGTTAAAGGATTGCTGGGCAATGTGACTTCGTCTCTGCACTTCAGTCCGAATGTGCGTCCATCTCTTGAAACAGAAGACCTCGAACCCGCCTCGCGTGAATTGGCTCAGATTTATCTCGGAGTCCGCCAGCGCCAATTGAAAGGCTTGGATGTTATCGCAAGCTGGTCTAATGGAGTTGTTCTCCCCACCGCCTATGCAGAAGGGCGAATGGTACGTTTTCTAAGTCAGATCTACGCCGGAAGCAAAGGTCTGCTGAGCGTGGATATCGGCGCCTCGGCCGCGGTGATTGCGGCAGGTTTTGGAAAACAATCCAGGCTGGGAGTATATCCGCAATTCGGCCTTGGTGAGAATTTGCCCGCCCTGTTGCAATATACGACACTGGAAGATATTTTGCGCTGGTGTTCGCTGGATATTTCCAGCGGCGTGCTGCGCGATTACATCTATCAAAAAGCTTTATATCCAGCCTCCATTCCGGCCACAAAAGAAGATCAGGCAATTGCGCAGGCTGTAACGCGTCAGGCGCTTTATCTCGCCGTGCAAACAGCTAAGCGCAATTTTCCGCGTTCGGTGCGGGTCCCGCGTCCCGGATTACTTCCAAGCTTTGAGCCGATTCTGGCGGGCGGCGGCGCGCTGGGCGATGCACCCACTGCCGGGCAAAGCCTTTTGCTTCTGCTGGACGCCATCCAGCCAACCGGTTTGACAACGCTCATCCTGGACAAAAATGATTTGCTTCCATTGTTGGGTGCGGCTGCCGCGCGCAATAGCATTATGCCAGTTCAGGTTTTGGAATCGGGCGCGTTCCAGAGTCTCGGCACGGTGGTTTCTGTGGTAGCTTCCGCCAGTTATGGTTCGCTGGTGGCGCGCGCCAGGTTGACTTACGAAGACGGTCATGAAGCGCAGGCCGAGATCAAAGGTGGAAGCCTGGAGCTGTTTCCGCTTGCAGATGGACAATCAGCGAAGTTGACCCTCCAGCCAGCGCGCGGCGCGGATGTTGGTTTTGGTCAGGGGCGCAGCGGCGCGGTGCGCGTGAGCGGCGGTGCCATGGGAGTCGTCATTGATGGACGCGGACGCCCGTTGATCCTGCCCGATGATCCGGTGCGGCGGCGCGAATTGGTCAAGAAATGGTTGTGGACGGTCGGAGGCTGAGACGATGCTTGCTCCTGTTCACCATATTTTGCCGCTGACGACGATCCAGCGCGAGCGCGTATTGCCAACCAATGGCAAGGTGAACGCGCGGCTCAACCAAAAGGTCAGCCCGGCCGATGTGGTTGCGGAGGCGAGTTGGGCGCGCGAACATGTTTTGCTGGATGTGGCGGGCGTGCTTAATCTATCACCGGACGCGGCGGATAAACTGATTCGATGCAAGGTGGGAGATCGAATCGCGGCCGGCGCGGTGATTGCGACGAAACCGGGCATCCTTCCGAAAATAATCAAGGCGCCTCGCGAAGGCCGAGTGGCGGCGGCCGGCGGCGGGGAAGTATTGATGGAGGTCGGCGAATCGCGCATGGAATTGCGCGCCGGCATACCCGGCAGTGTGGTGCAGGTCATTCCTGATCGCGGTGTGGTGATTCAAACAGCAGGCGCATTGGTGCAGGGTGTGTGGGGCAACGGCCGTGTAGATACCGGGATATTGACCAATTTGGCTGAGCAACCCGACAGCGTTTTGACAGCCGGAAGATTGGATGTCAGTTTGCGCGGCTCGGTGATCATTGCGGGTCAATGCAAGGAGTCCGATACCTTGCAAGCCGCGGCGGAACTTCCTGTGCGCGGTTTGATTCTGGCAAGCTTGTTCCCTTCTTTGTTGCCCGTGGCACGCGAGATGCGTTACCCGATCGTGCTGACCGATGGCTTTGGTTCCTTCCCGATGAATTCCGCCGCCTATCGCTTGCTGACCACCAACGTCAAGCGCGAAGCGACCCTGAACGCGGAAATGTTCGATCGTTATAACGGAGCGCGGCCCGAGATCATCATCCCCCTGCCGGTTTCATCTGAACTGCCTCCGCCTCAGGATGCTGCGACTTTTGCGGCCGGTCTGACCGTGCGACTGCGCCGTCCGCCTGCGGCGGGGATGATCGGCACGATTGCCGCTTTGCATCCCGGTCTGAGCACACTGCCCAGCGGCTTGCGCGCTCCCGCCGCAGATATCAAACTTGAGAATGGCGAGCAGGTGCTCGTCCCTCTGATAAACCTAGAAGTTGTGGGATAATAGTCATTACACCACGCGAGGAGAAGATACCATGTATCAAGACGACCAAAGCAACTTGAACGCTCAACCGCCGGAAGAATCCAGCAACCGCACGTTTTTGATTGTAGGCGGTATATTGGCTGGGATTGTTTTGCTTTCTTTTGCTTGTTTGGTGGGCTATGTTCTTTTCATTCGGCCAAGTCAAAGCACGGTGAGCCAGCAAGCCGCGGCGCAAGCCACGCAGAACGCGCAAGTGCAGCAGGCATTGACCGCGACCTCCTTAGCCGCCAGCCTCGCGACTCCGACCGAGGCGCCGACCGACACACCCGTGCTGGCTGAGGCGACCAATACGGAGATCCCGGCGGTCACCGATACCATCGAACCTATGACGGCGACTGTCGGCGCGGCTTTGACGCAGGCCGCGAACGCTCAACTCACCATCGTGCCGACCTCGACGGCTTTGCCGAAGACCGGCATCGGCGATGAATTCGGCGCGCCGGGCTTGGTGATCATGGGTATGGTGTTGGTCGCGGTGATCTTCCTCGCACGCCGCTTGCGCGCTACACCGACAAAATAAATTTCGACTCACACGATTTAAATTGAATGGGACAGCGCATTGCTGTCCCATTTTTGTTTTGGTCAGCCATCCGCTACATTATTCGTTAGGCGCTGGATTATTCGGAAGACGATAATCTCCACAAGCCAGCTCGAAGCGAAATAGTTAAACTTGTTTTTAATGCTT
>Ga0335081_10018364_pt1 | contig 11305 bp, 5 predicted proteins | sample Lox_Sample_35_FD_206713 | JGI IMG/M metagenome (GOLD analysis project Ga0335081, IMG submission 206713) | Soil microbial communities from Loxahatchee National Wildlife Refuge, Florida, United States - Lox_Sample_3.5 | ecosystem: Environmental > Terrestrial > Soil > Wetlands | place: USA: Florida... | reverse complement strand
TCCAGCGGCATTCGTGCCCACACCTTCACTTGCGCCAATCCGGTTGCTCCGAGGACCCCCAACCGGCAGCGGTTCGACCCGGGCTCGCGTCGTCAAGAGGCGGTCGCCTGTCGACCACCGCCCCCCTCACCGAGGGCTTCGCGATATTCCGGAGTGCAGAAGATGTAATCCGTCGCGAGAACCACCCTGGCTTGCTCGATGTGAAACACGGTTATGCCGCCGTAGGTGAAGTCCTTGCCGTCACGATTCGTGACCGCCACGTCCCACTCTGCGGCTACGACGTTGAACCGAAGCCCAAAGGGATTCTCGACGCAGATTCTCTTCACCGCGAACTCGATCCGGGGGAAATAATCCATGTAGCGCTGGATCCACCCCTTCATCGCCTTCTTGCCGGCGAACCTGCCGGCCCAGGACGTTGGCCCGGGATATACGAAGACCACGTCCTCTGCCCACGAGGCGCTAAAGGCTTCCAGATCATGCCGGCCGAAGTGCGCGAAGGCGGCCCGCGCCTTCATGGTGTGAAGCCAGTTCCCGATCATGCGCTCTCCTTTCCCGGCAGCATCCCACGGGGCGAGGTGCGAACCACCCCGTGAAAAGTGACAGGATGACGGCTCCGTCGGGGGAGACGCCTGCGAGTGCCTCAACCGGGTCGAATCGCTGGCTGGGGTCTTCGGAGACAACCGGACAAGCACGCGCGTGAGTTTCCATCAAGATACCGCTGGGATCCGGACTTGCTCATCGAGGAAGGCGCGTCGCGGTCGCCAACAGGCAGCAGCATGATCACGGCTCGCCACAGGCACTGGAAGACGCCCATCGACCATGGGCAGGCGCCGCAAGGCACCGCGCTCACGCAGCAGTCCTGAGTGAACCCTTCCGCTTGCAACGGGACTTCGCGAGATCGTTGTGGTCCACCCAGCCATCGGTGTGGACCGTCGCGTCGGGTTCGACCACGCCGCAGACGAACGGTGTCAGGCGAAGAGCTGTCCTGCAATGACGGCAGCATTCTCGCCGCCACGCTGGACAGGTCGGTTCGCGCCCTGCTGGCATCGAGCGACAATCCGGCCCACGTGCCCATGCCGGGGTGCACCGCGTCACCGCACTGCGCAAGCGTTGGCTCCTCGACACGTACCAGGGTGCGGTCAGCAACCGGCACCTCGACTACTGCCTCGACGAGTTCACCTTCCGGTTCAATCGCCGGACCTCTGGTTTATGCGGGCTGCTGCTCTGCGCCACAGGGGCCAGCAAACCTCATCGGCGGCTCGGAAGCGGCCGAGCGGAGCGCGCGGTAGGGGTCCACCCCGAACAGACTTGCGTCATGTGGATAGTCCCTCGGGTGATTCTCAGATCTTCCCCGCAACAGCCAAACCTGCGAACCGCCCGCTGACGCTCCGTTCGGGCCTCTTGCGCTCTCCACGGAAGACAGCTCTCATGCCGCCTTCTTAGGAGGGCGAAAGGGGTATCCCTATTTCACGCAAGCGCGCGCTGCTCGTTCACCCACAGTTCAGCTCTCGGACCTTTTGGAACTACCAGGAGACCTGCAACGCGGTCGGTGCAGGCTACTCCGCCACTCCGCTTGGGCTCATCACCGTCGCTGCCCTCCTGCCCGGCGAGTGGGAGGCGCGCCTCGTTGATCGCAACGTCCAGAAGCTTTGCGCGGCCGACCTGGCCTGGGCCGACCTCGTGATGGTGGGTGGCATGCTCCCGCAACGGAGGGATGCCCTGGAGGTGATCGAGGCCGCCCACGTGGCGGGCAAGCCTGTGGTCGTCGGCGGCCCCGACGTCACCGAGAGCCCGGAGGCATACGACCACGCGGAATTCCAGGTGCGCGGGGAGGCGGAGGAGGTGCTCGGCCAGTTCGTCGCCGACTTCGAGGCGGGCTCCAGAACCGGGCGGTACCGGCCGCGTGATTTCCCTGATGTCACGCGCTCGCCGGTGCCCCGATTCGACCTCCTCGACCTCCGCCGCTACATGCACGTCGGTGTCCAGTTCTCGCGGGGCTGCCCCTTCAACTGCGAGTTCTGCAGCGTGATCGAGCTGAACGGCCGCCGGCCCCGCACGAAGACGGTAGCGCAGGTGCTGGCGGAGCTCGACGCCCTGCGCGCCATCGGTTACCGCGGACATGTGGACTTCGTGGACGACAACCTCATCGGCAACCGGAAGGCGGTCAAGCCGCTTCTTCGCGGCCTTTCGGAGTGGCTGGACCAGCGCGGCCACCCCTTCGAGTTCACCAGCGAGGCGAGCATCAACCTGGCCGACGACGCGGAACTGCTCGCACTCCTGAAGATGGCCAACTTCTTCGCGCTGTTCGTGGGCATCGAGACGCCCGACCCGGTGGCGCTGGTCGAGGCGCACAAGCTCCAGAACACCCGCCGCGACATCGCGAAGAGCATCCACAAGATCTACCGCGCGGGGATCTTCGTGAACGCCGGGTTCATCATCGGTTTCGACGCAGAGCGTGCCAGCGTGGCCGAGGAAATGACCGCCTGCATCGAGGCGACCAGCATCCCCGTCTGCATGGTCGGCCTCCTCTACGCCTTGCCCGGAACCCAGCTGGCGCGGCGCCTGGCAGCGGAGGGCCGGCTCCACGCCGACTGCAACGCCGTGGGCGACGACGACTCGGACCAGTGCACCTCCGGCCTCAACTTCGACACGCGCCGGCCACGGCGCGAGATGCTCTCCGACTACCGGGAGGTCCTCGCGCGCGCCTACGCGCCTGATTCCTTTTTCGGACGCGTGCGCCGGGTCTGCCGCGAGCTCGATCGCTCCAGCCACCGCCTGCGCGCGCCGCTGCGCCATGTGCTGCGCGACCTGCGCGCGTTCCTGCGTATCGCGCGTGCCCTGGGGCGCGAACGCGCCACCCGTAGGGCGTTCTGGGGAGCCATGCTGTACACGCTCGTGCGCAACCCGCGCGCGCTCAAAATCGCCGTCTCACTCGCCGGGCTCTACCTGCACGTCGGTCCGTTCTCGCGCTGGCTCATGGCGCGGCTCGACCGACAACTCGCCGAGATCGAGGTGGCCAAGTCAGAGCCGGGGGAACGGGCGCGACTCCAGCCCGCGGCGATGACTGGCGACGGCGGGCAAGAGCCCGACGGGCAGGGCGCCCTGGTAATGGCGTTCGAGGCGACCCCCGCGGCCCATAGCCCGGGAACGAACGCTGACGGACCCGACAGGCCCCGTGGAGCTGACGTTGCCGCGAGGCACCCGGTTCGAACCAGGGAGCCCCGACTTGTCGCAGGAATGGAGGTCGGAGCTGGTGGCCAGATAGCAGCAGCCGATGAGCGAGGTGAATGAAGCGGCGCCTGCCGCCTACCTCTTCGGGCGGAAACACCCGGCAGTTCAAGCCATGAGGCCGCTCCTGAAGAACGCGCCGCTCTCGAGAAGCGCGGTCTCCGGCGCCTCGCCACAGTGGATCTCCGGACCCCCGCAAGGCGGATCTCAGGCGAGCGATCGTCAAGGAGCGGCGCTTGCCCGTCGCCACGCGCTCGGCAGGGCGCTGCACCTTGTCGCCTTCTCCTGGTGACCGGAACAGAGTCGACTCCCGGGCGGGGTCAGCGTCACTTCACTGGATGGCCGGCCGTTCTTCGCCCGCCCCCCCCGGCGATCCGGGCCAGCTTCTCCTCCAGCACCTCGATCGAAGGGGGCTTCGCCAGGTGGTCCTTGAAACCGGCGTCACGCGCACGCTGCACGTCCTCCGGTTGTGCATACCCGCTCAAGGCCACGAGTGGAACGGCCCGCAGCTCCGAATCCGATCTCAGCCGCCTTGCGACCTCATAGCCATCCATCTCCGGAAGGCCGATGTCGCAGAGGATGACGTCTGGCCGGAACTCCCGAGCCTTCTCGAGCCCCTCGCGACCGGTGTGTGCGACCGCCACGACGTGATCGCTCAATTCGAGCGCGTCCTTGAGGCTCGCTGCGCTGTCCACATTGTCCTCGATGATGAGCACGCGCTGAACGTGCGCTTGCGGCTCACGATCTCCCGCGTCCGCCAATCGCGGCGCCACCGCGCTCAAGAGCGGCAGGTGGACCGTGAATGCGGCGCCTCTCCCGGTGCCCTCGCTGGAGACGGAGACCTTTCCGCCATGAAGCTGCGCAACCCCTTTCACGAGAACGAGACCGAGCCCCAGACCGCCCTTGCTCCGATCGAGCGACTTGTCGGCCTGCACGAACGGCTCGAAGAGGTGAGCCAGCATCTCGGGCTCCATGCCAGCGCCCGTATCCCGCACAACGACCGCGGCGCTCCTCGGTCCCTCGAGGAGGACAGAGATCCGGGCGCTCCCACCCCTGGGGGTAAACTTCGCGGCATTCGAAAGCAGGTTGCCGACGACCTGGTTCAGCCGCACCGGATCACCGTAGACGTAGAGCTGCTGCTCGAGCACCTCCACATCGAGATCCACTCCGGCCTTGTCGAACACGCTTCGGTGATCCTCGGCGGCGCGAGCGACGAGGATGTTGAGTTCGACGCGCTCGCGCTGGAGCTGGATGACGCCGCGCGATATTCGCGTCACGTCGAGCAGATCGTCCACCAGCCGCGTCAGGTGCATCACCTGCCGGTCGATAACGGCCTTGGCGCGGCTCGCCTGCTCGCCACCGGGCGCCGCCCTTTCCAGGATGTAGAGGCTATTGCGGATGGGAGCGAGAGGGTTGCGCAGCTCGTGCGACAACATGGCCAGGAACTCCGACTTGCGCCGATCGCTCTCCCGGAGGGCTTCCTCGCCAAGCTTGCGTTCTGTGATATCGCGCGACACGCCGGTCATCCGCACGGCGCGCCCCTCTTCGTCATGGAAGCCGCGGCCCATGGAGGCGACCCAGTGCACCGTGCCGTCTGGCCATGGCACGCGCATGGCGACGTCGTAATCGGTCTTGTTGGCCAGCGCCTCCTTGACGGCACGATCGATGCGTTCGCGGTCCTCGAGGTGAATGGCGGCCAGGAAGAGCTCGTACGTCATGGAGACTTCCGGGTCCAGCGAGAACAGCTGCTTGCAGCGCTCGGACCATTGCAGCTCACCGCTTGCGAGGTCCCAGTTCCACAGGCCCATATCGGCGGCCGCGAGGGCCAAGCGCAGCTTCTCCTCGCTCGCGCGCAGAGTCTGCTCGGTGGCCTGGTGACGAGCGATCTCCTCGCGGACCTCCGACATCTCAAGGTGTGCGCGCACCCGGGCGACCAGCTCGCGCGCGGCGAACGGCTTCACGAGGTAGTCGTCGGCACCCTTCTCCAGTCCCTCGACCTTCGATTCCTCGCCCGCGCGGGCCGACAGGAGGATGACGGGAATGCCACGCAGCATGGGGTCGGAGCGAACCGCCCGCAGCAGCGCAAACCCATCGAGGACCGGCATCATCACGTCGGTCAGGATGACATCGGGCTTGCGCTCCCGCGCTGCACGCAACGCCTCCTCGCCGTTGGTCACGGCTTCGATGGTGAAGTGAGGCTCGAGCAGACCCGTGACGTAGGTTCTCAGGTCTGCGTTGTCATCGGCGAGCAGCACTCGCCTGGCGTGAAGGCGCGGCGGGATGTCGCCCGCCGCGACGATCGCACCCGACGGCTGGAGCGCATCCGTGAGCCCGTGCCGTCCCCGGGAGCTGCCGTCACCGTGCGGAAGCCAGCGCACCGCCTCCTCGACGAAGGGGGCGGCACCTAGCGCGGTCGATGGCAACGCTCGCGCGGTTCCGATGCGCTCCCTGGGCAGGTGTGCCATCCCGAGCGGGATCGCGACGGTGAACGTGGAGCCTTCTCCGAAGGCGCTCTCGGCCGCGACCTCGCCACCGTGCAGCTTGACGAGCTCATGGACCAGGGCAAGTCCGATGCCCGAGCCTTCGTGGCTCCGCGCCCTCGCGCCTTGAACTCGATGAAAGCGCTCGAACACGCGCGGCAACTCGCCGGTGGGGATGCCCGTCCCAGTATCCCGCACCGTGAGCACCGCGCGCCCGCTCTCCTCGCGGAGCGTCAGGGCAATCTCCCCCTTGAACGTGAACTTGAGCGCGTTCGAGAGGAGGTTCAGAACGATCTTCTCCCACATCTCCCGGTCGACGCAGGCTGGGGCGGACAGCGCTTCGCACCGGACGATGAAGGCGAGTCCGGCGCCCTCGACGGCGGAGCGAAACAGGCTGGCCAGCTCGGCGGTGGCTCGGGGCAGGTCCGTGTCCTGGTAGCTCGCCTCGATGCGACCCGCCTCCAGCCGCGAGAAGTCGAGCAAGGTGTTGACCAGCTTGAGCAGCCGCATGGCGTTGCGATGGGCGAGGGTGAGCTGCTCTCGAAGCTCTGGCGATAGCGGTCGTGCCCCTCCGAGCGCGTCCTCGAGTGGGCCGAGCATCAGAGTGAGCGGGGTTCGGAACTCGTGGCTGACGTTGCTGAAGAACGCCGACTTCGCCCGGTCGATCTCCGCCAGCGCCTCGGCGCGCCTGCGCTCGGCCTCGTAGGCGCAGGCGTTGGCCACCGCGCTCGTCACCCCGGCAGCGAACAGGTCGTAAAACGCCCGGTACGCCTCGTTCATGGGCAACCGCGGGCTCACCGCCGCCAGGACTATGCCAGCGGGCCGCTCCGAGCCGGGGGGCGTTATGGGCATCGCGAACGCAGCCTTGGGCGCTTCCGCGTAGGGCCCACTGGCGAGCCCCGGAAACCGCGCGGCGAGCTCGCCAACCTCGATGATTTGCTTCGAGCGCGCCACCTCGTGCAGCGGCCACCCGGTGTGATGCGCCGGCGACAGCGCGGCGACCGACGGGCTGGCCAGGGATCCGGGAGCGAGCCCCGTCCATGCCGCGAGGCGTGCCTCATCGTCCTCGGGGTCGAGCAGGTAGAAGAGGACGAACGGGAGATCGAGCGCACAGTCCGACAGCGTTTCTGCGGCAAGCCGGAAACTCTCCTCCACGCTCTGCGCCTTTCCGGCACGGGCGGCGAGATCGCGCAGGGCCCGGGTGCGCCGCTCGTTGAGCATCTGGCTGGTGGTCTCGGTGACGGGGTGAAAGAGCCCCCCCACGCCACCGCTTTCGTCGCGAATGGGGCTGAAGGAGAAGGTGAAGAACGTCTCCTCCAGGTAGCCGTTGCGATCGAGGAACATCCGCTGGTTTTCGAGATACGAAGTCTGGCCGGCGAGAGCCCGCTCGAAGGCCTCGCCGATCACCGGCCAGGCCGAGGCCCAGCACTCGCTGAAGTCCTGACCCATCGCTCGCGGGTGCTTGGCGCCACAGATCGGCCAGTAGCCGTCGTTGTAGATCTGCACGTGCTGCGGTCCCCACGCGAGCGAGATCGGAAAGTTCGAGGCAAGCCCCAGGCTCACGGTTGTGCGCAGACTCTGCGGCCAGGACTCGATCTGCCCCAGCGGGGTCCGAGACCAGTCCATCGTGCGGATGAGCTTGCCCATCTCGCCCCCACCGAGAAGCCAGTCCTCCGGTCGAGCGGTCGCGCGGGCCGTCGTGGCGGGCCCCTCGAGCTTGCCCCCGTCCTCGCGTGCATCAGATTCCTCGCGCCGATGCCGGTTCACCAGCTCCTCCTCCGCTCCGCGAAACCAATCCACCCTCAGCCTTGAACGCGCTCGGGGGTGTTGCCATTCGTTTTCCCGATATCGCATTTTTTCCCGCGCTTCGACACTCCCACGGCGCTGCGCCCAGCCCCGGATGAGATCGGGCCCCGGATGAGACCGGTCTCCGTGGCTGGACCACGCCGGACCGGGCACAAACGCGAACCGACCCGTCCCAGTGTGGCGGCGAGAAAACCGTCATTGCGGAACAGTCTTCTATGCCTGCAATCTGCCGGAGCTTCTCCGTGGTCGGCGGCCTGGCAAGGTGGTAGTCAAACCCTGCCTCCTGGGCTCTGGCGATATCCTCTGGGGTCACAGCGTCGCCTCGGCGCGTATGGCCCCGGCTACCGCGTGCCCGTCCATTCCCGGCAATCCCGCAGACGACGACCTCTTTGAAATCAATTGCCTTTTGCGATCCCTCAACACCGGAGAAGGCTACCTCGACCATGTGCTCCTCGAGTCCAGCACTTCGCGCAGGCTTTCAGCGGCGATGATGACCACCCGGCGACGAACTCCGTTCTGGCACGGACCGCGCACCTCCTCGGCCGTCAGCGGAACGCCCGCCTCGAGCGGGACACGGACCGTGAATTCCGCACCCTTCCCGAGCCCTCCGCTTTCCACGCTCCCGTGCCTCCGTGCATCTCCACGATCGCCTTGACCAGCGCCAGCCCAAGACCAAGGCCCCCTTGCTTCGGTCGAGGGTTGTGTCCGCCTGCGTGAACAGTTCGAAGATCCGAGCCAGCATCTCCGGCGCGATGCCGGGGCTCCCCGCACGCGCGCGCTCGCCTGCCCCAGCCGGTCGTTGGCCTCCACCGAGACAGTGACTCCCCACCCACCTGCGTGAACTTTGCAGTATTCCCGAGGAAGTTGCCGATGACCTGCGCGATCCGCGTCCGGTCTCCATTGATCCTGATCGGCCTGTCGGGAATCGATACCTGGAGTTCGAGATTGCGAGATTGTATCGCGTGGCGGCGTCGCCGGTTCCGCGACCATCGGGCCGTCTTCCCATTCCCATCGGCCGCCCTTGCGGAGGAAGCTTGCGTTTTCGGTGACGATTCTTGGCGCGGGAGCCGCTCTGCTTGTCCTCCCAAGGGTCATTCTTGATCTCGCGGATCTTCGCGAGGAGATCGAGGGCGGAGCGGCCTGCGCGGTCGACCTTGAAGACGAGAAGCGTGTCGGACTGGCCATACCGTGCTGCTCGCGGGACGCGCTGGAAGCGTGACACGCCTCAGCTGCGCTCCGGGCCGGCGGCCACCTTGGCCTCCACAGCGGCGCCGCCGCCCGCGCTCGCAGGCTGCGCGGCGTCCGCCCGTTCCACCTCCTCTACGCCCAGCGCAGAACGCCGGCGGGCTGGACGCAGGGCGTGCTCGCGTTTCGCCATCGCGGTCTCTCGCCCTATCTCCTCGATCCTGCGGCCGAGTCGGGGAATCACCTCCTCCGCGGTGTAGCGAACGAAGTGCTCGCCGATGATCGAGAACGTCACCGCCCGTGGGATCGCCTCGATGCCGAGCCGAAGTCCCTTGCACAGGAGCCGCCAGAACCAGCGGCGGTGCTCGGGCTTCCCGCGAATCCCGATACCCCACATCGCGCGGGCGAACGCCCGGAGCCCGCCGGGGGGGACGAGGGCAGCGGGCCGCGGTGGCGTCATCTCCAGCGAGAGCTCGCAACGCTCGAAGAACGCATCCGCCGAAAATAGTGAGGCCAGCAGCTCGCGATAGCCGGACACCAGTTCCGACTCCGCCATGGTGGTCTCGAAGTTGGTTCGGTCGAACTGGTCGCCGCTCGCGTCCGCCCGCAACCTCCCCTCGCGCTCCAGTCTGCGCCAGAGCTGTGTCCCGGGCAGCGCGGTGAGCAGGCCTACCATGGCGCGGGGAATTGGGAGCTGCGACACGAACTCCCGCTGGCGCTCCAGCGCGCCGGCATCGTCGCCGTCGAATCCGACGATGAATCCGGCGAAAACCTCGAGACCGGCCCGGGTCAATGTCGTCACCGCCTCTGCCGGGTCCATCCTCAAGTTTTGCTTCTTCTGCGTCCTCTTGAGCGTCTCGGAATCGGGCGTCTCGATTCCCACGAACACCGAGCTGAACCCAGCGTCCACCATGGCCCGAACCAGAACGGGTTCGCATGCGAGATCGAGGCTTGCCTCGGTGTAGAGATCGAATGGCATCCTGCGGGCCCGCTGCCACGCAGCCAGCTCGGGCAACAGGCGGGCGACCGCTTTTCGGTTTCCGATGAAGTTGTCGTCCACGATGAAGACCGAGCCGCGCGCTCCGAGTCTACGGAGCGACTCGAATTCGGCGAGCACCTGCGCCGGCGTCTTGACCCGGGGGACTCGTCCGAAGATCTCGATGATGTCGCAGAACTCACAGTTGAACGGACAACCGCGCGAGACCTGGACCGCGAGCGCGGCGTAGCGATCGAGTTCGAGCAGGTCGAAGCGCGGAACTCGCGCGAGCGCCATCGACGGCCTGGCATCGCCGGGCGGCGAGAGGACGCGCTCAGCCACGCGGCCAGGGGACTCGAGGGCTTCCACCAGGCGCCCGAGACGTCCCTCCGCCTCGCCCTGGAACAGGTACGTCGCTTCCGAGAAAGTGGCCGGGCTGGTGGTCGGCGCCGGGCCACCCACCACTGTAGGGCGCCCAAGCAAGCGTGCTCGCGCAAGCACCTCCCGCATCGACGTCGATTGAACAAGCATCCCCGAGATGAGCACCGCGTCGGCCCAACGGAGATCGTCATCGGACACCGGCCCGAGGTGCAAGTCGCAGATCCGAAGATCCCAGGAGTCGGGCAGCAGCGCAGCGAGCGTCGCGACGCCAAGCGGCAACATGGCAGCGTCCTTGGCGATGAAAGGGAGGCTGTGCTGGTAACCCCAGTACGTGGGTGGGGAGGCTCCCTGGACGAGCAGGGCGCGAATACCAGGATGGGACGCCGGGTCTGTCATCGGCGATTCATCCCCCCCAGGCCAAGGAGGGGTCAAGTCCATTCGGGCGACCGGGAGTGCACTTACCGTGCGTAAAGACGCCTGCCAGCTAGGTATTCCAACACTCCTGCCTCATGCGCAACTGGCCATAATCAGGCGAGTTCCTGGATTTGTCGGCCCAACCTGAGGCGGGGAGGCGAGACTGACGGACTCAAGCCTGATGGTAGCGGAGACGACGGCACAGGAGGCGGCCATCCCGTATCTGAGCGAGGTGGGGCACATGGCCGCGTTCCGAACGCGGTGGTCGCAGCGAGCGGCAAGGCGCCGTTGGGATTCTCAAGGGAGTGGGCACCCGGATCAAGGGTGGCCAAGAAGGTGCCTGCCCACCGTGGTGGCTGCCTCGCGCATTCCCGCGAAGTCACAGTCGGAACTCAAGGTTCATCGGCAGCTCCACATGGCGAGATGACGTTGCTCTCGATCTCTCGAATGACGGCATGGACCCGGCGCGCTACGCGCCGAGTCTGATCGACTTCGCAGCTGCAGGCGCGCGCTCGTGGGGACAGCTTCTGACGCCTTTCGCCCCCGTCACGCCAGTTCGTCGAGGACGCTCCTGCTTCGCCACCAGCTCAAACGTTCACCGAGATCGGCCTCCCTCTCCAAAGTTGTTTGTTGATGAGGAGATTGGTGACGACCCTTTCGATTCGTGTTGGATCCCCAACGACGACTAATCATGTTCAGGGGCGAAGGGGCGGGCGGGTTTGTAGCAACGTAAGACTTTAGCGTTCTGAAGCATGCGGCCACAGGTCGCCACTCGAATAGATGCAGGACTGAGGGTTCGCGGTTCCTTTCAAGGGTTCTGGGGATGATGGCGGGT
>Ga0335081_10018363_pt1 | contig 11305 bp, 10 predicted proteins | sample Lox_Sample_35_FD_206713 | JGI IMG/M metagenome (GOLD analysis project Ga0335081, IMG submission 206713) | Soil microbial communities from Loxahatchee National Wildlife Refuge, Florida, United States - Lox_Sample_3.5 | ecosystem: Environmental > Terrestrial > Soil > Wetlands | place: USA... | reverse complement strand
CGTACATTGAAGTGGAGTCACGTTCGAAACAACTCATGAGGCATCGTCGTGAAAGTAGCACTACTTACTGGAATAAAAAAGTTTGAGATCAGAGATCAGCCGGTCCCGGAACTGAAGGATGAACACGATGTGCTTATCAAGATAAAAACAGTCGGCGTTTGTGGGTCGGATATCCATTACTATACCGCCGGCAGAATCGGATCACAAACAGTACAATTCCCCTTTGTCATCGGACACGAAGCTTCCGGCATTGTCGAACGCGTGGGTAGCAAGGTGGAACGCGTGAAACCGGGGCAGAGAATTGCCGTAGAGCCCGCTGTTTCCTGCGGGCGATGCGATCAATGCAGATCAGGGAGAGAGAATACCTGCCGCAAGCTTCTCTTTCTTGGAAACCCAAAACAACTCGGGGGCGCTCTTTGTGAATATCTCGTGCATCCGGACAAATGTTGTTTCCCCGTTCGCGAGAGCATGACATTCGACCAGGCGACACTGTCCGAACCGCTGGCCATCGGAGTCTACTCCGTCGAACGATCTTCACTCCCTCCCGGCGCGAACGTCGGAATCCTTGGCGCCGGCCCCATCGGGATGTCCGTCTTTCATGTACTGCGAACGACAAACGCCGGTCATATCTTCATCACAGACAAAATTGAAGACCGTTTGAGGATGTCAAAACAATTAAACCCTCGATGGTCCGGAAACCCGGTCCGCGCCGATATTGTCAACGAAATATCGAACCTTGAGCCATTACTGTTGGACGCAGTCTTCGAATGTAGCGGCGATCCGGACGCGATGAGCCAGGGAATAGAACTGTTGAAACCGGGAGGCAAACTCGTCATCGTCGGGATTACCGAACCGGATCACGTTGCCTTCCCTGTCCACGAACTAAGACGGAAGGAGATAACTATTCTGAGCATACGCAGGCAGGCTCATTGTACGCAGAAAGCTATCGACCTGCTCGATCAGCATCGGGTCCACATGGATTCCGTGGTAACACATCACTTTCCGCTGGAAGAGACCCAGAAGGCTTTTGAACTGGTGGCAAATTACAGGGATGGTGTTATGAAGGCGATGATTTCCATAAATTGAATTCGCGTGGAACACACCCATGAGATCCGGCCAATTGAAAGAGTCAGAAGACGTTGTCATCGGCCTGGATTGCAGCACGACAGCCACAAAAGCCATTGCATTCGATAGGAATGGAAATGTCGTAGCGCGCGCCCACCTAGCTATTCCCCTCTATTCACCCGAACCGAATTACTTTGAACAGGATTCAAGCGACTGGTGGACCTCGGCGCAACAGACGCTGAGGTCCATCACGCGACAGGTGCCTCCGGAACGGATTTCGGCTTTGGCAATCTCAGCACAGAGAGAAACATTCGTTCCATTGACGAGGGATGGAACACCTCTCAGAAGGGCGATCATTTGGCTGGACGAGCGATGCAAAGATGAAGTGGAATCCTTTTCCCGGACAATAGGAAAGCGCAGCATGCTCACGATTACCGGTAAACCGGCAGACTACGCCCCGGTCGTTTACCGTTTAGCCTGGATGAAGCATCACGAGACTTCGTTGTTCAGGAAGATCGTGATGATTTGCGATGTCCACGCCTTCATGGTGTGGAAATTGGCGAAGCAATTCAGAACGAGTTGGGCAAGCGCGGATCCGACGGGGCTTTTCGATTTGCGGCGAAAGAAGTGGTCCGACCTGATTCTGCAAAGCCTTGAACTGAGCGAGAGCCAATTACCGACAACATATCGTCCGGGCACAATCGTCGGGAAAGTTTCGAAGGAAGCATCCGCGGTCACCGGTTTGAGCACTGAAACTGCCGTTGTTGCAGGTGGAGGTGATGGACAAGCGGCGGGACTGGGATCCAATGCGCTCGCTCCTGAGCGAGCCTACCTGAACCTTGGTACGGCTGTCGTGGCGGGAATTTATGGGAAACGGTATCGAACGAGCAAAGCTTTTCGGACGATGTGTAGCTGTTCGGACGAGGGTTACTATTATGAATGCAGTTTGCGCGCGGGAACATTTGCATTCGACTGGTTCATCAGGAACATACTGAGAATCGATCCTTCAAAGCATTCGGACATTTACAGACTCCTGGAAGAAGAAGCACGGCAAGTACCTGTAGGAAGCGATGGCTTGTTCTATTTGCCGTACTTATGCGGTGTCATGAACCCGTATTGGGATGTCGACGCCAAAGGAGCATTCATCGGACTATCATCAGTTCACACACGCGGGCATTTGTACCGATCGATACTGGAAGGGATCGCATTTGAACAACTTCTTGCGGTAACCGCCGTGGAAAGGAACATTGGAACGCTCGTCAAGGAGTTTGTGGCGATCGGAGGAGGTGCTGCCAACAACGTTTGGTGTCAAATAATGGCTGACGTAACCGGCAGGAATATCTGTATTCCGGAAAACACTGAAGCATCCGCCCTTGGAGCAGCCATTGCAGCGGCAGTCGGATCTGGTTGGTATCGAACATTCAAAGAAGCGGCAAATGAAATGTCGCGCATCAAGCAAAGCATCACGCCAGAACAAAAGAGCCGGAAAAAGTATCGGACGCTCTTTGCCAAATACCACAAAATCTATCCAAGTCTGAAGTAGGAACCAGCAGCAGGCGCTAGGTCTGGGGATCATCCTGCCCAACCTGAGACCAGATTCCCATCACTGCCTCTGCCTGGCGGAACCCAGCCGTTTCCTTGCTCTCCCCTTCTGAAGCTCTTCCTTCGTCCAAAGCGTGTTGAAGCATCTCCACCATTTTGTGGTCATCGGGCAGCGGTGTAGGATTCATTTCCGGATTAACGATTGGAAAATCCAGCCCGGCCCTCGTCGCAATCGTGAGGTAGGCTCTTTCCAGATCGTGGCGCACATTTTTCGGCGTGCCCCACGCAAAATTCGAAAGCCCGACGGTAATGTGCACTCCTGTGAGTTCCGGATCATTCCGTATCAGGCGCATCGCATCCAGGCCGGTGTTGACGATACCGTATGTGTCAGCGCCGACTGGAGCAAGCCCCGGGTCGATGATGATCTGGTCATTCGTTCGCCCCGCTTTCGTCGCAAGGAGTTCAACAAAGTATTTTGCGGCAGCGTGTACGTCCTGGGGATTGAGACATTGGGCGGTTCCTCCTTCGACAAATCTCTCCGATACCATTGCGACTACATAGGTATCATATTCCTTGACGAGCTCGATCATTTCGACGAGATGCTCCCGGGAAGCCGCAATGGAATCCACAATAGGCCGTCCACTTCGCTTCCGATCATAATGCTGTAACGCAACTCTCTGGTAGTCGAAAGAGGGATTATCAAAACAAAGGGGCAAGGGAGTAGCTTCCTGGAGCGCATGAACAACATCCGGTAAAAAGTCCAGCATCTCCTGCGGCTTCACCTGGATCTGTTGAGTGCCGTCAAGATTGACGTCCAGGAATTCCACTCCAAGGTTAGCTTGCAGAACGGCCAGATTCTGGTAGCCTTTTACGTCCCGTTCCCGAAACGCCTTGCGCGCGCGGGCGTATGCATTGTTGATGAGGTCGCCGACAGTACGAAGCTTTGTGGTTTCCATTGATTTCACTTCTCTTTCTTTGTGTCCTGTGATTCCTGTACCTGAAGCGCCGCGTGGTCCCTCCCAAGCCAGTTGTTCGCCCACGAAGAAGTTCCTCGCAGTCCCTGGTCTTGGACGACGGGCGAGTGAGAGAGCATCGACTGCTCTCTCCCATCGTGTTTCAATCGCTCATAGGCACGAAGCCAAATACAATCCCCGTACCCTTCTACTTCGCAGTGACCATCGTGCGTGCCTCCGCACGGGCCGTTGCGCTGGTTCTTGGCACATTGCGACTCGGGGCAAAGAAAGGCTATGTCCGGAAGGGAACAGTCGCCACAGTCCTTGCACCGGAACAAAATCGATTTGCTCGCGCGCTCTATAGCTCGCATGACGGCCGGACCTTGATAAGGATCGTGCGCGCTTGTGCATATTTTACCACCCGTGTTCGACAGTGCTCGGCCCGGCGTGAACATCCAATCGTGTGTCAATTTCGAGATGTTATACATGAACCCGGCATGCTTTGATTTTAGTTTTGAGACACTTGTATGCTTCGTTGCATCGGCAAGACCAGAAGCCGGATCCTCGCCGTACTCGTAATACTCTCCCGGTCTTGAAAACCTGATTTCACGGGCAAACATCTTCCAGTCATCAGGTGCAAAGGAATGTTCAAGCTCGATGATTCTTTCCACGGACGAAAGGTCGTGCACACCGCCGAGATACACTCCACGGTAACCAAGGCCTCGAAACACGGACATCTGTTTGGCGGCAAACTCGAGGAAGAATGTTTTCCCGTCATCAACAGACTGGCTCTGTCTGAGACAAAGGTCACGCAGTTGATCCGTTACGACGACACCGGGGATTTTCCCTTCATTGAACATACTTGCCCGTTTCGGGCTCAGGACGAAGACGTTCCCGATCAACGGGATATGGTCCATTTCGTTTCGTTCCATGAACAGTTTTAGCTCGTGAGCTTTGCGCGCGTCATAGCCCACCTGGTTGATGATGAATTCGGCGCCACATTCAACTTTTTTGGCCAGCTTGACATATTGTGGAACGACTTCGCCTTCCAGGAGCTTGTAGTTGTTCGTAACCGCGCCAATGCAGAATTGTGTCTTCTCGTGGCGATCATCGAATCCGCTATTCATTTTGTTGAGAAGAGAGATAAGGCCGACGGAATCGAGATCGAAAACCGGTTTTGCCATGCCACGGTTTCCGCTCACGGGGTAGTCTCCCGTCATCGCAAGCACATTGTGAAACCCCTCGCTACTGAGCTGCCAGGCCAGACTTTCCAGGCCATTCCGGTTGAGATCCTTGCAGGTAAGGTGCAACACAACTTCCTTGCCGGCGTAGAGGATGGGCTTGCCGAGAGCCTGAGGCGCCAACTGTGGATTGCCACCGGCATTGTCAGTTATCGAAATCCAGTCGACGGGTGATGACGCAACAAGCTCGTTCGCCAATGTCCGGGCCTTTACCGCGCTCCGTTCGGCCATCGATCCACGAATGGAGACAAGTTCGACGCCGATGAGGAATCGTGTGGGTTGATTGAGCCGTTCTCGCAGTGTCTGCATCCAATTTCCTTGCGTCCGCGACAATCGTCGTTTGCGATCGGGCGACCGTCGGCTAGTTGAATCATTTTCTTCGATTGTATTCTTCGACGACCTTGCTGATTGCGCGCGTGTGCGCCGGTGTACTCCCGCAACAAGATCCAACGATGCCAATGCCGGCATTGAGGACATCCGGTACACCAAGCGCCATGTCGGCGGGCAGTTGCTTGTATACGGCCTTTCCCCCTTCCAACACGGGGAGACCGGCGTTCGGCTGAGCCATGGTTGGCAGCGAGCAATTCCGCCTGTAGAGCTGGACGACTTTCGCCGCACCCTTCATGTCCATGCCTGTCCCGCAGTTCAACGCAACGATGTCCGCTCCCTTTTCTTCGACGAAGGTGGCCGCTTGTTCCGGCTTGACACCCATCATCGTGACATAGAAAGTCTGATCGGCGGACAGATCATAGGCGAGCGAAGCAATCACGCATGGCGCGCCTGCGGCTTTCGCAACTTCTATTGCTACTCCGAGCTCTTCGAGAGACGTCTGCGTTTCAATGATAACCGCATCTACGCCGGCATCAACAAGGGCCGAAGCTTGTTCACCATACGCTTCTTGCGCTTCTTCGACAGGCAGCTCGCCATATGGTTCGAGGATAGCTCCCAACGGACCCATATCGCCGAGAACGAAGCCCCCTCGATTGCCAAAGGCTTCGCGGGCAATTCGCACTCCCGCTTGGTTGATTGCGCGAACCTCCCCTTCGTGGCCGTGTCGACGAAGCATTATTTGACTTCCGCCGAATGTATTTGTGATCAGACAGTCTGCCCCGGCTTCGACGTACTTGCGCTGAATCTCCAGAACACGTTCCGGATGAAGAATATTCCAGTACTCGCCGCATCCTCCTGCTTCGAGGCCCGCAAGCATAAGCTGGGTCCCCATCGCGCCATCGCAAACGAGACGCCGCTCGCGCACCACATCCTGAAGTAGTTTCTTCATACTTGCCTTCGGAATACAGAATCAGGGAAACTTCAGTTCCAGTTCCTTTTTGACCGCCGCGGCTACTTCCGCCGCTGTCCCCTCACGCTCCAACTCCTCGCTCCACTTCCACTGACTGAGGTAGTCGTCGGTGCTCGTCAACCCTTGCGATTGAGCCGCTTGATCAATTCGTGCGGTGAACCGGGGAGGCAATTCGACCTTCACCTCATCGAAGTCATCCCACGCTTTTACTTGCGACGGAATTTCCTGCCAACTGAGAATTTGATAGTAAGCCATGGTCAAATTTGTACGGTCCTGAGACTTATTTCCTGCCCACAAGCCTCAAAAACAAGTCGACCGCGCTCGACGCATCCGCGCCGTAACCGTCCGCCCCAATCTCATCGGCATACATTTGACTGATCGGCGCACCGCCAATCGCCATCTTGATGTTGCCCAATCCCTTTTCCTTGAATCCATCAATGACGACTTTCATATACGTCATTGTTGTGGTGAGCAAGGCACTCATTCCGATGATATCCGGTTTACATTGCTCGGCGGCGGCCAGAAATTTCTCGATACTCTGGTCCACGCCGATGTCGTGTACTTCAAAACCGGCTCCTTCCGCCATCATACAGACGAGATTCTTCCCGATGTCGTGCAAATCCCCGCGGACCGTTCCCATCAGCAGCACGCCCGCCGGTTTGACAACCGAGTCCTTGGCGGTCAGCAGGGGTTTCAAAACCCCCATCCCTGCCTTCATCGCCCTCGCGGCAATCAATACCTCAGGCACGTAGAGAATATTGTGCTTGAAATCTTCTCCGACAACACTCATGCCTGCGATCAAGCCTTCCGTCAAAACTTCCTGAACAGTCCTCCCTTCGGCAAGAGCATCCTTTGTCATTTGCTCGACCTCTTTTGCTTTGCCTTCGTAGAGGCACTGGTTCATTAACGCATAATCTGGCATCGTATATTTCCTTGTGATTGATTAGACCGACACGCGTTTCGAATTATATTCGTTCAACGCTTTCTGCATTGCGAGTATGTTCTCGCGGGGCATGCCCGGGCTCGTGCCTCCTCCGACGGACAGGATGATCCCTTCTCCTCCGCTCTTCTCAAGAACTTCGAGCGTCGCTTCGCGCACCTCTTCAGGGGTTCCCCGAACTCCCACCTCCAACGGGTTGACGTTGCCCATCAGGCATATCCGATCTCCCACTCGTTGTTTCACCTCCGCGATATCCGTTTGCTTGCCCCAATTCAGCACGTTAAAGCCGCAATCGGGCAAATGATCGAGACAAGCGCCGATTTCCGCGTCATTGTGATAAATTTTGACCCAATCCTTTGGAAAAGAATCACAAATCCGTTTCAAGTACGGATGTGCAAATTCCAAGTAATGTTCTTCATTGATGAATCCCACGATGTCATCGAGAATGAAGATCCCTTCCACGGTATCCCCCATCGCCTTCTGCTGTGCTTTGAGCCAATCGATCACGAGGTTTGTGCAGAGATCGATCAACCGGTGCGCCCATTTGGGCTTTTCGACGATATCGATCATGAAATCAGTCGTGCTGCGAACAAACCCGGCGGTGCACAGAGGTCCACGAGACGTCACGAGTGGGAGAATTTCTCCCGTGTCGAGTATGCGTTGCCGTTGCATCCTGATCCGATGCAACGTCATTCCCATGTACGCGTCAGCTTCCACCTCATATTCAGGGAATTTCTCGATATCTTCAATATTATAAAGCGTATGGTATTCACTGGGTGTATTGTCCTGCCAGAATTTTATCTTCGCTCCAAGGGCCGATGGCTCGGCTGCCATTCCGTACTCCATCCACCAGGATGGCACGAAGATAATGTCCGGGAATTCCTTGTGTATCTTGAGGTTGGACTGAAACCAGAGTTCCGGATCGAGAAAATAGTCCATGTGTTTGATCCCGAGATATCCTGGTATCCACGGACTGTCAATGATTAGTGCCATCGGTACCTTGTCCAGTTTTTCGCGGCGGGCTGCTTTCTTGAACGTAGCCCATTGTTCGGGTCTCATCGAATACTCCCTTTTATGAAATCCATTGGTTCAACATCACATTAGTCAAAGACAATCGTTTTTGTGCCGTGTACCAAGACTCTGTGTTGTGCGTGATCATACAACGCGCGGGCGAGGATCAACCGCTCAAGATCACGCCCTTTTCGCACCAAGTCGCTTACCCTGTCCTTGTGAGAAATCCTCACAATATCCTGTTCGATGATCGGACCTTCGTCGAGAACGCGCGTGACATAATGGCTCGTCGCGCCAATGATCTTGACGCCGCGCTCGTACGCCTGTCTGTACGGGTCCTTCCCTGCAAACGCAGGCAGAAATGAATGATGGATGTTGATGATCCGTTCAGGGTACTGATCGACAAATTCCGGCGATAAAATCTGCATGTATCGGGCCAGCACGATGGTCTCAATCCCATGTTCTTTTAACAGCCTCAGCTCTTTCGCTTCTTGTCCATTCCTATTGTCTTTCGTGATCGGGAATGTCTCGTATAAAATCCCGTACTGTTCTGCCAGGGGCCGTAAATCTTCGTGATTCGATATAATCAGGGGAATCTCGATGTCGAATTCCCCCATTTGTTTCCGCCAAAGGATCTCCTGAAGACAGTGGTCGAACTTCGACACGAAGATCGCAATGCGTTCCTTGCGCCCTGAAAAATAAAGTCGCCAGGTTGCCTGAAATTCCTTCGCGAGAGGAGCAAAGGCCCCGTTGACTTCCGATTCAGGCACCGAGAAGTTCTTCATATCCCAGGCAATACGAAGAAAGAACGTCGATCCATCGACGTGTTCATCGAGGTCCAGAATGTTGCCACTTCGCTCGAACACAAAATGCGAAATCCTCGAAATGAGGCCTGTGCGGTCCGGACAGGAAAGCAGCAGAATTGCCGTCGAAAGACTATCGTTCGCTCGATCCGTCATGCAGTCGAGATCCCATCGCGTTTGTGTGAAATTTCACAACGCATAAGTCATTTGAAGTATTTCTCAGCGAATTCTATAAACGTCGGCCAATTGGGTCCCGTCGTATGACCTCCGCTGTGTTGCCGAAACCCGATATCTCCTTCGATCAATGCAGTTCCCATTGGAGGCATCTCGGTCGTCCCCACGTCTCTCTTTCCGAGAAGTTCATACACGGGACCGGCTGCGACTGCAGCCATAAATTGGCCTTTATCATCAACCCAGTTACCTTCGACTTTGGGCGAGCCGCAACTTATGAAGACGGGACGCGGCGCACACATTGCAATGAGCTCATGGGCATCGACCGGCAAATCTCCCGGAGTGAGGGGACCGGCGTACTTCAGGAAGTTGCCAGCCATCCAATGGTATTCACCGCTCGAAGCAATGTTCTCTACCTGTTCTCCAAATTTGCGCCGAAGCAATTTTGCGCCCCCAGCGCCGGAGGAACCGATAAAGCCGATCGCAAATCTCTGATCGTATGCCATGGTCACCAACGCAGCCTTACCGTATCGTGACAATCCGTCGATCCCCACCTTGTTTCCGTCAACAGTTTTGTCGGTTTCCAGATAGTCGAGAGCCCGGCTTGCGCCCCACGCCCATGCACGCAGGGTACCCCAATCTTCCACCCTCCGCGGCTGTCCCTTATTCGCGAGACCGATAATCCCCCTCGTTAATCCCTGGCCATTGTCCGCCTGAAAGCTTGTGGGGATCAGGATGGCGTATCCCCACCCTTTCGACAATACCAGTTTCTTCCAATTGGACATCGAATCCACCAAGCGCTTCATTTGCTCCGTCATCTTAAAGCCGGGAGGAAACGTGAAACCGAACTCTATGATTACGGGAACAGGTTTCGTGGCATTTGCCGGCACGGTCAGCGTCAATTCTATATCTACCGTTATCAAAGGATACGATGAATTATCGACGTCCCCGAGGAGCTTCTTCGTCACTGCCGCTATCCCACTGCTTGTGTCACCAGTGGTGCTCACGATTTCCCAAGATACTTTCGGCAGATCGTTTGGCATCCTTCCGTAGATTTCCCTATCAAAGTATTCCTTTATTTCGGGCCGACGCACGTTCCACCACATTTCAGGCGTCGTGACTTTTTCACCGTCGTTCAACGTCAACGGATCAGGGAGTTGAGGATAGGGATTGGCTTTGGACTCATCCGAATTTGCGGCGTTGGGCGCGTTGGGGTTTCCCGAGGGTCCGGATCGCAGTGAGTCTATGTTCAGAAGTTTCATCAACCGCTGATGGTCCTGCTGGGCAGTGAGCTGGACTGGCGGCAGAAGTGTGTCAATCTCTATTTTCGAATTTGTTTGAGGAAACAATCCGCTTGCAGCCAAAACAACCTCAATGACTGAATAGGCCGCGCTTTTCATCGTAGATATTCTTTCTCCATGATGTGATCGTCCCCAGAGAACTCCACTGTTTGTCAAAGCAACCACAGATTACAGAGCTGCCTTCTCGTTGAATTGCTCGCGGCCTTACTGCACGGGTGGCCACCAGTCGGGCCCAATGCTAGCGCACCAACAGCATTTTTGTTACCGCTTCTGAAAGACGAGACCCATCATTGCCAATGGCCAGCATTCGGCAAAAGTATACGCTGCTCGACAATCCTTGTCCGTTAAAGGTCGTCTCGTAGAATCCTGGCCGGTGAACGCCGTCAACCAGCGTCCTCACGTTCTCTCCAAGCAGGTTAAAGACCCTAATGCTGATCCGACTTGTTTCCGCCACCCTATAATCGATCACGGTAGCGGGGTTGAACGGGTTCGGATAGTTCTGTTCCAGCCCGAACCGATCAGGCAGCTGGGAACGAGACGAGTTTCCAATACCGGTTGCGGAGCGAGCAATGCTTATGAAAACCAACGACTGGAGGATGAAGAGTTTGTCGGTGCTTGTTCCAAGGAACCGCAAATAGACATCGTGATTGCCCGAAACTGGAGTCACGATCGGTGCAGTGAATCTTCCAAACGTACTCCAATTTCCGGTACTGTTGACATTGAGCGTTTGAATCAGATTACCCGTGTCGAGTGAATCGAGCCAAACTTCGACCGTGCCGCCCCCAGAGGCACACGATGCAAGAACCACCACCGAATCCGGTTGCTTCGCATATTCCGTGTTTCCAAATTCAGCGCCCGCATACAGCGCCCAATCACCGTTATGGATATTGTCGAGCGCGCTGTGTCCCGTGGTGCTAACGGTGGGTGTCGTCCCGAACAGGTTCGCGGGACATTCAGCGGCTATGGAAGTGTAGGCAT
>Ga0335081_10018362_pt1 | contig 11306 bp, 9 predicted proteins | sample Lox_Sample_35_FD_206713 | JGI IMG/M metagenome (GOLD analysis project Ga0335081, IMG submission 206713) | Soil microbial communities from Loxahatchee National Wildlife Refuge, Florida, United States - Lox_Sample_3.5 | ecosystem: Environmental > Terrestrial > Soil > Wetlands | place: USA: Florida... | reverse complement strand
GGATCTTGCTTGGATGGCCCGTTGGAACAACCAGTGGCCATCTCCCGTTGCCGTCAAAAATCCCCGGGAACGGAGAATTTCCGCGATGTTTCACCTGCCTGGTGTCGAACCCCTAACCCCTGCCTTGTTTGGCCAAGTCAAGCCACATGGAGCCCTGTGCGCCGTCGCCCTTATTATTCCCTTCCCTTCTTCAAAGTTCACCAAGTGGTAACAAAAGAACCGAAGGGGATTGGCTGTACGCGCCTCTTGACGTGTGTTCCGACCTCCACGTCGGACGGATCACATTCGGTTGTTCTCAATCGGGCAACTGCACCGAGTGACAGAGAAGAGGGCGGTTAGCCTTCCCAGACAGGGGCAACGGACCCGTCTGTCGCCTGAAACACCCCCAATTATCAGGCCGATCTGCAGCTTTACTTCCCCCCCCTCTTCCGTCATTCACCACCATACCATACACATATAGGTCCGTCGCCACTCGCCACAAGCCTCGAACCCCTAGCTGTAATTCTCCCACCCTTATCATTGCCTTATCCCCGGAAATAGAGAAGGCTTTTCCCTAAATTAAGTCGGACGCAGGTTGGCGCGTGCTTCCTGAAAAGACTGGGCGTCTCTCTCCCACCCCCCCTCTCTCTCAGTATTTCTCGAGGAGGAGCAGGGATTTTCGGCAGGGAACCTGTATTGTGGATTTAGACGAGCATGGTATGCGGTGAGTGAGATCGGAAGAAGAGAAGAAGGCTCAGCATGGCTCGTCCTGAACGATTCTCGTCTCTGCACAAGGAGTCCAGGAGCGGCAGTTTGACGTCTGACTTGAATGTCAAGGCAATCGTTACTTCATCTCCCGATGACGATCAATTAATCGCTGCGCTCGTAAAGCGCCTCTCTTCAAAGGTCACAATCACCTCCAAATAACGTGGGGGACGACGGCTGACGGATTCCAGCTATCATTTGGAGTTCATTCGTTGAGGCATCGCCCGGAACAGGATGAGGTCCTACAACATACATCACATTCCCTCGAACTCCTCTCTCGATTCCGAATCAACGCCATCGTCACTTCCCTCATCAACCTCCTCGACGAAGTCTCCACCGTACTTCCCGCATTCCTTCCCCGTTGATTGGCAGAGACGTCCCCCAGGAAAAGACGGCACTCGACTCCCCGCCCCACCAGACCTCGTCCGCGACGCGCATCTAATCCTCAAAATCCTTACCGCTTGCATGACCTCCCACTGGACCTACTGTAAAGAAAACGCCCAACACGGCGCACACGTCGCTGACCCAGGTCTCGACACCAGCGTCGCCCAAAACACCCTCCGCATCTCGATATTCTACGCTTATTCCAGCGTCGAACATCCTGATCCTGCAAGCGACGATGGGGGCGGGCGATTGGCTGAACAGTTACCGCCGATGGTCCGTCCGGCCCTGGAGATTATTCGGTATATTAGTGCGAGTAATTGGAGCGTTTGTCATGGGATTTGGAAGCAACATTTACAGGCTTGTTCGAATGCGGAGGGGAAGGGGGATCTTCGTCCGCTTAGGATGATTGATAATTTGAATTTGGAATTAGAGTCGTTGACTGCTGTTCTCAAGGGTACCGCACACACTTGTACCCCCTCTTCTTTTTTCTTTTCTTTTCTTTTCTTTTTTTTTCCCAATCGGGACGCTGATTTTTAAGATGTCACTGTATTTGGGAGTTTAGGGAAGAAGGCGCAGGATACGATTGCTGTATCACTTCGGAAGGCAATCATGGCATGGATCGATGAACATCCCGATGAATTCGTCAAAATATACTCGAGCGAAGACACCATTTCCTTTCACGCCGAAAAATTGTTCGATATCGTCATGTCCGCCTCCGATCATAATAATCGACGGGATACCCTGTGGCCACTCGCTATGACCTTGATACTGCTCTGCCCCGATACCATTCGCTTGGCCATCCATGCCATTCTACACGACACCCGCAATCGCAGGGAATACAATTACTCTCGGATCTCCAAGAAGGTCATGTTTCTCGACAACGTTCGACAATGTTCTCGCATCGATGCCCTCGCGGAAATCTCAGCAATCTGCATGACTGATTTCGCCAAGGCTGTCTTCTCCTTCCCGCGCGACCCAGGGAATGAGTTGCAGCGGTACGCCTTGTCCCAGGAAAAGGAGATGACAGCCCTGATTCTCGATCCGACAAGTCGGATTTACAAAAATAACAAGGATCGTCATCGACTGTCACAACTCGTCTTGGATAAACTTTTTGCTATTTATCGCTATGATCCCAAGGATTTCACTGAGATTGCAGTGAATAAAGCGTACACATCCTCGGCAAATACGTATATCACGTTCAATATGGCACGGTTTGGCAAGGAATATAGTAGACGGGTCGGGGTTAAATTCGATTTCAAGGTTTTCGAGGATTTATACCGTATCGTAGCCCCAAAGATGCGTCGACAAGTCAAGGAATTATTGGAATCGTTTATTCCAACATCTCCATCGTCGGTGGACAGGGGAGTGTCGTTCAAGGGCGCTATCCCAGTCGACAAGGTGGATCTCATCGTCGAAATCCTGCAAAATTGTGTCAACAACTTAGATTGTGCCCTCGTCGGGACAAAATTGGATGATAAATTGTCTGGAGCACCGGAGGATGTGGAGACTGTTCACGAAGAAACGAGGATTCTAGATTTAATCATCGAGGAGAGTGTCGCGAGTAAAATCGCGGATATTGCGGAGGCGGGGGCCGAATTTGTGGAATTAATTTATGCCCCGAGTAATGCTTGGAGATGGTCCAAATTCGCTGAGAGGAATCCAGATGAAGAACAGGCGTTTTGGCAGTATACGTAAGCTCTCACAAGAGTGTGAAATTGAGGCTGATGTGTAGATATCCGTTAACGTTTGTGATGGCCCAAAACGTGATTAATACCAATATTGATCGGGAATTTGCGCTACAGGCGATGCATCGCTTACATTCTTGCTATTTGCATGTCATGGAAATTCTCAGGACGAATAAGGCACTTTTGTTTTGAACGCTCAAGCTGATTATTTAGGAATTGGTTCGTCACGGACTGTATTCTCAAGAATCGCTTGATTACCTTTCGAGTATTGAGACTTCCCTCCTCATCTCAATATGCTCGTCCAACACAAGCATCTCATCGATAACTCTCTCTTTATTCCAACGTCTCCATGAATTCAGTACTCTTGCCGTCGAAGTGTGTGGAGATGAGGTCGCGCTCTCTCTTAAACCACACATTGAACTCTGCGAAAAATTGTCGTCGGTGAACTGGGTCGTGCCCACCCGCCAAGCAATTCAAAAGGCCTTTCGCAAGGCCTTGAGTCAGATCGATGAACCGACTGAATCGATCACCGCTGCCCTCGGAACAGTGTTTGAAGAACGAGATAAACTGTCGAAGCATCTTAATACTCCCGTCGGGGTTCGCAAGATGGTGGGGAATCGATATAGGGAAGGAGACGTCATTCTTGCAGAATGGATTAATTATTCTGGATTCTTATCTTCGTTGGGAGGTTGTTGGTACCCTGACACTGCGTCTGATTTGGGCCATCAACGAAGACCGGAATCCCTAAATAAATCCGCCATCGACTCGAAAACTCGCTTAAAAACTTTTCTCAAAGATCAGTGCCGATACCTCGCCTCAGAGAACATCATCGTCCGCGAAATGGTCAGTAAAGTCCTTAGCGAAGACCTAAGTCCCCGCCTCTTCGGCCTTCTCTTCGAACAACTCGACGAAATTACCTCAGGTCTATTCGATACGAAAGGTCAACCCGTTTGCAAGGACAGTAACACAATCTTTGTCGATCAAACTGTCGTTCTCCTCCAAAAGCTCGTCGAGCGCATCACGGAACCCGTTAATATTCCTCCCTACGTCGATTTCGGCGGCATCCTCCAATCGTTTTGCGAGTATCTCGAACGGCTGGGACGCGACCCGGCAAAACTTCAAATCAAAGTCAAAATGTGTTCTCTTTGCGAGATTGTCGCGACGAAACGCGACATCCTAAATTTGAAGCAGGAAGTCCGGTTAATGAATAATTTGCTGGGGTACGTATACAAGTGGTCTGTTGAAGCGGACGCTTTCCCTGCCAAGACGGAAGCTTCGACAGTGACGGAGGGCGAACGATCGTTGCAGAAATACGCGCTGAAAGCAATGGCGGCGATTACAGTTAATTTACCGTTGCAAGTTGTCTCGGAGCCAGAAGCCGATTCGACGGAGGAAAAGTCCAAGATGTTTAAGAAGTATTTTGATTTCTTTGCGACGATTCTCAAGAAATGCCGGGTCTTGGATGGACTCGATTCGGATCGACGAGCTTTGAATGTCAATAAGGATTTGCAAGTCCTTCTGCTTAAATCGAAGGAACACGTCAAAGATTTGGCGCCGTTGCGAGAGTGGACTATTACGACCATATCAAATTTACTCAATGCGAATGTCGACGCGGGACTACGGTACTGTCTGCCAATGGCGTACACTGAGGACCTACGAACCAAGACTTCGTTCCTTCAATTGTTTACGAAGATGTTGGAGCAACGAGTTGATCTCGAGGAATTTGACGATGCTCTTCCTGCGGACAGAATTGACAGGATTGTTGAGTTATTAACGTCTGATACCAGCTTTGGACTGGCGGTTTCCGTTGCCTGTCCGGCCTATTATGTGGACACGATTGGCCCGGCCCTTCTTCGACTGTACGATGCCAGAGGAATGGCCATGCAATTCGTCAAAGACCTTATCGAGATGGAGATCAATCGCACAGAGAACTTTGCCATTTTATTCCGTGGAAACAATGCACCACCCCGCATTATCACGGCATTTGTACACATGCGCGCCGGCCAATACTTAAACGATACTCTCGGCCCTTTGTTACGGGAAGTCTTCCGCGATCGCCGTCTTCAAGCATTTTCTGTCTCATCCGAACTCGACGCCGATGACCGTGAAGCAAATTTACATTATATTCAAACGGTCGCGAAGAAATTTCTCGATGCGATCGTTGGATCCGTGGGCTCATTCCCTCCGTATCTCCCCCTTCTATATTACGTTTAATTTCGAATTTGCTGATTATTCAGGGCGCTGCGAGAAGTCTTTCACCATATCTCCGTATGCACAGCCACGCGTTTCAGCGGAAATGCTACCGCTCCTCATATTGGCGTGGGAGGGATCGCATTCCTGCGATTTATAGGTCCTGCGATTGTTGAGCCAGCCTCTATAGCCCAACCCACTGAGGATCGACGCCCTGGGATTAATCGAGCCTTAGTTTTGATTACCAAGATCATTCAGAATCTCGCGAGCAATGCCATGTTCCCGGAAAAGAATATGCTCTCCTTGAACCCGTTCCTCGAGGCCAATATAAAACGGGTCTTGGAGTTCATTAGGAAAATTTCGGTAGTCCGAGTTTCCTAGTGCCGCTGACCTTAGGCAACTCCGGCGGCATCAACTGCTATCTCTACCCAGATCAACGAAGTACCGGATTCCGATATCCTTCGAATTTACGATTTCATCTACAACAATTTGTCCGACGTCAAGAAGAACGTCTTGCAAATTCGGACGGGTGGTGATACTGCTGATATCGCTCGATCGCATGTTCAATTGTTGACGACTCTTACATCTCAGCTTGGTCCGGCTCCGAGGAAACAGTCGTCGAACGGTCAGGAGTCGGCTCCCGTGCAAATCACGGCAAGCGTCAACATCGGTGATTACAGTGAATTTATGGAGAAATTTAGGGGGCGCAATCTCGATGTCTTTACATCCTCTGGCATATTCTATAATGCTGGCACTTCAAAGGTATACTTTTCCCGTTTCTTGGCTGAACAACAGCAACATCGCCCTGTTCTGTGCTTCGTGACACGGCGGTTTGACTTTGGCTGCATGGACATCGAGTTGTTTACCTACTACCTCTGCCACGTCCTGGAATCCGTGTGGAACAGCCCCTATGAAATCTTTATCGATGTAACCGCCGAAACGTCAGCCAACGAAGTCATTGTCGAATGGGTGTCAAATTTACTTAGAGGGCTGCCGCGAGCTAAAGTCGAAAATTGCCATATGCTGTACCATTATAATGTCAATACGCCGTATCGAAGACATTTACGAACGATTTTCCGACATGCGAAGCACGTGGGATTTGATATGGAGCAACGGAGCAAGTTTCTTCGGGGCTTGGATGATGTTCAGCGATATTTAGATCTGACCGATGTTCGTCTTTCTGAAAATACAAGTGCGTCCCCTTTGTAACGGATTTGACAATAGTCGCGTTGGAAATGCAGAATGCCCTCGTATTTGAACCAGTTTGGCGGATTATTACCCGTGAGAAAAGGTCGGCTGTCTCCATCAAGGTCGGTCAGGAATCAGTTCAAGTCATCTACGTACGGGTCTATTTTGATAAAACTGACTTCCAGGCTGAGGAGCAACAAGTTACCTCTACGAGTCGAACACCGCTTTGCGATGTAATATTTGCTGTCGACATCGACGAGATCAACGTTTCGTCTTACGTTAGCGATGAAAACGAATTCGTCCTGAAGGGAAAAGGAATTCGGTTAGTCTTCTCAAGTCCAAAGCGCCATGATATCATTCAGGTGTGCAACTCGTTAGATCTTGTTGACACTAGGCGATTCAAACTGTTCGAGCTGTTACACAGGATCGTAAATCTGTGCAGCTTACGCAACGAGGTGAACGACCTGGAAGTCTTCCGGGGACGCTATTGAATGTCGTGTTCCTAAACTTACCGAGCGATGATCAATATGTACGTCTTGCATCGTGGAATCTCCTTTGTGCTCTCAATAAGGCGTATCACCTTGAGTCTGCAAGGCAACTTCGGCCAGCACCGGGACTCTATCTTCCTCCTTACAACACCGAGCTGCTAACCAGCCTAAGTCGACAAGTCTCCCTCAAGGCTCCACATCTCAGCCTAGATCTCATCGAAGCTTTCCTTGAACATTTTCAATCGTATTCAAATGTTCAAAAGGAATACAGTTTAATGTACCTTCAACCCTGGGTTGGACAGATGGAAACTCAATTGCGATCGGAAACGGGAGAATTTTCTGAAACATCGAAGGAAATCAAGTCGGTTTTGAGAGCATTCATTAAATTGACTTATGAGAAACCTCAAGTATATCTCCTTCCGAAGTATTCTGACCTTTAGCTGGGATGGTACACACACATCTGGCCGACGATCGGCAAGTCGACAGAATTAGCCCGGATGTTGCTCGCAGAACTATTTCATTATGCCGTCGACTTTGGATTTGGATCCCAACAGACAGACATAGCCGCGCGGATTTTGTTGGCTTGCGCAACTGTCGACATCCAAGGTCAGGTCATCTGTCGACTCCGCGAGGTACTTTCTCGCTGAGCGTGCGCTAACTACAGGCGATCCAAAGAATAATTCCGAAACCAGCGAAAACACTCGTTGACCATCCAACATGGAAAGAAGTCGCGGTTCTGCTCCGTCTGTGTCTCACTCTCTCGTTTGACAACTGGCAACTTTCGCATCAGTTTTTGCCCGAAATCATGTACATTATCTCTATTACCGCTGCGTGCGGGCCTGCCGTCATTCGATCATCGACCCATGCATTCTTGGTGAACACGGTCCAGTCACTTGTCGGTCACTTCCCACTTCTTTTGTACAATCGACAGAAATTGGAGGCTATTTTGAACGATCTTTCGACGATGAAGTATACGTTACTTTTCGGTCTGACAGGTTCGACGCCTGATACAGCCTTCTCGGCCTCAGCGAATTCCGCGAACGATGCTGTCGATGCGTTAAGCATAAGCGGACTCGAAACAATTGTCAGTCTCTTGATTGAAATCATGGAATTGAGTACATCAATTGGTAGACCTCATTATAAATCTTTTTCTGATTTAGATCAATCGAATGCGTGGCGATCGCGTTGGATGAGTTTGGCCACGGCCGGGGCCTTCCGGGGTAATCCTGCCATCCAGCCGAGACTTCTGGTGACGCTCGGATGTCTTGCAGATTCCGAGGTGGATGATGCATTACTTTATCAGCTTGTCAACGCCCTTCGCAATACTCTCGATGGCCAGCCCTTCCGAGATGGCAATGAGATGGTTCTGAACAGTCTCATCTTCGCCTGCACGAAACTGGTCGGAGCGCGGTTGACACCTGGCTATTCTGGCCCCGAATCGGCGTATCTAACCGAGTTGTTCTGGTTGGCGGTTGCAGTGCTCGAGATTGCAGAAGGTTCTACTTATCCGTTATCCGTGACGTTCCTTGAAGTCTGTTTGAAAACGCTTTCCATCTCTGATGTTTTGGCATGTCAACATCTTCCTGCTTTCCTTTTACAGGCACGCAAAGGACTAGAACCGTCGGCCACTAGTCTTGACGAAATAATCGGCATCAACTTTAGCCGATCGTTCTCCTTTTCACTGGCGGCATTGTTGGCGAAAGGAATGAAGTCGCAAGGATCACGAGAGTGTGTTCGATCAGCAGCAAGGGTGTTGTTGGACCTGTCGTCGAAGCATCGGATCACGGTTCATGAGCCACCAAACGGCCTCGAAGCCGTCAAGCCGACCATCTCATTCGAAGTTCTCCCTTACCTCGCAATCCTAATTCCGATCATGGACAACAACGACGAACTAGTCGACTACTTGAACCTGGCAGGGCTGCATGGAGACGAGTTCAGGAAGATCCCGCTTTCTAAGGTGTGGAAGAAACTATTCAGCGATGGAAGCGTGGAAGAAATGTTGGACAATGAGACTTCCCTTTTGTTGTTGAGTCTCACCGGAACGATTCTTGCGTCGACCGATCGTGAGAAAGAGTTATTGTTGCTCTACTCTTTCTTCGACGAAGCAGCTCCAAATACGAGGAGCACATTCCCTTACGTGTATGTGTCTGATTCCGGAAAACGGCTAATTGCAAGGTACGAAGAAATGATTCCAAAGATGGCCGTGACCATTACCGACAGTCTGAATATGCCGTTGTTGCAAACGATCGAATCAATTGTGTGCACAGCGACATCCGATCCGGAATTTGGCGCGGATGGGGTTGCGAATTATACTCAAGCCAAGTTTCTCGAAGAGCTAGGGTTTTCGATACTGATGAAGGGCGGCCTGGAGTCTATGACGAGGGAGGAAAGGGTCAAGGCAGTGCAGGTCGCTGGGGAGGTTGCAGAGAGTGTGATGACTGTATGGCGTGGCTCAGCCGCTTCTTAGATGCTTTGCGTGTATGCTGTAGGGTGTTCCGTTCCTGTATATTGGATAGTTAGTATGCATTATTGGCTGTGGAATTAGGGGGAGCACAAGGCGTTCAGGATGGGATTGAAGGTTGATCTCTTTGCATTGATCTATGTTCAATTCCTCTTTATTGATACCGGCTAAGAATTCAATCGCGAGACTGTAGCTTTCAAGATTTCCTTCGATTCTGACTTTCTATCGTCCGAACCAAAACGAGCCTCTATCCATTCAAACACCAGACCTTGGCATTCCATCTTTTGCAACGCCGACGTATTGTCCAATAAATATCCTCCGAAACAGGCGGGATCGTCCGAATTGATTGTGATCTATTCCCATCTCCAAAACTTTGAGATTGCGTGATTTATCTAGGGAGGTAATGCATTGGACTTTGACGTTTGATAGTAGACAGACAGTAAGAGGGATCTTTCGTTAGGCCAAATTTCGACACAGATCAAGATCAACAATAGAGCGAATGCCATGATCGATTCGGTGTACCTTAAGGTGGTCGATGCAGGTTCGAACGTAACGTGCCGGTCCCTCTTCCCCAGCACGAGCACACTTCCGTAGACCTTTCTCGCCCACCAAAGCGAATATACGAGCAAACTCCTCAGGCGAATAGGGCAACTCTGCCGAATCCATGCCAATCACGATGATATCTCCAGAATCGAACCAGAGTTCGATTGCTGCGAACTCTCGGAGCGAAATTATGGGAGCGGTCCCAGCGCCGCTGGGTACAAATAGACATGCCATATAATTTTCCTGTCGCCCACTACATCACAAAGCTGTTAGACGTCGCAACCCCCTTCAGTTCAAACCCGTGATCGCGTTGTCAAATGAAAGGAAAGATATGAAACCGATACAGTAAATTGCAATATTTCAGTGGCTCGCAAACCCCAAGTTCCACTCATCCTACCAATACAATCAAGTTACATCAAGATATGAGCAATACAGAAAACAAAGAAACTAAATAACCATTATTAATTTTCAACTAAGCATCTGCTTCTCTGCGAATTTCTGATCAAAAACTGCTTCCTTGGAAGGAATCATGGCTTCATTTCACATGTGTGGTATCTATATGTCAACCAAGATCAGATATGAATTTCACTATAGATATTCTATGACATTCTTTAAACTCGTTGGCTATATCACTTTTGACTCTTTAAGTCTCTCTGCTCTCTGATTCATTGTTTGAATCAGTCTGTAATAGCTATAATAATCTATCAACTTGACAATTTAGTCATATACATCCTTCAACAAGCTTTTCTCAGCCTTTCAGTATTGACTTAGAAAACCTTATATCCAATGATAGTTCTTTCCATGCATTCTTGAAACTGTTCATATACTTGATCTACTCTGCTGGAAAATTTTATTGTTTATAGTAGAGATCCAGATATAATAACTTTTATAATATAATTTTAATATATCTATTTCAAAATATTTCTTATAGAAATAGGTAAGATTTTAGGTTGAGTGGATTTCTATATAATGGATGAAAGTTTAAAACGATAGCGATTGAAAAGGAGATATATAGAGACCAGTTGTACGGAAAAGATCGGCGTTTCTTATTCTGAAGTGCGAAACTAAATTGTATCTATTGCTTTATATAACTCAGAATAAATATGCAGTATTATAAGTTTCAGAAAAGTGACATGTTTGATGATGAATGCATGATATTTGTGATTTGAACATAAGTCTATAATAGTTGAATAAAGTAGATTCAAACTTTTGAAATAAATGCTGAGTTTTGATAGTGATAATATCAACTTTGCAATCAAAATCAATTAGATTATAAATATGATAGGTTTGACAATCATTGATTGAGCAACTATCTACAACAGTAAACAAATATCTAAAATCAGCATAAATATCAGAGCTGAGAGGTTTAGTTCATTTTTTACTCTCATTTGATTCTATAGACAAATGATTTTTTCCTACTCATTTATCAATAGTACAAAGATAAAAAATACTGCATCTGTCATGAATGACAGCGAGCCTCGCGAGCCCCACATGAGCTCCATGAGCCCCGCGAGCCCCGCGAGCCCCATGAGCTCCGTGAGCCCCGGGACAGAGCCCCGACCCGGTGATAGGACAGGCAGCGGTCCGATATATATAAAGTTTTCACACAGCGCGTAGAATTCC
>Ga0335081_10018360_pt1 | contig 11307 bp, 8 predicted proteins | sample Lox_Sample_35_FD_206713 | JGI IMG/M metagenome (GOLD analysis project Ga0335081, IMG submission 206713) | Soil microbial communities from Loxahatchee National Wildlife Refuge, Florida, United States - Lox_Sample_3.5 | ecosystem: Environmental > Terrestrial > Soil > Wetlands | place: USA: Florida... | reverse complement strand
TGCCCATTTCCCCACCATGAACGCATTGACAAGATCGATGATGCTTGCAAACACCATCAGCCATCCGAAAAACAGCATCGACGCTACCGTCGCGGTCACGGACCGGACAACCGCAGCGATGCCGAGCAGCATCAACGCGATCCCGAACGCGAGAAACCATCCCCAGTTGTGAATCATCTCCTGGGTAACTTGAACTACCATCACATCGATCTGACCTTGCATTTTCAACTCTCCTTTCCGTGAATTCTGGGCGGCTTCCCAGGGTCGGCCAATAAAAAAGCCACGGCATTGGCCGGATTTGCAACGAGACTGTTACTGAGCACCAATAAGTACCGTACCAGCCAGCGTGTCCCGTTCCCGACGCCGACTCCCAGGGTCGCCGCCCTACTTGCTTGGTTGACGCAGTTTGTGGAGGATCTCACGCTGCTTGGCCAGTAGTTCTGTGATCGCCTTGATCTCGATGTCGGCCTTTACGGTCTCAGCTTCCGCTTTGAGTGTCTCCAGCTTTGCCTCAACGGACTTGACCTCGGCCGCAACCTTATCGCGGATTGCCTGCCTTGCCACGCTCGTAACTACGCTCATGCGATCCTCCCTGGATTTCCCATTTGCTTTCCTGAGCGATTGTTTTGCAACCACACCCTGGCGTAGTGCAATGCAAAGGCCACATGTAAGCCATTGAAAACGTTGGGGTACACGGGTCAGGAGGTCACAATTCCTTCACGAATTCGCGAAGTTCGTGAAAATTGCCAGTGACAATCAGCGGAAACGTGGTTGGGGAGCTAGACGACAGTGAAGCGATTAGGTTTTCTCATGGCCGGTTCATTAGGACTACGATACTTCGGGCCTCGACCAAGCGTGTGTTCCCGAGCACGTCTGGCTCAGAGCCAGGGTCGGCGATGTCGTGAGGGGAAGGCTGGGCGGTTTCCACGGCTAGGCACCAATTCCTGCCCGGCACAACGGGTAGTTCAAACTCCAGGCTCTTCCAGAACATGTTGAACATAACGTGAAGATCGGCGTCTCCGTCAAAACCTGCCAGCGTCATGGCGAGAGCGCGAGCACTGGGATCGCCCCATCCGGGACAGTTGAGTTTCGTGCCATGCCACGCAACATCCATTAATCCGCGCTCATTCATCGAGCCGTTGAAAAACTGGTCGCGCCTGAGTGCCGGGTGCAGCTTCCGGAACCGAATCATGCTCCTACAGAAGCGAAAAAGCCCGGCGTGCTTGTTCACCAAAGTCCAGTCAAACCAACTGATCTCGTTATCCTGGCAATAGGCGTTGTTGTTACCTTTCTGTGAGCGACGGATCTCGTCGCCGGCCACAAACATGGGAACCCCACGCGAAAGCAGCAGGATTGCCATGAAGTTGCGGACCTGACGGTTGCGGAGCGCGTCGATGTTGGGATCATCGGAATCACCCTCCGTGCCACAGTTCCAGCTCAGGTTGTCGTTGATGCCATCACAGTTGTATTCGCCGTTTGCCCCGTTGTGCTTCTCGTTGAAGGAGACCAGGTCGTTGAGGGTAAAACCGTCGTGACAGGTCAAGAAATTCACGCTATTCATCGGTGACCCGCCCCGTTCCTGATAAATATCAGCGCTGCCTCCCAAGCGCGAGGCGATGGCGCCCACCACCCCGGGATCCCCCCTCACGAAGCGACGAACGTCATCGCGATAGCGGCCGTTCCATTCCGCCCATCGGTCGCCGGGAAAATGCCCGATCTGGTACAGGCCGGCGGCGTCCCACGCCTCTGCAATCACTTTCGTATCGGCCAAGGATTCGTCCAGCTCGATATGCCAAACTAACGGGGGGCGAGCGGCAGGCGCTCCATCTTCACCGCGCGAAAGGATGGACCCTTCGTCGAAGCGGAAACCATCCACATGGGCTTCCTGAACCCAATAGTGGAGGCACTCCACAATCATCTTCACGGCAATGGGGTGGTTGCAATTGAAGGTGTTCCCGCACCCGGAATAATCCATGTAGTATTGCGGCGCCCAAGGCACGAGCAAATAGTAGGTGCGGTTATCGATGCCCCGGAAAGAATACGTCGGTCCCTGATGGTTGCCTTCATCCGTGTGGTTGAAGACTACATCGAGAATGACTTCAATATCCGCCTTGTGCAGAGCCTTGACCAGATCCCGGAACTCGCGCAAGTGGCCGCCGCTTTCGGGGTGGAGGCAATACGAGGACTGGGGCGCGAAGTAGCCAATGGTGCTGTATCCCCAATAATTGTGGACGGGCTTCCCATTGACGACTCTGAGCACTGTGGTCTCGTCGAAATCAAAGATCGGAAGCAATTCGACCGCGGTAATGCCGAGATCCTGGAGGTAAGGAATCTTTTCGATGAGGCCGGCGAAAGTTCCGGGATGTCGAACGCCCGACGTTGGAGATTGTGTGAAGCCACGGACATGCGCCTCATAAATGATGCAATCCGCCATCGGACGGTTGAGGGGCTTGTCTCCTTCCCAATCATAATCAGAATCGTCGGTGACAACGGAACGGATGGACGTCCGCACGTTATCCTCCGGAGTGCAGGCGCTGCCGCGATCCCAAAGAGAATTAGAATTGCCGTGGGCGTAGGGGTCGATCAGGACCTTGTTCCTGTTGAATCGCTGCCCGGCGCAGTCAAATGGACCATCGACACGGTACGCGTAGTGCACGCCCGGTTTCAGACCGCGCACCGAGACGTGCCAGAAATGGAAGGTCTTATTAACGTAAGGATCGAACCGAATCGTTTGGAAGGGCTCCAACGAGTTGTGAGCTGAGAATAGAAGCAGCTCGACGCACGTCGCATTTGAGGAATAAAGTGAAAAATTCACGCCGGAAGACGAGGGTGCTGCCCCCAAAGGATGGGGAGATCCGGCCTCAACCGGGAATGGAACGTGCCGAACAGGCTCTCCAGAAAGCGGGCTGCCCATTGTGTTTTCTCCGTTGGGTCGCAAAGCGGATTATCTCTTTTGCAGCCTCTTCAACGCCTCTCGTAGGTCCTTGCCCTGAGGGTCGAGGGCGAGACCGGCATTATACTGCTCGGCCGCCAAGTCCGGTTTCTTTTCGTTTTCGTAGAGCTTCCCAAGCCATTTGTAGGCGGAGGAGTGCGCGGGGACTTCCGAATTGTTGGGCACGGTGTCGAGGTAGGTGCGAAGGTCACTCTCGGCGAGCGCGGGGTCTTTCTTTTCCACGACGAGCGCGACACCACGGTAATAGCTGAGGCGGCGATCCGTAGGGGCGGTTTTCGCAGCACCCTCGATGGCCTGCGCCAGGTGCCCGGAGTCGCCGCGATCGCAATAGTAATCCGCTGCTTCGAGATATGCGTCAACGCGATTGGGCGCCGATTGAAGGATTTTTTGATACTCCGCGTCAGCTTGCTCGAACTTCTTCTCCGCGGCATAAAGATCTGCCAGGGCTAACGCCCCTTCCAACAAATCCACGGCCGAAAGGGCCCGAATCTGCGCAAGTGCGTTCCCCTCCCCGCCTCCGAGGCTGCCAGGAGCATTCGCCATAAAGTCAATGAGGTCACGCTGGGCATGGATATTGGTGGCATCCAGCCGAACCGCGCTCTCGAATTCACGATGGGTGCGGCGCGCCAGGGAAAGAGCGGAAACCATGTTGGAATGGCTGCTCTCGTCAGCTTTGCGACCGCAGGCCTTGCCGAGCCAATCGTGATATTCGGAGCGGCCGGGATCGAGCGTGGTGGCGTGCTCCAAGCTCGAGATCGCATGACTATAATCACGGATCTCGAAGAAGCAACGGCCGAGCCAATAGTGAAGGGAGGCGTCACTCGGATTTCGTTCGCTGGCAGCTTGCAGTGCTTCCCCAGCGCGGCGATACTGCCCGGCATTGTAAAGCGCGGCAATGTCCGGTGGGAGTACGTCAGGTTCCGCCGGCTCGGCCCTGGCTAGGCTTGTGGCTAGCAATGCGGCTACAACAATGAGAATACTCCGGCCGATTTTCTTTCGTCTCAATGCCCATCCCCGTCAGCTCAGTTCGCCTCCGGCTGCGACATATTTCGAAAACCCGGTGCGCGATACTCACAGATTTAACGGCGTCCGCGCCCCCCCAAAGGAGCCATCGTTCGAGGGATGCCGGGCGACTGGCCCCGGTTCTGAAATTCCCCCTGACGGGATTGGCCCAGCGAGCGCGACTGGCGCTGCCGCTCGAGTTCTTGATTGGAAGGCGACCTTTGCCACTGCCCGGACTTGTTCTGCTGGTACCAACCATCGGAACGGTGCTGGTAAACCTCCCCAGCCCTGCCGCCATATAGGTCCGGACGGGCGCCGCGACCCTGCGGTGAGACCCTTCCGGGCTGTTGGAAGCTGCGCGTGACGACCCCGTGCCCGCCCCAATGGCTGTAAGCATTCACGTTCCCGCGAACCCAGGCCCGGTTGGGACTGCCCCAGTGCATATTCCAATGTTCGGAAAAGACACGGTGGCTGAGCGGTGTGGAGTGATACCACCAATAATGGCCCGCCGGTCTCCAGAACCAGCCGCCACCCCAATAGCTGAACCGGAATCCAAATCCCCAGGTCCACGGCCAGCCATAACAGTAGAACGGCGGGAAGTCGCCGCACCATCCCGGATACCACCAGCCGGTGCCGAAAACCACCACGCCGTCGGATACGAATGCTCCCATGTAACCTGGCGTATAGCCAACGTACACGACATCCGGAGTCGCTCCATAGACGTACACGTAGCGGTCATGATAAAGAGGACAGCTCGGCGGAATGGTGTAGATTTCCGCCGGGATCATATCTGCGACAGCCCAAGGCCCCAGCGCTGAATCGGCCACGAACCAGACACCATGTTGGACGGCGTAATAGCGTCCCGCGGCGTGGATCACCTCAGCGGACGTGTTGATGGCGTATTCCATGCCGGTTCCTTCGATGGGCTGGAACTGGGGTTGCCCGTCGTATTTGACGTCCAGCTTGGCCTGACTACGCTGGACCGCGGCGGTTTGGGGAATCTGATTGGCGATGGCGGCTTCCCGAGCTTGTTCGGTGCCCGGAATCGAGGCCAGCACATGACCCTTGGGGCTCTCCGGGGGAATTCGAGTGAAATCGCCCGGCAGTTGATCTCCCGGCTCCCACTCCCACGTTCCTTGCAGTGACTTGGCGCGGAACCACCGGCCAGCGAGCAGCGTGTAATATTGCTGCGACTTCGTATCCATGAAGATGTCGCTATCGGAGTTCGTGGCATACAGCAGACTGGTTCGCGCGAGGGGAGCGTAGACTGGGTCACCTCGCGTGACCAGCAACTCGGCGGGAACCATGCTCACGTAGACCACGGGCGGACTTCCCGCGGGCACGGCGGCAGCTTCGGGAGGTTCCTTTTCTTCATCTTCAGTCAATTGCTGCTTGATCTCCGCAAGCTCCTGCGGGGGATTCGCCGCCGCGGTCCACGGCCCCGTCAATGACGACGCGGTCATCCACCAACTTCCGCCGTCGAGGTAAAATGTTCCAACGGCGGAATTGAACAACAGCAGCGCGGGGGTGTTAACGGCGCGCGTGTACGGGGTGCCCTCGACGGCGCGGTACACGGGATCGCCGTCGATCAGGATTAACACGGCCGGTTCATTACTAAAAATGATCCTCGGCGGATCGTTCTTCAAGTGAATCGTTTCGGCCTGGGCCTCCGTTTGGGTGATCTCAAGATCCGCCAAGAGCCGGTCGAGCGATACGGTATGCGGCCAGCCCGGAACACTCTCACGAACAGCTTTCCGCAACTTGCCCTGAAGAGAGGGAGCCGAGGGGAAGTTCGCTTCCTTAACGGCGATGTCCTCGAGGTCAACCAGCCGCGCCTCCTGATCGACCTCAGTCCTGGCGCTGATCGTGACGGTTCCGAAGATCTGGGTTGATTCTCCCTTCAGTGTGACGATCACGGCGGAGCGGGCCTCGATCCGGTTGCCCTTCCAACTATCCACTTGAGGCTGGTAGAGAACCAGGTGAAGCTCGTCGGTATCGATTTCCTTGGGCCAGTATTCGTCGCTGGCGGGTGGCGCCTGAGCAAACAGCAGCGGCAGGCCGACGAAAGTCAGGAACAGCAGTTTTCCAATGCGCATGGCATTGCTCGTTTCTGCGATTACGGTGAGCCAATAATCGCGCGTTGTCTTAAACCTTCACCAACAATCCCGAAAAACCGACCAGACACAGGATGCGCTCCGTTCGCGCCCCAGCCCTTGCGCCAACCCATGGCTCAGCGTTGGGCGCTCAGTCCGTCCTGAGTCTTGCTTCCCACTTCCTTCTCCGAGGGAATCTGCGAGGAATCCCATCCGCCACCCAGCGCTTTGATCAATTGAACGCTCGCAACCATCTGTTCCATTCGAAACTTTACCGCCGCTTGCTGGTCGGTCAGCAAAGCGGTTTGAGCCGTGATCACATTCAGGTAGGGATCGAGGCCGGTCTTGTACCGGACCTCGGCTTCCTCAAGGCTCCGCTGGGCAGCTTGCACGGCGGCATCCTGTTGGTCGATATCCTGCGACAAGATGCGGAGCGCCGCGAGATTGTCCTCGACCTGCTGAAACGCCGTGAGGGCGGTTTGCCGATAGTTGGCGACTGTTTGTTCGTACGTGGCGCGGTACTGCTGGACGGTCGCCTTGCGCAAGCCAGCATCAAATATTGTTTCGGCAAGGCTTGGGCCCACCGACCAGAACCGGCTTGGCCACGTAAGCCAGTTCAGAGTCGACGTAGTTCCAAACCCCCCGGAGGCACTGAGCAGGATCGTCGGGAAATACGCAGCTTTGACCATCCCAATTTCCGCGTTTGCTTGAGCCACGGAACGCTCTGCAGCCGCAATATCCGGACGCCTCTCGAGAAGCTCGGAGGGAATCCCAGGCGGGATGGCAGGAGGATTTGCCTTCAAAGCATTGGGTCCCACAGAGAATGACGAGGCGGGTTGGCCGATCAGCACCGCGATGGCGTGCTCATACTGGGCACGCAGGATCCCCAGGTTCGTATCCTGAGCTTGCGCAGCTTTTAGCTGGGCCTCAGCTTGTGCCACCGATTCATCGGAACCGAGGCCGGCGCGGTACTGAGCGAGTGTGAGTTTGAGAGAATCCTGGTAGGCGGTGACCGTGGAATCAAACAGCTCTTTCAGGGAGTCCTGGGCGCGCAGCTCGTAGTAATCGGCGGCAAGCTCCGCTTGTACGCTCAGGCGAACGTTCTCAAGATCGGCGGCGCTGGCTTGCGCAGCATAAGTATTGACCTTCACCGTACTGCGAATGTGTCCCCAGAAATCGGGTTCCCATGAGGCATCAAAAGGCAGCGAGTAATCAGTGTACGATTTGACGGTCAATCCGGACGCCGACGCGGTTCCCGCCTGAAGGCCCCCGAATTGTCCTGGCGAGGGGCGTGAATTGAGGATGCTCGGATTGGCGGTCACGGTCGGGAAATACTGCGAGTGCGCTTCTCGAACCAGGGCCCGCGCCGCCAGGTAGTTATTCGCAGCCGCGGCGATTTCCTGGCTGGAAGAACTCGCCCCCTCTTCCAGTTCGTTCAATTGCGGATCGTTGAAGACCTTCCACCAGTTCCCACGGTTTGAGCCATCTTTCGGCTGGGTTGTCCGCCAAAGCTCCGCTCCATTCGCCGCGGCCTGCGGAGTCTCCTTGTAGGCTGGCGGGCTCGGGACGGGTGGTCGCACATACCTAGGGCCAACTCCGCAGCCTGTAACCAACAGGAAGATTGTGCCGAGTGCGACTGGCAAGACGGTCCGGCTCATCCTAACGTAGCGTTCCATGTCGCGTTCCTCTCGATCGGTCTCTTGCCCTGGAGGTTCGACCTTCTCCCACGGCCGTCCGGCTTGGGTACGGAAACTGGGTGCTCGTTCGCAGCCTTGTCTGATCTCATTCGCTGATGTAGACATCGACCAGCTCACCGGGATAGAGATTCACATTAGTGGGCTTCTCAATCTTGAAAATCACGGGAAGAACGCGAACATCCACGCGCTCCTGACGTTGATCCGAAAGCTCGATTTTCGGAGAAACATACGGCTGCACCAGGTCGAATTCCAAAGGAATTTTGTCATCCGACCCGCGGATGGACATTTGCGCTTTCATTTTTGAGCCGAGGGGCAACCGTGGGACCAGAATTTCGTCGACGTAGCAGCGAACGTGGAGAGAGGATGGTAAACTCCCCAAGCTGATGACGGGATCCACCCCCTGTGTGTAAGCGTCATAAGATCCCTGCGGGGATACATAGTTCCCGACGACGGTGTTGATAGCCAGCACAACGCCATCCCGCGATGCTCGCAGGGTATACTTGGCGAGCAGCGCCTGGGAGGCGGCATAAGCCCTTGCCAAGGAGTGCTGCTGTCGATCCTGATTTTGAATGTCGTAGACCCAAGCTCCCGCCTTGATCAAATCGTCCTGCTTTTTGGCAACGATAAGGTTGGCTTTCGCTACCGCGGCGGAATTGAAGGCGCTGTCTAACGCATCTTTGCTCACCGATCGCGGATCGATCTCGTAAGCCGCCTGGTCTTTCTGCAACGTGTCCTGAGCGGTTTTCAAGGTAGCTTCGGCAGCAACCACTTGTGCGTCGGCAACGTCGAGGTTTTCTTTTCTCGGCTCGGCTTTCAGCTCTCTCACGAGCGCCGCGGCAGCTTCTGCCGATGAACCCTGCTGTTCCGCCGTCGCTCTTTGGATCGAATCGTCAATTAGAAGCAGCGCCTGGCCCGCTTTGACTTGCTGGCCCTCAAAAACAAGAATTTCTTTTACCGTGCCCGCCACTTCCGGATAGATATTGATGTTCTCCCCGCTGGTCTGGGCGCTCTCCACAATGCCCTCGGCATAGATCGCGCTCGGATAGGGGCTCGCCGCGGGATTGTAAGCCGGAGGCAGCGCAGGCTCCGTAATGCCGGAGAGGATTGCAGCCCCGATCCCACTAAGGGCTCCTATGAAGGAGATGATGAAAACCATTTTGTTTTTCATGACGTACTCTTTTCTGACATCTTCAAGCGGCCGTCTTCCATGTTCAAGATGCGCGTCGCGAACTTATAAATCCGGTCGTCGTGGGTCACGACCACAATGCAGCGATCCTTGTTGAGGACGTTCTTCTGGACGAAACTCAAAATCGACACGCCGGTGTCACCGTCCAACGAGGCAGTCGGTTCATCCATAATCAGAATATCCGGCTGACTGGCCATGGCCCGCGCAATGGCCACGCGCTGCTGCTCTCCGCCGCTCAACTTCACGGGAGGCAACTCGGCGCGGTTCTTCAGTCCAACGACGTCGAGGTATTTCTCCGCTTCCTGGATTGCTCCGTCCCATGGCTTTCGCTTGAGTATTAGTGGAATCGCCGCGTTCTCCGCCGTGGTCAAGCGGGGGAAGAGGTGGAAGTCCTGAAATACGAAACCGATTTTCGCCAACCGGAAGTCCGCAAGCTGGTCGGAATTCAGACCCCAAATGTCGGTTCCTTCCAGCAAAACCTTCCCCGCATTCGGTTTGAGAATGCCGGTAAGAACGCTGAGCAAGGTCGTTTTCCCGCTGCCGGAGGGCCCCACGACATAAACCATCTCCCCGAATTGTGCTTCCAGGCTGACTTCGCGAAGCGCCATCGTCTTGGCTTCTCCTTCGCCAAACCATTTGACCAGTCCGCTCGCTTGAATGGCTATTTTCGGCATTTCATCCTCGGAAAATATCGAAGGGCTCAATTTTGAGAACCCGCCGGACCGCGACATAGCTGGAGACCGCGGCAATCACCACCACCATGCCAAAAGAAATCCCGAGATTGCCGAAGGTAATCATGGCCGCGTAGCTGGGAAGCCTTGCCTTGGCGAGTAGGACCGAGAGCACACACATTCCGATTCCCAGGCCAAAGCCCGTGAATGCCGTGAACGTGGCCTGGAACAGAATCATCAAGACAAGGTCGCGGCTCTTTTCCCCGATAGCCTTCAGCGCTCCGAACCGTTCCAGGTTTTCCAGGATGAACGTATAGAAAGTTTGACCCGAGAGCGACAGCCCGACAATGAAGCTGATCAGCATCATAATGAGCAAGTTGGTGCCACCGCCGGTCTTGTATAAGAAGAAGTTCTCGGTATTTTGCATGAACTCTTCCTTGGTTCGTGCGCGGTAGCCGAGCCTCTCGACTTGCTGTTTGATCCGGGGGATATCGTTGGTGCTCTTCGGCTCAACCAGGACGTATGAGATCGTGAACCGGGGATTGGGAATGTACTGGATGGCTCGCTCGTAGGTCGTGTACAAGGTCGGGAGACCGTACAAGCCGGAAGTCGCCACCTCGGCAATTCCCACAATGACTCCACGATTATCATTCAGCTCGAACTCCGAGCCAATGTGGGGATTCTCGAGCTTGGAAAACTCCGCATCCTTCACCACAATGAATCCATTCTCCGCATAAATATCCTGAATCTTTCCCGCAATAAGTTCGGGTCGGCCATACAGGCTGGTGTCGTCCAACCCGATGACAGTGACGGTTTGATAGTTTCCGTCGCGAAGCTTGACCAGCGCCCCTCCCGAATAAAGAGGAACGGCATATTTCACGCCTCGCATGCTTCGAACCGCGTCCAGGACGTAAGCTGGCATTCCGACCGAATTGGATACAGTTTCGACGGCCGGATCCATGACCCATAAGGGTGCTCCAATATTAATGATATTGGCGGACGCGTGTTTCATGACCCCGCTGAACATCGAGGTAACGAACATCATGAGAAAGACGGCAAAGGTAATCCCGATCAGCAGCGCCGAAAACTTGGCCTTGTCATTGACGAGCAGCTTGTAGGCGAGTTTGAGGATTCCTGTCATGGCCTTGTGTTTTCACGGTGCAGATCAGGACCCTGGGACTCGCAGCCCAGGAGTCCTGATCACCCTTGTGAGAAGAGCGCTCTTACTTGGCGCTAGCGGTAAGAACTTTCTCCACCTTCGCCTGCTGATCCTTGCTCAACGTCGTGCGGAGGATCGTGCCTCCGTAGCCGCGGAACTTATCGGCCACGACCTCGGGATCTCCCACCCGCAGAATTGCGTAGATAGCTGAGTCGCCGGGTTGGATCATCGCGCCGACCCGCTGAACAAAATCATCGGGAATGCCAAATTCATCTTTCCACGACGCCGCGTCGACGGCACCCAGCCCGATGCCGAGTCCGGTCCCGCCAAGGGCGCCCGCCGCCATGGCGCTTGCCGCCACTGCCGCACTTGCCCCCATCGTGAACGGAATCGCCAGCGTGGATCCGATCAGCAAGCCCCAGAGACCGCCCAACGCGGCGCCTTCGCCCGTGGTCATCTGGTAGCTTTGATCGACTCGCAGCTTGCCCTTGTTGTCCCGGTAGACGGCTACCGCGTCATGCAGATCAACCACCCAATCGTCGTTCA
>Ga0335081_10018358_pt1 | contig 11307 bp, 9 predicted proteins | sample Lox_Sample_35_FD_206713 | JGI IMG/M metagenome (GOLD analysis project Ga0335081, IMG submission 206713) | Soil microbial communities from Loxahatchee National Wildlife Refuge, Florida, United States - Lox_Sample_3.5 | ecosystem: Environmental > Terrestrial > Soil > Wetlands | place: USA: Florida... | reverse complement strand
GGTTCCGGCGCGCAGGAGCGACATGGCAGCGGTGTGCCTGAGCGTGTGCGGGGTGATGTTCTTCTCCTTGACCGACGGGCAGCTGTCCGCTGCGGTGGACGCGTGCTTGGCGACGAGCCGTTCGACGGCGTCGCGGGAGAGCCGGCCGCCTGCCCGGGTCGGGAAGAGTGGCCTGCCGGGGGCGGGACCGAGCTCGGCGAGCCAGGTCCTGAGCGTCCTGACGACCTGGCTGGTCAGCGGTGTGGCCCGGTCTTTTCGGCCTTTTCCGTGGCAGCGGATGTGCGGCCCGGCGCCCAGGGGGCGTCCTGGCAGGTGAGCGCGGTGAGTTCCGATGCCCGCAGGCCGGTCTGGACGGCGAGCAGGAGCAGGGCGTGGTCGCGGCGGCCGTGCCAGGTGTTCCGGTCGGGGGCGGCAAGCAGCGCGTCGGTCTCGGCGGGGGTGAGGTAGCTAACGATGGCGCGCTCGCGCCGCCGTGGCGGGATGGCCAGGACCTGGCTGATCACGGCGGCGTGCTCGGGTGCCCGCGGGGCCGCATAGCGGAATAGCGAGTGGATCGCGGCTAGCCGGGCGTTGCGGGTGGCGCTGCCGTTCCCCCGGTCATCTTCCAGGTGGGCCAGGAACGCGCCGACCAGCGTGGCGTCGAGGTCGGCGAGGCTGAGCCTGCTGGGCGCCTTCCCCGTCTGTTCCTGCGCGAAGGACAGCAGGAGCCGGCACGTATCGCGGTAGGCCGCGACCGTGTTCGGGCTGGCTTTCTTCTGCCGGGCGAGCCGGTCGGTGAAGAATCCTTGCAGGATGGGGGCGAGGTCGGTCATAGGGCCGCCTGCCCGTCCGCCTGCTGTTCGAGCCGGCTGGCTGCCAGGGCGAGGAGTTCGGGGATGGCCTGGAGGTACCAGTAGGTGGACTTGGGGTCCACGTGCCCGAGCCAGGTGGACAGCAGCGGGAGCCGGGTCTGGACGTTCCTGCCGTCGCGGTACCAGTCCAGCGTGGTCGCGACCGTGAAGGCGTGCCTCAGGTCGTGCAGCCGGGGAGCGCGCTGTCCCGGCGGGGCCTGGATGCCGGCCGCCGTGACCAGTGTGGCAAATGTCTTGGGGAGGTTGGGGCCGTCCAGCGGCCGGCCGCGGCTGTTCACGAGGAACGTGCCCGCGTCCGGCTCCGGGAATGCCCAGTTGCGGGCCTGCTCATAGGCGCGCAGCGCGGTGACCGCGGTCGGGTGCAGGAACACCTGCCGGGACTTGCCGAACTTGGAGTCGAGGATGACCAGCGTCCCCGTTTCCAGGTCGACATCGTCCCGTCCGAGGCGGCACGCCTCGCCCTGGCGCATGCCGGTCACGGCCAGCAGTCCGATCAGCGTCCGCCAGGTCGCTGCCCGCATCGCTGGTGCGGGCCCGTCCGCGGCGCGCATGAGCGCGGTGACCTCCTCCGCGCAGTAAAGATAGGGCTGGATCCGCAGGTAACGGCGTGACAGCACGTCCTCGGGCGGAACCTCGGTGTCAGGGTCGAGCGCCCGCAGGTGACGGGCGAAGATCCTCACCACGTCGAGCCGCCGTGCCTGGTAGACCTCGTTGCAGCTGCCCCGGGCGGTCTGCGTTGCCCATTCGATCGCCAGGTCCGCGGTCACGTGCTGGGCGCCGTGCTCCTCGCAGAACCCGATAAAGCTCATCAGGTGCCGGCCCTGCGTGGTGAGCTTGAAGCCGAGCGAGTGGCGCATGACCAGGTACTCCTCGGCCCTGGCCCGCAGCGCGCTCACTCGCCGGCCCCGGGCCAGGGGCGCGCCAGCGGGCGCAGCGCACCCTGGTCGACCTTGGCATAGACCGACGTGGACAGCTGGTTGCGGTGCCGGAGCACCTGGCCGACCTCGGGCAGGGAGGCGCCGGCCCGCAGCATCTCGGTTGCCAGCGCGTGCCGGAACCGGTGCGTGCCCCGCCGCTCGAGCCCGGCCCGGTCGCAGGCCCGGCCCATGACCGCCCGGACCGCCTCGGGCGTCAGCTGCCGGTAAGGCCGGCGCACGGTCACGAACACAGCCCGCGACCCGCACCGCGGCCGTCCGCCGGTGAGCCAGGCGGCCAGCGCTTCCCCGGCCGGGGCCGGCAGCGGGAGCCGCTCGGTCCGGCTGCCCTTGCCGGTGACCGCGATCTCCCCGGCCCGCCAATCGATGTCATCTAGTTGCAGCCCAGCGGCCTCGGCACCGCGCAGCCCAAGCCGGGCCAGCAGCGACAGGACCGCGTAATCACGCAGGCCCGTGGCTGTTCCCCTGCCGCAGCCCGGACCAGCACCTTCCTGGCCTCCCGCTACAAGCGGGTCGTCAAGTGGCGCGGCAAGAATCGCGCCCTGGTCGCCGTCGGCAACTCGATCCTCACCATCTGCTGGCACCTGCTGTCCGACCCCAGCGCCCACTTCACCGACCTCGGCCCGGACTGGCACGACCGGCTCGCACCCCAACGGCGCAAACGCCAGCTCATCGCCGAGCTCGAACGGCTATCCGGCAAGAAGGTCCTGCTCCAAGAGGAGACCGCCGCCTGACCCTTCCCGCCACCTGAACCCGGCTCCGCTGCGCGCCGCCGGGTGCTGCCGCGTGCCCAGCTAAGCACCGATTTTCGATTCAGCATCGATATGCGGGTGATCGGGCGACCGCTGAAATGATCAGATGTCACCTTCTGTAGCAGGGGTCCGCGAGACTGGGGCGCCGCGCCGGCGGTCACACTGGGCGAGGCGGTCCGCACCCGCCCGTTTGGCGCAGCCCTTGTAACGGCCGGAAGCTGCAAGCGGGGCACACAGGTATGGGCTCGGGCGTGTTCAGAGATGGGAGCGCGTATGGGAGCGCGTTCCGCTCAAGCCTGCTCCTGGCCGCTCGCGTCAGCTCGCCCGGGCACTGTCTTGACCTGGGCTAGGACGCTTTCTTGCAGGCCGCCGCCTTCTGGAAACATTCCTGGGGGTCAAGGGGTCGCCGGTTCAAATCCGGCCGCCCCGACTGGTAAGTGAGTTTTTTCGAATATATTTATGGCGCGCAGAGAGCCAGCGGGAGAGCCAATCCCATTGTGAACTGCCACCAAAGGCATGCACCCGATCGTGGGTCCCGGTGTCCTACCAGGGCATTTGCCGATACGGCAGAGCCAGCGACGCCGGCCAGTCAAGGGGTCAAAGATCGCTTGACCCAGCCCGCGCAGCCGCGATCTGACGCCAGCAGCTGAGGCTGACCGCAGCCCACCGCGGCACAGACGTCATCACTGGTGAAGGCCGCCGGTTACCAGCGGCTACGTCACGGCCGAGCATCGTCGGTGCGGTCCCGGTAGCCGTCAACGTGGTGTCCCCGTTCGAGGGCACAGGCGGCGAGCCAGGCCTCGGCCATGGCCTTGTCCTGGCTGAAGGCGCGAAGATCGACATCGCTCACACTGGCCACCGACCGCCACGGGTTACGCTCCCGCTTGTTTTGCAGCTCTCTGAGCCGGTAGCGCACCTGCCCATCTGCCCGGATGGCCCATTCCCAGGTCAGTGATGCGTACTCAGTGCTGTAAGTGCTGAAGATCCGGGCGATCACCCGGGAAGATGCCCCCGCCATGAAGCCAGCATCTTCCCCCCAGCACTGTTCCTAACCACCGGCCGCGGGCCATCTCCGGCATTCGGGAGCCGATCTTGGGCGCTCCCCGCTCCGCGCAGGTAGCCCGCAGCAAATCGCAACTCGCGGTGCCCTCTGCCCGACCGCAGCCGTCAACAGCTGACCCTTAGCGCTATTTAGAGCGAGAACCCTTTGACCCCTGATTGCCAGCTGCCGGCAGTTGCCGATTCTGCACGGCTCAGGGGAGGCTCGATCAGGATGATGACCGTGCACAGATGGACCAGATGTGGATGCCTGCGATTCCGTACGGGCTATGTGACAGGCTAATCGGGCCGTCGGTTGCCAGACGACCAGATTCGGCCTTCCACGAGTCACCGTGATCATGCCTTCCCACTGACCGATGGGGGAGCGATGGCACCGCACCGCCAAGGTGGCCCCCACTGCCGGGCGTCGCTTTGGCGCCTCCGGGACAAACGAGCGTTACTCTTCGCCGATGTCGGCCAGGCTCTGGCGCAGCTCGGTGATCAGCGGGTCGCCGTCGGGCAAGATGCGCTGGAGGCGGTCGACGGTGTCACGCAACAGCGCGCGGGCATCGCCATAGCGCCCCAGCCGACGGTATACCTGGGCCAGCCCCGCGCGGCTCCGCAGCGTGTCAGGGTGACGGGGGCCGAGCACTCGTTCGAACCCGGCCCAGGCCTGTTGGCAGGCCAGTTCCGCTGCCGCCGGCTTGCCCGCCTTCTCGTAGGCGGCGCCGAGGTTGTTCCGTGCTGTGAGCGTATCCAGGTGCTCGGGCCCCAGGGTGCGCTCCCGGTCGGCCACCACCCGTTTGTAGGCCGCGACTGCCTCTTTTGCCCGGCCGCTGGCCAGGTAGGAGTCGGCCAAGCCGTGACGTGTAGTCATCGTCTGCGGGTGCCGGGCTCCCTGGGCGCGCTCCCGGTCGGCCAGCGTGCGCCGGTAGAGAGTGATGGCGTCGGAGTACTGGCCCGCGCTCAGGTAGGCGGCGGCGAGTTCGTCCCGCGCGCCGAGCGTGTCGATCTGTCCGGGCCCGTAGACCTGCTCGAATTGGGGGACGGCGCGTTCAAGGACGGTGATCGCGGCCGGGAGTTGGAGCGCGGCCACGAGGGCATGGCCCAGGCGGCGCCGTGCCTCGATCACATCACGGTGGTCCGGCCCGAGTTTGTGGGTTAGGTTGTCGAGCTCCCACTCGAACCAGGGAATAGCGTCGTCCGCGCGTCCGGCCGCAAGATAGGCGTCGGCCAGCCGCTGGCTGGCCAGCATCGTGTCCAGGTGCCTATCGCCGAGCAGGCGGCCGCTGGTTGTGGCGAGGTCGTGCCAATGGTCTACCGCGGGTCCGGTCAGGCGGGCGTGGTCCAGGCTGTCCCCCGCCCGCACGAGCAGGGGATGGCAGCCGCCGTCCCACAGCAGGTCCCCGGTGATCTGCCGGAGGGTCGCCACACAGGATCGCAGACCAGTAGCAGGCCAGCCGGGTAGCTCCTGTTCCGGCCAGGCCTGGAGGAGCGCGTCTGCGGCCGACTTCGCCACCTGATCTGGCATGCCTTTGGGCATCGCGGCCCGCAGCGCCGCCTGCAGCACTGGGCTGACCCGGACCACCGGGGGTGCCGTCACCGGTTCGACCGTCAGCAAGCCAGCCTGTTCCAGCATGGCCAGGGCCGCGCTGGCGCGTTCGCTGCGGGCGGCGACGCCGCCGCCGCCGCCCGCGATGAAATCATCTGCCGCAGGTGCGGCGAAGACGGTTTGGGGAATGCCGTGCCCGTCCAGCAGCGCGGCCAGGGCCAGCAGCAGCTGGGCCGATGCGCCCGGGGCCAGCTGCCCCACCCGTCCGAACGAGAACATCCACGTCACTGCGGCTGCCGACGGCCGTGTGCTGGGCGACTCCGTGAGCTGCTCCCGCCGACGCGTGAAATGGGCCCGGTAGTCGCGGCACGACATCGGGGAGTTGGCGATCACCGCGCTGGCCTGGGCCAGCGCAACTGGCTCCAAGTCCAGGTCCGGAGCCAGCTCGATCACACCCTGCCGCTTGTCCGGGTCAGCCGACAGACGGCCACTCAGATAGCTGATGGCCTCACGCTGACTGAACGGCCCGACCGGCACGACCCGCATGCCGCTGGGGATGGCCGCAGCGTCAGCGGAGGTCACCAGCACCCGGCCCGCCGGGCCAACCGGCCACAGACCATTCAGGTTCGCCGGGTCGGCCACGTCATCGAGTACCACCAGCCACGAACGGCTGGTCTCGCCCAGCCAGCTGAGGAACTGGGCGGCGACTGACTCGCAACTGCTCACCTGGTCCCGGCCGGTCACGTCGGCCGTCGCCGCGGCGTAGCCGGACAGCACCGACGCCCGGCTCGTGGCCTCGATCCAGACCAGCAGGTCTAAGCCGCCTGACTGCCACAGAGACTCGGCGAAAGCTACGGCGAGCTGGGTCTTACCCGACGACCTCAGCCAGTCCTGCACATCGGAAGCCGCCACCGGGCCGGGGGAGGCAGCCGGGGGCGCCGCCCGATCGGGGACGAGCGCGACCGCGGCCCCCGTCGGCAGCGCAGCCGCCAGGCCGGGGGCCGTCTCCGGCCTGGCACTGTAACCGTTGGCCAGCGTCGGCACCGTTCCGGACCGGACGGGCCAAGACTGCCGGTCGGCGCCTCCTGGGCCCGCGGGCGGAACTGCGCTGGTCATGGCGCGCTGCCCGGGGCGCGCCGCCCGTGAATCCGTGGTACGGCGGCCCTCAGGCCGGTCGGTGCGCGGAGCCAGATCCGGCTCATCGGCTGCAGCGATATCGGCTGGCCTAGTTGAAGAGGCCATGTCGTTTCCCCCCTGTTCCCGGCCGGGTCCATCTCCGTCGGCGGAACCAGCTAACGGCCGGGCTGCACCATCGCTGCCCTAGCCTGCCAATTGTCAGCATGGATAGGCAATCCTTTCAGTGGCTGGGCCATCCGGGCCGGCGGCATCCCGGAGCCGCTCGCTCGGGCAAGATACGGCCCGATCGGGGGAAGCCGCGAACAGCGTGCCTAGCATGTCCGGGCCAGCTGCTGGCTGGTCAGGCCCTGGCTTGGTGCCGGGCACGGCTGACCTGGCGCTGGCGCGGCTCACAGTTCGTGGTTAAAGCAGCTCCTTGTCGAAGACGAGCACGGGAGTGGTCCTGGTGAGTGTTTCCTTGCGGAAGAAGGCGGGGGCGGTGACGCGCATGAAGGCAAAGCTGATCACTCCGGCCGCGGCGGCCAGCACGGCGATGATGAAGGTACCGCCGATCTGCCAGTGCAAGACCGGAACCGTCCACGTGGTGTAGCTGTTGGATGCGACCCAGTCGCTTTGCAGGCTGTAAAAGCCGGCCGCGTACATGATCAGCCCGCCTAGCCCCGGCAGGATGCCGCGCATCCACAGATTCCAGGCGCTGCTGGTCAGCGTGGCCCGGTAATACCAGACGCAAGAGAACGCGGTCAGCCCGTAGTAGAACGCGATGTACAGGCCAAGCGCGGTGACCGCGTCGGCGATCGGGTTGCCGCCGGAGATGTAGTTCATCGGGATGTACAGGATGATCGCGGTCGCGCCAATCACCAGGGTGGCCACCGTCGGGGTGAGATACCTGGGGCTGATCTTGGCGAACGCCTCGGGCAGCGCCTCGTAGGCGGCCATCGACAGCGTCGTGCGCGCGGACGGCAAGATCGTGGTTTGGGTCGAGGCGGCGGCCGAGCTGAGCACCATGAGGATCAGAAGCCGGGACAAGACCGGGCCGATCCCGGAGGTGCCGAAGACCGCGCCCCCGGTGACCGACAGCACGTCGAACTGGTGCGCCGGATTCGTCAGCCCGACGCCCTTGCTGCTGATACCGGCGAACGCCTGCACGGCGATGATCACGGTTACGTAGGTTACGAGCAGCAGGACCGTCGAGACGATCGCCGCCCGGCCCGGCGTCCGAGACTTGTCGGCGGTCTCCTCGTTCACCGTCAGGGCGGTGTCCCAGCCCCAGTAGATGAACAGCATCAAGATGAGCCCGGACACAAAGGCCGAGACGGGCAGGTGCGACGGCGACAGCCAGCTTAAGCTCGGGTGCAGCGACCCCGGCGGCGGATGACTGCCAAAAACCCGGACCAGCGCCGTGACCGATAGGACCAGCAGGATGGTGATCTCGATGGTCAGCAGCGTTTTCTGGACCTTGGCCGAGACCTCGATGCCGCGGTAGCAGATGTAGGTCATCGTGGCGATCCACAAGATGCCGACCAGCAGCACCCACCCGCCGGAGGCGTTGCGACCGATCGCGCTGTCGGGTCCCTGGATGAGGAAGAACAGATACTGCCCGGCCACCTGGGCCAGGCTGGTCATAACCAGGACGTCGGCCGCCACGATGGCCCAGCCGCCGGCCCAGCCGGTTTTCGGCCCGAACGCGCGGGCCGCCCAGATGAACGTGGTCCCGCAGTCGGGATCTGCCTTGTTCAGCTCGTTGTAGCCGATCGAGCACAACAGCATCGGCACAAACGCCAGCACCGCGACCAGCGGAGACTTCAGCCCGACGGCGGCCACCACGAAAAAAAGCGTCGCGGCCAGGCTGTAGGCCGGGGCGGTCGATGCCATGCCGATGGCCACGCTGGATGTCAGGCCAAGAGCGCCTGTCTTAAGACCCTTGTCCCTGGGCTCCTCCACCGGCCGCAGGCCGGGACTAAAGACGGACATGGCTCCCCCTGCTACTCACCCAATCGGGCTGCGATTCCGCCGATCATGCCGCGGACACGCCAGCGGCAGGACCGCCGGGCGCGACTTGCCAGGCTACTGCAGGTCGCTGGAAGGCGGATGCTAATCGGGCTCGGTCCGCAGGCACCATGCCGCGCGACATCGGCGCGTCCTCCTCGCCACCGTGGCCCAGCAGATCACTGCGTCCGGGCCTCCTCACGCGCCCAGATCACCCAGATCCGCACGTTCCCCCGCCTGCCCGAGGCCGCCTGATTAGCCCACCCGAACGGCGGGATGACGGTTCAACGCTTGCTGCGCCGAGCGACCGAGCGCAGAGGGGATGATCGCTGATGTCTCGTTGGGGTTATGCCCGGCGAGCCGAGCTACGCCGGGGATCTGGCCGTCCCCCAGGCTTCGCGGTACCCCAAAGGGGAGAGCCATTCTGAGAGCCAACGGGGACCGGCCTTGGGCCGCAGTCAGCCACATCGAGCCAGCGTTTAACCTGCTCAAGTGCCCAGTGAGCCTTGCTGGGCGACGCCCGGCGACGCCCGGGAGGTGACTGGGGGTCAAGGGGTCGCCGGTTCAAATCCGGCCGTCCCGACGAAGTATTTGCAGGTCAGAGGCCACTTCGCCAGCGCGGCGGGGTGGCCTCGAGATCGTTTGACCGCATGTTGACCGCAGGATTTGGCGGCATTTCGCGGCACCGTGTGTTCAAAAGTTGTGGCGGATGTCACACGTCAGCAGCCGTCAGCCGCGCTTGGCAGCTGCCCGCGCGGCGAGCACGGGGATGGCGGCGATCTTGTCCTCGGTCAGCTGCTCCCAGTAAAGGCCGCCCGGCCGCCGTGGAGGCCCGCACTCGATCACTTCGCCGGGGGTAACGATCAGGTCGACGCTGAAGTCGTGCTCGGTTTCCGGGAGTGCTTCGTCAACGACTTGAAGATGGTGAACAGTCGTCACGATTACGGTCCGGGGACCGACCAGCCCGGCCTCCTGAAGCAGTGCGACCTCGATGTCGGAGTAGCCCGCCCCCTTGCCGAGCCGGGCACCTTGCCGGTTCACTGCGACGCTGCCGCAGACCACGATGTCTACCGGCCGCATGTCGGCGACGGCGACCTTTGGGGCGATCCTGGCAGCCGTCTTCCGTGACGCGGCCTCATGCGGCGGCACGATCAGGCTGGCTGGGTCAAGGACGTAGAACGGGGGGTCGTCGGCGAGCATGGGGACGGCCATATAGAGGAGCTTGCCGTCCTGCAGGGCTCGTTCGCGGACCGGCTGCTGGGCCCGGTCGGGAACGGCCTTGATGACCTGAGCTGTCCGCCAGGCGGGCAGATGGGCGAGCCTGTCTGCTGCCGTGTCTGCTCTGGCGAAGGCCGGGATGTAGCCGTGGACGCCGGGCTCGACGGCGCGCTCACGCTCCAGCAGGTCCCATGTCTGGGTGCGGATCGCCTGTTTGGCCGCGTCGATTCCGGTGCTCACGGCTCGTCTTCCTAGGCCGCCATCAGTGCCATGATCCGGTCGGACACGTCCTGCACCTCGGGACTGTCCCGCCACCGTCGCAGTTGGCGGCCTGCGCTGCAGATGATGGTCATGCCTCCTCCGCCCCGGTTCCGTTCGGTCACATCAATAGCCAGGTTCAGCCTGGCCACTGCGGCGTCGAGTGCCCCCAACCGGATATACGCCAGAGCAAGATTGCCGAGGATAACTGCCTGCGATTTGGACTGGTCCTGCAGAGCCTGGGCGGTTTCTTCGAGGATGCCTGCAGCTCCCTTGGCATCGTGAAGGAAGAGGTAGCACGAGCCTGTCAGGCGCCCTGGCTGTGACGGCGAGAACAGGTCGATGGCGGGGTCGCCGGGCTGGATCCTGCCGAACTGCGCGCCAGCGGCTTGCAGCGCTTGCTCGCATTCGCGCCGGTCGCCGAGCATGGCGTGTGCTTCCGCGGTGTGCAGTATGGCCAGGCCGGTGAGGACCTGACTGGCGCCCATTGCTGTGCTGGCGGTCTGCTGGGTCAGCCCGAGCCCTGCCTTCGGATCCCGCCATCCGTAGAGCGCCACGAAACTCTTGCGGAGCAGGGCGAGCCCTTCCGCCGCTTTGTCGCCACGTTCCTGGGCAGCACGAACGGCCTGGTCGAAGTAGGCGACCGCGGTGTCGTGGTCGCGCCGCTGCGAGGCATCCCAGACAAGCTGGCCCATCAGCGTCGCCGCCTCGGCCTCGGCGGCGTACAGCTCGCGGCGCACATAGCTCCGTCTCGCGTGCATGCCGAGGAAGGAGATCTGGCCGAGGTGTTGCCCTGCGTCAGGGATCAAGGCGGTTGAGGGAGCGCGGTCGTATTGCTCGTCGAGACGGCGTACTTGTTCACGGATATAGGCCACGCTCATCAGGTCAGCGCTGCCCGGATGGGCGATAACGTGGCGCAGCCGCTCCTCAGACGGCAGCGTTCCCGCTGATTCTGGGTAGCTGGCCCGGTGGGCCTTGGTGACTGCGGCTGCTCTGTCAAGTTCCGCAGCCGGGAGCTGCAGGACGGCGGCCAGGTGAATGCGCCAGTAAGGAGTAGGGACACGCCGACCGGTCTCCCACCGCGCCACCATGCTGCGATCGGGGACGCCGTCGCCGCGCCCAGAGACCTCGCGCAGCGCCTCGGCGAGGGTGTACTGCGACTTGCCCAGCCGGTCGCGCGCGCGGCTGATCAGCTCACCGAGGGTCTCCTCGCCCAGCCACCAGTCAGCCATGTGACCCCTTGTTGCCTTTGGGAACTGGCTGTGGCCCCCATCGTGGCCCCTCTACTGGCTCTCCGCCAAGCCGGACATGCGATGCCATCCTGCCCGGATGCAGAGTCAAGCCGTTCTGCTAGCCAGCCTGACGATCCCCGGTGCACCCGCGTACCTGCACGCGGCCCGGGCGTTCGTTGCCCGCACGCTCGGCGATGGCTGCGCCTGCTCGGACACGGCGGTGCTGCTGACCAGTGAACTCGTCACCAATTCGGTGCAGCACAGCATGTTGGACCGCCCCGGGGATCTTGGAGGCTCTGATCCCTGGGAGGATGCAGAGTCATGCCTGCACAGCGGAAGTACCCCGAT
>Ga0335081_10018357_pt1 | contig 11307 bp, 6 predicted proteins | sample Lox_Sample_35_FD_206713 | JGI IMG/M metagenome (GOLD analysis project Ga0335081, IMG submission 206713) | Soil microbial communities from Loxahatchee National Wildlife Refuge, Florida, United States - Lox_Sample_3.5 | ecosystem: Environmental > Terrestrial > Soil > Wetlands | place: USA: Florida... | reverse complement strand
TGGCCGAGCGCGCATGGCCAGAAGGCCCGTCGCAATTACGAGTCTCCTTGTCCACGTTACGGTCGGGGCGCTGCCGGTGGGATGCATGCTGTCTGGCGCCCGCCGCTAACGGACCGCACTATTGGAACGCGTCCGGGCGGCCGCGAAATGCCCTGGCGGTGCTGCGGTGGCCACGGCAGCGCGGTCCGGCCCGTCCTCGGGAGGACTCCATGGCTGCGGGCCCAGTGCGAGAGAAGCAGTTCGTCAGCTACCTCACCGTGCGGCGCACCGTGGGCATCCTCGCCGTCGTGCTTCCGGTGATCCTCGCGCTCGTGGGTTTCGCCCAGTGTATGTGCTGGGTGCTTCAGCCCTCCATCAGCGACTACTACGACGTGCCGAGGGCGCGCGACCTCTACGTGGGCGTGCTGTCGGTCATGGCCTTCTTCCTGTTCGCCTACAAGGGCTACGAGCCGAGGGACGATCGCGCCGGCGACGTGGCCGCCGCTTGCGCACTTCTGACGGCGTTCTTTCCCTACAAGGCCGGCGGCTTGGACTGGGTCGTTCACTACGTGGGCGGCACGGCCCTGTTTCTCGTGCTCGCCTACTTCGCCCTGTTCCTGTTCACCAAGTCGAACGGAACCGCGATGACGCTCCGGAAGGTCAGCCGCAACCGGGTGTACAGAATCTGCGGCGTGACCATCCTGGCGTGCGTCGTGCTTTCGGGCGCCTGTCTCGCGTTCCTGCCGGCCGGTACGCGCGCTGCGTGGAGCCCGGTATTCTGGCTGGAGACGTTGGCGCTCTGGGCGTTCGGCGTTTCCTGGTTCATCAAGGGCGAGACGCTCCTCAAGGATCCTGCGCCGACCAGCGCGGGGTAGAGCCGACTCTTTCGTTCGACTATCTGCGCGCAGTCCCATGGCGGTGGCGCGCCTTCCGTGCTGGCCGCTGGGATGCTAGCGCGATACGTTAGCGCGCGTACATACACGGCGGTGCGGCGGTGGTCCCCTCCTACGACCGCGACTCCCCCGTTCCACATCCTGACGCTCCCTCGTTCTCGGGCGCCGCCGCGGACGGCGACGCTCGCCCGCTCGTGTGACTACCCAGCTCGAAGAACTCCAGGCGGTGCTCGCCGGTCGCTATACGATCGAGCACGAACTGGGAAGCGGGGGGATGGGTACCGTGTACCGCGTGCGCGACGCGGCGCGCAACGAATCGGTGGCGTTGAAGGCGCTGCGCTGGGCCGACCCGGCGGCCATCTACCGCTTCAAGCAGGAATTCCGCGCCCTCGCCGACGTCGCGCACAGCAATCTGGTACAACTGCACGACCTCGTTGCGCACGGGGACGTGTGGTTCTTCACGATGGAGCTGATCGACGGCCGGACCTTCGTCCAGCACGTGCGGCCGGGCTACGAAGACGCCGCGCACCGCGGCGGGGAGCCGGAGTGGGACACGGTCTCGGGCACCGCCGTCCCGCGCGAGGGTCGCATCGCCGGGGGCCCGGCGTCTTTCGGCGTGTTGGACGTGCCCCGGCTGCGTGCGGCGTTGCGCCAGCTGATCGAGGGCGTTGCAGCGCTGCATGCCGCCTCCATCGTGCACCGCGACCTCAAGCCGGCCAACGTGCTGGTGACCGCCGAGGGGCGAGTCGTGATCCTGGACTTCGGGATTGCGGCGGAGCTGGCGACGTCGGTTGCGCTCAAGACCATCGAGCACGGCATCTCGGGCACGCTGGAGTACATGTCGCCGGAGCAGTGCGCGGGCGAGCCCTGCACGGCGGCGAGCGACTGGTATGCGGTCGGGGCGCTGCTGTACGAAGCCCTCACCGGACGGTTGCCGTACGCCGGCTCGGGCCTGCGGCTGCTGATGGACAAGGTGGAGTCCGACCCCGTGCGGCCGGATCAGCAGGTGCCGGACCTGCCGGCCGACCTGGTGGCGTTGTGCGTGGAGCTGCTCGCGCGGAACCCCGCCGACCGGCCGACAGACCGGCAGGTGCTGGAGCGGCTGCGGCTGTCCGGCGGCGGCGTGGTCGTGGACCGGCACGGCCAGCAGGTCACGGGTGCGTCGCTGGTGGGCCGCGCGGCGCATCTCGCCGAGCTGTGCGACGCGCTCGCCGCGGCCGAGGCCGGCCAGCCGGTGTCGGTGTGCGTGGTCGGCCCATCCGGGATCGGCAAGACCACACTGGTGCGGCACTTCACCGACGAGCTCGTCGGCGCACAGCGCGCGATCGTGCTGGCCGGCCGGTGCTTCGTGCGCGAGACGGTGCCGTACAAGGCGCTGGACGGCGTGATCGACATGTTGAGCCGGCTGCTGCGCACCCTGCCCGGCGAGGTGGCCGCGGCGACGCTGCCGGCGGATACGGCGGCCCTGGCGCGCGTGTTCCCGGTGCTGAGGCGGGTCGAGGCGATCGAGCGGCGGTCGAAGCCGGAGTCGGAGATCTCGGACCAGCGGGAGTTGCGCCGGCGAGCCTTCGCGGCCCTCGCGGAACTGCTCGTCACCCTCGCGCGACGCCGGCCGGTGGTGCTGCACATCGACGATCTGCAGTGGGCGGACCGCGACAGCGCGGACGTGCTGAACGGCCTGCTGCAGGCCGGGGCGCCGGGACGCCTGCTGTTCGTGCTGAGCTTCCGCAGCGAGGACGTCCCAGGGATGCCGTTCCTGGGCGACTTGCTGGCCGGTGCCACGACCGACACCCGCCGCACGCTGCGTGTGGGGCCGCTCGAGACGGCAGACGCCGTCGCGTATGCGGTGCAGATGCTGGGCGAGGAGCGGCCCGACGCCCACGCGCGGGCCCTGACCCTGGCGCAGGAGTCGGACGGAAATCCCTTCCTGCTCGACCAGATGGTGCGGGTCGCACTGGAGGCGACGCGCGGGGGCGACGGACGGTCGCTCGGACTCGGCGAGATGCTCGCCGCACGGCTGGAGCAGATGCCGCGCGGGGCCCGGGAGCTGCTCGAGGTGCTGGCGGTGGCGGGCCAGCCGATCGACCCCGGTGTGGCGTACCGCGCGGCGAGCCTGACGGGTGACGAGCGCCCGCTGCTCACCAGCCTGCGTCTGGCCCACCTGGTGCGCAGCAGCGCGACCACCGAACAGGTGGACATCTACCACGACCGGATACGCGAGACGCTGGTCCATGGCCTCCCGGTGCTGCAGGCGCGCACGATCCACCGGCGGCTGGCCGAGGAGCTCGAGAGCACCGGACTCGCGCGCGCAGAGTCGCTTTACGAGCACCACCTCGGTGCAGGGGACACCCGCCGGGCGGCGGCGTTTGCGGCGCAGGCGGCCGGGGAGGCGCAGGCGGCGCTGGCGTTCGAGCGCGCGGCGGCGTTCTACCAGCGGGCGCTGAACCTGTTCTCGGCGCCCTGCCCGCAGACTGCCGCGTGGCTGGTGGGGCTGGGCGATGCGCTGGCGAGCGCCGGCCGGGGCGCGGAGGCGGCGCGCGCTTACCTCGAAGCCAGGCCGATGCTCGACGAGCACGATGGCCTGGAGGTCGAGCGGCGTGCCGGCCAGCAGTACCTGATCAACGGGAGGGTCGAGGAAGGGCTCGCGGTGATCGGGAGAGTGCTGGCGAAGGTAGGCCTGCCGCCGCTGGCCCTGTCGCCGCGGCGGGCGCTCCTCACGCTGGTGTGGAGGCGTCTGCGTATCGCGGTCCGGGGGCTGCGCTACGCCGAGCGCCGTGCGAGCGCGATCCCGAGCGACGCGCTGACGAGGATCGATACCTGCTGGGCGGTGGCCGAGGGGATGGCGGTGATGGACAACGTCCAGGGCGCCGTCTTCCAGTCGCTGCACCTCCAGATGGCGCTCGACGTCGGGGAGCCCGCACGCATCGGGCGGGCGCTCGCGATGGAGGCGGGGTTCGCCGCCAGCACCGGCGCGGCGCGTCGCTCGGCCCGGCTGCTCCGGGAGGCGGAGGAGCTCGGCCATCGAGTCGGCTCCCGGCCGACGCTCGGCCTGTGCCGGATGATGGGAGCCGTGCTGGCGATGCACGGCGGCCGCCTGGATGAGTGCGAGCGACTCGCCATCGAGGCCGAGGGGATCCTGACCGAGGAGCAGGGGCTCTCGGCGTGGCCGCTCAACATCGCCCGGTTGTACCACGTCGGGGCGCTCACCGACCAGGGCAAGATCCGCGAGCTGTGCCGCGTGAGCCGTGTGTTCCTCGACGACGCGCTGGAGCGCGGCAACCGCTTCGCCGCCACGATGTTCAGATCGAGCTGGTCCATGCTGCAATGGCTCTGCGCCGACGACTTGGCCGGCGCGCACAGCGCCCTGGCGGAGGTGGTCCGGCAATGCCCCGAGGAAGGGGCGTTCTACGTCCCGCACCTCTACGGGCTGGTGGCGCAGAGTCTCGTGGGGATGTACGCCGGGACTCCGTCGGAGGCATTCGGCCACATCGAGAAGGTCTGGCCGGCGCTCGAGCGCTCGCAGGTGCTGCGGGTGCACGCGCTGGCCGTGACCTGTCTTCGCGCGCGCATAGCCTGCGCCGTCGCCGCGGCGCGGGAAGCAGCCGAGCCCGGGCCGCTGCTGGCGATTGCCCGGCGCGACATCGCCCGGCTGAGGCGGGCGAACTTCTCGCCGGTGGACACGCGCGCGTGGCCGCTGCTGTTCGAAGCCGCCATCGCGTCGCTGCGCGGCGATCGGACCACGGCGCTGGAGAAGACGGGCGCTGCCGCGGACGGGTTCGTCGCGCACTGGTCCCCCTTCTACCTCGCGATCGCCAGAAGGAGGAAGGGGGAGCTGCTCGGTGGCGACGAGGGACAAGCGCTGATCGCGGCGGCCGACGCGTGGCTGACGGGCGAAGGGATCGTCAACCCGGCCCGCCTCGTGGCCGCCTTCGTGCCGGAGTTCTCGTCCGGCGCCAGCACGTGACCGGCAGCAACGGAGGCTGGTGACCGCTAGCGCGCTTCCGCGCGCCGTCTTGGCACCTGCATCGAGTCGGGAGGGACCCATGGCCGTAGTTCTGGTCACCGGCGCCAACGGGTTCATCGGTTCGCACCTCGTCGAGGAGTTGCTGGAGAGCCCCCATCACCATGTCATGGCCCTGGTCCGCCCGAGCAGCGATGTCTCGTCCCTCGCGCCGCTCCAGGAGAGGCACGGCGAGCGCCTGCGCCTCGTGTTCGGGGACGTCAGGGAACCGGAGAAGTTCGCGTGGGCTCTCAAGAAGGCGGAGTACATCTACCACCTCGCGGGGGTGATCTGGGGAACCAGGGAGCAGGACTATTGGGACACCAACGCCGACGGAACCCGAAAGCTGGTCACGCACCTGCTGGACCCCGCCCACCGTCACCCGGAGTTCCAGAGGTTCCTCCTGACCTCGAGCCAGGCTGCCGCCGGAGGGTCGGACGGCCCGACGCCGATCGACGAGACCGCGACCCCGCGGCCGCCGTCGTGGTACGGGAAATCGAAGCTGGAGGCGGAGCGCGTCGTACTCGACCCCGGAGTAACGAAGGTGCTGCCGGTGAGCGTCGTCAGGCCGACGGTGGTCTACGGCGAGCGGGACATGGACCTCTCACGCGCGCTGTTCCCGTTTGTTTCCCGGCACATCCGTCCGCGAATCGGCATCGGCACGAAGTGGCTCACACCGGTCTACGTGGGCGACGTGGCGAAGGGCATGATCGCTGTCGCGGAGGGCGGCGTGCGCACGCTCGGCCGCACGTATTTCCTCGCGGAGAAGCCGTGCCGGGATCTCGACCTGACGGACGCGGCTGCGCGCGGAGTCGGGCGGAAGCTCATCCCGATCCCGCTTCCGGATGCTTGGTGGGGTTTGCCGATCTGGATTCTGAGGCTCTTGGCGCCCGGGGCCGAGTGGTACTTCATGTTCACGCGCCATCGTCCCTTGTTGAACCGCAACAAGGTGAACGAAGTGGCCCTGCGGTACAGCTGCGCGACAGCGGACGCGGCCAGGCGGGACGTGGGCTGGACGGCGCAGGTCGACCTGAACGAAGGAATGAAGCGGGCGGCGGCGGACTGGAGGCAGCGCAGGCGGGCGGGGCGGCAACTGGCACGCCTGCCGGGCCCCGACCGCACGATCATGACCTACGTGCTCGGGGTGCTCCTGGGCCTGGTCGTCGAGTCCGAAGCGGGCGGACGCTTGTACGCGTACGACCACTGGTGGCTGCTCCCCGTCATCGTCGTCGCCGGGTTTGGCGGCGTCATGGGCACGATCGCGTACGCGATGGCCGGCCGGAGCCTCAAGCAGCAGTGGCAGGCCGGCGCCTTGCTGGGAATCGTCGCGGAGGCGGCAAACGCCTTGTGGCTGCACCCGGCGCGGTTCGGCTGGGACTTCTGCCCGATCGTCACGCGGCCGGTCCTCCGGCTCACAATCCGGCTCGGGATGTCGGCCAGCCTGCTGCCGGTCGTCCTCGTTCTGGTGTTCGGGCTCCTGGCAGGTCTGGTGCCGGTCGTGATCACGACAATGCTGCGTTCGCTCAGCGCCCGGCGCGCGCGAATCGGCTGAGGGGGGTCACATGGTCAACTCGACGGTGCATCTCAAGCCGCGGACGTCGCACCGCGTGTGGCAGCTGTTCGACGTGCCGCCGGGCGAACTGGAGCACCCGAAACCGTTCACCGTGCTCAAGCTCTGGGCCCGCATGTTCGTGCATCTGTGCCAGGCTCCAGCCGGAGTGATCCTCTTCAGTGCGATTCTCCTGCTCCTGCTGTGGGGGCACTTCGGCAACGTCGAGGTATTGCGCATCTTCTGGAAGTCGTGGGCCGGTCCAGGCAGTGATCCGAATACGCGGACGCGGATCATTCAGGGCATCCCGTGGGATCAGGAGTGGATCAGTTTCGCCATCGGCGCCGTGCTGCTGGTCGCGGTACCCTGCCTGCTGATCGTGTTCTACCTCAAGCACGATCTCGCCGACCCCCCGGGGCTCCCCAAGACCGGCATCCGCAAGTTGGCGTACTACGGGCTGGGGTTGCCGAAGGAAGGTGCCGGCAGGCTCACGGTGTGGTCCACCCTTTGGCTGTTTGTCATCGCCGTGGGGGGGGTGCTGCTCGTGAACCGCTGCCCCGACATGCGCAAGATCTACCCGCTCTACCACGGGCATTTCTCGGGGATCGGCCCGTTCCTCATCTACGAGCTGGGGTACTTTTTCTTCTTCGTCGCCATCGAGTTCATTTTCCGCGGCTACCTGCTCTTCGGTCTGTTCCACGCGGGCTCGTACCATACGCGCGCCACGCCCTCCGGGGAGGGAGCCGGCGACGGTCACGTCGGCCTGCCCTGGTTCGGGATCTGGGCGATCTTCGTTTCCATGCTGTCCTACACGGCGTGGCACCTGGGGAAGCCGCCGGAGGAGGCGTTCAGCACACTGGTCTGGGGCGTGGCGGCCGGGACGGTGGCGCTGGTCACGGGGACGATCTGGCCGATCATCGGGGTACACTGGCTGGCGAACGTGCTTGGCGACTTCCTGATGGCGTTCCACTAGCGCGCACGGGGCCTGCGCTTCTGTTTCGCCGCCGGGCGAAGTCGGCCCGTTCCCGCCGCTCTGGTACCACCAGCGGATCGAGTCTGGCGCTTCTGGTGGTACCAGCATCGGCGTACCGTTCACGCTCGTAGTGAATCGGCAATGGAGCACGGGCGCAACATGCGATGCCCCGGCAACCAGGGCGACATCGGAGCAGCGCGTGACCGATCTGAATCCGCAGGCGAAGCAGATGGCCGACGAATCCATGGTCCGCAACCTGGAGGCCCAGGCGCTGGCCATCTGGCCGCAGGAGCGCGACCTGTTCCGCCGCTATTCGCTCGCCGGCGACATCGCCATCCTCGACGCGGGCTGCGGCACGGGCGAGATCTCCTCGCGGCTCGCCGAGCTGTACCCGCGCGCCAGCGTCCTCGGCGTGGACATCCTCGACGGGCACCTCGATCTCGCACGTGCCCGATACGCGCGCCTGGCGCCGCGGCTCGCCTTCGAGCACCGGAGCATCTACGAGACGGGTCTGCCCGGCCGCACCTTCGACCTGACGGTGTGCCGCCACGTCGTGCACTCGATTCCGCACGCCGAGCGCGTCGTGGCCGAGCTGGCGCGCGTCACCAAGCGCGGCGGCCGCCTGCACCTGATTCCCGAGGACTACGGGATGCTGCACTTCGAGCGGGGCACGCCCGATCCGCTCGACTTCTGGCACGAGGTCCCGGTGAAGTTCGGCGAGGCGACGGGCACCGACCTGTTCGTCGGGCGCCACAGCTATCGCATCCTGGTGGAGCAGGGCCTGAGCGACGTGACGGTGGACTACGTCGTCGTGGATACGCTGCGCGTGCCGCGCGAGACGTTCGCCGCGATCATCACCGCCTGGCGCGACGGCTACGCGGAGCCCGTGGCGGAGGTCACCAGCCTCACCCGGGAGCAGGCCGTGGCGAATTTCGACCGCATGATCGCCACCATCCGGGACCCTCGCGGCTACGCGGTCTGGATGGTCCCCGTCGTGAGCGCCCGCGTGCCCTGAAGTCCGCCGCGCCGCGGCCCGCCCTGGCGTTTGCGTGGGCGGCGCTCCATATAGACGACCCGTGCTGACCGAGTACCTGAAGGCCGCGATCGCGATCTTCGTGCTGATCGACCCGATCGGCGCGATACCCGTGTACCTCAGCGTCACGCCGAGCTACACGCCCGCCGAACACCGGCGCACCGTGCGCCGCATCGCGTCGGCGATGACGCTCATCCTCCTCGGCTCGCTGGCGATCGGCGGTCCGCTGCTCGCGCTCCTCGGCGTGAGCATCCCCGCCTTCCGGGTGGCCGGCGGGCTGCTCCTCCTGCTGCTGGCGCTCGAGATGATGCGGACCGACGCGGGGGCCTCGCGTCAGACGCGCGAAGCGGGCACGGAGGCCGCCGAGAAGCCCGACATCGCGGTGATCCCGATGGCCACGCCGATCCTGGCGGGCCCGGGCGCCATCGGCGCGATGATCGTGTACGGGCACCTCAAGACCTCGGTCGTGAACTACCTCGTGCTGGCGGCCGTCGCGTGCCTGATCGGCGCGTTGACCTGGATCTTCCTGCGGATGGCGGCGCCGTTGGGCGCGCGCCTCGGGAGGACCGGGGCGGGCCTGCTGACCCGCATCATGGCGCTGCTGCTGGCCGCCATCGCGGTGGAGATGGCTGCCAACGGTCTCCGGGACCTGTTCCCGGTGCTCGCCTCGGCCCGCTAGGGGACGCCAGCCGCCCCGGGCCGGCGCGGGCGGGCTGGGGCTATCTCGTGCCGCCCGGCGGGCCCCCCGCGACCACCTCGTACTGCGCGATTGCGCGCACCGACTCGAGCCGCGCCACCTGTCCGTTCGCGCCGAAGTCGATGGGGCGGGCCGCGGCCTCGAGATAGATGGGCGCGTCGCTCCGCAGCGGCAGGATGCGCAGGTCGAGGGGGCCCTGGGCGAGCGCGTCGGCGAAGCGCCGCAGCCCGATGCGCCACGGCTGCCCGTTGTAGAAGTTGTCGTCCAGCAGCCGACTCCCGGAGTAGAGCCGCGCGACGTCGCCCTCGTACGTGATCTCCAGGAACACGTTGCTGATCCCGCGCATGGCGCCCACCGGCAGCAGCAGGCGCCACACCCCAGCCGAGTCCCAGGCCGAGTCCGACGGGGCGAGCGCGATCGCGACGTGCCGCCAGGTGACCGCGTTGAAGAGGCGCACGGGCGGCACGGAGTCGGCGGCGCGCACCGAGTCCGCGACCAGCGGCAGCTCGCGCATGGGCAGGGCCGCGACGTAGCGGGTGAACAGGCCGTCGGGACCCACCAGGCGCAGCGGCGCGAGAGCGGGGCCGGCGGCGGGCGCCGGGTAGACGGCGGCGGAGAAATCCGGCGTGCCGGTCGCGCGCAGGTGCACGCGGCCGCCCTCGAAGAACGCGTCCTGCGGCGAGAGCACCAGCCGCTCCGCGCCGTCGAGCTCGCCGCGCCACAGGTCCTCCGCCTGATCGCGCGAGAGCAGCACGATGCGGACGGCCGCGCCCCCTCGGCGGCGCACGGTCACCGCCACGCCGGTCCCGGGTCTCGTGCCGCGCACGAAGATCCGGCCCGCTTGCCGCCTGACGACGGCGCCCGGTGCCTCGACGGACCGTACGGTGCGTGCGTCGAAGGCGAACTCCGGCGCGATGCCGGGCACCGCGAAGAAGACGTAGACGCTCGAGTCCGCCGTGCCGATCCGCGTCACGAGCTGGGCCGTGGCGTACTTCAGCCGTGCGCCGCCCATGTCGAAGTTGACCGGCCAGATGAAGTAGGCGCCGGACGGCACGGTGATCGGCGCCGCCGGAATCCGCAGCGTCTCCCCGGGCAGCCGCAACTCCACCTGCATGTCCGGCCGGTCCGGCATGTGGTACTGGCGGATGTAGTTGTTGAATAAGACGAAGCCGCGATCGCCCAGCGTGCGGGCGGAGAGCCGCGGCACCGTCGTGTCGCCCAGGCTCGCGGGCACCGCGTCGGGGGCGCGCACCACCATCGGCGCGAGCCGGTCGCCGAACGCATTCAAGAAGTAGTGCACGAGCTTGATCCGGCGGTACGACTCCCGCACCTGGCCGTATTCCGAGAGCGGGGCCTGGAAGTCGTAGGAGACGGTCGGCACGTCCGTGGGATAGCCCGTGCGCTGCGACTCCTGCAGCGTCGAGAGCCGTCCCTTGGGGTTCGCGCCGCCGTGGAACATGTAATAGCCGTACATGTTGACGCCGGAGCCGAGCTGGACGGGGAGCATCGCGGCGATGTCGTCCGGCGTGATCACCGGGCGCCGGTGGTAGGTGTCCTCGATGCCGGGGCCGTACTCCACGCCCAGGAACGGGTAGCGGGTGAGCGCCTGCTGCGCGGTCTCAGCGGGATTCGTCGCGTCCCTGCCGCCGGCCCAGCGGTTGGCGAACCTGAATTCGTAGTTCTCGTTCGGCGGCAGCTGCTCGATGGACTGGTCCCACGGCCAGTCGGGGTAGCCGCCGAAGACCGGTATCACCTCGCCGGGCGGCAGCACCGCGTTGTCCCAGCCGGTCACGGTGTAAAGCGGCACGTCGAAGCCCGCGGCGAGCGCCAGCTTCTTGAGCGCGAGGACGTGCTCCTCGCCGCGCCCCGGCCCGCGCTGGTTGTACTCGTTCTCGAGCTGGATGCCGATGACGGGCCCGCCGTCCTTCCACAGCAGGCCGCGGAGCTGCTGGCCGATCTGGTCGTAGAAGCGCGCCACGTAGGAGAGGTAAGTCGAATCGTTGCTCCGGAGCCCCGGCCCGACCTTCCGCACCAGCCAGTCCGGGAAGCCGCCGTTGCGGGTCTCGGCGTGCGACCACGGCCCGATCCGCGGGTAGACGAGCAGGCCGTGCTTCGCGCACAGCTGCACGAAGGCGCGCAGGTCGCGCTGCCCGCTCCAATCGAACTCGCCCTCGACCTCCTCG
>Ga0335081_10018356_pt1 | contig 11308 bp, 8 predicted proteins | sample Lox_Sample_35_FD_206713 | JGI IMG/M metagenome (GOLD analysis project Ga0335081, IMG submission 206713) | Soil microbial communities from Loxahatchee National Wildlife Refuge, Florida, United States - Lox_Sample_3.5 | ecosystem: Environmental > Terrestrial > Soil > Wetlands | place: USA: Florida... | reverse complement strand
TTCCGATCTCGAGCCACCCGGCGGCGGCGACCCGGTCCGCGCCCTCGGCCAGCGAGAACGCCTCGCCGAGCAGCAGCTCAGCCCGGGCCAGGTCACCGGCCGCGTGGTGGGTGCGGCCGCCGACCGCCAGGCACCGGGCCCGGGTCGCCGGGTCGTCCGCGGCCAGCGCGCCGTCCTCGGCGAACTGGGCGGCCTGGGCGAAGTCGCGGCCGAAGTAGGCCGCCCACGCGCCGACCTCGAGCGCCGCCGGGCCGGCCGGCCCGGCCCGCTCCACGTCCGCCAATGCCTCGGCGTAACGCCCGCGCAGGGTGCGGACCCGGGCCCGGGCCAGCCATCCGTCCGGGCTGGCGTCCAGCCGCATCGCGTCGTCGAGCAGCGCTTCGGCCGCTGCGTAGTCGAAGCGCTCCGCGGTCCGGGCCGACGCCTCGCGCAGCGCCCGGGACGCCAGCGCCAGGTCCCCGCCCAGGCGAGCGTGGTAGGCCACGATCAGCGGGTCCGCGCCCGGCCTGTGGTCGAGCACCCGGCCGGCCTGCCGGTGCAGCAGCGCGGCCCGTCCCGCGGTCGCGCTCGCCGCCAGGGCCTCGCGGACCAGCTCATGCCGGAACCTGAACATCCCGCCCTGGTCCACCAGGAACTGCTTGGCCACGGCCTGCTCGGCGTCGTCGAGCAAGGTGACGGCGGGACGGCCGAGCACGGCCGCGAGCAGGTCCACGTCCAGGTCCGGGCCGATCACGGCCGCGGTGCGCAGCAGCAGCCCGGCCGGGCCCAGCTCGTCGCACCGCGCAGACACCGACTCCACCAGCGACGCGGGCAGCTCCGCTCCCGCGGCCTGCTGGGCCAGTTCGGTGAGGAAGAGCGGATGCCCCTTCGACCGGGCGTACAGCTCATCGACCCGGCTCTCTGCCCATTCCCGGCCGACCAGCTCGGCGGCCGCGTCCCGGCCCAGCGCGCCGAGGTGGATGGACGCCGTGGCGGGCAGCGGCTCGCCCTCGCCGGAGCGGACCGCGGCCACCGCCATGACGGGCAGGTTCTCTCGCTGGGCGAAACGCAGCCAGTCGGGCAGCGCCGGGCCGGCCAGGTGCGCGTCGTCGGCCACCACCACCAGCGGAGCACGCTCTGCCAGGCGGCCGAGCGCCCGGACCAGGGCCGAGTAGAGCACCGCCGGGCCCAGCATGCTGTCCGCCAGCATGGGCGGCAGGCGCGGTCCCGGCGCCAGGTTCAGCAGCGGCGCCAGCAGCGCCGTATCCGCGCCGAGGATGTCGGCGGCCGTCTCGGGCCCGAGCCCGCGCAGCAGGCTGGCCAGCGCGGTCAGCAGCGCGTCGAGCGGCATCGAGCGGTCGAGCGGGCCGCAGGACGCCATCAGCACGGTGTCCCCGGCCGCCGTGCGCAGGCTGGCCCAGGCCCGCAGCAGCGTCGTCTTCCCGATGCCGGCCTCGCCGTCGACCACGACCACCTCGGCGGCGCCGCCGCGGGCCCGGACCGCGACCGCCTCCAGGCAGGCCAGCTCATCTTCTCTGCCTACGAGACCGGCACTACCCGGGCCGGCCTCGGCCGGCCCCGGCCGCGCAGGCACCGCCACCTCGCCGCGAAGGATCGCCGTGTACAGCGCGGCCGTCTCGGGCGAGGGATCGGTGCCCAGCTCGTCGGCCAGCCGCTCCCTGGCGCTGGCGTAGACGGACAGCGCGCCGGCCACCCGGCCGCCCAGCACGTGCGCGCGGAGCAGCACTCGCAGCGCCGCCTCGTCGTACGGGTCGCGTTCGGCCGCCGCCGACGCGGCGTCGGCGGCCGCCATCCAGTCGCCGGCCTCGAGCAGCGCCGTGGCCGCCACCAGCCGGGCCCGGCCGATCAACCGCTCCAGCTCGGCCTGCCGGAGCTGGGCCCAGTCCCCGGGCAGCGGCCGCGGCCCGTCGCCGCGGATCAGCGAGAGCGCGACCCGCGCGGCCGCCACCGCGCCCGTCACGTGACCCGCTTTCCGCCGCGCCTCCACCTCGCGGGTGAGCACGGCCAGCTCGGTCGCGTCCAGCCAATCGCAGTGCAGCAGGTAGCCCTGGTCGCGATGCTCGATCCGGTCGCGCCCGAGCACCGAGCGCAGCCGGCTCATCAGGACCGCCAGCTGGTCCTCGGGCCGGGCCGGCGGCGCGGTGTCCCACAGGGTGTCGATCAGCACCCCGGCCGGCACGGCCTGCCCCTCGCCCAGCGCGATCAGCTGCAGCGCCAGCCGCGCCTTCCGGCTGCCGAACGCCTGCGGCTCGATCCCGTCCACGCCGAAGTCGCCGAGCACCCGCACCGCCAGCGACTTCACGGGCCTATTAAATCCCGGCGGTGCAAGCTGACTGCAACCATCACCGTCCACGCTGGTCAGGAACGCTCCACCGAGGAAAGGAGATCCCGATGAGCGGGAAAGCGGAACAGAAGAGCTTCGCCACCCCGGACGAGACCCGCACCTTCGACTACGGCGCCCTCGACCTGCTGCAGATCGGCGGCGGCGAGGTCGGCCGGCTCACCCTGCAGCCCGGCTGGCGCTGGTCGGACCACGTCAAGCCGCTGGCGGGCACCGAGCTGTGCGAGGCGCCGCACTTCCAGTACCACGTGGCGGGGACCCTGCACATCGTGATGGGCGACGGCGCCGAGTTCGACGCCAGGCCCGGCGACGTCACCGCGCTGCCCCAGGGCCACGACGCCTGGGTGGTCGGCGACGAGCCGGTCGTGGTGGTGGACTGGTTCGGCGCCAGCAACTACGCCCGCGGCTGACCGCGGAACACGATCTCCCGCGTCTGCGGGGCGGCCAGCACGTCCGCGGCCGTGTGCCCGACGCCCGCCAGCCGGACCAGCCGGTGCCGGAACGGGAGCCCGGCGGCCCGGGCCAGCCCGCGGACGTGCTGGTCGTAGCGCAGGCCGCGATCGAGCCGGTTCGCGCCCTGCGCCATCGCGGCCGGGCTCACCTCGAGCAGCAGCGAGGCGCCGTCATGGTCCAGCGCGCCGAGCACGATCGTGACATCGCGGGCCAGATAGCGCTCCAGGCTCCGCCGCGGGTCTGCGTCCACGTAGCCGGGTGCGCGGTCGAACCCGTAGCGCCAGTCGTTGACCGGCGCGCCGCCCGGCACCGCGACCGGCCGTTCCCGGCTGAAGTACAGGTACGTCGAGGGGTTGGCGACGACGAACCGGACCCGCAGCCCGCGGGCGGCCAGGGCGTCGGGGCCGCGGCCGACGGCCGCGTAGCGGTTCACGAACTGGCCGCCCGCCGAGTTGCCGAATATCACCACGGCCGGGTCGGGCCCGGGTTCCGGGGCGAGCCGGCCGAGCAGGCTGTCCATCGTGCCGAACGAGCTGAGAGGTGACGGCCCCAGCGCCGGGTAGCCGCCCTTCCACCCTTCCACCTGCCAGTAGAGCGCGTCACCGGCCCGATTCCCGGCGGTCCGATCTACGTCGGCCAGGAACTGCGGGGCGACGATCAGCGCGTCCGAGCGGGCCAGCCGGGCCGCGTGCTGAGCGCTGGCCAGGTAGCGGTCGGAGTCCCGCAGCGCGCCGTGCACCACGATCACCACCGGCTCCCGCCGCGGCCCGCGCAGCGGGCGCGAGGCGTGGCACGCCAGCCGCCCCGTCCCCTCCGGGCCGCCGACCGGGACCCGCTGGCCGCCGACCGCCCGCACCGGCCGGTACTGCTCGTCGTTCCCGATGGCGAAGGCGTCGCCCGGGCGCCCCGCCGCCATGCCGTCAGCGTACGCCGGTGTGGTAGTCCTGACGGGACGGCTGGTGCCGGACGAGAGGAGCCGCTCATGGACCTGGGCCTGCGTGGCCGCCGCGCGCTGATCACCGGGGGAAGCCGGGGCATCGGCTTCGCGGTGGCCGAGGCGCTCGCCGCCGAGGGCGCCGCCGTCGGCCTGGTCGCCCGCGACCCGGACGGCCTGGCCGCGGCGGCCGGGCGGCTGGAGTCCAGGGACGTTCCCGTGGCCGCCGCGGCGGCCGACGTGACCGACACGCCCGCACTGCGGCGTGCCGTGGAGGAGATCGCGACCGCGCTGGGCGGGCTGGACCACCTGGTGGCCAACGCGGGCGGCACGGTCGGTCCGGGCAACCTCACCAGCGCGGGCGACGACGACTTCACCGCGACGTTCGCGCTCAACGCGGGCCATGCCGCCGAACTCATCCGGGCCGGGCTGCCGCACCTGCGGGCCGCGGGCGGTGGCGCGGTGGTGATCATCTCCTCGATCACCGGGATGCGCCCTGCGCCGCGGACCGCCTACGCCGCCGCCAAGGCGGCGGAGATCCACCTGGCCGCCACCGCCGCTCAGGAACTGGCGCCGGGCCGCATCCGGGTGAACGCCGTCAGCCCCGGGTCGATCATGTTCCCCGGTGGCGGCTGGGACACCTTCCAGCAGGAGAATCCCGAGGATTTCGCCGCCTTCCTGGCCGGCCAGTTCCCTTATCGGCGGCTCGGCTCGCTGCCGGAAGTCGCCGGCGTGGTGGCGTTCCTGCTGTCGGAACGCGCCTCGTGGATCACCGGCGCGAACATCCCCGTCGACGGCGGCCAGGGTTACCCGAGCGCCCGCCGCTTCACCTGAGGAGGATCACATGTCGCGGAGCATGAGCCGGGCCGAGCGCGAGGAGTTCCTGGCCGGACCGCACGTCGCGGTGCTCGGCGTGGCCGCGGCCGACGGCCGCGGCCCGCTGACCGTCCCGGTCTGGTACACCTACCAGCCGGGCGGCACGGTGAACCTGAGCACCGGCCGTAACACCAGAAAAGCCCTGGCCATCGCAGCGGCGGGGCGGTTCAGCCTGTGCGCCCAGGACGAGCGGCCGCCCTACACGTACGTCACGGTCGAGGGCCCGGCCGTCATGGCGGAGGCCACCGGCGCCGAACGGCTCGAACTGGCCCGCAGGTACCTGGGGATCGAGGGCGGCGACGCCTACATCGCGGCCAACCCCGGCGGCTCCCAGGTCATGATCAGGATGACACCCGAGCACTGGCTGAGCCGGGCTTACAGCGACGGCTGAGGCGCCGCGGCCGGAAAACGGCCGGAAAAACGAGTTGTCCGGCGGACGCCGCCGACGCGACCATGGGGCATGGTCCTGGTGCGCGCGACGACGATAACCGACTGGCAGGCGCTGCGTGAGATCCGCCTGCAGGCGCTGCGAGACGCGCCGTACGCCTTCGGCTCGACCCGCGCCAGGGAGGCCGCCTTCGCCGACGACGAGTGGCACCGGCGGGCCACCCGCGACGGCTCGTTTCTCGCGTTCCTGCCCGAGGTCAGCCCGGCCGGCCTGGGCGGCGGCTACCTCGCGGCGCCGGACACGGTGGAGCTGATCGGCATGTTCGTCCGGCCGCAGGCCCGGGGCCGCGGCGTCGGCGAGGCGATCATCGAGGCGGTGGCTGGCTGGGCCATCCAGCAGGGCGCCAGCACGGTGCACCTGTGGGTGACCGAGACCAACAAGCCCGCCCGCATGCTGTACGAACGCTGCGGGTTCACCGTAACCGCCGAGCGCCAGCCGCTGCCCTCCAACCCATCCCTCGGCGAGCTCGGCATGCGGCGTCCGGTATAGCCCGGCCCGCTCCTACCGGGCGCCGCGCTCGAACTGGGCTCGCACGCCCAGCAGCCGCACCGGCCGACGCCCGGTGAACCGGCTCAGCGCCTCGGCGGCCGCCCGCGCGATCACCCCCGCGTCCGAACTCGGCCTGGCCAGCGTCACCCCGTGCGTCTCGGTGATGAAGGGCGCGTAGCGTACCTTCACCACGACCCGCAGCGCCGGCCGCGGCTCCGACGCCAGGTCCGCCGCCAGCAGCCCGGCGATCCGCGCCACCTCGGCCTCCACCCGGGACCAGTCGGCGATGTTCCGCTGGAACGTCTCCTCGCGTCCGTGGCCGCGCGCCACATAGGGCGAGTCGTCCACCTCGGCGTCGCCCCGGCCACGGGCCAGCAGCACCAGCCACGGCCCGGTCATCGGCCCGAACACCGCGGCCAGCGCGTCCGGGTCGGCCGCGGCCAGGTCGCTGACCGTGTCGATGCCGAGCCCGGCGAGCTTCTTGGCCGTCTTGGCGCCGATGCCCCACAGCGCCTCGGTCGGCCTGGCCCCGAGCACCTCGAACCAGTTCGCGGACGTCAGCCGGAACACCCCGGCCGGCTTGCCGAACCCGGTGGCGATCTTGGCCTGCAGCTTGTTCTCGCCGATCCCCACCGTGCAGTCCAGCTGCGTCTCCTCCCGCACGCGGCGCGCCAGCGCCCGGGCGAAGCCCTCGGGATTCTCCACATCTACCCCGAGGAACGCCTCGTCCCAGCCGAGCACCTCCACCACCGCGCCGGTCGCCCGCAGCACCTCCATCACCGTCTCCGAGACCTCCTCGTAGGCGGCCCGGTCCACCGGGAGGAACACGGCGTCCGGCAACCGCTTAGCCGCCGTGCGCAGCGGCAGCCCGGAGTGCACCCCGTGCTCCCTGGCCTCGTAGGACGCGGTGCTCACCACGCCGCGCTTAGTCGGGTCGCCGTCACCGCCCACCACGACGGGCCGCCCGCGCAGTTCCGGATGCCGCAGCACCTCGACCGCCGCGATGAACTGGTCGAGGTCCACGTGAAGCACCCAGCGCGCCACGCTCCACTTGTACCCCGCCCGGCCCGGAGCTACGAACTCCCTGTCCCGATCCTGTCGACTCCACCGCGAAAATCGCTCGGGGTCAGACGGGCGCCGCGGGTAGCGTGAGAAGCATGTCGTGGTCGAAGTACGCCGAGTACCTGGCGTTCGCCGTGGTCCTGGTCCTGATCCCCGGGCCCGACTTCGCGGTCGTCACCAAGAACACCCTGACCGGCGGCCGCCGGCGGGGGAGATGGACCGCGCTGGGCGTCAGCAGCTCCAACCTGGTGCAGGGAACGGCGGCGGCGTTCGGCCTCAGCGCGCTCATCGTGCGGATCCAGCCGCTGTTCGAGGCGGTCAAGTGGGCCGGCGTCTGCTATCTCGCGTACCTGGGCGCGCAGGCCATCCGTTCGGCCATCCGCGGCCAGTACCAGCCCGTGGACGAGGCGGACGGTCGCAGCCGGGGTCTGGCCGGCTGGCGGCAGGGGTTCATCTCCAACATCACCAATCCCAAGGTGCTGGTGTTCTACCTCGCCGTCCTGCCGCAGTTCCTCACCCCGGGCGCGGGTCTCGGCTGGCTGCTGGTGCTGGCCTGGAGCCACGCGGTGATCAGCCTGAGCTACCTGCTTGTGCTGGTCACCGGCCTGCACGGCGCCCGGCGCCTGCTGATGCGCCGCAGGGTCCGCCGGGGCCTCGACGCCACCACCGGCGCCGTGCTCCTCGGCTTCAGCGCCAAGCTTGCCACCGCCCGCGTCTGAGACGCCACGGCGAGTTCCCGCACCCGTTCGGCACTAATGGTTTTGATCTCCTCTGACAGGACCAGCCACAATGCAGTGTGCTCCTGACCATCACCACCACCCGCGCGCCAGCGACCGACCTGGGGTACCTGCTGCACAAGCACCCGGACAAGCTCCAGACGTTTGCCGTCGCGGCTGGTCAGGCGCACGTCTTCTATCCGGAGGCGACGCCGGAGCGGTGCACGGCCGCGCTGCTGCTCGAGGTCGATCCGATCGGCCTGGTCCGCGGCCGCAAGGGCGCCGGCCAGGACACGGCGCTCGGCGAGTACGTCAACGACCGGCCGTACGCCGCCTCCAGCCTGCTCGCGGTGGCGATCAAGGAGGCCTTCCGGACCGCGCTCACCGGCCGCTGTGACGCGCGTCCCGCCCTGGCCGCGAGCCGTATCCCGCTAGCGATAGACGTCCCCGCCCTGCGCTGCCGGGGCGGCACGACGCTCGCCCACCGCGTCTTCGCGCCCCTCGGCTGGCAGGTCGGCACGCGGGCCCAGCCCTTCACGCCTGCGGAGTGGGGCGACTCGCCGTACCTGGGCCTGCGGCTGACCGGCGAGCTGCGGCTGGCCGAGGCGCTCAATCACCTGTACGTGCTGCTGCCGGTGCTCGACGACGCCAAGCACTACTGGGTGTCCACCGATGAGGTGGACAAGCTGATCCGGGCCGGCGGCGGCTGGCTGGCCGGGCACCCGGAGAAGGAGCTGATCACCCGGCGCTACCTGTCGCACCAGAAGCGGCTCACCCGGTCCGCGCTGGCCCGGCTGGCCGAAGCCGACGACACCGAGCCGGACCAGCTCGACAACGCGGTGCCGGAAGAAACCACGGACAAGCCGCTCGCCGTCCAGCGCCGCGAGGCCATCCTGGCCGTGCTGCGCGAGGCCGGCGCCCGGCGCGTCGGCGACCTCGGCTGCGGCGCGGGCGTGCTCACCCGGGACCTGCTGCGCGACACCAGCTTCGACCACGTGGTGGCGACCGACGTGTCCGCCCGGGCCCTGCAGCTGGCCGCCCGCCATCTGAACCTGGAGCGGATGCCGGACCGGCAGCGCGAACGGCTGACGATCTTCCAGTCCTCGCTCACCTACCGCGACGACCGGCTGGCCGGGCTGGACGCGGCCGTGCTGATGGAGGTCATCGAGCACCTGGACCCGGATCGGATCCCGGCCCTCGAGCGGATCCTGTTCGGCGGGGCCGCGCCCGGCACCGTCATCGTCACCACGCCGAACGCCGAGTACAACCCGCACTTCGCCACGCTGGCACCCGGCACGGCCCGGCACCCGGACCACCGCTTCGAGTGGACCAGGGCCGAATTCCGCGCCTGGGCGGGCGGGGTCGCCGACCGCTACGGCTACCGCGTCAGGTTTCTGCCCGTCGGCCCCGAGGACCCGGGGGACGGCCCGCCCACCCAGCTGGCCGCGTTCTCCAAGGGGGCAGGGCCGTGGACCTGAGCATCCCCGAGCTGAGCCTGGTCGTGCTGATCGGCGTGACCGGCTCGGGTAAGTCGACGTTCGCCCGGGCGCACTTCAAGCCGACCGAGGTGATCTCCTCGGACTTCTGCCGCGGCCTGGTCGCCGACGACGAGAACGACCAGTCGGCCACGCCGGACGCGTTCGAGGTGCTGCAGTTCATCGCGGGTAAGCGGCTGACCAGCGGCCGCCTGACCGTCATCGACGCCACCAACGTGCAGCCCGAAGCCCGCCGCCAGCTCGTCCTGCTGGCCCGCGAGCACGACGTGCTGCCGGTGGCGATCGTGCTCGACCTGCCGGAGAAGCTCTGCGCGGAGCGGAACGCCGGCCGCCCGGACCGGGATTTCGGCCCGCACGTGCTCCGCCGCCAGCGCGGCCAGCTCCGCCGCGGGCTGCGCGGGCTGGCCCGCGAGGGGTTCCGCACCGTGCACGTGCTGAGCACCCCGGAGGAGGTCGCCGCCGCCACGATCCGGAAGACCCGGCTGTACAGCGACCTGCGGCACGAGGCCGGGCCGTTCGACGTCATCGGCGACGTGCACGGCTGCCGGGCCGAACTCGAGCAGCTGCTCGCCGAGCTCGGCTACGAGATCGACCGCGACGGCGCCGGCCGCCCCGTCGGCGCCCGCCACCCCGAAGGCCGCCGCGCCGTCTTCGTCGGCGACCTGGTCGACCGGGGCCCCGACACGCCGGGCGTGCTGCGCCTGGTCATGGGCATGGTCGAGGCCGGGACCGGGTTCTGCGTGGCCGGCAACCACGAGGCCAAGCTGCTCAAGGCGCTGCGCGGCAAGAACGTCAAGCGCAGCCACGGCCTGGACGCGTCGATGGAGCAGCTGGACGGACAGACCGAGGAGTTCCGCGCCGCGACGGCCCGGTTCATCGACGGCCTGATCAGCCACTACGTGCTGGATGGCGGCCGCCTCGTGGTGGCGCACGCCGGGCTGATCGAGCGCTACCACGGCCGCGCCTCGGGCCGGGTCCGGGAGTTCTGCCTGTACGGGCAGACCACCGGCGAGACCGACGAGTACGGCCTGCCGGTCCGGTACCCGTGGGCGACCGAGTACCGGGGCCGCGCCGTCGTGGTGTACGGCCACACCCCGGTGCCGGCCGCGGAGTGGCTGAACAACACCCTGTGCGTGGACACCGGCTGCGTGTTCGGTGGCCGGCTGACCGCGCTCCGATATCCCGAACGGACCTTGGTCTCCGTCCCCGCCGCCCGCGTCTACCACGCTCCGGCCAAGCCGTTCCCCGCGGTGGCCAGCCCTCTGGCCGGGCAGCGCGAACCCGACGTGCTCGATATCGCGGACGTGTCCGGGTCCCGTGTCCTCGAGACGGCCTACCTGCCGCGGGTGGGGATCCGCGACGCGCACGCGGCGGCCGCGCTGGAGGTGATGAGCCGGTTCGCCATCGACCCGCGCTGGCTGCTCTACCTGCCGCCGACCATGAGTCCCGTCGCCACCCAGCCCGACGGGGACCTGCTCGAGCACCCGGACCAGGCCTTCGCCGCCTTCCGCGCGGACGGCGTGGCCGAGGTGGTGTGCGAGGAGAAGCACATGGGCTCGCGCGCGGTATTGCTGGTGTGCCGCACTCCTCAGGTCGCGGCGGCCCGCTTCGGCGTGTCCCCGTCGCCTGGTGCCGTCTGGACCAGGACCGGGCGGCCGTTCTTTCCGGCCGATCTGACGGCATCGCTGCTGGACCGCGGCCGCGCTGCGGCCGAGACGGCGGGCCTGTTCGCCGAGCTCGAGACGACCTGGCTGCTGCTGGACGCCGAAATCGTCCCCTGGAATGTCAAGGCCGGCGCCTTGCTGCGCGACCAGTTCGCGGCCGTCGGGGCGGCCGCCCTGGCCGCCCTCCCGGCCGCCGCCTCGGCCCTGGAACAGGCCGTTGCCCGCGGCCTGCCCGGCGTCGGCGAGCTGCTGGACCGCACCAGGTCGCGCCGGGCCAACGCGGAGGCGTTCACCGCCGCCTACCTGCGCTACTGCTGGGCCACCGACGGCCTGGCCGGGGTGCGCGTCGCCCCGTTCCAGCTGCTCGCCACCGAGGGCGCCGTGTACCACGAGCGGCCGCACCTGTGGCACCTCGCCCTGGCCGACCGGCTGGCCAGCGCCGATCCGGAGCTGATCTCGGTCACCCGCCGGATCTGCGCCGGTACCAGCGGTCCCGCACCGGCCATTCGGTGGTGGGAAGAACTGACCGCAGCCGGGGGAGAGGGCATGGTGGTCAAGCCCGCCGCGAACCTGACCCGCGGGCCCAAGGGGCTCGTCCAGCCGGGCCTGAAGGTACGCGGCCGAGAGTACCTGCGGCTGATCTACGGCCCCGATTACACCGAGCCGGCCAACCTGGACCGGCTGCGCCAGCGGGCCCTGTCGCACAAGCGCTCGCTGGCGCTGCGCGAGTACGCCCTCGGCCTGGAGGCCCTGGACCGGGTGGCCCGCGGCGAGCCGCTGTGGCGGGTACACGAGTGCGTCTTCGCCGTCCTGGCCCTGGAATCCGAAC
>Ga0335081_10018355_pt1 | contig 11309 bp, 10 predicted proteins | sample Lox_Sample_35_FD_206713 | JGI IMG/M metagenome (GOLD analysis project Ga0335081, IMG submission 206713) | Soil microbial communities from Loxahatchee National Wildlife Refuge, Florida, United States - Lox_Sample_3.5 | ecosystem: Environmental > Terrestrial > Soil > Wetlands | place: USA... | reverse complement strand
TCTGCACCTCCCAGGTCTGTCCGGATGAACACGATGCCCATACCTGCTGGCGCCGGTTTGAGCGTAATCCTGACTGGTGCGCCAGTGTGGAGGCCGATGCCATTGCAGTGTACATCGGTTTTTAATGTCCTTTGAAATCTGATCATGGTAATTATCCTCAAAGCCAACATATAGCAATCAGCATGCCAAGAATTAATTTTGAAAAACATTGTAGAATCAGTATGTTGAAAAGTAAGAAGTATTATTGCTGTGGTAAAAAAGACTTCATTTTTATTGTGCTGTTGCCAGGAAACCACATTGATATCCTTAGCTGAAGACCAAAGATTCACGAATCAGTCACTGTTGCTGCTTTGTGCCCCTGATTCTGTTTGGGAACGCAGTAGCGAAGTTTGCTATGTCTCCAGCTTACAGTCTGATATAGTTTATAGTTGGCCTGGTTTTGCTCTAGGCAAACCGGTTGTTGGCTTGCGGGCTGTGCCGAACAGCCACTAAGCTCCAAGAGCATTTATTTGCTCCAGAAGATACCTTTTTGCTATTGATTGCGCCGTTCATCTGGCTAATGCGTTGCCGACGGCAGTCATTGTCTGGAAATCGGGCTCCATGGCGGGCTCAACCACCTTAATTTTAATTTTACTAAATAGATGAATATTTGTATACATATTGACTAGAACAGCATTTATGTGGTTACTCCTCAATCAGCGCTTTATATCCCAATCTGAAGAGATGGGGATTTGCGGCGTACGTAAATAATTGGAAATCCAGCGTGGGAAACGCCACATGCTTTAGCGGTGGGAGGTGGGGGTAGGATGAATGTTCGGATGATCCTGTCCTCTGGCCGATTAAAACGTGTTTGATGATATATCCATGACCCTCATAGATGATCAAACTATTTAAGTCTTCCAGAATCAACGGCATTCCTTCGTGCCCCAGTGTTCAAGTTGTGACGGGTAGTTTTTCAATTTAAATTTGAGTGCATCTAACCCGTATTATTTTTCTGCATGCCGTCACTTTACAACTTTCGCAAGGAAAATATTTTCTCTTGGTTTTTCATTGACATATTATGTCGAGGTGTGATAAATTTTTTCAACACAAACGAAATATTAGACGCGCTATCACAGGGGTAATGGGGTAACTATGTCAAAGCTTGACGAATTGTACAAACAGGGCACCGAAGCATTCGAAAAGAAAGAATATGATAAAGCGGAGCGTTTTTTAAAGGATTTTCTGGATACCAATCCCGGCTTTGCTGATATTCTCAACAAGATAGGCATCATTTACAACCAGACCAACAGGCTTGAACTCGCGGTGCGCGCCTTCGAAAAAGCGCTTGCCGTGAACCCCAAGTATACCGAGGCATCGCTTAACCTAGCGATTACCTACAGCGATCTCGGGAAATACGAAAAGGCTCGCGAGGTCTTTGAACGGGCTGCCCACTTTACGGACCAGGCCGGTAAGACCCCGACCTCGGGTATCGATCCCTTCGTGAAGGGCAAACTTTCAGACGAGCACCTGCGGCTCGGGAACATGTACTACGACCTCCACCTTTTGGACGAGTCGATTGAAGAATATCAGAAGGCTCTCCGCCTCTCTCCGAACTTTGCCGATATCATCACCCATCTTGGGATCGCCTACCGTGATAAGGGGATGTTCGATGATGCCATAAAGGAATTCAACCACGCCAAGATATGCAATCCCAAGTACATTCCCGCGCGCCTGCACCTAGGAGTCACCTACTATTCGCAAGGCTTTTACGGTCTCGCCGAAGAGGAATGGCACGAAGCACTCGTGATAGATCCCGACAATCCTGCTGTTCGGACATACTTGAATTTTGTAAAAACCCAAAATTCCTAAGCGGAGCCCTTTGGTGGACCTTCTTGACATACAGGGTCTTACCACCAATTTCTTCACTCGGTCCGGAGTGATCAAAGCGGTAGACAACCTGAGCCTCAAGCTGCAAAAGGGACTCGTGCTCGGGCTCGTCGGTGAGTCCGGCTGCGGTAAGACCGTGACCGCTCTCTCCATCCTGAACCTCGTACCCTATCCGGGTAAAATCGTCGCTGGGAAAATTCTCTTTGAAGGGGAAGACGTGCTCGCGCTTTCTGCAGATAAAATGAGATCGATCCGCGGCGCGCGAATCTCCATGATTTTCCAGGAACCGATGACCGCACTCAATCCCGTCTTTACCGTAGGCAACCAGATTGCCGAAGTCCTGACCGCACACCAGCACATAACGAGAAAAGAGGCGATGAAAGCGGCTGTTGATCTTCTCCATTCTGTCGGCATCCCGTCGCCCGACAAACGGGTAAACGAGTACCCGCACCAGCTCTCGGGTGGCATGCGCCAGCGCGTGATGATCGCCATGGCCATTGCCTGCAAACCGTCGCTCGTCCTCGCCGATGAGCCCACCACCGCCCTCGATGTAACGATCCAAGCGCACATCCTCGAACTGTTAGGCACGATCCAGGAGGAGATGGGTATGGCCATGGTCCTGGTCACTCACGATTTGGGCCTCATCGCCGAGCGCGCCCACGAGGTGGCGGTCATGTACGCGGGCAGGATCGTGGAGCAGGCCGGGACCAACGAACTCTTCGCGAACCCCCAACATCCCTACACCCGCGGGCTCATGGCATCGATACCCAAACCGGGAGAGGAAGGACACAAAAGACTGCGTACGATCGCAGGGACCGTGCCAAGGCTTTATGATCTGCCGAATGGCTGTACCTTCGCCCCGCGCTGCGACAGCAAGACAAGCAAATGTGAAACTGAACCGGAATTGGTGGAAGTGAAGCCGGGGCATCTCGTGCGGTGTTGGGAAGCGGAATGAAACACATGGAGAGTCCTGATTTTGGAATGAAAAGTCGCATTGGGGAACTTCAATTTAAATGGCCAACGAACTTCTCGTCATAGATAACATTAAAAAAACGTTCCCCGTGAAAACCGGGTTCGGGAAAAAGCTTGAAGCCACAGCCGTGGACGGCGTGACGCTTTCCATTGCCCGCGGGGAGGCTGTAGGGCTTGTGGGAGAAAGTGGCTGCGGCAAGTCCACATTGGGCAGGCTCGCGCTTAGGCTTCTGGATCCGACTTCGGGCAGCGTGTATTTTGAGGGCAGGAACCTCAATATGCTGGGCAAGCAGGAACTCCGGTCGTTGCGGAAGAACATGCAGATTATCTTCCAGGATCCCTTTGCATCCCTTAATCCCCGCATGCGGATCCAGGAGATCATCACCGAGCCCCTAGTTATCCACGGCCTGGCAAAGGACTACGAGCTTGAAGAGCGGGGGACAGCGTTGCTAGCAAAAGTGGGGCTTCCCATTGACGCGTTACGGCGATACCCACATGAATTTTCCGGTGGCCAACGGCAGCGTGTCGGTATTGCTCGTGCGCTCGCGAGCGGACCGTCGTTCATCGTGGCGGACGAGCCTGTATCTGCGCTCGATGTTTCAGTACAGGCACAGATAATCAATCTCCTCGAAGATTTACGTGATGAACTGAAGCTTTCGTTCCTGTTCATCGCCCACGATCTAAACATCGTGCGCCACTTCTCCGACAAGGTCGTTGTAATGTACCTCGGCAAGATCATGGAACAAGCGCCAGCTGAAGAAATCTACCGGAATCCTTCGCACCCCTACACCGAAGCGCTGCTGGCGGACATCCCTGTTGCGGACCCTACGCTTAAGAAGAAACACATCCTGCTCAAGGGAGATATCCCGAGTCCCACACAGATTCCATCAGGATGCCGCTTCCACACGCGCTGTATTTATCGTTTCGAACCCTGCGACAAGATTGTGCCCCGCACGACGGATCTCGGCCACGGCCACTTCGTGGACTGCCATCTCCGGGGATGATCCCGGTAAACACACTTAACACAGTAGAGCCGAATTATAATCCAATTTCCCCGGATCAAGGCCCCCCCTAAGCGCATGAATTACAACCAAAAGAAACTTCTTACTTTAACTGCCTGATGCCGCATTTATTGCCCACTCAGTAAAACTCTAGTTCTTCAGGGCAGGGGATATCAACTGCTGTATATATTTGGTCCTGAGTAAAAACGCATCTTTTCCATTAAATATGCAACTTTTTTTCGCATCTCTAAAAAAGTAGAACTCAACTTCTCACTTTTGCAAAAAAATCGCCCACTGTGTTTCCTGCAAATTCAAAACGTTACCTTTTGGCATGCATGATGCAATTACATAAGCAAGACTGAACGCAAAGGAGGATACGAAAATGAAAACCACAATGACAAAACAAGGTACATACATAGGTGCTGGAGCGGGGTTGGTGCTGTTCGGACTGTTTGGTTTACTCCCCGGTAGTCTTCTCGGCGGCGCAGCCGGAATCCAAATCGCCGGATTGCTCTTCGGGCTTCCTCTCGAGCCGGGGCTTCTTTCTAGGATTATTGTTCTCATGGCAATGCTTTTGGGTGTTCTCGTAGCGGGGATCGTGATTGTAACAGCGACATCAACCATTGGATGGCTCGTCGGCGCAGCTGTCGGGACGACTGTCCATGAAAATACTTTGGCTGCGGCCGGGAGGAGATAGTCATGAAAAACGAGACAGTGAAAACAGGAATGAAGATCGGAGCAACAATAGGCGGGCTTGTGTTTCTAGTGTTCGGCATCATGCCGGGATTTTACTTTGGGAGTTACGGCACACTGATTCTGCTCCAGAAACTGATGGGCGGAGCTGTCGAGCCGACGTTGTTCGTACGAGCGGCAGTGGTTATGGGGATCGTAGTCGGCATATCTTGCGCCGCAGCGGTGAGCCTCGTGCTCGGTGGGCTTGCAGGTACAGCAGCAGGCTTTGTAGTATCGGCTCCAGCAGCAATCAGAGAGCAAAAGGCGGTCGCGGAAAAGGCGTAAGATAGAGAAGCAAACGCGGAAGAAGGAAATGAGAGTTCAATAAAGAAGGCGGTGAGTAATCACCGCCTTTTGTATTGAGTGAAGACAACGACGAATTCCCTCAGTGAAACTGACATGTTAGGAGCTGGATTCAAGTTTTTCAAAATCGTCTTCATATATTTCTGGGAAAAAGACAAGGCTATCCAGAAAAGTTTAGGGATTGCTCTCTTTGATGCGAGAGGGGCGGAGCGAGGGCAATTCAGTTTGTCGTATCTTTGATTTTTCCCTGCTTCTATACGTTAACACAGTCCCGAGTCTCCAAGTATAAACCTGGCCGCACTGTTCGCAGGAAGCTCCGGACAGGGCTTCCTTGCAGGCTGGACAATAGATAATATAGTGCTTCGACAGAAGATGCTGATGTTCCTGTAGGTTGATCCGGCTGCTGCAACAGGCAAGTTCCTGCGCAAGGTCCCCGCCGCAGAGACAACGATGATCCATGGGCCAAGGCAGCATTTCTTCGAGCGTGTAGATGGCCAGCCCCAGGAACTCCATCAGTCTTTCATTAGCGCTGTCGTCAAAAAAAGATTCGGTAAGCGATTCCCGGATATCAATCATGAGCGTGTTTTCTTTGAGGAACCGGAGCATTTTGTGGAGACGCTCCTCGCCCGAGCCGAGCCTTGAAATTAATCGCAGATTTGAGTTCTGCTTGTAGTGGTCCTGGAAATACAGGAGCATCCACATCTGCGTCATATCGTAAAAAAATTCAAGAACCGGGTAGTAACCGTATTTTCTCCGGATCGTCGTTTCAACTTCTCCCCTCTTCTCGGGCACGCGGGGACAGACGGCAATCAGCAGCCCGTCCTCAAAGTCTTCATAAAAAAAGGGCGTACCAGAAAAATAGCGACACCCGCAGTGTGCGCACTGGATGACATTAAATTGCCATTTTGAAAGCGTTTGTCTTGCCTTTGGTGTCTTAGAAACGTCCACCCACGTAATGATCGTAGCATTAAAGTCTTGGCCGCAGTTGCCACACTCAAATGTTTCATTGCTGCATAACTCTGCGTGATGAAGGAGTAGATTCACCATGACGGATATTATACACCACTTTAGATAAATTTATACAAACTTACTTTGATAATATTTCATTTTTTGTGGTACAATGCGAGCCCATAAAGAAACATTTTTTACCGAGTGGAAGCATTTTCATTAAAGAAAGGGATACTAGATGCCGATAAAAGAAGACAACATTTTGACCACAGCGCTACATTCCGAGGTTGAAAACCGTTTCCTCACCTATGCGCTTTCTACCATCGTTTCCCGGTCTCTGCCTGATGTCCGCGACGGGTTGAAGCCCGTGCACCGGAGGATTCTCTTTGCTATGTGGGAAATGGGCCTAGGCCCGACTGCGAAATTTCGAAAGAGCGCAGCTGTGGTTGGAGAAGTTCTTGGCAAGTTCCACCCCCACGGTGACCAGGCCGCCTATGACGCTATGGTCAGGATGGCACAACCGTTTTCGCTTCGCTATCCACTTGTTGAAGGCTCGGGAAACTTTGGGAGCCTCGACGGCGACCCGGCTGCGGCAATGCGCTACACTGAAGCACGGCTCTCGCACCTCGCCGAGGAGCTTCTCGTCGAGATCGAAAAGGACACCGTATCCTTCCGGCCGAATTACGACAACTCACTGAAGGAGCCAACGGTCCTACCCGCGCGGTTCCCCCAGCTCCTCGTAAACGGCACGTCCGGCATAGCTGTCGGAATGAGCTGCTCTTTCCCACCACACAATATCTCCGAAGTGATCGATGGACTCGCCGCCATGATCGACGACTCGAACATCGAGGTGAAGGACCTACTCAAGTTCGTAAAGGGGCCGGATTTCCCCACTGGGGGACAAATCTTGAACTCGAAGAAAGAGCTGCGCGAGATTTACCAGTCCGGCTCTGGCGCGATCCGCGTCCGCGCGGAATACACTCTCGAAGACCTGCCGCGGGGCAAGCAGGCCATCGTTTTCCACTCCATTCCCTACTTGGTGAACAAGGCGAAACTATTGGAAAAGCTTATCGGACTCATGGAGGAAAAGAAACTACCTCAGGTCTCCGCAGTTCGCGACGAGTCAACGGACGAGGTCAGGGTAGTGCTCGAACTCAAGGCTGAAACGAATCCGGAGCTGGTAACCGCATACCTCTTCAAGCACTCGGACCTCGAGTCCACGTTCCCTGTGAATTTCACTGCACTCAAGCCGAACATGGAGCCCGAGCGACTATCACTTAAGGAGCTGATGCGCTATTTCCTCGATTTCCGGCTTGAGATAACGACCAAACGGCTAAACTACGACCTCAGGATCCTGAAAGCCCGTCTACACATACTTGCGGCGTTTGAAAAACTATACAACGATCTGGACACGGCGATCAAGATTATCCGCAAGGCAAAGTCCCGCGAGGACGCAACAGAAAAACTCAAAAAACATTTCAAATTTGATGAAGAGCAGGTAAGGGCCATCTTGGAAATGCAGCTCTACCGGCTCGTGGGGCTCGAAATAGAAAAGATCCTCAAAGAGAAGGCAGAGAAGACCAAGCAGCGAAAAGATATCGAAGCAATATTAGCAAGCCAGAAAAAGATCTGGGGGCTGATTAAGTCTGAGCTTTTGGGTATCAAAGAGAAATATGGTGACAAGCGCAGATCTGTGATGAAGGCTGCAGACGACGTGGAATTCTCACAGGAGGATTTCATCGCTCACGAGGACGTAACCGTGATTATGACAAAGATGGGCTGGATCAGGCGCGTCAAGACTGTTGGCGAGAACCTGCGTTTCAAGGAAGGCGACGAGCTGCTGGCCCTGTTGCCGGCTAACACCAGGGACAACATTGCCATCTTCTCTTCAGTGGGCAAAGTGTACGTTATGAAAGCCTACGACCTTCCATCGGGCTCGGGATTCGGCGAGCCAGTGCAGCATCTCTTCAAATTCGGCGACGGCGAGCGGCCGATTGCGACCATGAATTTCACGACTGTCTTTACCGGCGCGCCGGCTGAGGAAGGAAAGGATAAGCAGGCAGAGCTCGCTCTTGCGCCACGCGAGGTGACCATGCTCACCGTGTCCGGCCACGGTATCGGTTTTGCATTCGACCTCGCACAGTTCAATGCTGTGACGACCAGAGCAGGGAAGAAGTTTGCGGGAGTAAAATCAGGTGACAGCATTATGGGAGTAGACATCCTCGATCTGCCGAACGTCCTGTTCCTTACCTCAGAAGGGAAAGCCATCGTGGTGGCGGCAAAGGACATCCCGGTCCTCACCGGTGCAGGCAAGGGTGTGAAGCTTGTGAACGTGAAGAACGGGGAGGTATCGCTCTTCCGCTCAGTGCGCAAGGGCCAACAAGTGAAAGTGATCGACGAGAAGGGCAAGGAGAAGGTGATCGACCTCAAGGACTATGGCGTTATGACTCGCGGCAGCGTGGGACTCAAAGCGGTGAAAGCAGTCAAGTTCGTGTAGGCAGCGAGAATCCACCACGAAGTCACAAAGTATTGACTTGATGTTCTTGCGTGTATTAGTTGCAATATTGACTATGAAAAGTTTTCGTAAAGAATTCTGGTTCAATGTCCCGTCCCGCAGGGGTTTCATCAACATCACCCCGCAGGTTGAGGACTGCATACGTGAGAGCGCGGTTCAGGAGGGCCTAGTGCTCGTGAACGCCATGCATATCACAGCTTCGGTGTTTATCAACGACGACGAACGTGGCCTGTTGGGCGATTTTGAGGTCTGGCTCGAAAAACTCGCGCCGCACGGACCAATCTCGCAATACCGGCATAACACCGGTGAGGACAACGCCGATGCACACCTCAAACGCTCCATCATGGGCCGTGAAGTGGTTGTCGCGATCACCAAGGGTAAGCTTGACTTCGGCCCCTGGGAGCAAATCTTTTACGGCGAGTTCGACGGAAGACGGAAAAAGCGCGTCTTAGTGAAAATCATCGGGGAGTAGGGTCCAGGATGAACTTCGCTATTAAAGCTCCCATGGATAGCCGATGAAGATCTCTGGCGAGATCCCTTCTCTGCCGAACCCGATATCACACCTGAACACAATTCCCGAAGCAGTAATGACCCTCAATCCCAAACCGTAGGCATCACGCATATTGTCTCTCTTGTTGAGATCGCTCCGAACGTCGGAGGTTACGCCGGTCTCGTAGAACATCGCGACTTGCACCGATGTGCGAACATCTTTCATGATGAAAATGTTATAGGGTGTGCGTTCGTCGGTCAGGTTCCAGCGGAATTCGGTGCCATAGAATAACGTATGGGCACCCTGGTAGCGACCCTGAGGATAGGCGCGCAGCCGGCTGAAACCGCCGAGCTGTGTAGCGGTGCCGTATTTGTTGTTGGCTACCATGTTATTGATTACGTCCGTACAGAATTGCTGCTCTTGTGCGGTGAGCGTCGGATCGCTGCAGTTCAGGCCTTGTTGCTGCTGGAGCTTTGCCGGGTCTGTTTCTCCCTGGTGGATGACGACAGCGTCGGACCTGAGGAAGTTGAATGCCCAGGTGCTGCGCCTCCCAATGGGCACATAGGCAGTGGTGTTGTAGTCCATCACGTAGTAGTCCGGACCGGAATCGCTCTGCGGAGACTGCGTCCGCGTCACGTCGAACCTGACGCCCCGGCGGGGATCGGAATAATCATCGGTCAGGTCCAGGTGGCTCCCGAACAGCGTGACGTGAGCACTCTGCCGCGGCGAATCCTGCGCTTCGATAATTACATTGCCGTCCTTGTCCCTGATACTTTTTAGTTTAGATGCCCCTTCATACCACGCCCCGTAAACTTCAAAGCGGCGGTCAAAGAATGTCGCGGTCATCCGGGCACCGTAGTATTCCGAGTCACCGAGTTCGAGCAAACGATAATCGTTTTTGTCCGTATTCATGCCCCGCTGGCTGTAGCTGTGGATGGTAGCTTTACTTAGCCCGCTGTAACCAATATCGAGGATGAGAGTCCGGGGGATGATGTGGATGTCACCAATGCCGAATGCTTCACCCCTCACGTCGCCGGAAAAGACTATGCCGTAGATGTCAGTGTAGGTATCGGCGACGTTCATTGCGCCGCCCACGAGTCCGAGTCCGGAGCCGATGCCGGGTAAGCTGTATGGATAGGGGAACAAGGCGTAGCCGAAATCCTTCGAGAACTGGGTTTTGCGACGATCGGGAATTGCAGGTAAGTCGGTGCTGACTTCGGCGGACGCTTCAACAGCTTCTGCTGACGGAATAAACGATCCGACCATGCATGCCGCAAGCAGTAAACAATAAATAATGTGCCGCATCACCCCCCCACTCGACATTAACAGCACGTAGTAATTATTGTGTAAGATGATCTCAATGTCAAGGGATGGTTAGAAGAGCAATTTTTTCGAACTGTAAAAAAATATCTTCTTGATATCAAACAACACCAGAAGCCTGCAAAAACATGCTATATGAAGGGTATGGCAGGATGAAGCTGGGCAGTTTCAAAAGTGATAAGCCCTGCCTGTACAAGTGGGTCCTGGTTCACGACTACTTCTGCTTCAGCCATGCTCTCCGCCCTTATGATGCTCATGCCACCCCTCTCGCCCCATTTGCCCGCCTGTACCGGCGTTCCTGATGCAAGCTGCAGCTTTGCCCACTTGCGGTGCACGGGTATCACCTTATTGATCTGCTCATGGTCCGCATCTTTCTTAAATTTGTTTATAGACATGAAATACAAATCGTGGCCTCCAGCCTCAAACAAAAAAAACTTAGACATTGATCAAAGCTGATAAAGACAAAGATAACGGCGGAAACAAATCGAAAAATCGACTATTATTATTAGAACAAAATCCGCTTCTCTCAATGTCGAAGATACTTTTTTTAATGCTTACGATACGTGTGAACATGTCTGGTCTTGTGGAAAAATGCTACATTTGCCACCCGGACAGACTAGCAGCTTCCAGCAGTAGTATCGCTGCATCTGCATGTCGGTTCGCTCCCCGTAAGCAGGCTGGTAATGATGGCCGCAGCGTAGCCCGCACCTGCATTGACCGAAAGCGCACCGAAATCGCAGTATTTCGAGTAGGCCCCGCATTCCATGCACTGGTCGCTGTCCGTGATTGCCCGCGCTTTTCGCGCATCTCAAATACGCCCTGCGGGCAGACTTCAACGCACCTGCCGCAACCGACGCACTTCTCGGGTAAATATTGAAGTGTTGTCACATTCGTAAGGTATTTCATACAATCCTCCGTTCCCTAATCTTGTCGATAAGCAGCAGCACTATTGAAATACCTGCTGCCAAGAAATAAAGAGGAATTCCGATCGTTAACTCTTTCTTAACACCCGTCATGCCGGTAAGCGTCGTTGAACCAGTGAACTGGAGAGCGATGTAGGAGTTCATGGCAGGGAAGAATAGCCAAAACACAACCAGCAGTAGGGTTTCGTCCCGGATAGCCGGATCGAGAAGCGGAACAACGACTAACATTGACAGAA
>Ga0335081_10018354_pt1 | contig 11309 bp, 12 predicted proteins | sample Lox_Sample_35_FD_206713 | JGI IMG/M metagenome (GOLD analysis project Ga0335081, IMG submission 206713) | Soil microbial communities from Loxahatchee National Wildlife Refuge, Florida, United States - Lox_Sample_3.5 | ecosystem: Environmental > Terrestrial > Soil > Wetlands | place: USA... | reverse complement strand
TGAACTTGCCGATGGCGAGCAGCGTCTCGGCCTCGGCGGCGAGCGCGCCGAGATCGTCCATCAGGCCGAGGCCGCAGCTGTTGTAGGCCGGGATCGGCCGCGGCTCGGCGCCGAGCATGCGGCAGAGCGGCTGGCGGGCGGCCTGCGCCAGCGCGTCCCAACAGGCGGTGTCGAAGCCGGCCACCGCCATGCGCACGATGCCCTGCACGCCGATCAGGGTGAAACGCCGCGTAAGCTTGCCCGAGAGCGCCGCCGGATCGAGCCGCTCGCCCTTGGTCAGCCGCTCGATTTCTTCCAGCAGGCTCATGATCGCAGGCGCCGCCGCGCGCAGATAGCAAAACAGCCAGGTGCGCCCGGTCAGGCCCTGCTCGGTCTCCAGATCGACCAGCAGCAGCGGCACCTGGCGCAAGACGCCTTGGCTGGTGCCGAGCACGAAGTTGAGCGGCACCTCGACCGGCGTGGCGCGCACCGCCCGCACCGTGAGGGCGGGCATTGACGGTTGGTTGACCATGCAAGCTCCCTGGCGGCGGGCACTATAGCGCCGGGCGGCGGAAAGGCTCGTGTTCTTGAACCTTTAACCCGTCCCGCCCATATTAGGCACGGCCGGAAGCGGTTGCTGTCCGGCGGGGGTGCCAGATCAGGACCCCAAGTCAAAGTCGCTTAGTCGAGGACTTTGAGGACCCGATGTCGCGAGTTCCGTCACTTTCCAGCCCGTTCCTGTTGGGCTTCGACGAAATCGAGCGCTTGCTCGACCGCGTCGCCAAGGGGGCCGATGGCTACCCGCCCTACAACATCGAACGGCTGGCGCGCGACGCCGCGAACCCGGAACGCCTGCGCATCACGCTTGCGGTCGCCGGATTCACGCGTGACCAGCTTGACGTGTCGATCGAGGAAAATCAGTTGGTGATCCGCGGTCGCCAGCAAGACGACAAGACACGGCAGTACATCCATCGCGGCATCGCCGCGCGCCAGTTCCAGCGCACTTTCGTGCTGGCGGAGGGCATGGAGGTGCAGGGCGCCGACTTGAAGAACGGCCTGTTGTCGATCGATCTCGTGCGCCCGCAGCCGGAACGGATCGTCAAGAGCATCGCGATCAACGAGCATCCCGAGTGAGCTCGCAAAAACCAGGACTCGACCTGAAAGCATCAAGAAAGGAGTCGAGCGCCATGACCAGAGACAAGACCACAGAAACGAACACCGCGCATCCCGCGATCACGCAGGAGGCCTTGGCGCAACTCGGCGATGGGCAGCTCGCCTATGTGAAGCAGATCCGTTCCGAAGACGTCGCCAAGCAGTTTCCGCAGGCGCCCGAGCTCGAGCCCGGCATCACGCTGTTCGCGCTGCATGCCGCCGACGGCACGCCGATCATGCTGACCGACACGCGCGAAGCGGCCGTCGCCAATGCCTGGAGCCAGGAGCTCGAGCCGGTGAGCGTGCACTGAGCGCACGCGTCCAGCGAACCCCTCGCATTCGTCATGGCCGGGCTTGTCCCGGCCATCCGCTTCGGGACGCACAGTGCCCTCCTAAGCGAGATCGCCGGGACAAGCCCGGCGATGACAGCGGATAGATTCTCGCAAGCAGATGTCGGCTACGCTGCGCTTGACGCCGGCGGCATCGCCAGCACCGCATAGATCGCGTCGGCGTCGCGCGATTCGCGCAGCTTACGCGCGATCTCCGGATCGCGCAGCAGGCGCGCCACCCGCGCCAGCGCCTTCAGGTGATCGGCGCCGGCGGCTTCCGGCGCCAGCAGCAGGAACACCAGATCGACCGGCTGGTTGTCGAGCGCCTCGAAATCGACCGGCCGCTCCAGCCGCGCGAACAGGCCGAACAGCCGTCCGAGCTTGGACAGCTTGCCGTGCGGGATCGCCACGCCGTTACCCACCGCGGTGGAGCCGAGCTTCTCGCGCTGCAGCAGGATTTCCAAGATCGATTTTTCGTTCTGCCCGGTGAGCTCGGCTGCGCGCGCGGCCAGTTCCTGGATCACCTGTTTCTTGTTGTTGACTTTGAGGGCCGGAACGACGGCATTCGGCGCCACGAGATCGGTGAGCGTCATGGACATGTCCGATGATCGGAAAAGGCGGCGCCGAGTTGCAAGGGGTGTTGAAGGGCGCGGACCATAGGGGCGACAGCCGCCGCCGTCAATGGCTGGGCCGGTTCGCCAACTGCCGATTTTTGTTGCATTTCACGCATTTTCAGCGCCCGCGCCGGGCCTGATGGCCCTTGCGGCGGCGCTTGTAGCGGCGCAGGCGCTTTTCGATGCGAACCGCGGCCTGATCGGCGCTTTCATAGGCGTCCGCGGCCATCCCCTCGGCTTCGAGTAATGCACCGGAATCGAGATGCAGCACGCATTCCGTGCGAAATCCGAAGCCGTCTTTGCCGACGGTGGCATGGCCGGAGAAGCCCCCGCGGAAATACTTGGATGTCGCCTCCTCGACTCGGTCGGTGATTCGCTCGCGCAGCGCGGCGCCGACGCTGATGTTCTTGCCCGAAACGCGCAAAGGCATGGCCCGCCTCCTCCTCCAGCGCGGAACTTGGCCCGCGCCGGCGACCGCCCCCGGCTAACGGTTCAAGCTTAGAAATGTTGCAGCAAAGGTCAATGCGGCGCGGACGCTTCGAAGCGTCATGCACCCAAACTATGGTCCGCCATTTCGATATGCCGCGCGCGCCGGGGATGACGTGGTGCTACCCGGTTGCCTGCTTCTCGCGCCGGCGCTGCACCGAGGACGGGATGCGCATGGCCTCCCGGTATTTGGCGACGGTGCGGCGGGCGATGTCGATGCCGGCCGCGCGCAGCATCTCGACGATGGTGTCGTCGGACAAAACGGCGGCGGCGGTCTCCCCGTCGATCAATTGCCGGATGCGGTGACGCACGGCTTCGGCCGAATGCGCCTCGCCGCCGTCGGCGGCGGCAATGGCCGAAGTGAAGAAATATTTCAATTCGAAGATACCGCGCGGCGTCGCCACGTATTTGTTGGCGGTGACGCGCGAAACCGTCGACTCGTGCATGCCGATGGCGTCGGCGACAGTCTTGAGGTTGAGCGGGCGCAGGTGCTGCACGCCCTTTTCCAAGAAGGCGTCCTGCTGACGCACGATTTCGCTCGACACTTTCAGAATCGTCTTGGCGCGCTGGTCAAGTGCGCGCACCAGCCAGGTCGCGGTCTGCAGGCAGTCGGCGAGATAGGTCTTTTCCTTGTCGCTGCGCGTGCTTTTCGAAACCTGCGCGTAATAGCGTTGATTGATGAGCACTTTCGGCAGCGTGTCGGAATTCAATTCCACCTGCCAGGCGCCGTCGGGCGCCGCGCGCACCATGACGTCCGGCACGATCGGCTGCACCGCGGTCGAGCCGAAGGCGAGGCCGGGCTTGGGATTGAGCTCGCGGATTTCCGCGATCATGTCGGCGAGATCCTCGTCGGAAACGCCGCAGAGGCGGCGCAAAGCCGCAAGATCGCGCCTTGCCAGCAGATCGAGATGCGCGACCAGCGTCGCCATGGCCGGATCGAAGCGGTTTCGCTCCTTGAGCTGGATCGACAGGCATTCGGTGAGGTTGCGCGCGCACACGCCGGGCGGATCGAGCTTCTGTAGTTCGGCGAGCACGGCCTCGACAGCCGCAATCGGCGCGCCCAGCTTGTCGGCGACGGTGGCGAGATCGCCGGTCAGGTAGCCGGCCTCGTCCACCATGTCGATCAGATAGCGGCCGATCATGCGTTGCGCCGGATCGGGCACCGCCAGCGCGAGCTGCTCGGCCAGGTGATCGGCGAGCGTGATTTCGGCCGAAACGAACGCCTCCAGATTGTAATCCTCGCCGGTGCCGGAGGAGGTCCATTCCGAATAGGCCGGCGGCGGCGCCTCGGGCGCCGGCGCCTTCGCCGCGCCGTCGTCGGGGAAGACGTTCTCCAGCTCGGTGCCGAGCCCTTCCTCCATGGCGCTGCGGCTGGTTTCCAGTTCCTCGCCGATCCAGTCGGCGGCCGCCTGCCCGTCCTGCTCGCCTTCGCCGGCGGATTCCGCCTCGGCGGCAGGCGGCGCCGTTTCCTCATCGTCGGCGCGCTCCAGCAGCGGATTGCGCTCGAGCTCGCCCTCGACATAGGCCGCCAGATCGAGGCTGGAAAGCTGCAGCAGCTTGATGGCCTGCATCAGCTGCGGCGTCATCACCAGCCCTTGGGTCTGGCGAAATTCCAGTCTTTGCGACAAAGCCATCGAGATTCCCGGCCGGAACTGGTCCGATTCTTGCTTGTCTTATACCAGTTTGGGCGGCGGGGTGGTATGCGCTCCCGCGTCGCAGCAAGACATTAATTTTGAGCGGGGATTAACGGGGATAAGCTGCCCTACAGTTTGAATTCCTCGCCCAGATAGAGGCGGCGGACATCGGGGTTGTTGACGATGTCGTCGGCCCGGCCCTCCATCAGCACCTCGCCCGAATAGATAATGTAGGCGCGGTCGGTCAGCCCCAGCGTCTCGCGCACATTGTGGTCGGTGATCAAGACGCCGATGCCGCGGTTGGTGAGATGGCGGACCAGCGCCTGGATGTCGCCGACCGCGATCGGGTCGATGCCTGCGAACGGCTCGTCGAGCAGCATGTAGCTCGGCCGGGTGGCCAGCGCGCGCGCGATCTCGACGCGGCGGCGCTCGCCGCCCGACAGCGCGATAGTCGGCGTCTTGCGCAGGCGCGCGATGTTGAACTCCTCGAGCAGCGCGTTGAGGTCGGCCTCGCGCCGGCGCCGGTCGGGCTCCACGACTTCGAGCACCGAACGGATATTGTCCTCGACGTTGAGGCCGCGGAAGATCGAGGCCTCCTGCGGCAGATAGCCGATGCCGAGCCGGGCACGCTGATACATCGGCAGCACGGTGACGTCGTAGCCGTCGAGCTCGATGCGGCCGCGGTCAGCCTTGATCAGGCCGGTGATCATGTAGAACACGGTGGTCTTGCCGGCGCCGTTGGGGCCGAGCAGGCCGACTGCCTCGCCGCGGCGCACGTAGAGCGTGACGCCTTTCACCACGGTACGGCCGCCGAAGCTCTTCTCAACGCCGTGAGCGGCGAGATAAGCGCGTTGCGCGGCTTGGCGGGGATCGCCGTCGCGCCGGCGCTGCACCACCTGCGGCTGCGCCACCGCATTCGGTTGACGGACGGCCTTTCCAGGTGCCGGCTGCGGCTGGCGCGCCTGACCGGGCGGTCTGGACCTGCCGGGCGGCGGCCGGCGCCGGAACAGCGTCAGGATGTTCACCAAGCCACCTCGCCGCGCGTGCTCCGGCCCGGCCGCAAACGCCTGCCGCTTGCCGGAGGGCAGGTCACATTAGCTGATTCCCCGGCGTCCAGGGCGCTCGCGATGCGCGGCATGCCGGTCAACGGGACGGCTGCAATTGCATCGGCTGCGAGGAGCGCGCCGTCTCCGCCGGCTTGGCGACCGGCTTGGCGGCCGCCGGCGCGCTGCCGGGCGTGGCCGGGGCACCGGGCATTCCTGGCGGCGCCGTGCTCGTCGGCGCGCTGTTGGGCAAGAACAAGCCTTCTACGCGACCGTGGCCGTTCTTGCCCGGCTCGACGCGCGAGACGCCAGTGGCGAGGTCGACCCACAGCTTCTCCCCGCGCAGCACGTTCTTGCCTTGCGTCATCAGCACGTTGCCGTTGAGCGTGACGGTATTGGTTTTCAGGTCGTAAACGCCGACCTCGCCCGTGGCGGTCTGATCCTTCTGGGTCACCACCACATTGCCGTAGGCCTCCAGCCGCTTGATGCGCTGCTGGCCGCCGGGCCCGGCCTCCGCCGCCGGCACGCTGTTGGTCGTGTTGGTCGCGTTGGTCGTGTTGGTCGTGTTGGTCTTATTTGTGTTGTTCGTGCTGCCCGTGCTGGTGTTGCCCGCGCTGTTCGTGCCGCTGGCGGCGCCCTCGACCTGCTGCTCGTAGAACACCACCAGCTTCTTGCAGCGCAGATCGGTATCCCCCTGGACGACGTGCACGTCGCCGCTGAAGGTCGCCTCCTTCTGCTTGTCGTGCACTTCCAGCGTCGCCGCCTCGATATGCACCGGCTCGTCGCGATTCTGCGAGAAGCCTTGCAGCGCGTTGGGCGGCCCGGATGGCTGCGCGGCCTGTTGCGGCCCCGGCGCGGTCTGCGCCTTTGCCTGTGGCTTCGGCGGGGCTTTTGCCGGCTGCGCATGCAGGGCCGCGCCCGGCACAATCAGCAAGGCGGCAATCGCCAGCAAGAGATTGCGCGGAGCTGCCATCATCATTGCGCTCCCGGCTTGAGTTGCGGCGCGGCGGCGGCCGTAGCGGCAGGCGCGGGCGCGCCAGCGGAGGTAGCGGCAGGAACGGGTGCAGCGGCGGCCGGCTGCTGCGGCTTCACCGTCATGCTGACGCCGCCGTTGAAGATCGCGACGTCGCCGGAATTGATGATTTTCAGCCCGTGCGAATCGAGCGTGCCCTGCTCGAAAGTCACGTGCACCGGCTTGTCGGACGTCACGTCGCCTTTCTGCACGTCGATCAAGGCTTCGCTCAGGCGACCGGAATAGGTTGCGGAGTTGATCTTGATGTCCCGCTCGAGTTTCAGCATTTGATCCTTGCTGTTGTAATGGCCGCTGAGCGCGGTCATGGCCGCCGTGCTCTTATCCTGCATCTGCAGCTTGGCCCGGATATTGTGCAACTCGACGAAATCGGGCTTGGTCACGTCCTGCGCCGCGGCTTCGGCGGAGAGCTCGTAGGCGCGGCCGTCGCGCGTGAAGCCGGCCAGGTGCGGCTGCTGCATGGTGACCTTGGTGCCGGAGACGATCACATCGCCGACATTGATTGGCAGCCTGGCGAGCATGCGCAGCGGATTGAAATAGGTCGCCAGAAACACCACCAACGCAATCACCGCGACCGCCGCCGGGACCGCGATGCGCATGATGCGCACGTGGCGGCTGTGGCGGCGCGCGGCGCGGAAGGCGCGCTCGCTGTCGCTGCGGCCCATGGTCCAATAGGCGCGCGCGGTCTGCGTGTCGGTTCTGGCCGTAATCGGACGGTTCATCCCCTGGCCCGGTGACGCTCATTGTGGCGGTGTGAAACTGTGCCCCGCGACGCACCATGGCGGGCGAATATGGCCCACGCGCGGCAAAACCGGAAGCGTGCGCCGGCTTGAATTAACCAATAACGGCCGAAAAACCAGACACTTACGCAGAGTGCGAAAAGATGTCTTCGTTCGCCCAGCCGGCGAGATCGAGCCGCGCCCGGTCGGGCAGGAAGCGGAAGCAGGCGGCCGCCAGCTCGCCGCGGCCCTCGCGCGCCAGCATCGCGTCCAGCTTCTCCTTGAGCGCATGCAGGTGCAGCACATCGGCGGCGGCATAGGCGACCTGGGCATCGGTCAACTCGTCGGCGCCCCAATCGGTCAATTGCTGCTGCTTGGAAAGATCGATGCCGAGCACCTCGCGCGTGAGGTCTTTGAGGCCGTGCTTGTCGGTATAAGTGCGGGCAAGACGCGAAGCGATCTTGGTGCAGTAGACCGGCTGCGCCATGACGCCGAAGGCCTTGGCCAGCATGCCGAGGTCGAAGCGGGCAAAATGGAAGATCTTAGGCTTCGCCGGGTCGGCGAGCAGGCGCTCGATATTGGGCGCGTGCTTCTGCCCCGCCGCGATCTGCACCACGTCGGCGGAGCCGTCGCCGGGCGAGAGCTGCACCACGCAGAGCCGGTCGCGGCGCGGGTCGAGCCCCATGGTCTCGGTGTCGATCGCCACCGCGCCCTTGTAGGCTGCGAGGTCCGGCAGATCGCCGCGGTGCAGGCGGATGGTCATTCAGGAATCCAGGCTGATGAACAGGCGCACGATTTCATCCGAAGCCCGGCCCCCACGCTTCCGGGTCGTACGCCGGACGCTGGTGCCCAGGAGAGGACTCGAACCTCCACGGTGTTACCCGCTAGTACCTGAAACTAGTGCGTCTACCAATTCCGCCACCTGGGCACGTGCGGGACTAGGTATTGAGCCCGTTCCGCCTTGTCAATTGAAGGTGGTCTGCCCGGTCATTCCGGGGCGCTCGCGCGAGCGAGCGAACCCGGAATCCAGAAACGGCTACTGGATTTGCATCTGGATTCCGGGTCCGACGCTTTCGCGCCGTCCCGGAATGACCGGTAAGGAGCCGCCCCTGTACAGCCGCCGGGCGATCCTGTAATTGGCGCGGAAGCTTGAGCTTGGCCCTCCATGCCCGTCAAAAGCAACAGCGACACCCTCATCACCATCTATGGCGGTTCCGGCTTCCTCGGCCGCCACGTGGTGCGGGCGCTCGCCCAGCACCACTACCGCATCCGGGTGGCGGTGCGCCGGCCCGAGCTTGCCGGACACCTGCAGCCGCTCGGCCGCGTCGGCCAGATCCACGCCGTGCAGGCCAATATCCGCAACGCCGCCTCGGTCGAAGCGGCGGCGCGCGACGCCCATGTGCTGATCAACCTGGTCGGCATCCTGTTCGAACGCGGCCGCCAGCGCTTCGACGCGGTGCACACCGCCGGCGCCGAGCAGGTCGCGCGCGCCGCCAACGCCCTCGGCGCGCGGCTGGTGCATGTCTCGGCGCTCGGCGCCGACGAGAACGCGACCTCGCATTACGCCCGCTCCAAGGCCAAGGCCGAGCAGCTGGTGCTTTCCGCGCAGCCGACCGCGGTCGTCATGCGGCCGTCGATCATGTTCGGACCGGAGGACGACTTCTTCAACCGCTTCGCCGCGCTGGCGCGCATCTCGCCGGCGCTGCCGCTGATCGGCGGCGGACGCACGAAATTCCAGCCGGTGTTCGTCGGTGACGTTGCAACCGCTATTGCGGATGCCGTCGAAGGTAAGGCGAGCGTCGGCATGATCTACGAATTGGGCGGGCCCGACGTGCGCACGTTCAAGGAGCTGATGCAGTTCGTGCTCAAGACCATCGAGCGCAAGCGGCTCTTGGTGCCGCTGCCGTTCTTCGTGGCCAAGCTGAAGGCGGCATTCCTGCAGTTCATGCCCAAACCGATGCTCACGCCCGATCAGGTCGAGCTGCTGCGCGTGGACAACGTGGTTTCAGGCGCGGCGAAAAGCGAAGGCCGCACGCTGCAAGGCCTCGGCATCGAGCCGGAGCCGATCGAGACGATCGTGCCCAGCTATCTCTGGCGCTTCCGCAAGACCGGCCAGTTCAGAAGCCGGGTGGCGTGACGCTCGCACGCGAACCCCGGATGCTGCGCAGCATGAAGCGTGGCGGAATGCTGCGCTGCTGATCCGGGGCCTTCAAGAAGAACCAAATTCGTAACGGTCCCGGTTCTGTGGCGCACCGTTCGCTGCGCTCACGCTGCGCCCGGGACAAGGCTCACATGAAATAAATCGCGTAGATGCCGATGGTGCCGAGCACGATACGCCACCAGGCGAACAGCGCGAAGCTGTGGTGCTGCACGTAGTGCAGGAAGGTCTTCACCACGATCCAGCCGAAGATGAACGAGAACACGAAGCCGACGGCGATCGCCGCGATGTTGCCGTGCGCGAGCTCATGGCGATCCTTGAAGGCCTCGTAGGCGAAGGCGCCGACCATGGTCGGCATCGCCAGCCAGAACGAGAACTCCGCGGCCGAACGCCGGTCGGCCCCGAGCAGCATGGCGCCGACGATTGTTGCGCCGGCGCGCGACACGCCCGGGATCATCGAGACGCACTGGAAGATGCCGATGATGAAATACATCGGCAGCGAATAGCCGGTGGCCTCGTGGTAGCGCGGCTTCAGGTTCAGCCGGTCGACGCCGAGCAGCACGAAGCCGCCGACGATCAGCGAGATGCAGACGACGCGGACATCGAACAAATACGTCTTGATGTAGTGGTAGGCGAGCGCGCCGATCACCGCCGCCGGCAGGAAGGCGATGAGCACGCCGATGATGAAGCGCGCCGCCGCCCATTCGCTGAACATGTGGGTGGCGAGTGCCCATATCCGGCCGAAATAGATGGTGAGCAGCGCGAGGATGGCGCCGAGCTGGATCAGGATGGCGAAGGATTTGCCGAAATTGTCTTCGCCCCAGCCGAGCACGTGTTCCATCAACAGCAGGTGGCCGGTGGAGGAAACGGGCAGAAACTCGGTGAGCCCTTCGACGAAGCCGAGCACGGCGGCCTTGGCGAGATCGATATGCGCCGAAAGGCCGGGGATGGCCGCTTGTAGGGCGTCGACGGTCATGGGTGGAAGCTCCAGGGCGCGGTGGCCTTGCGCGCCAACCGCGGCAGGATAAGGGCGGGCGCAGCGCTTTTGGCGCAAGTCCCCGTTGCGGGCAACGAAAAAAGCCGTAATGGCGCCGATTGGCGCCGCGCCGGTGGATTTCTATAGTGCGGGCGCCGATTCCCGCCTAATCAAGACGTCATCCGCACTTATCGGGACTTCATGCCGACCCTGCTGCATCAGACGCTCTGTCCGCTGTCGCGTTATGTGCGCCTCATCCTTGGCGAATACGGCATCGCGGCGCGGCTGGTCGAGGAGCGGTTCTGGGAACGTCGTGATGAATTCCTCCTGCTCAATCCGGCCGGCGAAATCCCGGTATTGGTGATCGACGGCCAGCCGGCGGTGCCGGGGGCGTCGATCATCGCTGAATATATCGAGGAGACGCGCCCGCCCTCGGAAGGCGAAGACCGCCTGCTGCCGCCGCGCGCGGTCGAGCGCGTGGAGGTGAGGCGGCTGGCGAGTTGGTTCAACGACAAGTTCCACGACGAGGTGAGCGGCCCGCTGGTGCGCGAGCGCGTGTTCAAGCGCCACATGACGCCCGAGCAAGGCGGCGGGGCACCCGATACCGATGCCTTGCGCGCCGCGCGCCACAATATCCGCTATCATCTCTCGTATCTCGGCTGGCTGGCGCGCACGCGCGATTGGCTCGCCGGCGAGCGACTGACGCTCGCGGACCTTGCCGCCGCGGCGCACCTGTCGGTGGCCGATTATCTGGGCGAAGTGCCGTGGAACGAAGACGAGATGGCCAAGCATTGGTACGCGCGGGTCAAATCGCGGCCGGCGTTCCGTCCGCTGCTGGCCGAGGCGCTGGCGGGGCTGCCGCCGTCGCAGAGCTACGCCGACCTGGACTTTTGATTTCACTCCTCCCCTCCCCCCGCGAGCGCTTGCGAGCGGTGGGGAGGGGATGGGGGTGGGGGGCCGGATGACAGCCGCAAAATCCCCCCACCCCGTTTCGCATCGTCAAGACGACGCGAAACGATCCTCCCCGCCGCTTCGCGGGGGGAGGGTAAAGCAAGCGGATGCTGCCGCGATAAAAGCCGCGCTTGCCGAGCAGGCGCATGCACTCGGCTTCGATGCAATTGGCATAACGCGGCCAGATGCGGTGCCGGAAGCAAAGCCAAGGCTCGAGCGCTTTCTCGCCGACGGCGCC
>Ga0335081_10018352_pt1 | contig 11310 bp, 10 predicted proteins | sample Lox_Sample_35_FD_206713 | JGI IMG/M metagenome (GOLD analysis project Ga0335081, IMG submission 206713) | Soil microbial communities from Loxahatchee National Wildlife Refuge, Florida, United States - Lox_Sample_3.5 | ecosystem: Environmental > Terrestrial > Soil > Wetlands | place: USA... | reverse complement strand
ACTGGGAGGAGAAGATGACCGAGGAGGAGCGGCAGTCGTTCATCGCGGTCGCGTCCGGCTTCCACCACGGCGAGCGGCAGGTCGAGATCGAGCTGCCGGTGTTCATGATCGGCGCCAGCGAGGAGGAAAAGCTGCACATCGCGGCGCAGATCGAGGACGAGGCGCGGCACACGGTCTTCTTCGACCGGTTCTACCGGGAGGTCGTCGGGCTCAAAGGCGACGACATCATGGACATCCTGGACGCGTCCTTCCCGTGGGTCTCCGAGACGTTCGTCGCGCCGTTCGGGCTGCTGGCCTACCAGGCCGACGAGCTGCGGCTGCATCCGTACGACGAGCGCGCGCGGGTGCGCTACGGCACCAACTACTTCCTCTGGATCGAGGGCGTGCTGGCGCTGTCGGTGATGAAGGTGACGCTGTCCTACGCCCGCTGGCGCGGGTTCCTGCCCGCCTACTACACCGGCTTCACCGCCACCTGCCGGGACGAGTCGCGGCACGTGCAGGGCGGCATGCGGTACCTGCAGGACGCGGTGCGCAAGGACCCGACGATGATCAAAGAGATCCACGACACGCTGCGGACCATCCTGTCGGTCTCCGGCGTGGTCAGCCGGCGGATCTACTACGAGCCGCTGGGCTGGACCGACGACGAGGTGCGGGCGCTGTTCTTCCTGCAGCTCCGGCGCAAGCTGAACGACGTCGGCATCGGGCTCTCGCCCGACCTCGAGGATCTGCTCGAGAAGGTCCAGCCGGTGCTGGCGGGCGGGTGAGCCATGGCTGCGGAGTTCTTCAGCAAGGAATGGGCCGACGCGGTGCGGGACGCGCTCACGGCCGGGCCCGATGAGCGGGCCCGGGCGGTCAAGCTGCAGGAGTACTGGGACTTCTTCGACTGGATCAAGAGCGTGTACCCGGCATCCTGGGCGCTGGGCTGCCGGGACCTGCCCGGGCTTGGCGGCCCCGCGTACCTGTTCGTGCAGTGGAGCGGCGGCGCGGTGACCGACTGCCGGATCATCGGGCCGGACGACCCCCTGCAGGCGACCTACGTGCTCGGCATGGACTACCGGGACTGGAAGGCGCTGCACGACGGGTACGACGCACAGCGCACGGTCATGTACCGCAAGATCATGCTCGAGCAGGGCGACCTGCTCGAGTTCTTCAAGGCGATCTACTTCTTCGTGGAGTCGCTGGCCGTGATCGGCGCGGCGCCCGCCGCCTACCCGTGAGTCACCGGGCGCGCCCGAGCAGCGGGCCGAACGAGCGCTCGACCTGCTCGGCCAGCGCATCCGGCTGCCACGGACCGGTGCCGACGATCCGGACGACCGGCTCGGGGTTGCTGTACAGCGATACCTCGTAGCCGGAGGAGTGGATGATCCGCCCGGTGATCCAGCCGGAACGCTCGCTGGCCAGGTAGGCCACGATCGGGGCCACGTTGTCCGGGGACCATTCGTCCACCTCGGGCCGGGTCCGGCGGCGATCGGTCGGCACCGAGTCGGTCATGCGGGTGGCCGCGCCGGGCGAGATCGCGTTCACGCTGACACCGTACTTACCGAGCGCGCGGGCCGAGGACCAGGTCAGGCCCACGATACCCATCTTGGCGGCGGCGTAGTTCGGCTGGCCGGGGGCGCCGTGCAGACCGGAGACCGAGGTGAAGTTGATGATGCGGTTCTGCGCCGACTCGTCGCGCAGCGACCGCCAGTGCGCCGAGGCGAACCTGGTGGTGTTGAAGGTGCCCTTCAGGTGCACCCGGATGACGTCGTCCCACTCCTGCTCGGTCATGTTGAAGACCATCCGGTCGCGCAGGATGCCGGCCACGTTGACCAGGATGTCGAGCCGGCCGAACTCCTCGATGGCCGTCTGGACCAGGTTCTCGGCCGCGGCGAAGACGGAGATGTCCGCGCCGTTGGCGACGGCCTTGCCGCCAGCCTCGGCGATCTCGGCCACCACGTCGTGCGCGGGCCCGGAGTCGTGCCCGGAGCCGTCGACCGCCGAGCCCAGGTCGTTCACCACCACCGCGGCGCCCTCGCTGGCCAGCAGCCTGGCCACCGACCTGCCGATGCCCCGGCCGGCCCCGGTGACGATCGCGACGCGCCCGTCCAGACGTGCCATGCCAGCTCCCCTTCCCGGGTGCCGATTACTGGAATCTTCTTCTGGAATTAGCCTCTAGGAGCGGGTACGGGAGTGTCAAGAGGCCGGTTAGACTCCTAGAATCACGTTCTGAAAAGGAGTGGATACCGGTGGCACCAGTGGCGCGGCCGACCCGGGGCAGGGCCGGCGCCGGGTCCTGGCAGTGGGCCAGGACGGCGGAGACGCAGCGGGCACTGCTCGACGCCGCCCGCGCGGTGTTCACCGGGCAGGGTTTCGCCGACGCCAGCATCGCCGACGTAGTCGAGCGCGCCGGGTCCAGCGTGGGCAGCCTGTACCACCATTTCGGCGGCAAGAGCGAGCTGTTCATCGCGCTCTGGCAGGACTACCAGCAGGCCCAGGAGGCCGACGCGAGCGAGGCGGTGGCCCGGGCCAGGAAGGCCGGGGTGACCGACGCGTTCGAGCTGTTCTCGGCGGGCGCGCGCGCCTTCATGGAGGGCTGCTGGCTGCGGCGCGACCTGGCGGTGCTGTTCTCCGGCGGGGACGGCCCGCCCGGCTTCGAGGTGATGAAGCGGCGGCGCGGCCGCGAGTGGCTCGGCCAGAACGACGCGCTGCTCCGGCTGTCCGACACGTCCTTCGACCGGCTCTACGTGACGATCTTGACCACGCTGATCGGCGAGGGCAGCCGGGAAGTGGCCGCCGCCGGGAGCAGGCGGCAGGCCGACCGGGTGATCGACGCCGTGATCGAGTACGTCCGGCTGCTCATGACCGGCGGAAGCTACCATCCCGACTCGCCTCCGGGCGCCTTGTGAGGCCCTGCCTTCCCTCGTCGCTCCTTCGTCGCTCCTCAGTCCAGGCAGGGCCGGCGCCCTTTGGCTCGCCGGGGGGTTGACAGCGAGGGCGACGAGGAGTTTTGATCCGGTCTAGAACGTAATTCTAGGATTGACCGACAGGCGCCCGGGTGCGGCAGGAGGCTCGCCATGGAACTTGACCTTGGCCCGGAGATCGCGCAGTTCCGCGCGGAGCTGAGGGACTGGATCGCGGCCGAGGCGCCGGCTCCCCTGGCCGGCCTGGCCGACTGGAACATGCCGGTGACCGCGGGCGGCCGCACCCACGCCCGGCTGGCCGAGGCGGAGGCCCATCCCGCCTACGCCGAGTGGGAGGCCAAGCTGGCCGGGGCGCGGATGATCTGCCCGCAGTGGCCGGAGGAGTTCGGCGGGCAGGGCATGGACGCGGTACGGGGCGCCGTGCTGAACGAGGAGTTCTACCGGGCCGGAGTACCCCGCGTTACCCGCGGCATGGGCGAATGGCTGGTCGGGCCGTCCGTCATGGTGCACGGCACGCCGGAGCAGCGGGCGTACTTCCTGCCCCGGATCATCTCCGGCGAGGACACGTACTGCCAGGGCTTCTCCGAACCCGGCCACGGCTCGGACCTAGCCGGCGTGCAGACCCGCGGCGTGGTCGAGGGGGACGAACTCGTCATCACCGGGCAGAAGGTGTGGACCTCGGGCGCGGGCCGGGCCAACCGGATGTTCCTGCTCTGCCGGACCGATCCGGACGCGCCCAAGCACGCCGGGCTCTCCTACGTGCTGATCGACTTCACCGGCCCGGGTGTGCAGTACCAGCCGATCAGGCAGATGTCCGGCGCGGCCGAGTTCTACGAGGACTTCCTGGACGGGGTACGGACCCCGCTGTTCTTCGTCATCGGGGGTCTCAACCACGGCTGGCGGGTGGCCATGACGACGCTCGGGCACGAGCGCGGCGGCCGGGCCACCGTGGCCCACCTCGGCTTCGAACGGGAGTTCTGGCAGCTGACGGAGACCGCGCGCAAGCGCGGGAAGACCGCCGACCCGCTGATCCGCCAGCAGCTCGCCTGGGCCTACACACAGGTCGAGCTGATGCGGTTCAGCGGCCTGCGCACGCTGGCGCAGGTGGCGGCCGGCCGGCCGCCGGGCCCGGAGGCTTCGGTGGCCAAGCTGTTCTGGAGCGAGTACCACAAGCGGCTGGGCGAGATCGCGATGACCATCGAGGGCGCGGACGGGCTGCTCCGGCCGGACGGCGACGGCTACCCCGTCAGCGCCTGGCAGAGCGTGTTCCTGAGCAGCCGGGCCGGCACGATCTACTCGGGGACCAGCGAGATCCAGCGCAACATCATCGGCGAGCGCGCCCTGGGCCTGCCTAAGGAGCCGAACCGGTCATGACGGAGCCGGGCCCGGCCCACCACGGGGCCGCGCGCGAACTGGTCAGCCCGGAGCGGCTGAGGGCGTTCTTCGCCCCGCGGAGCATCGCGCTGGTCGGCGCGTCCGACAACTCCGGATGGGCCAGGTTCATCGTGGCAAGCTGCGCCACGGCCGGCTTCGCCGGCCCGCTGACCGCGGTCCATCCGGGGGCCACGGGCGCGTTCGGCCTGCCGGTGGTGCCGAGCCTGCGGGACCTGCCCAAGCCCGCCGACCTGGCCTTCATCCTGACGCCGACCCACGCGGTGGAGGGCGTGCTCGACGACATGGGCGCGGCCGGCATCCCGAACGCCGTGGTGCTCGCCTCCGGCTACCGGGAGGTGGGCGAGGCGGGGCGGGTGCACCAGGACGCGCTGCTGGACCGCGCGGTGGCGAACGGGGTCACCATGCTCGGCCCGAACTGCCTGGGCTTCGTCAACGCAAACCGCCGGTCGGCGCCCTACGCGCTGGCGCTGCCCCCGCCGCTGATCGCGGGGCCAGTCGGCGTGGCGCTGCAGAGCGGCGCGCTGGCCAGCGTGGTGCTGGCCTTCGCCAAGGCGCATGCGATCGGGCTCAGCCTGCTCACCTCGATGGGCAACGAGGCCATGATGAAGACCGCCGACGTGCTCGACTACCTGGTCGAGGACGAGGCGACCAGGGTGATCTGCCTGTTCCTCGAGGAGATCGGCGACCCGGCCAGGTTCGCCCGGGCGGCGGAGAAGGCAGACCGGGCGGGCAAGCCGATCGTCGCGCTGAAGGTCGGCTCGAGCCCGGCCGGCCAGCAGGCGGCGCTGGCGCATACCGGCGCGGTGGCCGGCGACGACGCGGTGGCCGACGCGGTGCTGCGCCAGCTCAACGTCATCCGGGTCACCAGCCTGGAGGAGCTGCTGACCACCGGGGCAGCCCTCGGCTACAGCCGCTGGCCGCGCGGTCGGCGGATGGGCGTGCTGACCCTGTCCGGCGGGGCCTGCGACATCATCGCCGATGCGGCCAGCGCCCGGGGCGTGGCCATCCCGGACTTCTCGGCCGAGACGGAGGCGGCGATCGCGGCGCTGCTGCCGCCGTTCGCCAGCCCGCACAACCCGCTGGACGTCACCGGCTTCGGCACGCTGGCCAACCTGTCCGGCAGGAAGGGCCCGCTGACCGCGGTGGACTACGCACTCGACATCGCGGTGCAGGACCCGAACCTGGACTTCGTGCTGTTCTCCGGGGTGACGCTGCCCGAGGCCCGGCCGCCGGACGAGGACGCGGCCGCCGCGCTGGAGGCCCGGGTCGGCCGGCTGGCGATGAGGATGGGCTCCGCGCCGATCCCGATCATCCCCGTCGCCACCACCTGTGTGAACGTCAGCGACTACAGCCGGGAGTTGCTGCGCGAGCACGGCATCACCTTCCTCGGCGGCCTGGACCTGGGGATAACCGCGGTCGGACATACGCTGCGCTGGCTGGAGAATCGCGGCCAGGTGCGAGCGCCTGCCCCGCGGCGCGCTGCCGTGCCCATCCCCGCGCCCGGGCCCGCGGCCCGGGCCGGCGGTCCGTGGTCCGAGGAGGCGGCGCGGCGGCTGCTGGCCGACGCGGGCGTGCCGGTGGTGCCGGGCGGGCTGGCCGGCTCGGCCGACGAGGCGGTCGAGATCGCCTTTAGGGTCGGGCTGCCGGTGGCGCTGAAGGTCTGCTCGGCGCAGATTACCCACAAGTCCGACATCGGCGGCGTCCTCCTCGGGCTCGGTTCCGAGGCGGAGGTTCGGGCCGGCTACGGGAAGGTGCGCGCGGCCGGCCAGGCCGTGCCGGAGGCGGCCGTGGACGGCGTGCTGGTGACGCCGATGCGCACCGGCGGCACCGAGCTGCTGGCCGGCGTCACCGTCGATCCCGCGTTCGGCCCGGTGCTGGCGGTGGGTCTGGGCGGGATCTGGGTCGAGGTGCTGAACGACACCAGCCTGCGTCTGCTCCCGGTGGATGCCGCCGAGGTCAGGCGGATGCTCGGCGAGCTGCGCGGGCTGCCGCTGCTGCAGGGGGCGCGCGGCACGGCGCCCGCCAGCCTGGACGCGGTGGCCGGGGCAATCGCCGCTCTCGGCGAGGCCGCGCTCGCGCTGGCCGGGACGCTGCGCGCGCTGGAGGTCAACCCGCTGTGGGTGAACGGTGACCAGGTCGAGGCGCTCGACGTCCTCGTGATCACGGAAGCGAGGGAACAGTAATGATCCTGGGTGTGAGTGCGGAGCAGGAGGAGCTCCGGGCCTCGGTCAGGCGCTTCCTGGCGGACCGGGCGCCGCTGCCCCGGGTGCGCGCGCTGATGGAGGGCGGCGAGACCGACTGGGCCGTCTGGGAGCAGGCGGGCAGCCAGCTCGGCCTGCAGGGCCTGGCCATCCCGGAAGCTTACGGCGGGGCCGGCTTCAGCTTCGCCGAGCAGGCGGTCGTGCTGGAGGAGTTCGGCGCCGCGCTCTACGGCGGGCCGTACCTGGCAAGTGCCGTGCTGGCCGCCACGGCGCTACTGGCCAGCCCGGACGAGGGCGCCCGGCGCGAGCTGCTGCCCGGCATCGCCTCCGGCCAGACCGTCGCGACGCTGGCATTCACCGAGGACGGCGGCTCCTGGGACCCGGCCGCGATCCGGCTGTCCGCGGTCAAGGACGGCGCGGCCTGGCGGCTGGACGGGCACAAGAGCTTCGTGCTCGACGGCGCCACGGCCGGCCTGATCCTGGTGGCCGCGGCCACCGACGCCGGGCTGTCGCTGTTCGCGGTGGCCGCCGATGCGGCCGGCCTGAGCCGGGCCGCCCTGCCCGCGCTGGACCAGACCAGGCAGCTGGCCCGGCTGGAGTTCGCCGGGGTGACGGCCCGGCTCATCGGCTCGCCCGGCGACGGCGCCGCGGCCCTGGACCGCGCCCTGGACGTGGCCGCCGTCGCGCTGGCCGCCGAGCAGCTCGGCGGCGCACAGCGGGCGCTGGACATGGCGGTGGAGTACGCCAAGATCCGGCGCCAGTTCGACCGGCCCATCGGCAGCTTCCAGGCGATCAAGCACCGCTGCGCCGACCTGCTGCTCGAGGTCGAGTCGCTGCGCTCGGCGGTCGGCTACGCGGCGGCCGCGGTGGCCGAGGACTCGGCGGAGATCCCGGTGCTGGCCTCGCTGGTGAAGGCGTACGGCTCGGAGACCTACTTCCACGTGGCCGCGGAGAACATCCAGATCCACGGCGGCATCGGCTTCACCTGGGAGCACGACGCCCACCTGTACTTCAAGCGGGCCAAGGCCAGCGAGCTGTTCCTCGGCGACGGCGCCTACCACCGGGAACGGCTGGCGAACCGGATCGGCCTGTAGGGGGCGGACAGTAAGGAGCTGCCCAGGGCCCGGGCGCGGCGGGGGTAGCGGGGGGCGTGCGGGCGGTACTCCCCGGTTATCCGCGCGTCCGCCAGCGCGGCCAGGAAGCTGGCCGGGCCGTCGAAGTCGGGCATCTCCAGGCAGGCCGCGCCGATGCCGGCCGGGTCGTGCGCGTCCGAGCCCGCCCCGCCCGGCAGGGCAGAGGCCGTCGCGAGAGCAGCGGCCCGCTCGTTCGGTCCCCGGGTTTCGATCTTGGCGTTGAAGACCTCCACGATGTCGACGGCGCCCGCCGCGCACAGCCCCGGTAGCACCCGGCCCAGGCTGGACCGGCCCTCGTCGAACGGGTGCGGGGCGTAGACCAGGCCGCCCTGGGACCGTATCCGGGCGACGACCTCGGCCACGGGCAGCACGTACGGCACCCGCTCGGTAAGGAACAGGCCGATGATGTCGCCGTCCGGCGTCCTGATCTCCTCCCCGACGATGACCCGGACGCCCAGGTCCTGGCCGGCCGCCCTGACCGCGGCCGAGATCTCGTTGTGGTCGGTGATGAACACGACGTCCAGGCTTTCCTGCGCGGCCCGCTCGGCCAGCTGGTCCAGCGTGGTCACCGCGTCCCCGGACGCGACCGTGTGCAGGTGGCAGTCGACCCGGACCAGGCTCATTGCTTTATCGCGGCGCCAGCTCGGCCAGCAGCTCCTGGGAGTAGGCGATCCGGCCGGTCAGCGTCTTCGGCTCGCCGCTGCACAGCCGCAGCGCAGCCTCGGCCATGACCGAGGGCGGCTCGTTGTTCGGGTCGTCCTCCGCGGTCAGGTGGTGGAAGAGCGTACCGGGAGTGGGGACCACCTTCGTGGGCGAGAGCGCGTTGACCGCGATGTCGTCGTCGTAGAGTTCGGCGGCCAGGCCGGTGGAGAACCGTTCCACGGCCGCCTTGCACATGCCGTAGACGGTCCCGCCGCGGCGGGCCCAGCCGGAGGGCGGGAACGCCGGGTGCCGGGCGGCGATCGAGGAGATGTTCACGATCCAGCCCCGGCCCTTCGCCCGCATCCCCGGCACCACCAGCTGGGCCAGGTGGAACGGGCCCTCAACCTGGACGTCGAACATGAGCTGGAAGCGGCGCGCGGTGAAGTCGGTGACCGGGGTGAAGTAGGTGACCGCGGCGTTGCTGACCAGGATGTCCGCGGCGCCGAGCTGCTGTTTTGCCTCTGTGACGAGGCGTTCCCTGTCCTCCGGCTTGGACAGGTCCGCGCGGATCGGCACCGCGGTGCCGCCGGCCGCGCGGATCTGCTCGACGGTCTCGGCGATGGTGCCGGGGAACGGTGAGGTGCCGTGGTCAGTGGTCCGGGCGGCCACGGCCACCGCGGCGCCTTCGGCGGCGAACCGCCGGGCGATCTCCGCGCCGATGCCGCGGCTGGCGCCGGTCACGATGGCGACCTTGCCGTCCAGGATGCCCATAGCCGTCACTCCCCGGGTTGGTACGGCGGAACCGAATACTAGAAGGAAATTCTAGATAATTGGATCGTGCCGCCCCGGACGTGTCAAGACGAGCGGGGCGGGTTGACACGGCCGGGGCGACGGCTCGACAATCCTTTTTAGAACCACGTTCTAGCAATTCCTGGGCGGTTCCGGCGACGTCGGAGGGTGTCATGGGGCTTGACCACAGCCTGGTCGGAGAGCCGAGCGAGCCGCAGCAGCGGTCCTGGGACAGCAAGGACGCGCTGCTCTACGCGGTCGGGGTGGGGGCCGGGCTCGGCGACCCGCTACAGGAACTCGAGTTCACCACGGAGAACTGCGAGGGCATCGAGCAGAAGGTGCTGCCGACGTTCGGCGTGCTGATCGCGCAGGCCCGGTCCGGGCGCCCGCTCGGCGACTTCGACCGGGCCCTGCTCGTGCACGCCGAGCAGGCCTTCGAGTTGCACCGGCCGCTGCCGGTCGAGGGGACCGTGCGCACGGTGGCGACGGTGACCGGGATCTACGACAAGGGGTCCGGGGCGCTGGTGGTGACCGAGAACGCGGCGGTGGACGCGGCCACCGGGGAGCCGCTGGTGACGTCGCGGAGCAGCGCCTTCATCCGCGGCGAGGGCGGGTTCGGCGGCGATCGCGGCAGCGACCAGCCGTGGTCACGCCCGGACCGGGAGCCCGACCACCGGGTCGTCCAGCCGACCCGGCCGGAGCAGGCGCTGATCTACCGGCTGTCCGGGGACAGGAACCCGCTGCACGTCGACCCCAAGTTCGCCGCCCGGGGCGGCTTCAGCCAGCCGATCCTGCACGGGCTGTGCACCTACGGGGTGACCGGCCGGGCCCTGCTGCAGGCGCTGTGCGACGGGGACCCCGCCAGGTTCGGGTCCATGTCCGGCCGGTTCAGCCGGCCGGTATGGCCGGGTGAGTCGCTGACGGTCTCGGTCTGGCGGCAGGACGGCAGCGACACCGCGCTGTTCCAGACGACCAAAGACGACGGCACCGTGGTCATCGACCGGGGCCGGATGCGCGTGCGTCCGTAACGGCGTCTAGCCGACGAGGGCGACGGCGCGGGTGGGGCCGCCGTGGGCGCCGCGGAGCTTGAGCGGGAAGCCGGCGAAGGTGAACCGGGTGTTCACCACCTCGTCCAGGTGGGCGAGGTTCTCGTAGTGCGTGATGTGCTCCCGGCGGCACATCATGTGCACCGGGTAGGTGGTGCTGGCCGGGTTGTCCGGCGTCGGGCTGTCCACGCCGAACGTCTTCACCTGCCGGCTGACGATCCACTCCGCCGCCGATTCGCCCAGGCCGGCGAAGTCGGTGAGGTAGCGCTTGTCCCCGGCGAAGCGGTTCCAGGTGGCGGTGTAGAGCAGCAGGATGTCGCCCGGCTGCAGGCTCACCGGCGCGGCGGCCTCGATGCTGTCCAGGTCGTCGGCGGTGATGTCGGTGCCCGGCTTGAAGCCGGTGACATCCAGGCAGATCGCGGGGCCGTAGAACAGGTCCAGCGGCATCTGCTCGATGGTTTCCGCCGACGGGTCCGGGTCGAGGTGAGAGAACGAGTCGACGTGCGTAGGCCCGTTGTCGTTCAGCATGAAGCCGGTGGTCTGGAAGGAGAAGCCGCCCTCGAAGCGCGGCGCCGTCTCCTCGTGCGTGGCGTGCTCGAACTGCACGGTCTTCAGGTGGCCGGGGTACACCTTCATGCCCTCGTAGATGTCCTGCGAGAGGTCGATGATCCGCATCGGGCTCCTTCGGTGGAAATCAGTACATGACGACGCCGGCGGCGACGTTGAGGTCCTCGCCGGTGATGGAGGCCGAACCGTCGGAGGCGAGGAACACGCAGGCCGCGGCCACTTCCTCGGCTGTCACCAGGCGGCGCAGCGGGGACAGGGCGTCCGCCTCGGCCCGGACCGCCTCCTCGGTGATCCCGCGGGCCGCGGCCTGCCGGGCGAGCACCGCCTCGATCCGGGGCCCGGCGACCAGGCCCGGGCAGACCGCGTTGACCCGGATGTCGTAGGGTCCGAGTTCGGTCGCGAGCGTGCGGACCAGCCCGATGACGCCCATCTTCGCCGCGGCGTAGGGGGTGCGGCCGTAGAGCGGGCGCTTGCCGGTCATCGACGAGATCGCGATCAGGCTGCCGCGCCGGCGCTCGACCATGGCCGGGATGAACGCGCGGAAGGTGAGGAACACCCCGTCCAGGTCGGTGGCGATCGTCTCCCGCCAGTCGGCCAGCGCGATCTGGTGCAGCGGCGCGGTGGGCCCGGCGAT
>Ga0335081_10018351_pt1 | contig 11311 bp, 23 predicted proteins | sample Lox_Sample_35_FD_206713 | JGI IMG/M metagenome (GOLD analysis project Ga0335081, IMG submission 206713) | Soil microbial communities from Loxahatchee National Wildlife Refuge, Florida, United States - Lox_Sample_3.5 | ecosystem: Environmental > Terrestrial > Soil > Wetlands | place: USA... | reverse complement strand
AAGCATCCAGCCCGACTCCCGCGGCAAGGTTCGGCTGGAAGGTGTGACCCACTCAAGCGCCCCGAAGGCATGGATCTGGGGACCGGTGCCATACCATGACGAATGTCGCACGAAGCTCCAGACGCCCTACGACGACCTCGTCGGAAGGGGTGAGCACATCCTTACTTGGCAGAAGATGACTGCTTGACAATCGAGTCGCGCAGCAGGGCGCTTGGCCCAGAGGTTGAATCCGGCGCTCTCACGGAGAGCCCAGCTTCCGCGTGATCTGGCCTGCGTCCACGGCGGTACCGAACGATGCGCTGTAGACGCGCCCCCAGTACTTCTCGCTGAAGTGCCGCTGCAGACACATGACCCTGTCCTCCACGAGCAGTGCGTCTGGGTCGTAGCCGCCGCTCTCTGAGAGAACCTGCCACCCCGCGTCCGCCCGACCGCTGAGCGCACCTTCTAGGTGTCGATTCGGACCCCCCATCTTGCCGACCGTCCAGCCCGGAATTTCTGACCCAGCAGGGCTACCAGATGGATCATTTCTTGCGGCAAGATCAGCCACAAAAACCTGGCGGACGATGCGGACGGAGCGCTTGAACTTGACCCGGTCCGGGTCGATGCCCGGCCAAAGGATCACGCAGCGTGACAAGCACGCCGGGCACCTCGGAAGGGTGTTCCGCGTTTGCGTAAACCGCTTCCGGGGGTGTGGCGTCCATATGGCCGAAGCCTAAAAAGGGGGGCCTGTTAAGCGTATGCTCACTACTGCTGTCGCAGCCGCCGCTTCCGTTGCCGTGGTCAGCACACCGGCCCTTGTTGCCAGCCGTTCCAGGAGCTACACGGTCGGTAGCTGCCGCGCCCAAGGCGACTATGCCATCTGCGATGCGTCAGGCACCGCGAATCACCCAGCAACGATCCGCGTGCACGTGTCGGTGTTGACGACGCGTTGGCATCCAGCCGAGCGTGCCGTCAATCGGGACCGTCCATAAGGGGGCTCAGCCGTGCCATATCTCAACCAGGGACTGCGTCGAGGCGTGATCCTGCTCACACTGCTCGTCGCCGCGGTGGTCGGCGCGGCCACTGGCCCGCTCGCAACGGCGCGGGCGGCAACCCCGACGCCGGGCCACATCTGGCGCGAATGCTAGCGCCGTACAGGCGCTCTGCGGGGCCGCAGAGGGCACTTACTGCTATGCCCTCGCGCCAGGTCAATCCGTGACGCTTACCATGAATACCTACCCGGAGGGGGATAATGTTCCAATTCAAAGTATAATTTTGCCAGGTGCCGCAAGCGTAACCACTTCACCCGCAGCGGTTTGTCCGCCGGATGTCCCATACAGCGTAACGATTAAGGTGTTGCCGGCGGTTTGTACTCTTGGAACTCCTACCGGATACCCATCATCAGGTGTTTACGTGGCGGAGGAAGGCGATTGGGTTCAAACCACGAGCGGAAACACTGATGTCGTAGCGTACTGCGTGCTGGATACCTCCTTCCCCACACCGACGCCGACGCCGACGCCAACGCCGACTTGTACGCCGGAGCCAGCTTCCACGCCGATGCCGGAAAACACAAACCTGCCGCAGTTGTCGGTGTCGGCGAACATGACCGCCGCGGCGGCTTCGGTTCCAGCGCCTCCTCTCACCACGGCTTCGATTCCGACCGCTTCGGTCCCGACCGCTTCGGCTCCGGCTCCAGCGCTGCCTCCGGCTACCACACCGAATCCGCACTGCTCTCCGGATGTTCAGGTGGTCAACTATATAGCTAAGTTTAGCTACCAGGATTGCTACAATGGCCTCTGTCCCATCGACCACCCCGATTCTGATCTACTGCTCCTCCCATCAACAGCGCATCAACAGCCGCGGACCTCGCATGCACGGCTCTAACGAATTCAGCCAATCCGCCGCCGCCATCCGTCCTTACGGGCACAAGCCTGACCGCCTTTCTGGCTCGCAAGGAGTACCGTGGTTACCTACACATAGGCTCTGCTCAAGAGACGTGCAATTCTGATGGTACGATTGGTTCGGTGACTACCCCGGCAGTGACAATGAGTACCGGCTTTACTCCCGTTCGCCTCTTTGGGAAGACGCTACAGCACACACCGGGTGAACAAGTGACCCGGGTAATCGGTGCCGGATCGTCCGCTTCATTTTACTCTCTGAAGACTTCTGAGCCCAACGCTACTACAGCACTCATCTCCTACATCCTTGCGACTCGAATTGCTAACCCGGAACGTCTTGTTGCAGCTGAACTAACCGGATGGGATGCCCCCTTCGTTTGGGAGGTCGTACAGATTCGCTTGGTCTGTGGAAGCTCGCCGGGGGCTGGAGTATCCGTCGCGGTGTCGGAATTCCCCACTACAGATCTCTATATCAGCGGCGCATTGGCAGGCACTAATGACCAGTCGAACCTCGTAGGGTTTATTGAGGACGGCGGCAGAGCTATATCGGGCCTCGTTCATCCCGCCGGAGTCGGGCCTCTTGCCTTGACGCCGACTTGCTCCACGTCGCTATCGTGGAGCAACACTAGTGGGGTGCTGGGTACTGCTGCCGCTACCTGCGCTGACGACGTAGGGTACGGAAATGATGGTGGGCCGGGTGGGGGGTCGCTGTAAGTCAAGACTTCCCAAGTCTAGCTTCCACACGCACAGAGTGTCGCCGGGCGCAGGTAGCCGAGCGCAGCGGCGAGGCCGGGCCGCTCGGTCTTGCGCGTGGAGATCTTCTCCTCGAAGATCCGTCCGCAGCCTGCTTCGTTCAGGGCGTCACGCTGTAGCTGCGCATCCTGAGCGTCGGTCGACACGCGTGCGAGGCCGATGAGGTTGTGATGGGTTGCCGCCACGCCGACAGCTCGACCTGCTGCAGCCTGCCCTGGCCCAGCCCTACCGGGCTCGATGACGCCACTGTGGCCCGGATCATCCGCGTGCTCAGGGCCTCGGTGACGGCCCGACGGCCGCAGAACGCCGTGAGCGGGCCGCAGGAGCCTGACGGGCCTTTCGCACGGGGACACGGCCATCTTGGCTCGCAGGTGACGCTCACGGCTGCGCCTGGGTGGGTGTGAGGGATGTCCTGGCAGGACGTGCCCGGCATGGGCGAGCTGGACGATGCCGCGCCACCCCCTGGCTATACAGCGGATCAGATCCGCGCTGGCGCGGCCGGTCATGATGCTTACCGGCGGATGCGCGCCGGGGTGGAGCTGACCGCCCGCAGCGCGCGCCAGGGCGACCCGCGTGATGGCGTCGATACGGCGGCCTGGCGTCAGGCGCTGGGCATTTAGGAGCGAGCATGCCAAGACCACGGGTACGGCCGGAACCGGAGCCGGAGCCTGAGCAGCAGCCAGCGGAGCGGATGGAGCTGGTGGCGGTCGAGCTCAAGAATGCGCACCGGACCAGCCGCGGCACGGGCCCTGGCGTGCTCGAGCTGCCGCTGGAAGAGGCGGACTGGCTCGTGCGGCACGGCTACGCGGTCAGGATCGCCTGTGAGCTGAATGCCAGCTGGCCGCCGCGTGCGCGCCCGCGCAGTCATCGCCGCGCGGGCGGCTGCGCTGCAGCCCGGCTATGACGAGCCGGACGGTGGCGGCGAGCGGATGGCGCGGGTGCGGCTGCGCGGCGCGTACTCGCGGTACGGGGAGTACTACGCCGCTGGCGAGGTCGCTGAGCTGCCGGGTGAGGTCGCGAGCCGCCTGGTTGCGCAGAGATACGCCGAATGGCATAGGTAAAGGGAGAGCAAAGGACATGTCGCGGATCGTCATAATCGCAGCGTGCACCGCCAGCTGGAGCGGCGATACGCTCAGCTACGCGCCCGGCCAGGTGCTCGAGGCACCTACCGAGCTGGCCGCGGCGATCGGCGCTGGCAACTACCGCGCCGTTGCCGGTGATGCGTCCGATGTGGCGTTCAGCCGTGACCAGCTCGGCCAGCCGTTCGCGGTGTCGAACTCGAGCCCGGCCAGCTAGGCCCTGGCGAAAGTAACGCCAGCCTGGGCGATCATGGCCCTATGAACGCCAGGCCCGGGCGCATCCTGCTGCCATGCGGCGGCACCTGCCAGCTCGATCATCGAATTGTCCAACCACGCGCACCGGCGGCCGCGCCGCCTCACCAACGCGCAGGTCTGGTCGCGGATCGAGCGCTTCATCCGCAGCGGCGACCCGCGGTACCTGCCGCCGGTGCTGCGCCCTGAGGCGGCCGCGATCGCGGCGGTGCTGGCTGAAGTGGCGGCTGCTGCCCCGCCCTGGCCAGGCCCAGGTGATGAGCCACCGGCTGGTATGCCGCTGGCTGAGGTCTACCGGCAGCTGGCTGGTGACGAGCTGGCTGACGCGGAAGCCTGCCTGCCTGGCGAATAGGTGGCCTGACCATTGCCCTCCCCTCTGTTGAAGATTCCGGGGCGGAAGGGAAGGCCCGTGCGATTTGATTACGGCCATGCCAGGCAAGCAGAGCACGAACGGCCTGAGGACCGGTTTGGCTTTAGCCGTGGGTGCCGTCCTCGTCACCGTCATCAGGCTTTGGCGTCGCAGGCTTCGCCGCCAAGGTGGAACCGCTTGTCTGCCCTTTGGTCAATGGAACCAGCCGCGGGTGAGATGAAGGCCGCGAAGTTGCTCCTCGGCCTCTTGCCGCTGTTCGGGATCTGGTGTCGCTCGCTCGTCCTCGCCGATGTGCGCCTTGTACACCGCGCGCACTGTTGTCACGACCTCGGCGTCGCTGGAGGGCAGTTTTTCGACCGCGTGAGCTAGGGATGAGCCCTCGGCGATGGCGTGAAGGCCGTACACGAAGCCAACCGAGACACCCGACGATGGCAGCGTCGATGAGATCACCGTCGTCGCCAGCAATTCGGGCTGAATGTTCGTCTCATCATCGAGGATCGTCTGCTGAATACTGGACACCGACTTCATGTATTGCGCGTAAGAGTCGACTCCGAAGGTCTGCCATGCGGGAAGAGCACCGGCGAGCTTGCCCTTGTACCCTCGCACTAGCAACTGGGCGGTAGCCCGGGCGTCTCCGATCTCTACCTTGGCCGCGACGATGGGCAGGGTCAGGGATCCTCCGCCCTTTATGTCGGACACGACAATTATCGCCCTGAGGGCGACCCCGAAGCGGTAGGTGCGCTTATCCTTGGTGACATCTTTCCACCTCGATGTCCCGAACATCAGGGCTTGCCGCTTGTAGTCGACTGACAGGTTTCCTACCGGGAAGCCCAGGGTCGTTGCCGGGTCGTTGCAGCGCTCACGTCCAGGCTGTACGCCTCTTGTGCCCAGTTATCCAGTTCTTCGACTTTCGGCACTTCTGGTGATTCCACAGTGGCGTCCAGGTCGGCGGCCGCATGAGCGTCTTCTACTGAGAAGTTGACTGGCATGAGGCTTTCCATATTAATTCATCCTCCCCCAGGGTCTCGGCTCAAAGGTGAGCACCCGCAAGCCGATCATATGTGGAACGGCGCCTTCTTTGAGATCTTGCTGTAATTCCAGCCGCGGCTGGCACGGTTTACGGCGCGCGTGTTACGGACGCTGTCGGCCGTGTCGACCTGGCGGTGGTATCTGATCCACCTTCTTGCCGATGCTGATTTGACGCCCAGGATATCTACCTGGTGGCCTATCGTTTTGGTGATAACAACGTCTCGGTGACCCGCAAACCACGTGGCCGCGGCGCGTGGTGCTGTCCGGGCGCCGCAACGGGCGCGGCGAGCCCCCGCAGCATCTATCCAGCGTCGCATGCCTGGCGACCTAATGAGAGCCGTGGGCGGGATGCCGGGTAGAGGACTACCCGTCGGTTTGCGCGGCCGAGAGAATCCGGCGCTCGACGGGCGCCGCAGCATCGAGCAGATCATCGACAAATACGGCATCGAGTCCAGGCCCGTGCGGGATAGTGGAGTACTTCACCGAGCGGCTCCCGACCTCGACCACACCTCGCTGCGGTCGATCGCCCACAACCTGTGCCGCCTGTTTCGGCGGGACCTGGAGATCCACCATCCCGGCATCGACTCTCTCCGCCTGGCGCCCCAGGTCGCCAGGGCCTGGAAGGAACAGCTTTTATACATCCGCGACGCCGACGGCCGACCAGTCCGGCCCCGCGTGAACGTCCGCAGCGAGCTGGTCTTCGTCAAAGCCTTCTAACAGGACATCGCCCGCTGGGCGCCGACGATCCCGCCCGCTGGGCACGCTGGGTGACCCCGTGCCCGGTCAAGGCCGCCGAGTGCGCGACCAAGAAATCCCGGTCCGGGGTCAAGTCACGGATGGATCAGCGGAGCGGGACGCGATCCTCACGCGGTTCACTGACGAGCTGCGGGTCTTGCCTCACGACGGCGACGATGCGGCGTGACCGAGTTTGAGTTCAGTGACGAGCAGGAGGCCGCTATCCGCGCCCGCCTCGGCTTCCGCGAGGGCGATCGCAAGGTGACCGCGGCTGACATCGTGGTCGTGCTTGAGGCCCGGGGGATCGTGCTGGACGCGGAGCGGGCCTGGCTTGAGGGCGAGGGCGGGTGATGGCGGACCGCCCGTCTCAGATCGTTGGCGACGGCCTGCTACTGGACCGGCGCGGAGCGGCCATGCTCGCGTCCGCGCTGCGGCTGGCTGCCAGGGCCGCCGAACGGAACGGCGTCGACTACCGGGGCCGCGGCCTGCTCGTAGGCGTAACCATGCAGCGGGAGCCAGATGCCCTGCAACCAGATGATGAACATGAACTGCATGCCGCCGCGCGCACGACGACGACACGATCGCGGGCCACGGGACAGCCTCCTTCAGGGCGAGCGGGAACGGGGACCAGTTCGCAGGTTCAGGGCGGACAGGCCGTCGGCCCACTCCTCGATCCGGGCGGCTGGCCCACGACTCCGGCAGCCTGCCGGACGCCCGCAGGAACGGCTCGCTGCCGGTCACGGACGTGTGCCCGGTCAGGTGACCGGCGACCGCCGCCGGGTCCATCCGCGGGTCCACCCCGGCCAGCGGGTGAGCTATCCGGAGCCCTCCGTCAGGTTCTCGACGCCTTCGACGAGCCAGCCGCCCGGGCAGTCCTTGACCGGCTCATGTCCGACCTTTCCCTGACAGCAGTGCTCCGCGACGTTGTGATGCCCTACCTCACCGAACTCGGGGAGCGCTGGGAACGTGGAACAGCCAGCGTCGCCCAGGAACACTTCGCCAGCAACCTCATCCGCGGGCGGCTCGCTGGGCTGGCCCGGGGCTGGGGGAACGGGCACGGCCCCCGCGCCGTCCTGGCCTGCCCCCCGGGGAGCTGCACGACCTGGCGCTGATGGTCTTCGGCATCGTGCTCAACCGCACCGGGTGGCGGATCGACTATCTCGGGATGAACACCCCGGTCGAGGAGCTGGCGCGGACGGCCGGCGCGAGGCGCCCGGACCTCGTCGTCCTGGCCGCGACCCTGCCGGAGAACCTCGAGCCCCACGCTACCCAGCTCACCGCGCTCGCCCAGCGCGCTCCGCTCGCCCTGGCCGGAGCCGGCGCCACCGCGGAGATCGCGACCGCCGTGGGGGCCCGGCTGCTCACCGGCGACCCGGTCACCGAGGCCGAGAACGCTGGGTGGCCGCGGTGAACGCGCTCGCGGGCGGTCCCCCGGCTTCGTAGACACCCGGCCGTGCCCCGCCCTGGCCGAAACCGGCCACGAGCTGGCCGCGACAACACACCACCCCGGCTGCTACCACCGCGCCAGTAAACCATCCACGGTGACGTGCACGACCCGGCCACCTTCAGCACAGCTCCCGCCGGCGGCGAAGCGGCCTGCCACCTCGTGCACTAGCTCAGCGACGCGGACTTCAGCGCGACGACGCCGGCCTGACTCGCATCGTCGGGCGGCATCTCGTCGGAAGTGGGCGAGACAGCTCGTTGAGCACCTGCCCGTGATGGTCACACCGAAGTCGGTCAGCACCGCACGCAGCCCATCGCCGCCGACGACGCCGGGGGGCAACTCGGGTTCGGCCCCACGTTCCAGCGCACGTGGAAGCTCTACCTCGCCTACGGCGTACCCTCAGATAATGAACGGGTGTCGTTCCCGCGGCTGGCGGCCCGTGACCTCGGCGGACGCGAGGTGGCACTGTCGGCTGGCCTGCCCGGTGAGCGGAATGTCGTCCTCATCGCCTTCCGGCGTGACCAGCAAAGGCTGGTCGATTCGTGGGTGCCCTGGCTGGAACAGCGGGCGGCCACCGACCCCGGGCTGCGGTTCGTTGAGCTGCCTGGCGATCGGGCTGCAGTGGGAACCCGCCCGGCCGGTCATCGACGGCGGGATGGCGGCGGCGATCCGCGACCAGGCGGTCCGGCGGCGGACCCTGACGGTATACACCGACGTCCGCCGGGTGACGATCCTGCCGGCCATCGATGACCGCAGCACGACCTGGCTGTGCCTGGTGGACCGGGCCGGCCGGGTCGCCTGGCGTGGATCAGGTGGCCTGGACCCGGCCACCGCCACCGCTCTGGACACGGCGCTGGCCACCGCGCCGGAGCCAGTCGCCGCTGCAGCACAGGCAGCTGGGCTAGAGGCCGAGCAGTTTCGAGATGGCCTTCGACCCCCGGTTCCGGCTGCCACTGGCCGCGTTCGCGGTGACGCCGGCGACGGCGCACGTGACCGTCGCCGGCGACCGCCTGGTCGCCTGTTTCGGGCCGTGGGTCTGCCGCACGGCCCCGGCGAACGTGCGAGCGGTGCGCTTGACCGGCCCCTACCGCTGGCACCGTGCGAACGGCCCGCGGCTGTCGCTGGCCGACCACGGCCTGACCTTCGGTTCTACCGCTTCCCGCGGGGTCTGCCTGCTCTTCCAAGAACCCGTACCAGGCATCGGCCCGCTCGGCCTGATCCGCCACCCCGGCCTGACACTGACCGCCGCCGACCCTGAAAGGCTCGCCGCCGCCGTACGCCGCCACGCCGGCCTTCCCAGCTCCTAGACCGAAGCCGGCAAGGTCGAGAACCGCACCCTGGCCAACCTGAGCCGCTGGCCCGGGTGGCAGGTCGATGCCCTGGCGCAGGTGCTGAAGGGAGTGCCGCCGGCGGCGGGCGCGGCCGAAGCGTTCGAGATCACCCGCTCGCTGCCGCACGGGCACGTGGCCGCGGTGCTGGGCACGCTGCGCTCGCTGGGCCTGGAGGAGGTGATCGACCCGGCCTGGCTCGCGCGGCGGGACCTGGTCACCGCGATGATCGTGGCCGCGGTCATCGACCGGTCCTCGAAGCTGGCCACCGCGCGGGGGCTGCGCGCCGAGACCGCCGCCAGCTCGCTGGGCGCGGTGCTCGGCCTGGAAGCCTGCGACGAGGACGAGCTGTATGAGGCGATGGCCTGCTGCTGCCCCGGCAGCAGGCGATCGAGGACACCCTCGCGGCCCGGCATCTGGCCGGCGGGACGCTGGTGCTGTATGACGTGTCCTCGGCCGCGTTCGGCCGGACTTGCCCGCTGGGGGAGATCGGGCATGCCCCGCGGCGGGGTTCGGGGCCGGCTGCAGATCGTCTACGGGGTGCTCACCAGCGCCGCGGGGATCCCGGTCGCCGTGCAGCTGCCTGGACCGGGCGGCTGGCGGGGCAGGACTGCGGCGCGGCCGAGGCGATCCGGACCATCTGCGGCCAGGCGACGCGCTCGACTTCTGGCGGTAGAGGCGACCGAGCGGGCCACCTGCTGCGGCTGGGCGCCGAGATGAAACTGCCCGGCCTGGCCTGGCTGGAATTGTCAGTAGGCGAACGTGCCGGGCAGACGGTCTACCGGCAGCGCGCCTTGTTCCATTGGCGAGTACGCCGCGGCCCTGCCCGGCAGCAGCCCGAAGGAAAAAACCGACCGCGGCGAGCCCGCTAAGAGCGACCCACACGTCCGGCATCGCCTGCGGCCCGTAGAACTGCGACACCCACAGCCCGCCGAACGCCGCCCCCGCCAGCGCCAGCACCCACGCGGGCCGTAGGCTCCGCCATACCCACAAAGCCCCAAACAGCGCGATGCCAGACGCCGCCGACAAGTAGAACCGGAGCGCCGTCACCGAGGACGTGAGCAGGGTGACCGGCGCCACAAGCAGCGGAACTCCGCGCGCACGGGCGGCGTCGAAGTACGCGGCAGGCGCATGCGCGCTGACCTGGCTGACATAGACCGTCTCGTCCCAGCTCAGCCCCAACCGCGAGGAAACGAAAAGCAGCTGGGACAGGCTGAACGCGGCGGCCACTGCGACGAGCCACCAGACGCCGCCCGGGCTCTACACCCGTGCGCGGCGCAGTCGCCGCGACGCGGTTCGAACGGCCATGGTCATCCCCCAGGATGCCAGGCCCGGCATGTCCAGCTCGCCGGCCCGGCTAATTTGCCGGCGCGGCCGTCAAGCCCGGCGCAGTTGGGCGCCAGCGTCGGGTTTGCGCCAGGACAAAGAATAATCGCAGAAACGGGGTCGCCGCCGGCGGCGACTACCGCGCGGGTCCCAGCAGGCCACTATGGACGAGCACTTCGTCTGGATGACGACACGCCGGATCAAGCCCGACACGTTGACTAACTTCGAGCGGGCTTGGCGGCCGGACACCCATCCGGACGGCATGCTGCGCCTACGCGTACTGGTCTGACGACGAGATGCAAGCACTTCGCGACGGCGACCGCATCCTCTCGGTCTACGGCGACCGGAACAGCGATGACTTCCGCGTGCCCTGTTCGACCGCATCGGGCACCCCCGTGCACTCGATCACCAGGTCGGCGCCCCGGCCCTGGGTGATTGCGAGCACCGCATCGAGGGCCCCCGCGACGTCACCGGACTCCACGACCTCGATATGGTCGTCGCCGATGCCGGCCGCGCGGGCCATGGCAAGCCGTGGCGGCGGGCCACCGACCAGGACGACGCGGGCCCCGGCCAGCTGAGCAAGGCCGGCAGCCGCGAGTCCCACGGGCCCGCTGCCCTGGACCACGACGGTCTCGCCGAGCCGCACCGGGTGCCGCTCCCACAGCGCGTGGATCATCGTGGGCCGGCACACGCAAAGGACATGGCTGCCACCGGGTCAATGGCCGGAGACAGCCTGATGACGGTCGTGCCCGGCTCCAGCGTGATGAAATCCGCCCACGAACCACTCAGCGGCGATCCCTCGGTGGTGGGGCGGTTGACACCGTAAGTGCGGCGGTTTTGGCACAGCGTCGGCTCACGCAGGATCTGGCACGCGTGGCACCGTCCGCACGCGATCGACGACCCCCACATCACGTATCTGATCGTCGGTCAGTACACCGACGGCGGGAACACTTGGTTCAACCCCCATCAGATCGTCTACCGGCAGCTGGACATCGGCGGTGGCGGTGACGGTCCTTGCGACACCGGTCGCACGTGGTGAGTGAGCTAGTCAAGGAGGTCTGGCTGATGCCAGGGACGTAGCTACGGGTCTGTGCCTGACCTGTTCCCGCCGTGACGTG
>Ga0335081_10018350_pt1 | contig 11311 bp, 14 predicted proteins | sample Lox_Sample_35_FD_206713 | JGI IMG/M metagenome (GOLD analysis project Ga0335081, IMG submission 206713) | Soil microbial communities from Loxahatchee National Wildlife Refuge, Florida, United States - Lox_Sample_3.5 | ecosystem: Environmental > Terrestrial > Soil > Wetlands | place: USA... | reverse complement strand
GTTCGAGCCATCCAGATTCACCCGCATGACCCGCATCCCTTCGCGATCCGACCAATAGAGCTTGCCGTTCTGCTTGTCCAGGTGAAGCTGTTTCGGCGTGAATGTGCTTCCTGGGGGAACAATCACGGTGCGATTGCGCCCGTCAAGGTCGACCCGCTCGATGGAACCATCGTTCTGACTCGGGACTCCCATGTTGGTCCAGTAGATGTGACCTGCATCGGGATCCACCGCGATCCCATCGGGGATGCGGCAGCCGGTTGCGATGATTTCCTTGCCTGTGCCATCGGGCTTCACCGAAAACACGCGCGCACCGCTCACATCGAGGACAAATAGGCGACCTACTCGGACGTCTGCCAAGAATGTGGGGCCAGGTTCAATCGTTTGAACTACGCTCATTTTCTTTCCTTTCACTCAAAACGTCATTAATCACGAGCTAGGCACATAGTAGCGAGCTCATTAACGCAGAGCATGCGTCGACATCTGTTTCCATGCGATACCGCGCGAGGTCGGCGACGGTTATCATCACAAGGTCGTGTCTCCGGCAAAACCGCATCAGATCCGGAACCCGTGCCATCGTGCCGTCATCGTTGAGAATTTCGCAGATCACCCCCGCGGGATATAAGCCCGCCAGACGCGAAAGATCGACCGCTGCCTCTGTCTGGCCGCGCCGCTCCAAAACGCCTCCGGGTCGAGCGCGAAGCGGAAATACATGTCCCGGCCTGCCAAAGTCCGCTGGCCGGATATCGGCATCGAGCACGGCTCCGATGGTCTGTGATCGATCGTGAGCGGAAATGCCGGTTGTCACCCCGCGTCCTTTCACATCAATTGACACGGTGAACGCCGTACCGCCGAGCGCCGTATTGTCGGACGCCATCGCATCAATTGCCAACTCGTCAAGCCGCTCGCCGGTGACAGCCAGACAGACCAAACCCCTGCCATGGGTCGCCATGAAATTGATGGCTTCCGGTGTGGCGAATTCCGCAGCGACGGTCAGATCGCCTTCGTTTTCGCGATCTTCGTCGTCGACTACCACGATCATTCGTCCGGCCCTGAGCTCGTCGATAGCCGCCTCAATCGTGGCGAACGGGGATTCTTCCCTCTTTGCCGGGATGCGTCGCTCGGAGTCGAGAAGGCTGAGCCGGTGGCCCAGTTTGTCTTTCTTGGACCGCAGATAGGCAAACGAGTGCGAAGTGGGGAGAGCTTCGCACGCGATTTGATCCACCACTTCGATACCCCCGCATTGAAGCGCGCGTCGTTTGTCGGGATTATTCGAGAGCAGTCGAACTCGGCTGACCCCCAGGTCGCGCAGGATCGCGGCCGGTAAGCCGAAACTCCTGCAATCCACAGGTAGTTTGAGGGCCTCGTTGGCCTCTACGGTATCGAGACCCGCGTCCTGCAGCGAGTAAGCCTGCAGTTTCGCCATCAACCCGATGCCGCGCCCTTCCTGATGTTCATAGATCACGAGGCCACGGCCCTCATCCGAGATCGCCTGCATCGCGATCTCCAACTGGTCTTTGCAGTCGCAACGCAGCGATCCGAACACCTCGCTCGTCACACACTGAGAGTGAATTCGCAATAATGGAACGCCGCCCTGCAGGTCTCCCATGATCATTGCGAGGGCAGATTCCGCCGTTCCCCGCGCGTTGTCGCGCTCGAACGCCAGCGTGTGAAACGTTCCCCACCTGGTTGGAATTCGAGTAGCCGCGATCCGTCTGATCGTCCCCGCATGTGCGGCGTTAGTCATGATTTCACCTGACGGATGTCATCCTCTCTCCGGTCCGACGCCGGCCGGTTCAGCCGCTTTCCCGAGAGCGCCCGCTGCGTGTAAAGCTTCAATGGAAGTCTCGTCGAAGCCGAGTTCCTTCAGGATTTCGTCGTTATGCTCGCCAACTTCCGGAGCCCGTTTAGCAGGGACTTTGATCACGCCGTGTACCTGAACCGGGCTGCTGACTGTGAAATTCAGATTGCCACCCGCGCCCTCGATCGGGACGATGATATCGTTCTCCCGCAACTGCGGGTCGTTGACCACTTCGGCGGGAGCACGCACGACGCCATACGTGAGGTGAGCCTGGTCGAAGATTTCCTGCCAGTGCGCCATCGGTTGTGTGGCGAAAGTTGCGTCCAGAATGGCCGTGAGTTCAGCCGAATTGGTCATCCGCTTGGCGGGATCCGCGAACCGCTCGTCTGTGAGCAGGTCGGGCCGGCCAATTCCTTTTGCCAGAACTGGCCAGTAGTCGGGTGTCAGCACGATCAGGAACCAGATGTCGTCGGCGGCCCGGTACACGTTCAGGGTTGCGTTCGGCGGCTGCATTCGATCGTGCAAGTTGAAGAAGTCAGCGCCGCAAAGTGCGGCCTGCACGAAGACGCCGCAGGACCAGACCCCTGCTGCCAAGAGGGAGGTTGTCACATACGAACCCTGTCCCGTGCGCTCGCGCCTGTACAGAGCGGTGACGATGGCGGAAAACAACGTGACCGCCGTCGCATGATCTCCGCTGCCCGACGGCGGCAGCGTAGGCGGCGCCCCGGCATCCCGGGTCAGCGACAGCAACCCGGATCTCGCCCAGTAGGCGGTGATATCGAAGCCCGGGAGGCTGGCGTCGGGGCCTTTTTCGCCGTAACCGGTGAGATCCGCATAAATCAACCTGGGATTCCACTGCGAGACATCTTCGTATTCGAGCTTCAATTTCTTGCGAGCCGGATGCGGCGTGTTGACGATGAGCACGTCCGCCCACTTCACGAGGCGCTCCAGAATCCCGGAGGCGTGGGGCGATTTGAGGTCGAGGGACAGACCTCGCTTGTTGCGATTGTTCAAGTGCCAGGGATAGTTATCGCGGGATCGCGGTTGCGGCGGAACCTTGTACCCGATTCTCCACGTGTCTCCGGTTGGGGGTTCGACCTTGATCACATCGGCGCCAAAATCGGACAGAATCACCGCGGCGCCCGGGCCGGCAATGAAACTGGCCATGTCCACGACCTTCAAGCCTGAAAAGATGTTTTCGCTTGCCATCCATGTCTCCTTACGTCTTGTCGTCAGCGGCCCTGGAACTGCGCTGGCCGCTTTTCCAGAAATGCCGATGTGCCTTCTTTCTTGTCCTCGGTCGCCGCACACAGGCCAAAATACGAGGCTTCGAGTAGCATGCCTTCGGCCTGGCTGGTTTCCAATCCCTTGTTCACCGCCTCGAGCGAATGACGGACAGCGATAGGGGCGTTGGAAAAGATCTGGTTCAGGATCGCTTCCGCACGCGGGATGAGATCCGCGGCGGAGACGACTTCGTTCACGAGGCCAATGCGATGAGCTTCGGTCGCGCTGATGGTTTCGGCGGAAAGGATCAACTGCAGGGCCCGCCCCTTGCCTACCAGGCGGGGCAAGCGCTGCGTCCCACCTCCTCCGGGAAGGAGGCCCAATTTCACCTCGGGCTGACCGAACCTTGCGTTCTCGGCCGCGATTCTGATGGTGCAAGCCATTGCGGTCTCGCAGCCGCCGCCGAGCGCGAAGCCATTGACCGCCGCAATGACGGGCTTACCGAGGTTCTCGATGAGGTTCAGGACAGATTGCCCAAAGCTGCTGGAGCTCTCTGCTTCCACCGCGCTCACGTGAGCGAGTTCGCTGATATCCGCCCCGGCGATGAAGGCCTTTTCTCCCGCCCCCGTCAGAATGATCCCGCGCACTTCGGCATCGTCGCGCGCCTCCTCGAAGGCCGTTCGCAGATCGGCCCACGTCTGATGGTTCAGAGCGTTGAGCACCTTGGGCCGATTCACGGTCACATATCCGCGCGCGCTTCCTTCGGCTTGGCTTCCTTCGCTTCGGGTGCCTTGGGCGCTTTTTTCTGCCGGGTGGCCTTCTTGTTCGTCTTGGTTGCCGGCGGCGCAACGGCGGGCTCCTGGGCGTGAGGGGTGGCCAAGGGTTCGCCAGGCTGGTCTGCCATCTGAGCGGCTGCGGAATCGATCGCCGCCGGGTGCTCGGTTACCGCCGGATCGGGCTTCGGCTCGTCGAAGGGCGTTTCCGGGACCGGGACCTCTTCGAGCGCTGCCACGCAGGATCCAAAGTCGGGAACCGGCTGCGCTGCCGTGGGCTGTCCGAGGCCCTGAATGGCTCGCCAGATCCGCTCCGTTGCGATCTTCCTGCTCTGGAACCGCTTCACCGGCTCGACGCCCGGCAGGCTGTTCCAGATCTCGACCAGCCGCTTGTTGTCATTGCCGATGACATCCGCGAATTGCTCTTCGGTGGAAAACAGTGCACCACCGGCCTGTTTTGCGGCCTTCTTCGAGGGGTGCAGCGTGATGTTGTTGTTCGAATCGATTGTAAAGTGTTTCATTTTCGTCTGATCTCCTTTGCGCGGCGTGCTCCGCAGCGACACCATGAATCACTCTGTCGCGCTTATAAAGCAAGCAGAATCTTTGAGTTGGCGATGGAAAGGCGATGCTAGCTCAGGGCGCTCCAGATGATCGCAGGTGACAGCAGATGAGGGGACACGGCACAAAATTCAGCCGCAAAATGGAAGCGGCCGTTGCCGCCCTGCTCACCCAGAAGAATCAGGAGGAGGCCGCACGGGCAGTTGGTATTTCCGTGGCCACCTTGCTGCGATGGCAGAAGCTCCCGGAGTTTCAGAAAGCTTACCGGGAGGCCCGGCGCGCAGCGCACGGACAATCCATCGCTCGCTTACAACAGGCGACCAGCGCTGCCGTAACTACACTCCTCAAGGTGCTGATCGATCAAAACACGCCGGCATCAGTGAAGGTGCGCGCTGCCGATAGCGTGTTGAACCATTCGGCGAAGTCGATCGAGTTAGAGGACATCGAGGCTCGGATCAGCGACTTGGAGCGGGCTGCGGAACAATCGAATTCTCTGGGCAGGCGATGAGCAACCTCGAAAGGCGCCTTCGGAACCTTGAGACCCGTAGGCCCGCAGACGAGGAGATCGTCATCGAGATCTTATACGTGAACGAGCCACCCAAGAGCCCTCTGGACGAGCCCGGCGAACTGGCAAGTCCACGCCCGTCTTGGCACGGGCCTCGCGTGAAGACGATCTATCTGGATAAGGGCGATTCCAGCGGACAACGGCAGGGTGCAGCTAAACTGAATCAGATTGTCAGCGGTCTGGAAAGAAGCGCATGAAGGCGGTGACCAGGCGGCTTCTGCGGCTGGAGGCGAGCTTCGGCCGGATCGCGAGCGCCGCCCATGCCGAGGCCGTTCCATCGGGCGCAGCGGTGATCGCTGAGAATCTCGCCAGAATGGGGATCGTCCGAGAAGGCGACGAAAGCCTGGCGGAGACGACCGCGCGGTCAATGGGGGTCACCATGGCGGAGCTTCGCAATCAATTGTGGGCCATGGCTAACAGAGGCCTATGAGAACAAGCTCGATTGGCGGAAGGCTACGCAGGCTTGAGGTTCGATTTTGCTTGACGGCCCGCGTCCTTTCTGTGGACGAGGCTATCGTCGAGTTGCTCGAAGTTGGCAACTGGCAATCCGCGCTTAAGCTGCTGGAACCCCAAGAGCGGCAGCTTTGGGAGCAACGTCAGTCGATCGAGCGGAGGCGTGGAGGTCGGACGACAACGATCATGGGCTTAACCCGGCTACGCCAGACGTTAGAAATATCGCTTACAGATCTTCCGGCCGCGCAGCGCTGGGATATCGCGCAACAGCTAATCGCAGCCGACACCGAGCTTTGACCTCCCGCACCGCTGGCTACCGATATTTCGACTTAACGCTCTCGAAATGAAGCGCTGGCTTCCAATGACGTCATCGGTTGGTCACGTCATAGCAGACTCCGGTTTTCCCCGTCACATTTTTGGCACTTTTTGCGCGCGTTTTGCGCCTGAAAAGGTAGCAGTCCTAATCAGTTCAGGGGCGCGAACAACCGGCCCGAGGGAAGGTGCGTTGACTCCCAGCCGCTTGAGCTCTTTGCGGCGTTCGATGTTGGCCATCGGGAATCAGCTAATCACCGAGATGGCGCGCGATGAAGCCCTGTCCGGCCGCATCCGCGACGACTACGATGTGGATGCCATTGCTGAATGGATGGCCTGCCGAGGAAAGGTGAAGAACCTCGCCCAGCTCTACGTGGGCGCTATCCGAAAATACCGGGGCGCAATGGGGGAAATGATCCGCGATTCCCGTCAGGGCACCCCCAGGCCGCGGAGGAGTTGATTACTGGCCGTCCTGACGAGTAGCTCGGCGATCTGGCCAGATCAACACCTTCCCGGCTCGTCTTCTTTCCGTCGCCCTTGCCAATAGCGCTTCATGCGCTCCGATACCGCCCGCCGCTCCTGTTCACCCATCGATTTCCGCCCACCGCCCTGACCGATCAAGTGATGAATGAAATCCAGCCCTTCCTCCGGGAACTGAGCCTCGCCGATTTCGACAGCCTGATGGCGGAACTCGAACCGATCGCGTTCGGTGGTGACGTCGCGGCCAAGGAAGCAGCCTTGCGGGAGATCGAGACCGACGCTGTGGACGAGCGATGTTCCGAAGAATTGTATACTTGGTTGGTGTCGCCGGAGCAGGAGCAACTTGTCTGTGATGCGCTCGTGCATCTTGGTCCGCTGGAGACTGAGCAGGGCCTGCACGCCGAGGGCGTTCGTACAATCCAAGAGCTTCTGCATTGCACCCTGGACGACGCACGGGCTACGCTCCGAGAGTTGCGCGTGCGCAAGCGGATCGAGGAAGCGACCATACCTCTCGATCATCTTGACCAGCCGCACTTTCGGTGGGTACGGCCATCAGCGTAACGAACATAAGACGGGGAGTTGATGCGTACACGGCCCGCGCTCCTTTGTTGCATTTAGGCCTTGCGGAACTCGAACGGATGGCGGAAGAAACGACCGGCAAGAAGCAAATGAAGAACCTGGAAAGGCGACTCGCGAGGATCGAGGTCCGGTTCGGGTCGATGATTGAAGCCACGCGGAAGGTGGCCGACCTGTTCTCGCCGGAGGCGATCTTGCTGAGGCTTGCTGCCGGTGAATGGCAATGCGCGTTGAGCCTGCTGAAGCGCCAACATTGCGACCGATGTCAGGTGTGGCGGCCAGAGCCGAGGGATCTGATCGACATTCCCTTCACGGGCCTCACCCGTCTGCGGCAGATGTTAGAAAGATCGCTCGGCGCGTTGCCGGATGAACTGCGTTTCGAGATCGCCCACCAACTACTGGCCACGGACGTGAGCCATGAGAGTACATAGGCGGCTTCAAAAACTCGAACTGCAGTTCTTTGACGGCACAGGACTCGCGGCCCATTCCCGCGAATGGGTTGCTCATTGGGAGGCAAAGATCGATCAGTTGATTGCAGGCGAGAAACCAGATCTACATGGCATGCCACTCGTGATTGTTGATTCAATCATTGATGCCGGCGACCTAAGCGGCTGGGGGCCAATTGAGGCCGAGCATCGACGACCGAAAGTGCTTTTCTCTGTTCAAACGGTGCGCGCGGTGATGCAGCGGTCGGACAATCCCGCTTCCCTGGTCGACTCGATCTCAGACGACGATGGGGATAGGCAGGTTTGAATGAAGGCTCTCAACCGACGCGTTCAACGATTGGAGCAGAAATCGGCGTGGAAGAAGCGTGCCGAGGAACCGTGCCCATCGCCGGCGCCGGAGATCGCGCGCTGTCTCGCCAGCAGGGGGTTCGTTCGCGAATCCAACGAGAGCTTGGCGGAGACGATGTCGAGGGCGACGGGGCTGAGTATGGGAGAGCTGCGCGCAGCCCTACTGCGCCGTGCCGCTGGGCTCCCAGTCTGAATGGCTACCGATATGACGCCTTAACGCCGCGATATAGCAGCTATCGAACCGAAATGGTCGCCGGCGGGCTGACCTGCGAGACCTCGGTGAGCACGACCGGCACGCTGTCGCGGGAGTGACTCCCGGAGGAACGGTCGCATTGACTTGGTATACACCGATGAGTCCGGGCGCCAAGCCGGCAAAGGCGACCGTCGCCGTCTGTCCTCCGATGGTGAAAGCCCGAACGCCCGCCCGATGTAAAGCGGGCTCCTCGTTCCAGTAGGTTGATCACCTCCCACTATCGAGAATTGCTACACAGATAAAGGAGGAGGAGCCGCTCCGAACGCGCCCTATTCGGTCCCCCGAACTATGGCGTTTCGTATTTATAGCAGAGAAGAGGGGCTTGTGCCCGGATTACTTCCAGCGTAGGCATCGCGTGCCAATCCCTCTCCCGCTACCTGTACCAGGGAACGTCCGGGACGATGCTGGAGCCGAATCCGCTCAGGTGATGCCTACATTTTGTAGCTTGCGTGTTGTCCTTCCGATTCCTTCCGACTGCACGGCCGGGATCACAGTAGAGGCCGCGACCGCCTGTTTTGGGCTGGCGACTGGCGCGCGCATGTGGCCATAGTACTTTCAGGTGGCTGGGGCAAGCGCTCTTTGATGAAAAGACTCACGCTCCAAGCGGTCTATGAGTTACAATCTCGACCGAAGGTAGCAAGACCCCCATGAATGCCCTAAGAAACTCCGTGGGTCCCCAAAACACCAATCTCCACGCCGACGTTCTGACCGTTCAACATCTGCTGAATCAGCATATTGGTCAACTCGCGCCCCTCGCTCGTTTGAAAGAGGATGGAAGATTCGGTCAAGCGACTGAGTTTGCAATCATTCAATACCAGCAGCGGGTGCTCCATCTAGCGTCGCCGGATGGAGTCGTCGATCCCAACGGCGCGACACTGCGTTCGTTGACGGGGAATTCTGCGCCTCCTTACGTCGCCGCTTTCATCAACATGGCCTTGCCGGCCGCCCGCGCAGTGAGGGCCAAATGGGGCGTTCCCATCGCTGTGACCATTGCACGATCCGCGCAAGAGACCGGATGGGGTCGGAAGGTCATACACAACGCATACTTCGGCATCAAGGGCCGCGCTCCAGACGGCAACTCAGCGAATTTCGGGACTACTGAAGTCGTGAATGGAAAAGTCATTCACGTCCAAGCTCAGTTTCGGGCTTATACGGATTACGCTTCCGCGATGAAGGATTCCACCGTACGGGATTTAGGTGAGAATAGTGTTTGCCTCGTTGTCCTCAATGGCTCGGAGGGGCGATGACGATCGACGAATCATGGGACCAAATGAGTGGACAGCCCGAGAATTCGGCTGCTCGGAAGTGGTTGCGGAATTCCGCGGCTGGTGCCTGGTTTGCTGGGTTTCATTCGAATAGCCGGCGTCTGGCGGTAACCGTGAGAGTAGTGGCGGCCGGGTTGTTGCTGTTCGGCGTGCCCACGATCTTGTCAGCGCAGTCGGTCATCATTACTGAGTACGACACCCCAACATCCCTAGGCAAGCCCTACAGCTACCCTCAGGGCATCACAAGAGGGCCGGACGGCGCTATGTGGTTTATCGAGTGGGACGCCAACAAGATTGGGCGGATCACTGTGGCGGGGGCGATCACCGAGTTCTCGATCCCCACATCCGGCAGCTCACCCTACGGCATCGTAACAGGGCCCGATGGCGCGTTGTGGTTTACCGAGTCCCTCGGCAACAAGATCGGCCGCATCACCACGGCTGGTGTGATCAGCGAGTACCCGTTACCTACGTCCAGCAGCCAGCCCAATGGCAGCATACCGCTGGGCATCACAGTGGGGCCGGACGGCGCCTTGTGGTTCACCGAGGGGTGGGGCTGTGGCAAGGTGGGACGCATCACTACGGCGGGGGTCATCAGCGAGTACCTCAGCACATCTTGCAGTAGCCCTAGCAGGATCTCTACAGGGCCGGACGGTGCCCTCTGGTTTACTGCGACCGGAGAGATTGGCCGGATCACTACGTCAGGCGTTGCCAGCTATTACCTTACCCCTAAGGACACAGAACTAACAGGCATCACGGCGGGGCCGGACGGAGCGCTCTGGTTTACCGAGTACGAGGGGAACAAGATTGGCCGCATCACTACAGCGGGAGTGATCACTGAATTCCCCGTTCCGACACCGAATAGTTTCCCTGAGGATATCGCGATAGGACCGGATGGCGCCCTGTGGTTTACCGAGTCTGGAGCGGAGGCGAACCGGATTGGGCGAATCACCGCGGCTGGTTTGATCAGTGAGTACCAGTTGACGAGTCCCAACGGACCCGATTCCATCGCGATGGGGCAGGACGGAAGCCTTTGGTTCACCGAGAGCGCGGCTTCCAAAGTGGGGCGTGCGATGGTGGTTCCGCCATCGACTGGAAACGCAACTGTGGCCACCTCCCCCCCCGGACTGCCGGTCACAATAGACGGTATTACTTATACGGGTTCGATATCATTCAATTGGGCCGTAGGCGAGAGCCACTCGGTCAGCGTTGCCTCTCCGCTATATGGCGGATATGGCACACGCTACGTTTATTCTAGTTGGAGCGATGGTGGCACGGAAAGCCATAGCATCACGGTTTCATCTTCGCCCGCCGCCTTTACAATCACAGCCATGTTTGTCGTTCAATACAGGCTCATCACCTCGGTCTCGCCTCCAACCAGCGGTAGCATCTCGGTAAAACCTATGTCCCTGGACGGATTCTACACTAGCGGCACTCCTGTTCAGTTCACGGCCACAGCAATCTCCGGCTTTCAGTTCTCCAACTGGAGCAGCGACCTGTCCGGAACTGCAAATCCGCAGTCGCTCATGATGGGCGGTCCCCACAGCGTCCAAGCGAATTTCGTCGGGTCAAGCCAATCGATCAGTTTCAGCACGTATCCCACGACATCACCTTTGAGCGATCCCTTTGACATTGCAGCCGGGCCGGACGGCGCACTCTGGTTTACCGAGCTCAGAGCCAACAGAATCGGTCGAATTACAACAGCCGGGATGAGTACGGAATACACCGTTCCATCTGCCAACACGACTAGTAACATTACGACGGGAGGGGATGGCGCGTTGTGGTTTACCGAGTCGGCTGGCAACAAGATTGGGCGGATTTCGACGGCTGGAGTGATCACCGAGTACCCGATCCCAACCTCCGGCTCCTTCCCTTACGGCATTGCGACCGGGCCGGACGATGCCCTATGGTTCACAGAGGTGAATGCTAACAAGATAGGCCGGATTACCACGGCCGGAGCAGTCACCGAATACCTCATTCCCACATCAGGCAGTGCACCTTACGGCATTGCGACGGGGCCGGACGCTGCCCTGTGGTTTATCGAGCAGACAGGTAACAGAATTGGGCGGATCACAACGGCCGGGGCGATCACCGAGTACTCAGTGCCCACATCCAACAGCTCACCCGTCCGGATCACGGTCGGTCCCGACGGTGCGTTGTGGTTTACGGAGATCGCCGCCAATAGGATAGGCCGGATCACAACGGCGGGTGTGACTTCCGAATACCCCATCGCAACAACAGGCACCTACCCTTTCGGCATAAC
>Ga0335081_10018349_pt1 | contig 11312 bp, 9 predicted proteins | sample Lox_Sample_35_FD_206713 | JGI IMG/M metagenome (GOLD analysis project Ga0335081, IMG submission 206713) | Soil microbial communities from Loxahatchee National Wildlife Refuge, Florida, United States - Lox_Sample_3.5 | ecosystem: Environmental > Terrestrial > Soil > Wetlands | place: USA: Florida... | reverse complement strand
ACTTTGAGGTCTCAAAGTACCCTCGCGCCGCCAGGCTGTCTGACGTAAGCACAGAGTGCGTCGCAGACACCCTGGGGGCACAAGCATTTTCGACGAAAATAAAGGTTGGAATTCTATCGATATAATAGCACGAATTTGAAGCTTGTTCCTGACTGAACTCAAATCCAAAAAACCGCCAGGTTTCGATGTTCCTGGGGTGAGTTATTCATGGACGACTTTCCAGGGTCGCTGGGTACAAAAATCTGATTGCAGATCACCAAATTCGATGTCGGGTGGTCCCAATGCAGATCACCCAACCATTACAAGTACCCTCATGGACTGTCTCGTGCATCCTGGTACCCCTGTGCATCCTCGCCTCGCCTCGTGGCCATCTCTGCTCATCGCGCGTCAGTGCAGCCATGGAGTACAATTGTTTGATCAGTGCAGGCAGACCAGGTGACCGTCGTGGTGATCATTTAGAAACCAACTGATCACCGCTCGCCAATTTCAGTAATTTTAGGCGATCCAGACGTGGGAAAACGCTTCGAGGGCCGTTATGGACGCATTTTATATAACCAACCGTAGTTTCCAAGGCATGGGATTCTGGGCCTGTATGCAAAGCGACTCTGGATGAGGTCCGGGACCTCATATTTGCTATATATCACGCTACTCAAGAGGTCGCGCAATACAGAGATGGCCACGAGTTGGGGGGTGGCGAGGCGCGCGAGTCACGAGGCGAGCCAACGGTCCCAGAGTAGTGAACGAGGCGAGCGAGTCAGGTATCAGTTTCACTCGCCTCATGCCCAACTCGCCTCGCCTCGCCTCGTGGCCATCTCTGGTCATTATATTCATACAACCACCTTGTGTCGCAGCTACTCGGAATCCTTGGCACGAAATTGAAAACAACCAAAGAAAAAAGATGGCTATCTAGATTAGATATAATCGAACCAGTCGAGCCTTGCTTCATCTCGTAAGGTTCCGTCCGCTGCAGCCGCTCTGTATTTTTTCCATGATGTTTCGCTATACTTGCTCAATAAAATTGCAATGCCGACATGTTCTAATCCTTTTTCATAATGCCCAGTACCATGAAAATCATCGAGAATCCATGCGACGCAAGTATTAGAAGCATTGACGATTCGTAACCCGTACGACGAGATGAAAAAGCTTGCACCAGCCTCTTTACCAATGGGCCCGCTATCCCGACGACGCAGCAAATTCCAATATACTCCCCATGGACAGTTCTGCCAGATCGGATCTTGGTGAATTGGCATGGAGAAATTGTGTGCGATGTATCCTTCTGGTGGAGAGAGCGGATAGCGAGTGAATGTGATTTTTGGATTATCGAATGGAAGGGTGAATTGCTCGGTTCCATATTGATCAAGACGAGGAATCCCAGATTTTTGAACAGTGTTTTCGAACGTATCTTTAACGAAGCATGGTAGACGAGATCGGATCAAAGCATAGAACAAACCAAAAAGAGATGAGATGTCGTGTTCATGCTGCTCCGCATCGGGAGCATTCTTGTAACGTGGTTTGATATTACGAACCCATCCAAACAACCCAGCACTCCGGGACCCAGAACTGATTCCTACCTGAGCCAATTGAGGATTGTTTCGCCGTGAAAGTACTCGACGAGAGATGGAATCCTTGACGAGACCAGCAGCCCATGGTTGAATAATATCGAAGTAGTCCATCGCTAAATCACGGACGACGATGGCCACTGGCCGTCGGGTGGTTTTATCGTAGAATATGCATGATTCATTCGCTTCGACAGTATATTGCAGGCAGGATTCATCTAGGTTGTGGTAGTCGCTGGTGTATGTGCAACTGCTGTCGATAAGAGGAGGTGGCGGAGGAAATGGATTGTAATTCTGTTCCAGGATTATGTGTTTCGGTGGAGGATAGGGTTTCTCAAGCTTCTCCACATAGCGCTCGCTGAGTTTGGTAGGATGTTTGAACCCAATGCGATTAGCTCTATGTTGGCGAGCTTTGAATCGACGTCGGTTAGTGTTATGCATGCCTTTGAACAGCTGCACCAACTGAATCGCCGCTGGAGATAGCTCGCTTGGTGTAGTTGCACAGAGACGGGAGTGAAAGTCTTGAACAGCCGTGGCCGCATGCCGTATCTTGTATCCCGATTTTGTCGCGGCCGCCACGATGAAATCACCAAGTAGTTCCGACCGAGGAATGCGTGCTTCTGGATCCTCGCATTTGACAAGGGCACAAAACACCGGGTCTTTGGCCAATAAATCTGCCAACTGGAGAAACTTCTCGCGATTCACATCTTTCCCTGATTTCGGCATCGCTCACTTGTTTAAAACCAAGCGAGGGGTAAAAAGAACCCAAGCGAGGGGTAAAAAACCAAGCGAATCGTTGCCCAGAGTTGGAGTTTGGCGTCGCTCACTTGTTTAAAAACCACGCGTGGGGTAAAGGAAAACGAAGTGAGTCAGCGCTGTTTGCTCCGATCGAGAGGACAGACAGGAATGCAGAGGCAGTAACTCCTGAAGGCTAGAAATAAAGGACTATGCCGCTGGTCGTTGCAACCAACCCAAATAACCAGCAGCGACTACCATTAGGGATCAAGAATAATCAGGGTGGTACCTACGACTGAGCGCTGCTAGTTGGTGGAAGAGCTGAACGTGTTCGGGAGAATGAAAAAGCTGAACGCGTTTGAGAGAATGAAAAAGCCGAACGCGTTCGAGAGGATAAATAGGAGACCTTCGTGTTAGACGAACACCACTGGCGATGGGATCAATACAGGTATATAGATGCTTCAGAAACGGACAATTCGAGCGATTTCTACCAGTGGAACAAGCTTCTGACCTTAGAGAAAAGCTGCCAATGTGGAGCTCTGTGATTTCAGAGATCAGAAACGGAGGATGCGTGGTTTGTCGATTTCCAGAACGGTGTTCTGATCGTTGGATAGCTATAGTGATCAGTCTATTAAGATGGCATGAGTGTGCACTTATGCAGAAAATTGTCGCTGAAGGCTATTGATGGAGCCACGATGAATGCAAAGCCCTCCAACGTTCCGGTGGTCGCGACGTGTCCCGACAATGAAGTACCCGACGCCTGAAATTTCCAACTGGCCTAGAAATAATTCCCTTCCGCTTCACCTCCCACGACGCGTAAACAACACGTGGATCCATCCGTCGAAGGCATTTTACAATGGCCGGACCTTCAATGACACAAAAGCGGAAATTGGCAAATGCAACAGGGGCAAGGGTAGCTGCAAAGCGTGCCAAGCCTGCAACAGAAAGTACACGCGTGTCCAGTCTGCCTGAAGTCACCAAATCCCCGCGCAAAAATCAACTTCTCAAGTTCGGCGGTACCCAAGAGCCCGATGTGGGCGATGCCTTCATCAATCCCACTGCCATGTCCTACTTCGCCGAGGTCAAGGTCAGTGCCCCTTTTCTTCAGTGCCTGATTGTAGTCATACCAGGGCTTCTGCATTGCGGCTCGCATTTTCTGGGTGAGCTACTCAGCGTGGGCACGGGCATGCAGACCTGAGGAACGCCAAAGGTTGCTTCAGGTAGTTGCAACCCATGCGAAGAGCGACAAGTTTCAAGAGGAAGAATATCTTAGGGCATGGGACGAAGCTTATACCGGTGTCCTTGATCATTATATCGAGAGGGTCAGGCACTACGCAAAGGTATGGCTGGACACCGAGGCAGGAAAGCACTTTAAGGAAACTTTCATCGCCGCCAAGACCAAAGGAAGGAAGCTGCCATCTCTAGAATTTGAAGCATTTCGAAGCTTCGAGAATGCGAAAGGGATGGATTGGTCGCTACCTCAAATCGCAGACTTTTTCAGCGTCCTTCAAGAATACTCGGACACCGCCCAGGCTGAGCGCTCAGTAACATCTTGTTTCCTTTCTAACATTGAACACTAATCTAAATAGGATCTCGATGCTGAGGGAGGTTTATGTGGTGACTGGTTTATCTTTGACGTGACCGGCAAGGATTCCAAACCTTGGGATTGGTATGAGCGTTTGTCTGTTGCTGCTAGCACCGCCGTCCAACAATGGATTATGGCCATTCTCGGGTACTCTGAACCGGGTCGCAAGCCTCCCAATCACAGTGATCTCTCCGTCGAACAGATGCTCATGAGTAATCGGACTCCTCCAGTGGAAGGAAATATCCCTTATCCTGCATTTCAACTTGCATCCGCCTCCCTCAGCGAACATATCGGTTGGTCCACCCAGGAATCGGAGAATCAGAACCCCCCGACTCAATCTCGGCTCGTGGTGCTCCAGCATCAGGATGAAATCAATGATATGTCCCAGACTACGACCCCACTCCCGGCTCCGATTCTACGGGATTCTCTTCAACGAACCGAGGGCGAAACGGAAACGATTGCACAAGATGTGGCAGAGGCCTTTGAGCACATGCCGTCGAATCCGATGAAAATGTTGGATGCCGACGACAAAGAAATCCTCATCCCTGTCGAACCACCCGATATCATCCAACTTCCTCCTCCCATGCAGTACCTTCGTGCTCTCAATCCAACCGAATATGCTTGGATGATGGGGAACACTCTTGCCAAAGTGGACATTACACTGCAACTGGCCAGGCAAGAACGTGAAGGATGGAACATGTTGGCTGTACGAATCGAGGAACAACTTCAGCAATGGGACACACGATTGAAGGAGCTCGAGATTGAAAGAGGATACATTCAAAAAGTGCGCCGGATGGTTTTGGACCTTGATGCCAAGGTGGCGGAGGTGGGTGACCGCATCGATCAGGCTGAAAGTGAGTCCAAGGAAGCCACCAGAAATCCTTTGGTGAGTCGCCAATTGGGGCGGGAACTCAGCAGGCAGCGAGCCATGCACAAGTCACCGGTTGCTCAACCCTCGTCTGGCTGGGATCGAAAATCTCCGGCGGTTACTCAGTACCATCCCTGTGAGATATCGCTAATCATGATAGACGATATGAAAGTACCCACAGTAGTCCCAATCCTGCAGGCGACTCCATCGGTCCATCCTCTCCTCCATACAAACCGGATATGAGTTATAGCAGGCTTCCGATTCACCAAATCACTGCGGGTGGCGATGTTCCTGGGACCCAATTCCCCACCTATAAGCGAGCTGCTTCGGACATCACGAATCTGAATTCAGAATTGCTCCCTGCCGCCTCCATCAAGTCCAATACTAACCGACGACTTGATCCATGTAGAGACATCGATGAAACCGAGCTCAACAGTTCACCATCACCCATGAACGAAATGGATGTATTTGAAGATGAGATGAAAGAGGATTAAACATCTGAATTATGTGGAAGAAAAGACGAAATAAAAGAAAAAGAAAAAGAAAAAAACATGTCAGGGTAGCCTGAGCTAAGCATATGGTTTGTTTCTCATAGTAACAAATATGAATCAACGTATTTTAAATGATGGGCGGATTATTCTTTTGTTGCTCTGCTCCCTATTCTTGTTCGTCAGACCCACTATATCGACTGGTACTGTGGCCGATCTCTTTCGCTTCGTTTGCTGACATATACGCATTGCAGCAGGAGGGATGTTTTCTTTCTCCTGCTCAATGTCATGCAATTGTGCGGCAGTCGGAGATTCTGTGGTTGGAGTTCCACCCAGTGTGGAGGTGGACGAGTCTGAGTTGAGATCACCGAGCGGTGTCGGGATGTCGCGAGGTGGTTTAGGCCGATTAGCGGAAGATACATGTGCCTGAGGATGGATGTTGGGATGTGACAGAGATGCAACAGGACTGATATCTGAACAATCTCTAGTACCAACGGGAGCTATGCGAGGGTCTGACTCGATGGGGGATGTATGCACCATGCTGACCGAGTTCTGCAAAGTAGTCGTTGACAGCTGAGGATCGAATGCAGAGTTCATGTCGCTGCAAGTTGTGGATGTCTGAGAACTGATATGCCAAGGGGCTTCCAAGGTGGCTCGTGTATCCAAGACTACAAAAATATCCGCAATGTCCTTGTCCCTCAAGATCCCAGATTGTAAGTCGTACCCGAGTTTGTCGAGAGAGTTATGAACATCAACAATAGTGTGTATCCCCCGGATGCCCTTGGCAAGGTTTAGAATGATGCTGTCGGGTACCACAATCTGGACCGGACATCCTGGGAATATGCGACCCCGTGTGATGAGTTTCGAATGCAAGTGATTTCTCCAGGTCTTGAGATCTGTTACCAGTTTGGGCAACACATCTTTGAGGACCAAACGTCGGGGGGGGGGTGCTGCTGGCATCGCCACCGCAGGCGGCATGGTAGGCAATAAATCGGGTGAGCAGTGTGGAGCCTGGATACTGTCGGCTGGTGACATTCCTGCCGTCGAAAGGGTTGCTAGGTTGAGTTCTTTCTGAATGGCACAGTTGTCGCAGCACCAGGACCTTTGAGCCGCATCGTTGAAGATATCGGGATATTTGAGATAGCTGAGAACACAACGATGGCGACATCCGACAGTGTTGAGAAACCAGAGTAGGGCAGGGTCGATCAGATCTATAGATTTCCGTTTTGGCACCCGTGCACTGGCTGTTGACTTGCTTTTTTTGTATATGCGACGTTCTGCCTTGGCTTCCTGACGTAGCTTTCGGAATTCGCGGGCTTTGCGGTACATATGGGCCCTGAGCCGACGAACCTCGCGGCCAGTTTGCGAAGTAACCGGTAACGAAAACAGTTGGAGAGTTCGATTCCGAAATCGAGGGATTATGCCATCTACATCGCTATCATTGCCATCGTCATCGTTTTCGTCGTCGTATTCATCGGTTAGGGTAGCCATGTCTTTGACTCGGAAGTCGCTCTGAGGAATGCCATCCTCCCAATCCTTCATTGCATACTTGCGCACCGGGTCCAGCAGGTCCTTGGGAACATACACCACACCCAGCCCTTGTATCTCGGGATCTCGGGCTGCACGTCCGAATCGTTGCCAAAGAGTATCTAGATCGAGCTTTTCGTCAACCCCCCATTGAATGACCCGTGCAATGTCCCGTATGTTGATTCCTAAAGACATGGAATCTGTGCATACGACAATCCTGGACTCCCCATTCTCCAAGAGATTCCGAGTTTCCTTCTTCTTCTTGGCATCAATGGAAGAATAGTATGCTCGTATCACTCTGGCCGGCCGAGAGTCGGGCATCCGTACTGACAGAATGTTACGCAATCGTTTGGCGATCTGAAGGGCTTTTCTGACGGAATCGACGAAGACAAGGGTCTTTGGAATCTCATGGATATTTTGAATCGTTTCTGGAATAAGGCAATCGAGGGCTTGCACTTGCGTTCGTGAAGGTTGTTCGCGAATTAAGATGTCGAGGTTGGCCTTCCGGCCAGGACAGGTGATCAACTTGGTGGGCCGTTGCATATCGAGCACCTTCTGAACCAAGGCCATGACATGGGGTGGTAATGTTGCCGACATGGCACATATTGGAACTTTCGGTAGGTAGTCGCGGATGTCGCCGAGCTTGTTGAATTCTGGACGAAACTCTCCATTGCGCCAGATGGAATGTACTTCATCGATGCAAATCAGGGTCAATCGTTCGCGGAACGCATTTTTTTCGATGACGGTGTGCTTTAAAAAGTGTGATGCATTGTGAAACAGTATCTCAGGCGATGCATAGATTATTCGGTACTCTCCTTTGTCCATTTTATGCCACATTTCGCTATCGGTACGCACACCTTCACGTGTAAGTGCCGCCGCTGAGACTCGGATATTGTCGAGAAACATCACCTGTGCCCATTACTTTTCCGTTCGTCCTCAGATGTACCTGATCATCCATCAGACTCTTCAAGGGAACTATGACGAGCACTATTCCACTTGGACGACGTGCAATCATTGATTGAAAGACCAAGCTCTTGCCCGAACCGGTGCCAGCTTTGATAAAGAGATCCTCTTTTTGTACGAGGGCTTGAATTGCAGATGCTTGCCAATCTCGATGTCGCTTACCGAAAATCTGTTCAGCCTCCCACAAAATATTTTTCACTGTTCCCTCTACCTCCAGCAAGCCATCATCCCACTTTAGATCTTCGAATGCAGCAAGGGAGGGCATGTGATAGGATTGATCGAAGTCGGTGTTTGGTTTTGGGATCGATCGGCACACGTCGCTGAGTTTTAAACGCGTCGATGGGTTGTTTTTAAACACGTCGCTGGGTTTTTAAACGCGTCGCTGGGTTGTTTTTAAACGCGTCGATTGGTTTTTTTAATGTGGCACACACGCGTCGCCAGTTCACTTCACACCTCTTGCCGACATTCGGACATAGTCTATTCCCATAAGAATCCTTATCACACAATCAATGTCTCAGCTAAATCGAACATCGCACAGAATCCAGAAGAATGGCAAGCCAACCTATTTTCATAACATGCCCGACATCTACGATATTTCAGAAGCCCCCGAGATTAGACCTGGAAGGTCTGGCCCTGGCGATATCGAAGCACGGCTTGCGAGTGCCAAGGCAAACTTGTTTGTGAACGGATTTCGGTCGCTCTTGGATGCTGCTCTGCATGAAGCAGTCCATGCCATGGATGAATCTGAGTTCCGTCAGTTCAGCGACGCCGGTTGCCTCACCAAACTAGTCGAAACGTTTCGAGATGCGGGCCTTCTGAGCATGAAGGTTCGGCGAGAGATTTGTGAAGTGCTAGGGACTCACAATGTGCCAGATGCGTCGGTATATCATGCTGAGTTCGAGGCAATTCGCAAATCCCCAGTGCTCAACCGATCGCTTGCTCAACAGCCATGGTCGCCATCGAATCTTGAGACTTTCAACTTCGGAAACATATACTCCCAGCTGCAACAGAAGAGTCCCAATCTTTTACAGCTCCTTCAAAGCTTCGTCTCTCCAGTTGATGCCGCTGAGTCAGATGCAGCGAATGGCAAACGGCGGGTGGTTATGGCTTTGAGCTCGATGGCACATTGCCGCTCCAAGAAGACCAACTTCGTTCCAGCAATGTTTTCGCTGTATCAATATGCCTCGGGAGTTCCTGAACGACCGATGCTATGTATGAACCATCTCGGATTTGGCGTCAGTCGTCGTACCCTCGGGAGGGTTCTGGAACAAATGGCGAAATATGCACGGGGCCGACTGCGAGGATTGGGACCTTCCAAACACCCCGTCATCTTTGTATTCGACAATCTGACAGTTCCGGCGACAGTTCGATATGCTCGTTTACACAATAATTCAGAGCTCCTGAGCTATACAGCCGGATATGCCTTGCTACCTCCCCCTTCACACCAACCGATGCGCTTCCTCCAAAGGTCGGACCTTCGAATCCACCGTGCCAATGCGATCTGCATAGACGATTTTATTCCAACGACCTTGGACCTGAACAATATCCATCTCTGCTTGCAGGCACTGGTGTTGCAAGCGACACGGACGTGTGCTAGGTATCTGGAGATCAAAGTTCCCAATGTCAACGATAAAATGCCTTCTCTCGAACCCATCGATGTAAAAGAAGCCCCCCGAGTCCATCCATTGCCGACATATGATTATAATGAAGCAATCGTCGACGAAGTTATCGAAATTCTCAATTCGATCAAAGAGGATGTCGGAATGACGCCATGCCAAGCTGAGGAGGAGCTCTTCCTCTTTTTCGGAGATCTGCTAACAGTGCAAAACATCAGGTATCTGCTTTTGGATTGCATCAACTTATATTGACAGAAAAGCACAATTGAGACAATCGGAATGTTCGAGCAGCGAAAGGTTACAATGGGTTGAGACGAGCATGGGATTATTTCATTTTGAGATGGCAATACTCGGGCAAATTTTCAAGAACTTTTATGGGGATCGGATGGACCGTTGGTCGCTAACCAGATGCATGGATGAACTCGGCCGAGATCCAGCAAGGATGTGGAACAAAACGAAGCAACACGTCCAGAATTTCAATATCTGTAAAGACTTTTTCGATATCGTTCTGGACGGAGCATTGGTCGCCATGATTTCATTCTATTATGCGCCCAGTGCAATGACTATCGCCAACCTCGAGCATCATCTTCGGTTTGCCGATGCCCAAGGATTGGAAGCTATGTCGGAAAGTCTGGCAGCATTCGTGATGGACTTCGATCGGACGTCGAAGCTTTCAGAAGCCGAACCTCGAAGTAATAGCAACATGTCAAGCAAACCTCCACACCGACATGAACGGACATTTCAGAACCTCATGTTGTTTATCCAGCATGGGATGATGTTTCGAACACTTGACCGAGCGATTCGTGAAGGTGACAGCGGGAGGATTTTAATGTGCATCAGCTACTTTGTCGTCTGGTTTCAGGGAACCAAAAATCATAATTACGCTAATGAAACAATGCGCTTAACGGCCTGCATCAAGCGCCTCTGGTCAGATCCCCTCAAACAGTTTTGGAAACAAAACTGTGTAGTGAATCTGTCTGGTAAGAATGCGGGATTTGTCGCTTTAGACTCACTGAACGAATATCTCGTTGGTGAAGTCAAAAGCATGATGGGCCAATCGGTTACTCCCGAGACGAACGAGCGCCTGCGGAACGTGCTTTCCTTGCTGGTGTTTGATTTCAAGGATATCAAGCAAACAATGGCAAATGAATCGCATGCCGAGATCTTCGATTTCCATTCCACACCCCCCACGCCATGGCATGACATCCGCCGAATTGCAAGGCTGATTGTGGAGGGTCGCGTGTTGGTCTTACCAACAGGCAACACTGACAGTGCTGAGGATATGCTGGCCGACGGAGATGAAAGCTTGGAAATTCCCCAGTCGGACAGCTATGCTGCCACCGATCTCTTCGTAAAAGGGATTACAGAGCTGGCAGGGACAAAAAGTATAATGAAACTGAAAGATGCACTTGCAAATGGAGATATTATGTATGATTTAGATGACGATGAAGCAATTGAGAGTAGTGAAGATGAGTAAAATCGGGAAGTCGAGATCATGGTCCAGATTGAAATTAAGTAGAAATTAAACTGCCCGACAGGCTTTAAGAACGTCCCGACGACAACATGTAACTTTTTCAAATCCCACTCAAACCCAGCGTAAATTGTATCAAAATGATGAGGAGTATCTGGGCAACAATCCTATCCATTCAAACTCCCGAATATAGCCAAAAAAAAGTTGGTCGAATTCACAATTTCTCGTTCTGCCCCCAGGGTGTCTGCGACGCACTCTGTGCTTACGTCAGACAGCCTGGCGGCGCGAGGGTAGGCGGTGATGTCCTCATTGCCCTCCGAGGCCCATGACGACGCTGCCGGTCCCCGTCGAAAAGTAGCATACATCTGGAGCAAACGGTACGAACAAGTATGCAACCACCTCCCGTCAAACGTAGAACGCGTACAAATACCTCTAAACAATCTTCTAAGCCTCTCTCAGTCCTCCCGCATTCACTCCCTCATCCGTGCCTATGGCCTTGATAG
>Ga0335081_10018348_pt1 | contig 11313 bp, 8 predicted proteins | sample Lox_Sample_35_FD_206713 | JGI IMG/M metagenome (GOLD analysis project Ga0335081, IMG submission 206713) | Soil microbial communities from Loxahatchee National Wildlife Refuge, Florida, United States - Lox_Sample_3.5 | ecosystem: Environmental > Terrestrial > Soil > Wetlands | place: USA: Florida... | reverse complement strand
ACCCCATTCACCGTGGCCACATCTCGCTCGCGGAAGCCGCCGTTTCTCGCTGCTCTCTACACAAGGTGCTCTTTGTACCGGCCGGAATTCCGCCGCACAAGCAGAACCATCCGCTCACACCCTTCATTCATCGTTATGCGATGGTTGCGCTTGCCACCCAGAATGAGAAGAAGTTTGCGCCTTCGCTGCTCGAAGCGCCAGATCTGGAGTTTCCTTCATCCGTTAAGCACAGAGGAAAGGCCAGCCCCAACTACACTATCGACACCGTGCGCCGCCTGAAAGCTACGCTAAAGAAAGCCGATAAAATTTTTTTTCTGATTGGGATTGATGCTTTTCGCGACATAGCAAAATGGCACGAAGCGCGGGCACTGCTTGGCGAGTGCGAGTTCGTTGTTGCCAGCCGTCCCGGCTACTCATTAAAAGATGTAGCCGAAGCGCTTCCTGAAGATCTGCGGCCGTCCGCGGCCGTGACCCGTCCCTTTCACAAGCAGCCGGCGGCCGGAGATCTAGTACTCCCCGGGGTTACGATCCACCTGCTCGAAGGTGTTCATCAAAATGTCTCTGCGACGAGCATTCGCACTGCTGCTGCCGAGGGGAAACCGCTGGCCCGCTGGCTGGACCCTCGGGTTGCGGAGTACATCAGGAAAACGGGTCTTTTTCGCTCGAAGTACGATGAACTGGAGGGCGAGGAGCGATGAGGCCCCCCCACCGGCGCTGACGGTAATTCGAGACCCTATCTTCCGGAGAGAAACCACTCGGTGTTGAGATGACTGGCAACGTTATTTACAAGCGGTCTGCATCAGCAAGAAATCCTCAAGCGGGCTCGCGCTACAATCGTTGGCTTAAGATGATTGAACTCGTATGAAGAAGAATGACCTCAAACATCAAATCCATGAAGCAATTTTGGCCTGCCAAGAGAAACAGGCTGAAGAACTCACGGTCCTGGAACTGGAAAAAGGTTCGGGCGCGTTCACCGACTATTTCGTCATGTGCAACGGAACCAATCCTCGGCAAATTCAGGCCATCGCCGACGCGGTGGATGAGCGTCTGGAAAAGTTGGGCCTTCGCACCGCGCATACCGAGGGGTACAAGCAAGCCGAGTGGGTGCTGCTCGATTATGTCGATTTCGTGGTCCACATTTTTTCTGAAAAGGCTCGGCAGTTTTATGACCTCGAGCGGCTGTGGAAATCGGCACAGCACATCGAGCCCTCGGATCTGCTCAGGAAAGCGAAGAAAACCAAAACCTCCAGGACGAAACGAGGCGAGGTTGGCAAGAATCAACAGAAGCTGCAGGCATGATGTGGGCGGCAATTCTTGACGTATGAAAATCAAAATTGCCTGGATCGGCAAGAGCAAAGAACCGGCCATCCAGTCCCTCACCGACGAATATCTGAAACGCGTCTCTCGGTATGCAGAAGTTGAGGGCAAGTCAGTCAAAGATGAAGCCGCGATTGTTGCGCTATGGCACGGCGAAAAAGGGAAGAATCGTCCCAAGCTGGTTCTGCTGGATTCTCGTGGGAAGCAGCTTTCCTCCGAGGAATTAGCAAGATTCATCGAAACGGAGCAGGCGAATGCCATCCCTCTACTATTTGCCGTGGGTGGCAGTGACGGGTTTAGTGATGAGGCGAGGCGGCGTGCGAGTCTTGTTCTCTCCCTGGGCAAAATGACCTTACCGCATGAACTGGCGCGCGTCGTGATTCTCGAACAGATCTACCGCGGGTTTACGATCTTGAAAAACCACCCCTATCACCTGGGCCATTAACCAATTAGTGACGGGACAGCGTCCGGTCAGACATTTCGTTCGCGCCAGCCGCAATGCGGAATTGTGCACTTCCGGCAGCTATCCAGTTGGGCAGGACTGCCCTACTCTCTTCTTGACAGGCGGTGAAGCCTGAATTTATTGGCGAGGCCCTCCCCCAATGAAAAACCCCTACGAGGTCTTGAGGTCGAAAGAACAGGAGTTGATTCGCATCCGCAAAGAGATGGATGCGCTGCGAATTGCCGCCCGTTTGCTCGGCGCCGAAGACAAGGCCGCCGCCAAGGGCGACCCTCCGTCCCAACTCACCCGCGTGGTGGAGATGCCCTGAGAGCTTGCCGGTTGATCCACCCTTTCCTCGAATGGCGGACGGAAGCTACCCTGTCCGCCATTTAACTTTTTGACACCCGTCGATAATTCGAAGTCATAGCCAGGCCGTTCCTTGAGACCCCACGACTGGCAGCGCAATTCCCCTCCGCGTACAATCAAAAATTCGGTCTTGATGCCGATTCGCTATGTCGGACCTCCGCCGCGGACTCATCATCGTGAATACCGGTCCTGGCAAAGGCAAGACCACCGCGGCCATGGGGACTGCCTTGCGCGCCGTCGGACAAGGCATGCGGGTCCTGATGCTCCAGTTCCTGAAAGGCTCCTGGCATTACGGCGAGCTGGATGCGGTAAAGTCTTTCGGCGATAAGTTCGTCATGAAACAGATGGGGCGTGGGTTCGTGAAGGTGGGCGCCGAGAAGCCCGATCCCGAAGATGTTCGCATGGTCGAGGAAGCATGGGCCGAAGCTGACACGGCGATCCAGTCAGGAGAGTGGGATCTGGTTGTGCTGGATGAGATCAACTACGCCATAAGTTATGGCATGCTGGATCCGGCAAAGGTTGTCGAGGCTCTGAAACGCCGACCGGAAATGGTGCACGTCATCTTGACCGGACGCAACGCGCATCCGACAATTGTTGAGCTGGCCGATACGGTTACCGAAATGCGCCAGGTGAAGCACGCCTACGAGAAAGGGGTCATGGCGCAGAGGGGAATCGAATACTGAGTTGGTAATTGTGGAATTTCTAATTCGTAATCGAACACCCGGCTGCTGGCATTCGCGAGCTCTTTAAATTACAAATTACATAACCGCCAAATTACAAATCGCGATGACTTGGTTCAAGCGACAATCCGGCGAAATCGATGCTGCGGGAGAGAAAAAAGTCCGCACCGAGGGCCTTTGGGTTAAGTGCGACAACTGCCGGCAGATCATCTGGAAGAAGGATCTGGAGGAGAACCTCAACGTTTGCCCGAAATGTGATAAGCACTTTCGAATCGACGCGCGGACCCGATTGCAACAGCTCCTCGATGACGGCCAATATCAAGATTTCGATGACAACATGGTTTCGACTGACCCGCTGAAATTCGTCGATCTGAAGCCATATTCCTCGCGACTGAAGCAGGCCCGCGCCGACACGGGTTTGCCGGACGCTGTTATTAATGCGCATGGAAGGTTGAATCGGCGGCCCGTGATCGTGAGTTCGATGGAATATGCGTTCATCGGCGGCAGCATGGGAGCCGTAGTCGGCGAGACGATCACTCGCGCCGTTGAAAAGGCGACGGAAACGCGCACGCCGCTGATTATCGTGTCCGCTTCGGGTGGGGCACGCATGATGGAGGGCGCCATCAGCCTGATGCAACTGGCGAAAATCTCGGCTGCGCTCGCGCGCCTGGATGCCGCGAAGGTTCCTTATATTTCCGTGTTGACCGATCCAACTACGGGAGGCGTTACTGCGTCATTCGCGATGCTCGGGGACCTTAACATTGCCGAACCGGGTGCCCTGATTGGTTTCGCTGGTCCGCGCGTTATCGAGCAAACGATTCGGCAGAAGCTTCCACCTGGTTTTCAGCGGTCCGAATTCCTGCTGGAGCACGGCATGCTTGACGCCGTGGTGCATCGCAAGGAATTAAAGCCTTACATCGCGCGAACCCTCGATTTCATGGCGGGAGCGGTGGCGTGAAGAGCCGCGGTTCGCGACCGGTCGTTCGCTTTTCGCCAGACCTTGGCCCGTGGATCGAATTGCTGTTCACCTGAGTCAGGCACCACTTCGACCTCTGGCAACCTCCGTCAGATGAGAGAAAGTCGGGCCCCAGCTCCGCAAATTGCTATGCTTATCCAGGCTATGCGTCCATCCCGAACGACCAAGGACGAGTGGCTAACAGCGAAAAGCGACGTTGTCCTACGAAACCGCAGTTGCGCAGATGTATGCCTTGGGTCATGAGCTGACCCATGCGCCCACGCACAAGTTCGACCTGGGGCACATGCGCGTGCTGCTCGCTGGGCTCGGGAATCCAGAAACAAGGTTCGCGAGCATTCTGATTGCGGGTACAAATGGCAAGGGTTCGACGGCCTCAACCCTCTCGTCCATTTTGCAAGCGTCCGGGCTGCAAACTGGCCTCTACACGTCACCGCACCTGAAACGAATCAATGAGCGGATTCGTTTGAACGGCGAGTCAATCAGCAACGACGATTTCGCCCTGCTCCACGACGTAGTCGGTCGCACGGCAGAACGCCTGGTTAGCGAAGGTGATTTGCCCTGGCACCCCAGTTTTTTTGAGATGCTGACGGCCATGGCGTTTGAATACTTCGCACGCAACCGGCCTGATATGGTTGTGCTGGAAGTCGGGATGGGCGGACGGCTGGACGCCACGAACGTGGTTGATCCGCAACTTAGCATCATTACCGACATTTCGCTGGATCATCAGCGATTCTTGGGCGAAACCATCGCCGAGATTGCGAGAGAGAAAGCCGGCATCATCCGTCCCAAGGGAGTCGTGATCACGCTTCCTCAACTCCCCGAAGCAAATGATGTGATCGGGAACACGATCCTCGAGCTTGGCGCGCGGGCGGTGAATGCGGTCCCGTATGTGCCGCCGGTCTCACCCGCAAGTCCTGATTACTCAGCACCCAGGACCCAACACCTAGCTAAGCCTGCGCCGCGGCAGTGTTATCCGCTCGAAGTGTTAGGACAAACAATCACCGTTGATTCGCCGCTGGTCGGCCGACATCAGTTGCGCAACGTCGCACTTTCAATTGCCGCTGCGGTTGAACTTCGGGAGCGGGGTTTCAGACAGATAACCGCTGCGACGATTGGGCGAGGCATTCGAGAGACGCACTGGCCCGGAAGATTTCAGGTGGTGTCGGGAGCGGCATACGGAAGCTTTCGTTCGCAAGGCAGTGGCCACAAGCCTGATTACGTCTTCGATGTGGCCCATAACCCCGCAGGGGCTTGGGCGCTTCGGTCGACGCTCTCTGCCTACGAGAATCGCCCGGTGACGATTGTCTTTGGCGTTCTGCGCGACAAGGCCATGTCTGAGATGGCTGAGATTCTGTTTCCAATCGCAGAAAGAGTAATCGTCACCCACGCCAATAATCCCCGCTCGGCTACCCCCGCGGAGATTCGGCGGGCAGCTTTCCGGGTGTCAGCTGACATCCGCGAGGCCGAAACAGTCGCCGAAGCGCTTAGAATGGCTACAGAGAGCGTGGGTTCCGGCGGTTTGGTGGTAGTAACTGGATCGATCTACATTGTGGGAGAAGCTATGCGAACGCTCGACGTGCGCATCTAATGACTTGATGTGGCGCGGACACTGCTGTTCGCGCAGATGTTTGGCATTAAGAGACTTTGAACAAGATCTCAACAACTGCGGAACCCGAAAGCGAACAATCGCAATCTCGCCCGAGCGATGAATCGGGCGGTACCCCCGCGTGGTCTGCAAATCAGGATGATGAGCGTCCCGCGCTTGGCGCGCATAGGCGCTACGGCATGCTCAGTCACCTGCGCTCTTACTTTATTTTCGATCCCCTCATTTGGGCGTACACGCTTGTCCTCGGCAGCATTTCTCTAATCAGCTCGTTCTTCGACCGCAATGGACGAATTCAGCATAAGCTCGCCCGCGCCTGGTCATGGCTGATCATGAAGACGATCCTCTCGCCCGTTACGGTCACTGGGAATGCGGCCGCGCTTACGCGTACGGCTGGCGACAAGGCTCGCGTCTTCGCCGTCAACCATGCTTCGGCACTGGATATTCCGATCCTCTACGTTTATCTGCCCTTTCAATTCCGCATCGTCTTCAAGAGCGAACTCCTCTCATATCCCTTCATTGGCTGGCATCTGAGACGGTCAGGACAGGTTTGCATCAACCAGCAGCACCCGACGACTTCGGTTGGCGCGATCAAGTCAGCCTTGCGCAGTCTGCGCACCGGAATGCCGCTTGTCATCTTCCCCGAAGGCGGCCGCAGTTCAGATGGCAAGATTCAGCCGTTTCTCCCGGGAGCTTTTTTTCTCGCGATTAAGGCGCAGGCTGACATCATCCCGATCGCGCTCGTCGATACTTTCGATTTGCTGCCAATGAACACTTACCACATCCGCAGCCAGCAGCTCGATATGCGAGTCGGCGACCCGATCTCGACCGCAGGATTGAAACTAACCGATACTGAGGCTGTCACCGCCAAGGTCAAGTCCGCGATCGAGGCGCTGCATTCCGCGCCGCGAACATAGTTCCTTTTCTGAAGCGGAGCCGATGGCTCCGGCTCTGAAGCCTCAAGCCGAGAGCCCGTAGGCTACACCCAATGCTAAACTTAAGAATTCAACCAACTAACAAGGCCTGATCTATGTCTGACAGCATTCATATCAACTTCCCCGACGGCAGCGCCAAGGATTTCCCCAAGGGAAGCACCCCACTCGACGTGGCCAAGTCCATCAGTCCGCGTCTTGCCGATGCCGCACTTGCAGCCAAAACCAATGGCAATCTCATCGACGTGACCCGTCCCCTGGAGCAAGACACTGACCTGCGCATCATCACCGAAAAAGACCCCGAGGCGCTCGAAATCTATCGTCACTCTTCCGCTCACCTGATGGCTGCGGCCGTACTCGAACTTTTCCCCGAAACCAAGCTCGGCCACGGCCCCGCCACTGAAAACGGCTTTTTCTACGACTTCTACCGCGAGACGCCGTTCACTCCGGAGGACCTGGAAAAGATCGAAAAGAAGATGCAGGAGCTCGTGCAGCAAAACCTGCCTTATGCGCGCGAATTCGTCGAGCGCACCGAGGGTTTGCAGCGATTCAAAAAGGAGGGCGACTTCATGAAGTGCCATTTCATCGAGCAGTTCACCAAGCCCGATGAAAGGATCTCCATTTACAAGACTGGCAAGTTCCTCGATTTCTGCCGCGGGCCGCATGTACCCTCGACCGGCAAAATCAAAGCCTTCAGGCTGCTGAATATCGCCGGAGCGTACTGGCTCGGCGACGAAAAAAATCCGCAGCTCCAGCGCATCTACGGCACTTCGTTCTTCTCGAAGAAAGATCTCGACGCCTACCTCAACGGCATCGAAGAAGCCAAAAAGCGCGACCATCGCGTGCTGGGCAAGCAGCTCGATCTGTTCTCCATTCAGGAACTCGCCGGCCCCGGCCTCATCTTCTGGCACCCTAAGGGCGGGATCATCCGCAAGGAAATGGAAGACTGGATGCGCGAGCAATACGTGAAGCGGGGATACTCGCTCGTCTACACGCCGCACGTGATGCGCAAGCAGCTCTGGCAGACCTCAGGCCACGAGGGCTATTACGGACAGAACATGTTCGACGCCATGGAGCTCGACGATGCTGAATATCGCCTCAAGCCCATGAACTGTCCCGGCCACATCCTCATTTATCGCGATTCGCTGCGGTCTTATCGCGATCTTCCCGTGCGCCTCGGCGAACTCGGTACCGTTTACCGCTATGAGCGGTCGGGCGTGATGCACGGCCTGCTTCGGGTTCGCGGCTTCACGCAAGACGACGCGCACATCTTCTGCACCCCCGAGCAGATCGAAAAAGAAATCGCCGATTGCGTTGAATTCGCCCGCGACGTCCTCAAAGATTTCGGCTTCGATCAATTTCAGACCGAACTCTCCACCTGGGACCCCAAAGACCGGAAGAACTTCGTGGGCAGCGAAGAGCAGTGGAATCACGCTACACATTCACTCGAAAAAGTGCTAAAGGAATTGAATATCGAGTACAAAACGATTCCCGGCGAGGCGGCCTTTTATGGGCCGAAGATCGATATCAAGCTTGTCGATGCCATCGGCCGGCTCTGGCAGCTTTCGACCGTTCAGTTCGATTTCAACCTGCCGCAGCGATTCCAGCTTGAGTACGTCGCGGAAGATGGCACGCGCAAGCAGCCCGTTATGGTCCATCGCGCTCTCTACGGATCTGTCGAACGCTTCTTCGGAGTGCTCATCGAGCATTATGCGGGGGCTTTCCCGGTCTGGCTGTCCCCGGTGCAGGCCGTCATGATTCCGATTGCCGAGCGCCACAGCGAATACGCCGAAAAAGTCGCCGCCCAGCTCCGCGCCGCCGGAGTCCGCGTCGAAGTCGATGCCCGCAACGAAAAGATGAACGCGAAAATCCGCGAGCATGCCCTGCAGAAAGTCCCTTTCCTGCTGGTCGTCGGAGACAAAGAGTCGGAAGCGAACAAAGTGAACGTCCGCACGCGCGGTAAAGAAAAAACCGAAGACATGCCGACGGCGGAGTTCGTGGAGAAGATCAAGAAGCTGATCACGGAGAGATCCGCCGGACTATAGGCGCTCTGTCATTCTGAGCGGGGGCGTGTGCAAACGAGCCCGTTTGACCCTTCTTTTCCCCGACATTTAAACTCAAGGATTCATCTCTCCGCGTCCTTCGTGCCGGAGAACATTCTCGTACAAACTCATGCCCCACGATCTGCCCAAAGCCTACGAACCGGCCGCCATCGAAACCCACTGGGCCGAATACTGGGTCAAAGAAAAGCTTTTTCACGTCGAGACTCCACATCCAGGCGAAACCCGCCCGGTCTTCACTTTGCTTCTGCCGCCGCCCAACGTGACCGGCCGTCTGCATATGGGCCACATGCTCAACCAGACGCAAATGGACATCATGGTCCGCTGGCATCGCATGCGTGGCTTTCTCACGCTCTGGCTCCCGGGCACTGACCACGCCGGCATCGCCACGCAAATGATGGTGGAGCGCCAGCTCGCGAAAGAAGGAAAGAAGCGCCGCGACCTCGGCCGCGAGAAATTCATCGAGCGCGTCTGGGAGTGGAAGCGCGAATATGGCGGCGCCATCCTCGACCAGATGAAGCGCCTCGGCGCCTCCGTCGACTGGGGCCGCGAATACTTCACCATGGACGACAATCTCTCCCACGCCGTCCGCGAGGTTTTCGTCCGGCTCTACGAGCGTGGCCTTATCTATCGCGGCAAGTACATCGTCAACTGGTGCCCGCGTTGCGAAACCGCCATCTCCGATCTCGAGGTCAAGCACGAAGAAGTCCCTGGCAAGCTGTGGGAGATAAGGTATCCGGTGATCGAGGAGAAAGCCCCCACCCTAGCCGCTCCAACGGCGGGAGCGTCTAGGATGGGGCACCCTCCAAAGCAGGAATTCATCACGGTCGCTACCACGCGTCCCGAAACCATGCTCGGCGATACCGCTGTCGCGGTGAACGCGAAAGACGAGCGCTACACGCGTTTCCACGGCAAGCGCGTTCTGTTGCCGTTGATGAATCGCGAAATCCCGATCATCCTGGATGAAATCGCCAAGCCCGAGTTCGGCACCGGAGCCGTAAAGATCACGCCCGCGCACGATCCCAACGACTTCGAAGCCGGCAAGCGCCACAATCTGCCGCAGATCGACGTCATGGATCAGCACGCCAAGATGAACGAAAACGCCGGCCCCTATCGCGGACTCGATCGCTACGAGGCCCGCGAGGCCGTGCTCGCCGATTTGAAAGATGGCGGATTTCTTGTCGCGGAAAAAGCCTACACCGTTCCCCTCGGCAAGTGCGATCGCTGCGGCACCGTCGTCGAGCCGCGCCTCTCCGAGCAGTGGTTCGTCAAGATCGAGCCGCTTGCGAAGCGCGCGATCGAAGTCGTCGAGAAGGGCTACATCCGGTTCACGCCCGAGAACTACCGCCAGATCTATTTGAACTGGATGTACAACATCCACGACTGGACCATCTCGCGCCAGCTCTGGTGGGGACACCGCATCCCCGCGTGGTATTGCACATCGGACGGCTGCAACGAAATCGTAGTCTCGCGCGAGGAGCCGAAAGCTTGCCCGAAATGCAGCGGCAAACTCGCGCAGGATACCGACGTCCTCGACACCTGGTTTTCTTCCGGCCTGTTGCCATTTACCACGCTCGGTTGGCCGGAGAAGACGCGCGATGAAGATGTGTTCTATCCGAATTCGCTTATGATCACCGGCTTCGACATTTTGTTTTTCTGGGTCGCCCGCATGATCATGCTCGGCTGCTGGTTCATGATGCCGCCGGAAAAACCCGGGTCGACCGAAACAAGCCTGCCATCCGGCGACGCCTACGAAGCCGCGCTGCGCGAGAGCGTTCCATTTCGCGAGGTCTACATTCACGCGCTGGTTCGCGATGCCGAACGCCAGAAGATGTCGAAGACCAAGGGCAATGTTCTCGATCCGATCGTCGTGATCGAGCAGTATGGAACCGATGCCACGCGTTTCACGCTCGCCGCCATGGCTGCTCCCGGTACCGACATCGCGTTCAACGAGAGCCGCACCGACGGCTATCGCGCCTTCGCCAACAAAATCTGGAACGCCGCCAGATTCATGTTCATGAATGTGGACCGGATCAAAAATGCCCAGCCGAACTGGAGGCTACCAGAGCTGGGTAATCCTTATCTGAAAATGAGTAATTTCCCGACGATTCCGCTTGAGGACCGATGGATATTCTCGCGTTTTAACAGAACAGCCAAAGAGGTAAACGACTCACTAAACATTTATCGTTTCGACCAAGCGGCTAATCGAATTTACGACTTCTTCTGGGGGGATCTTTGCGATTGGTACCTGGAGCTGATCAAACCGAGGTTAAATTTCGACCAGAGTGGTGACGTAAACGCGGCGCGCATCGCGTGTGAAAATCTTGTAACTCTGTTCGAGGCTTCATTGCGCCTGCTCCATCCCTTCATGCCCTTCATTACCGAAGATATCTGGCATGCAATGTACCTAGAGGAGCCACCACTGAAGTCCATTGCCCTGGCGAAATATCCCGCCTTTTCTGAATTGGGATTAGATGGCAATGCCGAAACGGACATGCTGATCCTGCAGGATTTGATCATTCACGTTCGCAATATTCGCGCAGAAATGAAGGTCGAACCGAAGGTAAAAGTTCCACTAGAGATTCTTCCAGAAGATTCGCCGGTCCAGCAGTTGATCAACAACAATCGCGAGGCCATTGAGCGTTTAGCAGCAGTAGAAAGCCTACAATTTGTTCCTAAAATCCTCATTAATGCCTCCGGTGTGAGGAGCGCGCGTCACTTCGACCTGCGGGTGATCTACGAGCAAAAGATCGACGTCGCCGCCGAATGCGAGCGCCTCAGAAAGGAATTGGAAAAAATCGAGCGCGACACCGCGAACGGAGCGCGCCAGCTCGCAAACGAGCAATTCCTCGCGAAGGCCCCGGCCAAAGTTGTCGAAGGCCTCCGCTCCCGCGCCGAAGAATTAAAAGTTCTCCGCGAAAAAACCGCGGCAAAGAT
>Ga0335081_10018347_pt1 | contig 11313 bp, 7 predicted proteins | sample Lox_Sample_35_FD_206713 | JGI IMG/M metagenome (GOLD analysis project Ga0335081, IMG submission 206713) | Soil microbial communities from Loxahatchee National Wildlife Refuge, Florida, United States - Lox_Sample_3.5 | ecosystem: Environmental > Terrestrial > Soil > Wetlands | place: USA: Florida... | reverse complement strand
ACTCCAGGAGGGCAGGCGAGCACCGCCTGCCACACCAAGTGCGAGCTGAGCTCGCCAGGACAACGCTGGAGCGTTATCCCACTCGTTCAGTTTTGAGGGGGCACGCCTAGCTCTTTCAGGAGAGCGGGCGTTTTGTAGATTTTCCTGAGCGCTTCCACCATGCCTTGCGTGGCGATGTGCACGGCGCGGGCGACTTCGTCGGTGTACATGTAGGTGGAAGGCAGGGCTTCCAGGTTGGCGTCGAATACCATGCCGACCAGCTCGCCCTTCTCGTTAATGGTGGGGCTGCCGGAGTCTCCGGAAGAGATGTCGCAGGTGCTCACAAAATCGTAGGGGGCGACGAGGTCAAGCGCCGGCTTGCCATCGATCCAGCGCTGCGGGAGTTGATAGGGCGGCTGGCCGGTGGCCAGGTGGAAGAGGCCGCCGAAGGTGGTGGCGAAAGTGACGGGGGCTTCGGTGCGGTCGCGGTAGGCTTTAACCACGCCGAACGAGAGGCGCGGAGTGGAGGTGGCGTCGGGGTAGTCGGCGGCGCCGAAGAGGCGGAAGCGGTACTGGGCGATGCGCTCGGCGGCGGAGGCTTCGAGCGATTCGATGGTCTCCTGGTGCTTCTTGAGCAGCTTGCGGGCCGGGTCGTCGAGCAGGCGGGCGAGGCGGATCATGCCGTCGTCGGATTGCTGCACGGCGGCGTGATCGGCGGCAAGGCGCTTGCGCTCGGCGGGGTCCTTCAGCTTGGTGGAGTGCACGAAGTCTTCGGCGGCCTGCTGGGGGGTCTTGCTGCCGAGGATCGCTTTGAGCGGGGTCTCTTTGTCGCCGAGGGCTTTGAGCTCCGCGAGGTACTGGCCGAGCATGGCGATTTCGAGCGAATCGTCGATGGGAGCGGGCGCATATAGAGCGGCTTCGAGCGAGGGGAGGGCTGTATCGCGGTAATCGGGCAGGCGCTGGTCGTTGGGCTTGGCGCGCTCCTCGCTCAGACGCACGACCTGGCGGGCGCTGCGGAAGAGCGCGGAGCCTTCGGCGGCGGGACGTTCGAGAACCTGGTAAGGCTTCTCGAATGGGGCCCAGGTCTTGTAGGCGGCAGCCACGTCGTCCCAGACCTTGCCGCCTTCGGTTCCCAGCTTGGGATCGTGCTCGACGGCGCTGCGCAGGCGCCTCTCGAAAGCCGTTTTGCGGATGAGGATGCGCTCGTCGCGCAGCCCGATGAGCAGTCCGGCGGTGTACTTGTAGCTCACGCCAAGCGAAGAGAGTTCGGCCTGGGCGATGCGGCGGCTGTCGTCGTTTTTGGGGGTGAAGGCGCGCAGGGCGTCGATGCGGGCGGCGAGGAGCTGGACGGCGACGGGTAGAGACGTGTCGCGATAGAAGGTGAGCTGGGCGCTGGTGTCGAGGCGCGAGGTGGCGCCGGGACTGCCGGCGACGAACAGCAGGCCGGTGTCTTTGACGCCTTCGGCGCTCCACTTGAAGTAGTGCGGGGTGGCGGCGGGCTTGCCGTCTTCGTAGGCGCGGAGGAAAGCGATGTCGAACTCGTATCGCTGGTAGGTGAAGACGGCAGCGTCGCCGCCGAAAGTGGTCATGGCGAGCTCGGGCGCGAAGACCAGGCGGAGGTCGGTGTATTGCTTGTACTGGTAGAGGTCGTAGCGCTCGCCCGAGGAAAGGCGGACCACGCTGCAAACGTTGCCGGTTTTGGCGGCGCAGGATTTCTCGAGGCGCGCGATGGCGGCGTTGCGCTTCTGGAGCGTGTCGGCGGCTTTTTCGGCGGCGGCGCCCTTGGCAGGCCTGGCGGTCGCTTGGAGGGGCTCCTTCACTTGGCTGGTGACATCTTCCATCGCGAGCGGGACGGAGGCTTCGAGACCGGGGCAGGCGGCTTCGTCGGATCGAGCGGCGGCGTAGAAGCCGTCCTTGACGTAGTCGTGCTGCGGGGAACTGAGTTTGGCGATGCAGTTGGCGACGGAGTCACGGTTGGTGAGGATCAGGCCATTGGGAGCGACGAACGAGCCGGAGTTGCCGCCGATGCGGAGGGAGGCGAGGCGCAGGTTGTCCAGAAACTGATCGGAGACGTCGAAGTTGTGGGCCTTTTTGACCTGGTCTTTGGGGAACTGGTTGAAGAGCCACATGCCTTCGTCGGCTGAGACGGGCAGAGCGAGAGCACAGACAATGATGGCCGCCGGGAGTCTCATGTGAAATTCCAGGATATATTGATTCGCGGGAGGGCCAGGAAAGTTCCCGAGAACAGGTCAGACTCCGCTCACTTACGTTCGCGGCACCGAGGGAACGTGCAAATGGCCAGAGCGGCTTGACAACGCTAATGAATTAGTACTAAATGACTCATATGCTGCGATTTTGGTGTTTGCTGGTGGTTTGCGCGGCGGGGTGCTCCGGCCAGGATGAAAAGCCGGCGCCGGCGATCCCGGATCTTCTGCAGGCCGGGCAGGCGAAGTATATGCACGGGGATTACGAAGCCGCGAGGCAGTCGTTTCTACAGGCTTGGGACCTGGCGCAGAACACGGAGCCAAGCGATCCGGTGCGCTACGACGTGCTGAAGCGGCTGACTTCGGCGCGCGCGGCCGTGGGGGAGTGGGCCGACGCGGACAACTTCCTGCAACTGGCGATTTCGTGGAAGGAGACGAACACGGCGGACGATCCGAAAATCGCCGACGATGTCTTGCTGTCGGTGGCGTTCGCGAGGGGGGCGAAGGAGTTCGAGAGGGCACTGTGGATCATGGGCCGTGTGCGGTCGCTGCACTCGCGGGCGTACGGCATGAACAGCGTTCAGATCGCGGACGATTTCAGCCGCACGGCGCAGATTTATGCGGAGATGAAGAAGCCGGAGGAAGCGGTGAACGCGCTCCACACGGCGCTGAGCATGCGGACGAACCTGGTGGGGCCGCTCGATCCTTCGCTGGTATATGACCTGGACCGGTTGGGAGGGTTGCAGATCACGATGCGGGCTTACGATGAGGCGGAGGCGACCTACCGGCACGCGCTGGTGATTCGCGAGACGCTCTACGGCAAGCAGCATGCCGATCTGATCGCGACGGTGGACGGGCTGGCCTATGCGCTGTTCGGACAGAAGAGGTATGACGAGGCAGAGCCGGTATACAAGCGGCTGCTTTCGCTGTGGATCTTCTCGGTGGGAAACGACACGCACCCTATGGTGGCGATGGCGCTGGACAAAATCGCGCTGTTCTACGCGGAGCAGAAGAAGTGGGATCAGGCGCGCGAGGCGACCACGGAGGCGAATGCGATTCGCGCCTACCTGCTCGCGGACGGGTTATCCGGGGAAGCCGCGCAGCGTCTGGATGAAGGCGTCATGGCCGAAGCGCTCCCGGTTTACCAGCGCGCGTTGAAGATCCTGGATCCGCCAAATCCGGTGTACGACAAGGAGCGCGCGGACATCGAGAACATGGCCAAGGAGCTGGATAAGGTCCTCAAGAGGCCGCCCACGAAGGCGCCGGCGAGGAAGAAATAGGGCATTCTTATGCCTTGACGAACGTAGTCAGGCCGCGGCGGCTGCGCTCGTGGAGCTGGCAGTTGCGGAGGGTGTCGGAGAGCGATTCGAGATTGGGAACGCCGTAGATATAGAAGTTGGTCAGCTCGGCGTCCGAGGAGAACAGGCGGAGAGAAGATTTGCCGACCAGGCGCATGCCGATCGGCTTATGCAGCTCGAAGTGATCGATGCGGAACAGTTCGAGGTTCTCCTGCACTTTCGAAAAGAGGCCGTGCTCCAGCTTGATGCGCTGGTTGGTGATCTGATAGCGGGTGTTGACGCTCTTCAAGTAGTAGCGCAGAGAGACGATCGCGCTTAAGACCACGAAACCCAGCAGGGCATACTCCAGCGGCGCTTTGGCCACCACAGCACCGACGGCAAGCGCCAAAAAAACAAGATACGGCAGGCACTGGCTGGCGGAGTAGATTACCGCGGGATGACCGGAGTACAGATCTTTCTCCACCTCGGCTTCCTTGGCAGCGGTGAACGCGGCGAGATCGGTGTTGCAGAATCGGCACTTAACGGCTACGGCTTTGATCGTCTCTCCGCAGACAGGGCAGGGCTTGGTATCTCCTTCCATGGCGGCTCCTCCAGTGACCAGATATACACGGTTCGCAGTCCGGACGCAAACGAATGCTCACGCCTCGGATTTCTTGCGGATCTTGATGTCGAGGCGCTTGATCTTCTGATTCAGGGTGGACAGGGGAACGCTGAGCGATTCAGCGGCTTCGGTCTGGCTCCAATTGCGCTGCTCCAGCCGTTCGAGGATCACGCGGCGTTCGAAGTCCATCACGATTTCGAACAGCGAGGCGTTGGGCGGCAGCGGAGCGCCTTCCCCGCGGTGCAGTCGGATGCCGTTGGCTTGCAGGAGGGAGTCGGGGAGAACGTCGAGGGGCACTTCGACGTCCTGGGCCAGCACCACGGCGCGCTCGACCACGTTCTCCAGTTCGCGCACGTTGCCGGGCCAGGCGTGCTCCATGAGCACCTGCATGGCGTCGGGGGTAAAGCGCAGGATGGACCGGCCGGAGGAATCGAGGAACTTGCCGTTGTCGCGGCAGTACTGCGTGAAGAAATGCTCGACCAGCAGGGGGATGTCTTCCTTGCGCTCGCGAAGCGCGGGAAGGCCGATTTGAATGACGTTGAGGCGGTAGTAGAGATCCTCGCGGAATTTGCCCTGCTTGACGAGGTCGTGCAGATCGGCGTTGGTGGCGGCCAGAATGCGCACGTCGACTTTGATGGGGTCGGTGGAACCGAGCGGCGTGAAGACGCGCTCCTCGAAGACGCGCAGCAGCTTGATCTGGGTTTCGGGGCCGATGGTGCCGATCTCGTCGAAGAAAATGGTCCCGCCGTCGGCAACCTCGAAGTAACCCTTCTTGGATTGGATGGCGCTGGTGAATGCGCCTTTGACGTGGCCGAAGAGGGTGGATTCGAGCAGCTCGGGCGGCAACGATCCGCTGTTGACGGCCACGAACAGGCGATCGGCGCGCGGCGAGTTGGCATGGATGGCCTTGGCGATGAGTTCCTTGCCGGTGCCGGTTTCGCCAGTAATCAAGATGGTGGACCGGCTGGAAGCCACCTGGCCGACGAGATCGAGCATGCGCACCATGCGCTCGCTCTTGCCGATGATGTTGGGGAAGCTGTAACGCTGTTTGAAGGCGCGTTTGAGGTGGGTATTCTCGTATTCGAGACGCCGCTTGGCGATCATGCGGTCGATCTCGATGACCAGTTTGTCGTTGTCCCAGGGTTTCGAGAAATAGTCGTTTGCGCCGAGCTTGAGGGCTTTGACGGCGGCTTCCACCGAGCCGTAGGCGGTGATGAGGAAGATGGGGGTTTCGCGGTCGCGCGCGCGCACTTCCTGGAGCACATCCATGCCGGAGCGGTCGGGCATCATGAGGTCCAGCAGGACAAGGTCGTAGCCGCGCATCTCCATTTTGTGGAGGCCTTCGGCAGCGTTCTGGGCGAGGTCGACGCCGTAGCCTTCGGAGGTGAGGAGGAGCTCGAGGCCTTCGCGGATGTCGGCTTCGTCGTCGACCACCAACACGTTGCCCTTGGTATCGCGCGCGGCAACTTGGGGAACGGTCATCTCAAGCGGCATTCACGGGCGTCCTGACCGCGGCCCGGGATACTGGCAATTCCAAACGGAAGCGGGCGCCTCCGCCCGGCTTGTTGGAGACTTCGATCGAGCCGCCATGCTCTTGAATGATACCGTAGGTCACCGAGAGGCCGAGGCCGGTGCCCTTGCGCGCGGCCTTGGTGGTGAAGAAGGGATCGTAGATGCGATGGAGGTGCTCGGGGGCGATGCCGTGGCCGGAATCGCTGACTTCGGCTTTGACGCCGGCGCCGTCGGACCAGGTGCGGACTTCCAGGGTTCCGCCGGCGGACATGGCGTCGCGGGCGTTCAGAAACAGGTTGAGGAACACCTGCTGGAGTTTGCCGGTGTTACCGTGCACGGGCGGCAATTGCGGATCGAGCTCGGCCTTGATCTGGATGCCGGACTTCTGCAACTGGTGTTCGAGGAGGGACAGGGTTTCCTGGATCACGCGGTTGAGGCTCACATCGCCGAACGAGGTGCTGGAGGTGCGCGAGAAGTTCAGCAGCGAATTGACGATTTCGCTGGCGCGGAAGGTCTGCTTGGCGATTTTGTCCAGGATCAGGGTCTTCTGGGAATCCTCGGCCACCTGCTTGGCGAGCATCTGGGCGTAGGTGGAGATCACGGCCAGAGGGGTGTTGACTTCGTGGGCCACGCCGGCGGCGAGGAGGCCAATGCTGGAGAGTTTGTCGGCCTGGACGAGGCGTTGCTCGAGTTCGGCGCGATCGGTGACATCGTCGAAGATGATCAGGCGGCCGATCTGTTCCTGATCGCGCGAGACCAGCGGAGCGATGGCGATGTTGAGGGTGGCTTCGCGGAAACGCGCCGGGAGGACGTTGCCGTTGCCATTCCCGTTGCCGTTGGTCGTCGGTCTGAGGACGAACTTGTAGATGTGGTGGATGCCGGTTTCGCCGCGCACGCTGTCGAACTGATCGGCCAGCTCGGCGGGAAAGAGCTCGGCTAACTTGCGACCCAGGGCGTTGTCGCGGGTGATGCCGCTGAGCTGCTCGATCTGGGAGTTCCAGCTTTCGACGCGGTCATCGAGATCGGCCGCCAGGATTCCGACGTTGATGGACTCGACGATGTTCTCGCTGAATTCCTTGAGCCGCTCGTACTCTTCCACCTTGCGCTGCAGGGAGCGATAGAGGGCGGCATTTTCGATGGCGATGGCGACGTAGCCGGTGAGCGTGATGAGCAGTTCGACGTCCACGCTGGAAAGGTACTCGCCGTCGTTGGTGCGGCTTACGCCCAGGTAGGCGATGGTCCGGCCACGGACTTTGCAGGGCAGGTAGTAGGTGAAATCCAGCTCGGCGATGGTGCGGCGCACGGAAGACGGCCAGGAGCGCGACACGGCGTCCAGTTGATGGCGGGTGCGCTCGAAGAACAGGTAGGATTCGGGCAGCTTCCAGTCAAGGAATGAGAGGTCGAGGTCTTCGCCGGTGGGATTGGAGAGCCGCGGGTTGTTGCCCATGACGGTTTTCAGACGGAACTGCGGGCCGTCGGGCTGTTCGACCGCCAGGAAGAAGCCGAGGTGCTTGATGCCCAGCGTTTCGCGCAGCCGCTCGCCGACGGACGCCAGCATGGTGTCGAGATCCATCTGGGAAGCGAGCTCGCGGGCGAATTCGACCAGGGTGCGGCGGTAGTCGTAGCGGTCGCGGTAGAAATACTTGTCGAGCCGCTCCTGAATCCAGTTGCGGATGGGCTGGAACAGGAAAGCGGTGATGAGCATCACGACGATCGGCGAGATGTTGGACGGATCTTTGAATCTTTTCAGGAACAGCGTGCCGAGGAAGAAGACGATGCCGTAGAAGGAGGCCAGGACGCAAACGGTGGCCAGCGTGTAAGCGTAGCCGCGGCGGAAAATGACGTCCACGTCCATGAGGCGGTAGCGCACGATGGCGTAGGCCAGCGTGAGCGGGATCAGCACCATGGAGAGCACGCTGAGCTGCTGATACAGGCTGGGGATGGCGCCCAGGGCATACGGCACGGCGTAGATCAGGGCGTACGGGAGGATGCCGCAGAACGCGCCGTTTCGCAGCCACTTGAGTTGTTGGCGCACGATGGTGTCTTCGGCCTTATGATGCTCGGCGTTCAGAACGAAGGCGCCGATCAGATAGATCAGCGGGGGCAGGAGAGTCCAGCCCCGGTCCATCAACCAGCGAAGCTCGAGCAGGGGGATGCCGGTCTTCAGGGATCCCGCGCTGACCGCGAGATAGAGAGACACCAGCAGCGCCGCCGGCACATAGAGAACCGACTGGTGAAGAGGCTTCTGGAACCACCGGCGGGGCTCGGGGAAGGTGATGCAGAAATGGAGAAAGACGGTGGGCGCGATCAACCCGGCGGCCACGTTGCCGAAGTAGATGATGGTATCGAAGGTGTCCAGGTAGCCGGTGTAGTGGAAGCAGAAGCCGATGAACGAGGACAGGCACAACACGTAGAAGTGTTGGGCCTTCTGGGCGCTCATGCGGCGGAAGTAAACGAACAGGCCGATCAAGAGGTACGCAATTCCCACCAGGTATTGGTAGATTACGGCGGGATTCTTGGCGACTTCACCCACGATGACGCTGGGCTGAACCGTGACGCCGGCGTGGCTGACGACGTACCGGGCGGGAAGGAAGGAGGCGATCCGGGCAAGCACCTTGGGGACGTCAAGGGCTTCATGGATCGGCACGCCTTCGATGCTTTCGAGTTGGTCGCCTTTGTGGATCCAGTTGGCGCCCGGTCCGTGAGGCGCCACGTAGAGTGCTTCCACGTGACCGGCGCGGTCAACCCAAATCACGCCATCGTCGTGGAGATGGAAGTGCTCGTACTGTCCGAAGTTCACAACCGAAGCAACACCGGCGGCGAGTGTCACGATGGTGAGGATCGCGGTGGACAGTTGGAATTTGAGTTCCTGGAACACGACCGTTCCCCTAGTTCTTCAGCGAGACCAGAATAATCCTCAGGCCACGAAGCACGTTTGATGCCGCAGTGAATTCACAAAACCGTATTGAGAATAGCAGGATTATCTGTTACTTACAAACATGAGAGGGCTTACAATCCGGTTTTTGGGAGAATCCCACTATGCGGAAGTGTATCGAGCTGTCCACGGGATGTGCAGTTAGAGGGCAGCGGTAGTTCGCATGGGAGAAGCATCGGATGAATGACACTCAGGATGGTGGACAATGGTGGATGTGACCAGATTTATCATTGTATTAGGAGTCCTGGGACGGTGCCGATTCCCGCTGCAAATGCTGTACACTGGATAGGAAAAGAAGCAAAAGGCACACAATGAGACGGGTGTTATTGGTGGCGCTGCTGGCCGTTCTGCCGGTATGGCGGGGCGGGTCCGCCCCGCAGGAGAAACAGGCTGCTCCGCCACAACAGCAGCGGGAGCAGCAAAAGCCGCCGCAAGAGCAGAAACCGCCGGTTACGCTTTCACCGGTCCTGCCGGTGACGGATCCCAACAAGATCGCGCAGCCGATGCCGCCACCGGCGGGAAGACCGGCCGGAGGCTCGCCGGCTGACGCAATCTATGTGATTGGTCCGGAAGACCAACTTCGCGTGACGGTGTTTGAGGACGCCAAATTCAACGGCGATGTGATCGTGCGCTCGGACGGCCGCATTTCCCTGCCCCTGATCGGCGAGCTGATGGCTAAGGGACTGACTCCACAGCAACTGGAGGCCGCAATCAACGACGCGTGCAGCAAGTATCTGGTATCGCCCCATTCCAGCGTGCAGGTTTTTGCGATTCACAGCAAGAAGATCTACTTTCTTGGCGACGGGATCAAGAACGGCGCGCTGGACTACCCGGTTCCGATGACGGTGCTGCAAGCCATCGCCGCCCAGGGCGGATTCAGAGAGTTCGCCAAGAAGAACGCGATCAAGATCATGCGGGACGGCAAGGAAATCCAGCGAGTCAAATACGACGAGGTCATCAAGGGCAAGAATCCGCAACAGAACATCGTGCTGCAGCCTGGGGACCAGATGGTAGTTCCGGGTTAACGGCGGACTGCGCGACCGCAGCGAGGGGAACCGGCAAGGATCGAAGACTTATGGCAGTGGCACCCCTACAGAATTACGTGAGCGTCTCGCGGCGCCCACCGGACGTGGAAGACTACATCGACATGCTGCGCCGCTACCGGTCGTGGGTGATCGGGCCCACGTTCGCGGGGCTGGTGATATCGGTGGTGGTGGCGTTTTTGTGGCCGGACACATTCCGGTCTTCGGCCATCATGCAGATCCGGCCGCAGTCGGTGCCGTCCAATATGGTGACCAGCGTCATTTCCGGGCAGATGCAGGAGCGGCTGCAGGCGATGCAGGTGGAGATTCTGGGCCGCGGCTTCCTGACGCAGCTCATTCAGCGGCCGGCCCTGGACCTTTACAAGAGAGAGCGCAACCGCCTGCCGGTGGAAGACATCGCGGAGAGGATGGGAACCAAGGACATCAAAATCAGGCTGGTGGGCCCGCCCGGAACGGAGGGGGCGAGCCGGGGCGCGACGGCGTTCAGCATTTCGTTCGAGTACATAGATAAGTACAAGGCGCAGGCGGTGGTGAACGAGCTGGTGAACCAGTTCATGACCAAGAACTTCACCCTACAGCAGGACCGGGCATCGCAAACCAACACTTTCCTGACGGATGAGCTGCGGCGCGCCAAGGAGAAGATGGACGCCAAACAGGCGGAGATCGCGAAATTCACGGCGGAGAACCAGGGTCGCTTGCCGGAGAACTATCAGAGCAACCAGTTGGACCTTACGTCGAAGGAAAACCAGATCAATGCCCTGGACGAGCAGGTGGGCCAGGAGCGGCAGCGGAAGCTGGTGCTGGAGACGCAATTAGCCGGCTACAAGGCGCAGGAAGCCGCGGCTCAGAACAACGTGGAACAGACGCAAGTCACGGGCAGCGTGTCGGTCAAGAACCAGCGCCTGGTGGACCTGCACCAGCTCATTTCCAACAAGCAACTGGAACTGTCGGCGGCGCTGCGCAAGTACAAGGAAGACTACCCGGACGTTCAAGCGCTGAAGGATCAGATCAAGACACTGCAGGACGCGGCCGATAATCTCGAGAAGGCCGACCTGGCGGCGGCGAGCCAGCAGGGCCCACAGACCCGGGTGACCACCAATCAGCAGGTGGCGGCGCAGATCGAAGCGCTGAAGGGACAGGAGCAGCTTACCCTGACCGAGATTTCCAACTCGCAGAACGAGATCGACAGGAAAAGCAAGCTGCTGGAGGACCTGCGAAAGGAACTTCGCGTGACCCAGGAGAAGCTGGCGGCCAGCCCGACGATCATCCAGCAGTACAACGCGCTGCAGCAGGACTTCGCCCTGGCGAAAGACGAGTACGATACGAAGACGCGGAACAAGAACCAGGCCGACAGCGCACAGAACCTGGAAGAGCATAAAGCCGGAGAAACGCTGGAAGTGATCGAGCCGGCGAACGTGCCGGAGTCGGCGTTCGAGCCGAACCGGCCGGCGATCACGGCGGTGGGCACGCTCATCGGGCTGATGCTGGGGCTGGCGCTGGCGGGCGCCAAGGAAATCAAGAACACATCTCTGAAGAACCTGAAGGACGTGAGGGCGTACACCAACCTGCCGGTGTTGAGCAGCATTCCGCTGCTGGAGAACGCCCTGCTGGTACGCAGGAAGCGGCGATTGGCGTGGCTGGCGTGGTCGAGCGCGGTGATCGTGGGAAGCATTCTGATGTGCGGCGCGGCGTACTATCATCTTTCAGGCGGGCCGGGGCCCAGTTGACGGCAAGCGAGACG
>Ga0335081_10018346_pt1 | contig 11313 bp, 13 predicted proteins | sample Lox_Sample_35_FD_206713 | JGI IMG/M metagenome (GOLD analysis project Ga0335081, IMG submission 206713) | Soil microbial communities from Loxahatchee National Wildlife Refuge, Florida, United States - Lox_Sample_3.5 | ecosystem: Environmental > Terrestrial > Soil > Wetlands | place: USA... | reverse complement strand
CCGCCATTGGTCAGGATGGCGAGCCGCTTGCCGGCAAGGCTCGTCAAGTGGCCGAGAGTTTCCGCGGCGGCAAACAGCTCGTCGAGATCGAGCACGCGAAGGAGGCCGGCACGGCGGAACGCGGCATCATAGACCGCGTCCGAACCGGCCAGCGCCCCGGTATGCGTCATCGCCGCCTTGGCGCCCTGCGCATGACGTCCGGATTTGACGACCAGCACCGGCTTGGCGCGGGCCGCGGCGCGCGCCGCCGACATGAATTTGCGCGCATCCTTGATCGATTCGATGTAGAGCAGAATTGCCCGCGTCGCCCGATCCATCGCGAAATAGTCGAGCAGATCGGCGAAGTCGACGTCGACACTGTCGCCGATCGAGACGACGGCGGAAAAGCCGATGCCGCGCACCGCCCCCCATTCCACCAAGCCGGTGGCGATAGCGCCGGACTGCGAGATCAGCGCAAGATCGCCCGCCCGCGGCATCGAAGCGGCGAAGCTGGCATTGAGCTTGATCCCGGGAACCAGCACGCCCAGGCAATTCGGTCCGATGAGCCGCAGTCCGGCCTTGCGCGCGGCGCTCTCGCTCGCTTCCGCGAGCGAGCCGGGACCATGCCCGAGACCCGAGGTGAGAATAATGGCGGCTGCCGTGCCCTTTGCGCCCGCTGCCGCGATGGTGGACGGAACCGCGGGCGGCGGCACGCCGATCACGGCGAGGTCCGGTGTGCCCGGCAGGTCGGAATAGGTTTTGACCGCGCGGATGCCCTCGATGGCCTCGTAATGCGGATTGACCAGTTCAATGCTGCCGGCAAAGCCGCCGCCGCGCAGGTTTTTCAGGACGGCATGGCCGGGCGATTTTTCGCGGGGGCTGGCGCCGACGACGACGACCGATCGCGGCGCGAATACTTTATCGAGGCGATAGATCGACATCCGCTGTCCGAACTCCTCCGGCCGCCTCGCCGTGATCTAATCGCCGTCATCGACGAATTTAAGACGGCGATGCCCGGCGCGCGAGCCGGGCATCCCGATCTTAGGTGTGGCTACCGATGCAGCGGCTCAGCCGACCAGCGGCTTGAGCATCGGGTATTCCCTGTCGAGTTGCATCTGTTCCACCAGACCGTCCAGACCGAACACATGTCCGGCGCGATGCGCGATCAGATAGACGATCACGGTCGCATAGACGAGGTGATAATCGACGAGGAAATTCACCGGTTCCTCGATATACGGGAATTTCATGTGGGCGAAATAGTAGGTAATCATCAACAGGACGCCGAACGGCCCGCTGATGCGCACCATCAGACCGGAGATCAGCGATAGGCCGATCAGCAGGTGGCCCCATTTTACCAGGAAGTCTGTGATCGGCAGCACGGTCGGCTGCCCGAATATCGAGAAGAACGCGTGGAACGTCACGACGTGATCGAGGAATTTCGCGGTATCGAAATTGTCCCAGATCTGCCAGGCGCCGGCATAGAGGAACGTCCAGCCCATCAAAAGGCGCAGGACTAGAATGATGCCGCGATCGAGTTTGGTTTCAGTCATGGCTTAGCTCCCTCAGCAAGGATGCAGGGCTAATCGCATGCGAACAGGCGGACGGCATTGACCTGAGTCAAATCGCACCAGGATTGCAAAAAGTTAAACAAGTCCAGGCGGTTTCCTTGATGCAAATCAATGCCGTGCCGGGTGCGCCGGACGAGAAAGACGCGAATAATCCCGTAACCATCGGCAAGCAATCACGAGGTTCGCATTATGAGACACACAAGGCGCCGTGGCCTACTCCCAGAGGGGATCCTCGCTGGCGCCGCCGGCGGCCTAGCCGAGGTCGCGTGGGTCAGCCTTTATGCCGGCGCGACCGGCGGCGATCCGACCCTGCTGGCCCGCGGCGTAACCACGGCCGCCGGAGTGAGCGGTCTGTTGCCGGCCTCGCCGGTGGCGCTCGGCGTTGCCGTGCATATGACGCTTGCCATGGTATTGGGCGTTGTGCTCGCCTTCGCTTGGTCCGCATTGCGCGAGGCGCGCCCCGGTCTGACCAACCCGTATCCGTTGATGCTCATGGCGCTGGTCGGTATCTGGGCCGTGAATTTCTTTGTGGTGCTGCCGATCGTCAGCCCGGCTTTCGTGCACCTTGTGCCTTATACGGTCAGTCTGACCTCGAAGCTTCTGTTCGGTTTGGCTGCGGCGACAAGTCTGCGCTGGCAAGCCGCGTCCGAATTGCAGCCGGTTCGGCTCGTGAGGAAGTGACATGAACGAGCGGGGTGCGGTCTTTTTCTACCGGACCGCCACCATATTGGCCGGCTTAGTGGCGGCCTTGGCGGTGATCTCGTATTTCCTAAACGCGCCGCGGGGCATGCCGATCGTCTCGATCGCCGCTCTCACGCTTGCTGCGGTGATTTGGATAAGCGGCTGGGCCGGTCGGCATCTGATTGCGGGCCGCTGAGCTTGGTTTGCACCTGCAGTTTGGCGCCGCTGCAAGGCGGCGCCTTTTCTTTCGCGGCGCCGGCAATGCCCGGGTTCCCTGTCACGAAATCTTTGCACCCCAAAATCTTTGCACCCCAAAATCTTTGCGCCCCAAAATCTTTGCGCCCATGGGCGGATTGCCGCACCGCCGCCGATCTTGATCGAGGTCAAACGCCTGCGACGAGCGATGTAGCAAAAGCCTCGGCTGAGGGCGGGCATTGACGGAGAACAACATGAAGGCGCTGGTCTATAACGGCCCTGGAAACAAGGCTCTCGAAGAACGAAGCAAGCCGGACATCGCGGCGCCGACCGACGCCATCGTCAAGATCGTCAAGACCACGATCTGCGGCACCGATCTGCATATCCTCAAAGGCGACGTGCCGACGTGCGCACCGGGCCGCATCCTCGGCCACGAAGGCGTCGGCATCGTTGACAAGGTCGGCGGCGCCGTCACCGCGTTTCATCCCGGCGACCGGGTGATCGTTTCTTGCATCTCGTCCTGCGGCAAATGCGATTATTGCCGGCGCGGCATGTATTCGCATTGCGTCAACGGCGGCTGGATCCTCGGCAACAAGATCGACGGCACCCAGGCCGAATATGTCCGCATCCCCTTCGCCGATACCAGCCTTTATCACATTCCCACAGGCGCCGACGAAGACGCGCTCGTCATGCTCAGCGATATCCTGCCGACCGGCTTCGAATGCGGCGTGCTCAACGGCAAGGTCGAGCCGGGCGCGACCGTCGCCATTGTCGGCGCCGGTCCGATCGGGCTCGCCGCGCTGCTCACCGCGCAGTTCTATTCGCCGGCCGAGATCATCATGGTCGATATGGACGACAACCGCCTGCAAATGGCGACGCGTTTCGGCGCCACGACCGTCATCAACAACAAGGATGGCAAGGCGGTCGACAAGATCATGAAAATGACGAACGGCCGCGGTGTCGACACCGCGATCGAGGCGGTCGGCGTGCCGGCGAGCTTTCTTACCTGCGAGGATATCGTCGCGCCGGGCGGCATCATCGCCAACATCGGCGTGCATGGCGTCAAGGCCGACCTGCACCTGGAGCGGCTATGGGACCGCAACATTTCGATCACGACGCGGCTGGTCGACACCGTGACCACGCCGATGCTGCTCAAGACCGTGCGATCGCATCGCATCGATCCAAAGCAGTTGATCACGCATCGTTTCAAGCTCGACAAAATCCTCGAGGCCTATGATACCTTCGGCGCGGCGGCCAAGACCAACGCGCTCAAGGTTTTGATCGAGGCGTGAGAGATGGGCTAAATTTGTCGCGATCGAGACAGCAAAACCGGCTGACTGCGGGCGCGAAAGTGCAAGCGCAGTGAACCGGCAATCCCGAGGCAGGGAGGTTGTGACGACAAACACCGAGCAGCCGCTGGGCAAGGTGATCGCCGTGCGCGGCGCGGTGGTCGATGTTGCCTTCGCATCCGGCCGATTGCCTCAGCTTGATGAGGCTCTCGTTGTCGAATGGGATGGACCGGAAAACCTTATCGTCGAAGTCCAGGCGCATCTCGACGACCGCACGGTGCGCGGCGTCGCACTCCAGGCCACGGCCGGTCTTAGGCGTGGCGTAACGGTGCGCGCCAGCGGCAGTCCGGTGACTGTGCCGATTGACGAGAGCGTGTTGGGCCGCTTGCTTGACGTAACCGGTACCGCCCGCGACGGCCGCGCGCCGCTGCCGCCGGATTTGCCGCGTGCACCAATACACCGGCTGGCGCCGCCGCTCGAACAGCGCAGCCCGGCCACGGCAATATTCGAAACCGGCATCAAAGTGATCGATCTTCTCGCGCCGCTGCCGCAAGGCGGCAAGGCCGCCATGTTCGGCGGCGCCGGCGTCGGCAAAACCGTGGTAGTCATGGAGCTCATTCATGCAATGGTGAAGAGCTACCAGGGTATTTCCATCTTCGCCGGTATCGGCGAGCGCTCCCGGGAAGGCCACGAATTGCTGACCGAAATGAAGCGGTCGGGTGTGCTGGATCGCAGCGTTCTGGTTTACGGTCAAATGAACGAGCCGCCGGGGGCGCGCTGGCGGGTCGGAATGACGGCACTGACGATCGCCGAGTATTTTCGCGATCAGAAGAGGCAGAATGTCCTGCTGCTGATGGACAATGTCTTTCGTTTCGTCCAGGCGGGCAGCGAAGTTTCCGGGCTGCTTGGCCGACTGCCGTCTCGGGTCGGCTATCAGCCGACACTCGCCACCGAAGTTGCCGCGCTGCACGAGCGGATCGCTTCGGTCGCCGGGGTTTCCGTGACGGCGATTGAAGCCGTCTACGTTCCCGCCGACGATTTTACAGATCCCGCGGTGACAGCCATTTCGTCGCATCTCGACAGCATGATCGTTCTGTCCCGCTCGATGGCGGCTGAAGCGATGTATCCGGCAGTCGATCCTCTAAGCTCCTCGTCGATTTTGCTTGATCCGACCATCGTCGGCGAACAGCACTATCGCATCGCCGAAGATGTCCGCAAAGTCATCGCCCATTACAAGGAGCTGCAGGACATCATCTCGCTGCTCGGCATTGAAGAGCTGAGCGCTCAGGATCGCTCGATCGTGATGCGCGCCCGGCGATTGCAGCGATTTCTCACCCAGCCCTTTGCGGTTACCGAGGCGTTCACCGGCAAGCCAGGGCATTCCGTGCCGCTGGCTGAGACGCTCAAAGGCTGCCGCACCATACTCGACGGCGCCTGCGACAACTGGGCGGAAGCCTCGCTCTATATGGTCGGCGCCATTGACGAAGCCGAAGCCAAAGAAGCTTTCACGAAGCGCCAGGCGATGCCGTCATGAGGCTGCTCATTACTACTCCGACCGCCGTCGTCGTCGACGATCCCGACGTCGTTGCCGTGCGCGCCGAGGATGAAAGCGGATGTTTCGGCATTCTCGACGGACATGCTGAATTTCTGACGGCATTGACGGTCTCGGTCGTGAGCTGGCGCCAGATCGACGGCCGACGGCGCTTCTGCGCGGTGCGGCGCGGCGTTCTTTCGGTCGCGAACGGAAAGGAAGTCGCAATCGCGACGCGTGAAGCCATCGTGGGCGATGATCTTGAGCGTCTTGAGCGCGTAGTCCTGGCAAAATTCCACGACGCGATCGAAGCTGAGCGTGTGGTGCGCACCGAAAGCCTCCGGCTGCAGATGCGCGCCATCCGGCAGATCGTCCGCTACCTGCGCCCGGACCGGCCCACCGTCTTTGGAGCCGGCTCATGAACGCAGAGAGCATCGAACGCCGGCAACCATCGCCCGACGGCATGGCCGATGCGGTGCGCCAGCGTCAGGAGCGCCGGAGCCGCTGGCTTAGCCAAGGTGAGCCATCCATGGCGCGGTTCGTCGGGCAAATCGGAATTCTCGGCTGGATCATCGTCGCGCCGACTTTGCTCGGCTTGTTCGCCGGGCGATGGCTCGATCGCACGTTCAGCAGCGGAATTTTCTGGAGTGCGGCGCTATTGATGCTGGGCGTTGTAATCGGCTTCTGGTCGGGCTGGCGGTGGATGCACAGGCAATGAGTGAGCTTCATTTGAACGAATCCGCCTCGCTCGCGCTTCAAGCCGCTGTCTGGCTCGGTTGCGGCGCTCTGATCGGAACGTTGCATTTTGCAACACTGCAACGATGCGTCGGGCTGTTCGTTGCCGGCGGCGCGCCGCTCCTGTTGCTGACGCTGCAGCTGGGGCGCCTCGCTTTTCTCGCCGTCGCGCTCGCCGGGATTGCCGGGCGTTTTGGCGCCTTTCCGCTCCTTGTGACGGCCGCCGGTATTATGGTCGCGCGAACCGCCGCGCTCCGTAGGAAAGCATGCGCATGATCGTATCGCCGCTGACGCTCAGGACGCTGTTTCAGGTCGGTCCGGTCCCGATCACCGGGCCGGTGGCGGTGACATGGGGGCTTATGGCGGTCCTCGCTGTGCTCGGTCTCGTGGCGACGCGGAGCCTCGCGCTTTCGCCAGGCCGGTATCAAGCCGTGCTCGAACTCATCGTCGGCGCCATCGAAGATCAAATCCGCGCCACGATGCGCGTCGAGCCGCGGCCTTATGTGTCGATGATCGGCACGCTATTCCTGTTCATCCTGCTCGCCAACTGGTCGTCGCTGCTACCGGGCATCGAGCCGCCGACGGCGCATATCGAGACCGACGCTGCTTTGGGTCTGATCGTCTTCGCCGCCATCATCTATTTCGGCATCCGCACGCGCGGCCTGGCCGGCTATCTGAAAACTTTCGCCGAGCCGAGTATCGTCATGATACCGCTTAACCTCGTTGAGACCTTCACGCGCACGTTTTCACTGATCGTGCGGTTGTTCGGCAACGTGATGAGCGGCGTCTTCATCATCGGTATTATTTTGTCGCTCGCCGGACTGCTGGTGCCGATCCCGCTCATGGCCTTGGAATTGCTGGTTGGAGCGATCCAGGCCTACATCTTCACGGTGCTTGCGATGGTGTTCATCGGCGGCGCTTTGGGAGAGCGATCCGCCAAACCTAATGAAGAGGAAGGCTCATGAATTGGCTTGAGATTATCAGCATCTTCGCTGCGGCAATAGCCGTCTCATTCGGCGCCATCGGCCCCGCTCTCGCCGAGGGCCGAGCGGTTGCCGCCGCGATGGACGCCATTGCACGCCAGCCGGAGGCGGCGGGAACGATATCGCGCACGCTGTTCGTCGGGCTGGCCATGATCGAGACGATGGCGATTTACTGCCTGGTCATCGCCTTGCTGGTTCTTTTCGCCAACCCGTTCGTTCGTTGACGTCATGCGCATCGACTGGTGGACGCTGGCGCTGCAAACCGTCAACGTCCTCATTCTCATCTGGATTCTCGGCCGCTTCTTCTTTCGACCGGTCATGGATATTGTCGCCAAGCGTCAGCAACAGGCGAACAAGCTTCTCAGCGATGCGGCTCGCGATCGCGACGCGGCGGTCAATATCCGCGGCCAAGCCGACCAGGCGCTTGCCGACATCGCCGTGCGCCGCGCTGACATGATTGCCGCAGCCCATGCCGAGGTCCGAAGCGAAAAACAGCGGCTGCTGGCGCAGACGTCACAGGAGCTTGCGAACCTCCGGGCTGAAGCGGAGACGGCGATCGCGCGTGATCGGGCGGCGGCCGAGGCCCAAATCATTGCGCACGCCAGCGAGTTGGCGGTTGAAATCGCCGGCCGTTTGCTCGGGCGCTTTCCGCATCGGGTTTTGCTGCAAGGCTTCCTCGACGAGATTTGCGGCGAAATACGCGCCTTGCCCGCCGATGCACGGGACGCCATGGCGGCTGCCGGCAGGGCCGGGCGGCAAATCGAAGTCGTCAGCGCGGCGCCGCTCTCCGCCGACGAAACTCACGCCGTGGCAGCCATGCTGGCAAAGGCGTTCGGCACGGAATTGCCGCTGGTGTTTCGGAGCGAGCCGGCCATCATCGCCGGCATCGAGATACGCGGTCCCAACACGATTATTCGTAATTGCTGGGCTGGCGACCTCGATCGCATACGGCAAGAGCTGAAGTCATGACCGCTGCGCGCGCCGCTCTTGATGCGTGGCTCGGCAACGCCCGAAAACGGGTTGAGGCGACACCGCTCGCACCGCAGACCGAGCAGGTGGGCCGCGTCGACACGGTCGCCGATGGAATAGCTCTCGTTGCCGGACTTGCCGATGTTCGCCTCAACGAGCTGGTGCGTTTCGCGCGTGGGCAGGTCGGCTTTGCGATTACGTTGGATCAGGACCGCCTCGGCTGCGTGCTGCTCGACGAAACGGAGACGATCGAAGCTGGCGACTTGGTCCGCGGCACGGGCGAGGTCGTGGAAGTGCCGGTCGGACCGGGCCTGCTCGGCCGCACTGTCGATCCGCTTGGCCGGCCGCTCGACGGCGGGGCGGCGATAAACGCCGAAGCCCATGCACCCGTAGAACGGGCGGCGCCGGCGATTGTCGATCGCGATTTCGTCAGCGAGCCGGTGCAGACCGGCCTGCTCGTGATCGACTCAATGTTCGCTCTCGGCCGCGGCCAGCGCGAATTGATCCTGGGGGACAGAGCGATCGGCAAGACCGCCATCGCCGTCGACACCATCATCAATCAGAAATTCAGCGACATTATTTGCGTTTACGTGGCGATCGGTCAGAAGTCGTCGACCGTCAAGCGGTTGATCGATGCAATTGAGACCCATGGGGCGCCGCAGCGCTGCATCTTCGTCGTCGCCGGCGCTTCGTCCGCTCCGGGGCTGCAGTGGATCGCGCCGTTCGCCGGCTTTACCATGGCGGAATACTTTCGCGACCGCGGTCAGCATGCGCTTGTCGTCATAGACGACATGACCAAGCACGCGGCAACGCATCGAGAGATCGCCTTGTTGACGCGACAGCCGCCGGGCCGCGAAGCGTATCCCGGTGATGTGTTCTATGTTCATGCGCGCCTGCTTGAACGCGCAGCGAAGCTTTCCCAGGCGAGCGGCGGCGGGTCGCTGACTGCGCTACCGATCGCGGAATTGGATGCCGGCAATCTGAGCGCCTACATTCCGACCAACTTGATTTCGATCACCGACGGTCAAATTGTGCTGGACTCGCGCTTGTTTCATGAAGGCCGCAAGCCTGCCGTCGATATTGGAACGAGCGTGAGCCGCGTCGGCGGTAAGACCCAGGCCGCCGCTTTGCGGCAGGCGTCCGACACTTTGCGGCTGGATTATGCGCAGTTCCTGGAACTGGAAATGTTCACCCGTTTCGGCGGCGTGACCGACACCCAGGTCAAGAACAAGATCGCGCGCGGGCGACGCATCCGGGCCGTCCTCGCCCAGCCTCAATATGGGCCGCTACGGCTGATCGACCAGGTTGCGCTGGTGACAGCGGTGCAGAGCGGATTGCTCGATCCTTTGCCTCTGGAGCTGATCGACAAGGTCCGCGCCGAACTCCCGGCATGGCTTGACCGCTCGGCGAAAAGAATCGTCGATGCGGTCCAACGCAGCGGCGAGCTCGACGACGCGATGATTGCGGAGCTTAAAACCGCGCTGGCCGGCTTCGTAGCGCAAATCGCGCCTCGCCGCGGCGCCGGCGACAGGGGAGCCCCGTAATGGCCGAGCGGCTTTCCGATGTCGTCGCGAAAATTCAGAACGTCCGTCAGCTCGGAGCCGTGGTCACCGCCTTGCGCGGCATTGCGGCTTCCCGGGCGCAAAGCGGCCGGTCGCTGCTCGCCGGCATCGAATCCTATGCCGAGGTGGTTTCGCATGCGATCGGCCAGGCTCTGAACCTGCTGCCAGCCGATGACGCAGCGCCGCTTGCGCCGGAAGACGGCAGGCGCGGCGTGATCCTTTTTTGCGCCGAGCAGGGCTTTGCCGGGGCTTTCAGCGAGCGCGTCTTCGCGGCCGCGGGCGCCGATCTCAAGGGCGCTACGGTTCTGATCGTCGGTACGCGCGGCGGCGCGGTCGCCGCCGAGCAGGGCATAACGCCCGACTGGTCCGCCGCAATGACAACGCGGATTGAGGCCATACCCGGTTTCGCCAACGCGCTCGCCGAAGCCCTCTACCATTATGTGGCCCAGGGCCGCGTTGCACGGGCCGATATTTTCTTTTCGCGTTCGAGTTCTGGCGATATCCGCATTGACCGCCATTCCCTGCTGCCGATCGACTTTGGGCGTTTTGTGCGGCCCCCGCAGCAGCAGGCCCCATTGATCGCGCTCTCTCCGCAATTGCTGCTTGAGCGGCTGGCGGCGGAATACGTTTATGCGCAGCTGTGCCAAGCCGCCATGCATTCCTTCGTTGCCGAGAACGACGCGCGGATGATCGCGATGATCCGCGCCAAGAACAATACCGAGACGACGCTTGCCGGTCTGGTGCAGCGCGAACGGCAGCTTCGCCAGGAGGAGGTCACGACCGAGATCGTGGAGCTGGCCGCCGGCGCCGACGCTTTGCGCGCCTGAATCGGGTCGCGGCGTCAAACCCTCCTCGCGCCATGGCGAGCGTTTCTATTTCGCTTTTAGCTTCAGCAGCGCGTCGGCGTTTGCGTGGGTGAGCTTGGCCATGTCTGCGGGGGCCAAAGCGACATTGTTGAGGAACTTGCGCCCCGCGGCATTGGGCGCAAAGGGATAATCGACCGAAAACAGGATACGGTCGATGCCGAAGGTCTGCAGCGCGGCAATGAACGGCGGCTGATCGAAAATCCCGCTGGTGGTGAGCCAGACCTGATCGTGAATGGCGCGCGTGATCGGCCGCTGCAGATGATCGACGTCGTGCGCAAACACCTGGTCGATACGCGCCATCATCATCGGCAGCATCTCGCCCATATGGCCGACGATGAGCTTCAATCGCGGATGCTTGTCGAGCGTGCCGGCGACGACCATCCGCAGCAGATGCACGGCGGTCTCCGAATGCCAGCCCCAGCCGGCCGTCTCCAGGACGCGCGCGGCGCCCTCGGGGAGGCTGGAGAAATAAGCGAGCCGCACCGGCTCCGGCGGGATGTGCGGATGAATGTAAATCGGCACGTCGAGCTCGACCGCAGCGGCGAGGAGCCCGTCGTAGCGCGGATCGTCGAGGAAACGGCCTTCGGTCGTGCCATTGACCATGGCGCCGAGAAAGCCGAGCTCCTTGACCGCGCGGCGCAACTCGACCGGAATGGCATCCGGGCTTTGCATCGGCAGATTGGCGAAGCCGGCGAAACGGTCCGGATGGCTGGCGACCGCTTTGGCCAAATGATCGTTGGTCTCGCGCGCCATCGCCGCGCCATCGGCTCCGGGCACGAGGTCGGCGCCGGGCCCGGCGACCGAGAGCACCTGCACCGTGATGCCGGCCTCGTCCATCGATTTCAGGCGTTTCTCGCCGATCTCAGGCAGGAGCTCCATGGGGTTGACCGCGCCCGGCTTGATATTCCGGGGCCGGAAGCCGCGCGCGCTGATGACTTTCGGATCGATGCGCTTG
>Ga0335081_10018344_pt1 | contig 11314 bp, 11 predicted proteins | sample Lox_Sample_35_FD_206713 | JGI IMG/M metagenome (GOLD analysis project Ga0335081, IMG submission 206713) | Soil microbial communities from Loxahatchee National Wildlife Refuge, Florida, United States - Lox_Sample_3.5 | ecosystem: Environmental > Terrestrial > Soil > Wetlands | place: USA... | reverse complement strand
GATCATCGAGTGCGAACAATCCAGCATGAGCACGGTGGCACAGGAGGATTGGTACTCGCACTGGTGGACTTGCAAGTCTGAATATTCGATGTTGAGCGGAAGGCTAAGACCCTCGCGCTGGATGGCGCTGGAGAGCGTGGCGGTAATGTCCAGATTCAGGGTGTCGCCGAATTCGTACTGGCGGGAGGCGCCGCTGGCTTCGATACCGGTGGCCATGTCGCGGGTGTCGTGGCGGCCGAAGCTGGACTTGCCGAGAGATCCCAACAGGTCGCGCAGAGTTTTGAAGCCGAGAAAGTCCAGGCTCTTGTCGGTGATTTCGAACTTGGCCTGCTGCTGGGCTTCACCCACCTGGCCGCCAACGCTCGACTGCTTCGATGGATCGTGCGGCTGGTCAATACTGATGTAGTCTTCCTGCTCCATGCGCTGGATCAGCTTCTCGATCAGCTCATCCAGCTTGCCCTCCATCTGCATCTGTTGCAGCTGCTCGCGCATTTGCTCGTCGAGGAGGTCACTGTTCATCAAGGCCTGCTCGATGGCGCGGCGGAGATCGTCCAGCGTTTGCTCGCCGGGGAGGTCGTAGTAGATGTAGTTCTGGAATCCACTCTGCAGCAGGTAGTCGGACAGCGCTCCGAGCAGGTCCTCCATGCTCATCTCGCCGGCCGGGTCGGGAACGTATTTGCTGTAGCGGATGCGTTTCATAAAAACCGCCGTTGGCCCTTAGCCGGTAGCCGAAAGCCAATGGCCAAAGGCCAAGGGCCAAAGGCCACCGGCCATGAGCTAATTAAACGGCCTTCTGGTGCGAAATGGGTGTTCTTCGGACTCGAACGGCTTTTCGGGTTTCTTGGGGGCCTTTTCGCCGGCGGTGAAGATGCGCTCTTCGTTGCGGCCGATACGTTTGTGGGCATGCAGGCCTTCGAGCACGAATTCGGCGGCAGAGACCTGCGCTTCCGGGCTGTCTTTGGGGCCGACGTTCAGCTTCACTGTCTTTTCCATCAATCCCTGGATGTTGCGGAGAGCTTGCAGGGACTCGCCGGCTCCGGCGGCGTCGGCCATCTGGATTTCGCCGCCCAAGTCGAACCACTGGACGACCTGCTGCATGTCCGCGCCTTTGAAGTAGCCGTCATAGGCCTTGGCGATGGCGGTGCGGATCAGCTCGCGGCCCACGTGATCGGCGCCTTTCATCTCGCCTTCGTATTCGAGTTCCAGCTTGCCGGTGATGGCCGGCAGCGCGGCATAAACATCGCCGATGCGAGGCACGACGATGTTTTCCTGATGGCGAATGGCGCGGCGCTCGGCGTTGGAGATCACGTTCTCCATGGCGGAGATGGGAAGGCGCTGGCTGACGCCGGAGCGCTTGTCAATTTTCTTGTCCTCGCGGGCGGCGAAGGCGACGCGTTCGATCACTTCCTGGACGTATTTGGGAACGTGAAGTTTCAGCCCGTTGCGCTGTGTCCAGGCTTCCTGCGTGGTGATGGCGATGCCTTCCTCGACGGTGGCCGGGTAATGGGTGCGAATCTCGGAGCCGATGCGGTCCTTGAGCGGGGTAATGATCTTGCCGCGCGCAGTGTAGTCTTCAGGGTTCGCGCTGAAAACCAGGGCCACATCGAGCGGCAGGCGAATGGGGTAACCCTTAATCTGCACGTCGCCTTCCTGCATGATGTTGAACAAGCCGACCTGGATCTTGCCGGCCAGATCAGGAAGCTCGTTGATGGCAAAGATGCCGCGATTGGCGCGCGGCAAGAGGCCGTAGTGGACGGTCATTTCGCTGCTGAGTTCGTGGCCGCCGCGGGCGGCTTTGATGGGATCAATATCGCCGATCAGGTCGGCGATGGTGACGTCCGGGGTCGCCAGCTTTTCCACGTAGCGTGCTTCCGGGGCGAGATAGGCGATCGGGGTATCGTCTCCGTCCTTTTCCACCAATTCCCGGCAGCGGCGGCAAATGGGGGCGTAGGGATTGTCGTGGATCTCGCAGCCGGCGATGTAGGGCATCTGGGGGTCGAGCAGGGAGGTCAGCGCGCGCAGGATGCGGCTCTTGGCCTGTCCGCGCAGGCCGAGCAGAATGAAATTATGACGGGATAGAACGGCGTTAATGATCTGCGGTACAACCGTGTCGTCGTAACCGACGATGCCGGGGAAAATCGGGTCGGGACAGCATAGCTTGGCCGCGAGGTTCTCGCGCAACTCATCTTTCACCCGCCGCGCCATCAGGCGCTCCTCAGAAAATACGCTCGAACGCAATTCGCCGAGCGTTCGCGGAAAACTCATGGGCGGAACTCCTTGAAAAGGAAATATTGAGGTGATTATACGCTCTTGAAATCAGTCGTCAGTCGTCGGTCGTCAGTCTTCAGCGAAGCCCACGGGATTGACGGGCAGGAACGAACCGGCTTTTCCTGAAGACTGACGACTGAAGACTGACGACTGGCTCAGTGGACATGCCCGTTGCCGCCGGCCACTTTGCGGGCGCGGGCGGTGCGGCGCAGGGCGGGGAGGATGGCTTCGAAGTAGGAGACGACGGCGGGGACGCGCTCGGCTTCCGATGGCATCTGCAGGAGATTTTGCTTGAAATCCAGGTCGAGCGGCAGCGAGCCGGCGAGGCGGAAGGAGAGCTGCGGGTCTTCCTTTGCCGCAGCTTCTTCTGTCTGTTCTCCAGCCAGCTTCATCAGTTCGCCGTGCAACTTCACGGCCGAAGCGATCTGGCCCTGGGTGGCGCGGGCGGGCCCGTCTTCGAGGTAGAGAACTTCGGCTTGCAGGAAGGAACGTTCCTGGGTGACTTCCATCACCTCGAAGCGGCGGCGGCCGGCGGCGAGGATGTCCATGCGGCCATCGTCGTACTTTTTGGCTACGCTGATGATCTCAGCGGTGCAGCCGATGTCCGCAATCCCTTCTTCTTTGGCACGCACCACGCCGAAGGGTTTGCTGTTAGCCAGACACTCGCCGATCATCTCTTTGTAACGGGGCTCGAAGATGTGCAGAGGCAGGGGGCTGGCGGGAAGCAGGACCACATCCAGGGGAAACAAGGGCAACAGCGCGCTCACCAGGGGCCTCCGGCAAACTCCGCCTTATTTAGGCATTGTACCTTCGCGGCTCAGCGGCAGTCCGATAGCCCGGGCAAATCCTAAATCGCAGAGAGCACTGAGAGCCGACGCTGAGTTCGCAGAGGGGGACTTAGCGGCATCCTGATATCCGGGCAAAACTGGGAGATTATTTCCTTCGCGCTTGACTTAACCTGGGAGGCAGAATAAAAGCACGACATGGAACTTTCGGGGAAAGTGGCGGTGGTGACGGGCGCTTCAATGGGCATCGGCGAGGCGATTGCCAAGGTCTTTGCCGAGCACGGGGCCAGCGTGGTGCTGTTGTCGCGGGACGCAACCCGCGCAGAAGCCGCGCGGCAGCGCATTGGCCATACCGACCGCACGGTCGCGCTTTCCTGCGACGTTCGCAACCGCGAGGAGATTGATAAGGTCATCAATCTGACGGTGCATTCTTTTGGGCGGATAGACATCTGGGTGAACAACGCCGGACGGGGAATTCTTGAGACTGCCGCCGAGGCGGACATGGCGGCATGCCGCGACATCTTCAATATCAATTTTTTCGGCGCCCTCGAGTCCATGCAAGCAGTTGTCCCGGTCATGCGGCAGCAGCGATCGGGGACCATCATCAACATTTCCAGCGTTGCTGGACATATTGCTCTGCCGTTCCACAGCATCTACAGCTCGACCAAGTTCGCTATGAACGCCCTGGGCAAGGCGGCGCGGCTGGAACTGAAGAGTTCCGGCATTCATGTGCTGACGGTGTGCCCGGGCTACGTGCGGACGGAATTCGGGGCCAACGCGGTGCGACGGCCGGACAGTAAGACGGTGCGTCCCGCGCAGATCCGGGGCATCAGCACCCAGCGCGTGGCGCGGGCGGTACTGCGTGGGTATTTGAAGCAGAGGCGGGAGGTGGTGGTTCCCTGGACCATGCACCCGGCGATCAAGATCTATCAGATGTTTCCCTGGCTGGTGGAGCGGACGATGGACAAGATGGCGCGGCCGGCGAAGTGACGGCCCTAGGTCAGTTCTCCCATCATGGCAGTCATCTCGGACAGCGCGTGGGTGTTGCCAGAGCGCCGGGCGGAGGCGATGCCGTCCGAGAGCATTCTCTTGGCGTCCTCGATGCGCCCCTCTTTGGCTAATGCCTGGGCAGCCATAAAGTAGCCGGCGGTGTAATCGGGATGCGCGGACAAGAGCTTGGCGAATTCCTCAAGTGCGAGTTCCAGCGCACCACGATTGGAATACTCCATAGCCAGCCCATAGCGGGCGAACGCGTCGTTGGGATTTTGCACCAGAATCTCGCTGAGCAGGGCGATTCGGTCCATAAGAAATCCGCGGGCATTAGATTACTACAGGAGTCAGAGACGACACTGGCACGGCGGAATCACGGCGGTTAGAATGACCCGTTCAATTGGTGCGAGGAGCCCGCGCTTGGCTTGTCCATTCTTTACGCCGACGGAGAGACTGCAGGATGCCGGCTGGCTGCACCCGGCACGACTGCCGCTGGGCGGGGGATGGAGCGGCCACTGCTCCGCCCCGGGTTACGAGGGCACTCAGCCTACGGAACAGGAAATCAGGGAGCTGTGCAACTTGGGCTACGCGTCGAATTGCCCGAGGTTGCCCCGGGAGCGCAGTTACGACGCAGTGCGTTTTTCCGTAGTTCGCGACAGTGGGACGCAGTTGTTTCTCTGGTTTGTCTGCGAGGCCGCGCACCTGCCCGCCGATCACGGGAAGCTGGAGTACGATCTGGCGCTGGGGCGCTGGGTCTCGTCGCATCCGGACGCCCGCATCCAGAAAATGGCGGAGTGTTATTTGCATTCCTATCTTCTCCGCAGGAGCAGCTCTCCGGCGGAGGAATTTGCCTCTAAGATGCTGCCATGAGCCATCCCGAAGACATGCTGATGCCACGCCCGGTACGCGACTCGCAATCCGAGATGAGTGAAATTGTGCTGCCCAACGACACCAATCCCCTGGGGGCGCTCTTGGGCGGGCGCCTGATGCACTGGATCGACATGGCGGGCGCGATGGCGGCGCACCGGCATTCCCGGCAATATGCGCTCACGGCTTCGATTGATCACCTGGATTTTCTGGTCCCGGTGCATGTAGGGGACCTGGTGATACTGCGCTCGTCCGTCAATCGGGTGTTCCACACTTCGATGGAAATCGGGGTGAAGGCCTGGGTGGAGAGCTATATCCACGACACCTGCCAGCACGTGAGTTCGGCTTATTTGACCTTTGTGGCTGTGGACAAAGCGGGGAACCGCCTCCCGGTGCCCGCGGTCATTCCCGAAACCGACGAACAACGCCGGCGCTATGAGGATGCCGGGCGACGCAGGGAAATTCGCCGCGCCGAAAGGGAACGGCGACTGAGGAATAAAAGCTGACCGGTCCGTCCTCGATTGACCGTTACAGGTCTCCCAATTAGACTGAACTTCCTCAAAGTCCTTAAGGATCGTCCTGTTGAAGACCTATCGCCCAGCCAACGCTTTGCTCGCCGACATCAAAGGCGTGCTTGCGGCCAGGCAGTTTGGGTCGCATCGCTCGCCGCTGGATCTAGTGATCGAACGCCTGTGCCAGGGGCGGCACTATAGCTGGGTGGGAATTTATCTGGCGGCGCCAGAACATAACACGCGACAACTGTTAGGTTCTGGCAATGATGCCCATCCCGGGACCGCATTGCCGGAGACGCGCAGCAAGATTCTGGTCTCTATGCGGCTTGCGGGACGGGAAGTGGGTGTGTTCGATGTGGAGAGCGACCGCGAAAGCGCCTTTGGCGCCGAAGACCGGGTGCTGCTGGAGAACGTAGCCCAGCTGCTGGCGCTGTTTCTTTCGGGACGCGGCAAGTACCTGGCCCGCAAAGCGCGTGAGAACTACGCCGCGGGCAAAACGAGCTAAGTTCCAACCGTTGCGCCGGCGATGGCTGACGCTTCCTCCTGAATCTTCTTCCACGCTTGTTTCACGTGCCGGGCCTGGGTATGGGCCTGTCCGACGCAGAAACGAAGCGTCAGTTTGTCCTGAAGGCGGGTGTGGGTCAAAAAAAGGCTGCCGCCGTGGTTGAGACGGTCCATCAGCGCCTGGTTGACCGGGTCGCCGCCTTTGTGGCGGAAACACACCAAATTGAGCGGCGCGGGGACCGCCAATTCGAAGCGGCTGTCTGCGACCACCCAGCCGGCAAACTCCTGCGCCAGCGCGACGTGCTCGCGAATGTGGTGCTGCAAGCCTTCGATTCCGTAGTGACGGATGACAAACCAGAGCTTCAAGGAACGGAAGCGGCGGCCCAGAGGGATCTGCCAGTCGCGATAGTCAATCACCGCGCCGGATTCGGTAGCTTTGTTCCGCAGATACTCGGGCAGGATGCTCAGGGTCTGGATCAGGGCCTTGCGATCGGCGACGTAGAAGCAGTCGCAGTCGAAGTTGGTGAACATCCATTTGTGAGGATTAAAGCAATAGCTTTCGGCAAACTCGAGGCCTTCGTGAATGCGGCGAAATTCCGGGCAAAGCGCGGCGGTGCCGGACATGGCGGCGTCCACGTGCAGCCAGAGATTGTGCTGGTGGCAAATGGGGCCGATCTCGGCCAGCGGATCAATGGCGTTCGATGAAGTGGTGCCGGCGGTGGCGCACACAAAGAATGGAGTGAGGCCCTGGGCGCGGTCCTGCTCGATCTGGCGTGCCAGCGCGTCCGGCCGCATGGCGAAGGCTTCGTCCACTTCGATCAGGCGCAGGTTCTGCCTCCCAATGCCGGCGACTTGCGCAGCTTTTTCCAGCGAAGAATGCGCCTGGGACGAGGTGTAGGCCACCAGCTTTCCATCACACCCGCGCTGGTTGCTGGCGTAGTTGGTGGCGCGCTCGCGCGCGGCAAGGAGAGCGCAGAGCGAGGCGCTGGAGGCGGTGTCCTGAATGACGCCACCGCCGGCGCCGGTGGAGAGAAATTTGCGGGGCAGGTCGAGCATTTCTACCAGCCAGTCCAGAACGTGGGTTTCGAGTTCGGTGCAAGCCGGGCTGGTGGCCCACAGCATGCCTTGGAGTCCGAGGCCGGAGGAAAGCAGTTCGCCCAAAATCGAAGGGCCGGAAACCGCGGTAGGAAAATATGCGTAGAAATTCGGTGATTGCCAGTGGGTGATGCCGGGAAGGACCAGCTGGTCAACATCGCGCATGATGTTTTCAAACTGCTCGCCTTCTTGTGGGGGCAGGGCGGGAAGGGAAGCGCGAATCTGTCCCGGCTCGACCTGGGAGAGAACGGGAAACGATTCGACCCGTGTGTAGTAGTCGGCGATCCAATCCACCACGGCGTGGCCGTGGCGGCGGAAATCTTCCGGCGTCATGTGGAAGGTTTTTTCTTCAGGCACGGGAATCTCCTAACCTTGCGACTGGCCATTGTAATTGGAGCGCGGTAGGGATTTACCGGTCGCTAGGCCAGCCGGCCGAAGTAAACCCGGGTGCGGTAAGTGACAGCCACCTTGCCGTGGATTTGATTCTGATCGAACAGGCGGCGCAAGTCGCGCAGCATGGACTCATAGCCTGGGTGTTCGGGGCCGGGTGTGTAGGAGGAGGAAAGCAAGCGTCCACGCAAACTTTCATAGTCAAATTCCTGACTCAATTCGAAAACCCGCTCGTGACAGGGCGTGGGCGAGAAAAACTGTGAGAGATTCGCGGTAGTGCGTTCATGGCGGACGTCTTTGTAGTCGGTGCCGTAGGCGAGAAGCAGTTGTTCGTAGTCGCGCAGGAAGGGAGTGGAATCCACAGACCGCTCATTCCAAACCAGGACGGTCCAGCCGCCGGGTTCGAGAATGCGGGCGAATTCCTGCCGGGCCCGTGGGAGATCGAACCAGTGCGCGGCTTGGGCGGCGGTGGCAATATCCACGCTGTGCGGCGGCAAGGTTGTGGACTCGGCGGTCCCGGCCACGCTGGTAAAACGCGGATAAGTGGCCAGGAATTGTTCTCCGGCTTTGCGCATCTCGGGATTGGGCTCAACCCCGAAGACTTGAGATCCAACTTCCAAGAGCAAGCGGGTGAAAATGCCGGTCCCGGAGGCGATGTCGGCGACCACGCTGGCGGCGGTGAGTCCGCATTGGTCTTTCAAAAGCTGGATCACTTCGGGCGGGTAGCTGGGGCGGTAGCGGGCGTAGTTCTCAACCCGGGAAGAGAAGCGCTGGGTTGCATTTTCGACGGCCATGCAACGAGTTTACTGCGCGCGGATCACCTCACCCAACCTGCTCCAGAACTGCTAAATTAGAGGCCATGCGTCTTGTGGTTAAAGTCGGAACCAGCCTGATCGCGCCGGAGGGGCGGATTGACACCAACCGCATGCGGGCGCTGGTGGACCAGCTGGCGTTGACCCGGCACGAGTACCTAATTGTGAGTTCAGGGGCGATCGCTTCGGGCATGTCGAACCTGGGGCTGAGCCGGAAGCCGTCAAGTGTGCCGCAGATGCAGGCCTGTGCCGCGGTGGGGCAGAGCGTGCTCATGCACACCTACGAGCAGCTTTTCTTTGGGAAGAAGGTGGTGGCCCAATTGCTGCTTTCGAGCGACGACTTCACTTCTCCTATTCGCTACAAGAACCTGCAAAATACGTTGCACGAACTGCTGAAGCTGGGCGTGGTGCCGGTGGTCAACGAGAATGACAGCGTTTCTGTGCGCGAGCTGGTGGGAGCGTTCGGCGACAACGATGAACTTAGCGCCCTGCTGGCCACCGCAGTGAAGGCGGACTGGCTGCTGCTGCTGACGGACGTGGATGGGTTCTATGTTCCCAACGGCAAGCGGCCGAAGCTGCTGCGGACAGTACGCAAGCTGACTGCTGAAATGGAAGCTCTGTGCAACGGGCACGGCAAGCTGGGGCGGGGCGGGATGCGGTCCAAGCTGCGCGCGGCCAAGCTGGCCAGCGAAGCGGGCGTTCACGTGGCGATTGTGAGTGGCCGCCACGAGAGGGCCATCGCGGGCGCTCTGGAACGGAAGATTGGGACTTACTTTCCTCCGCAGAGGAAGAGTTAGCATGGCGACCACGATTAGCCCGGCGATTTCCACCCATGACAAGCTTCTGCGTGCCCGCGAGGCATCTGCGGAGCTCTTGCTGCTTTCGACGGCGCAGAAGAATGCGATCCTACTGACCATGGCGGACGCCATCGAGGCCAATGCCGCAAGCATTCTTGAAGCCAATCGCACCGATCTGCAAGAGTCCGGGCTGGAAGGAGCGATGCTCGACCGGCTGTTGCTGAATCCGGCGCGGATCAAGGAAATGGCCAAAGGCGTGCGGGATGTGGTGCACTTGTCGGACCCGGTATTCGAAGTTTTGGCGGAGTGGATCCGGCCCAACGGATTGCAAATCCGCAAGATTCGCGTGCCGCTGGGAGTGGTAGGGATTATTTACGAATCGCGGCCGAACGTTACGGTGGACACGGCGGCTTTGGCTTTCAAAACCGGCAACGCCATCGTGTTGCGCGGCGGCAAGGAAGCCGCGCGCAGCAATCAGCGGCTGGCGGAAATTCTTTCCAACGTGGTTGGAGTCCCCGAGGGCGCGATCGCGCTGCTGGATTCGAGCACTCGCGACTCAGTGGGCGAGCTAATCAAGGCCCGCGGCCTGGTGGACGTGATCATCCCGCGCGGAGGGCAGGGCCTGATTTCGTTTGTCGTGGAAAATTCTTTGGTGCCGGTGATTGAGACTGGGGCTGGGAATTGCCACATCTTTGTGGATGAGTCCGCCGATTTTGAGATGGCTGACGCCATCGTGATCAATGCCAAGACGCAGCGGCCGTCAGTGTGCAACGCGGCGGAGAAGCTGCTGGTGCATGAGAGCATCGCGGCAAAATATGTGCCGCGGATTGTGAAGAAGCTGGTCGAACATGGCGTGGAAGTTCGCGGCGATGAGGCGTCGCGGCGGATTGCTCCCAGCATCGTTCCCGCCGGACCCCAGGACTGGCCGGAAGAATATCTACGGCTGTGCATGGCGGTGAAAGTTGTGAAGGATACGGACGAAGCGATTGCCCACATTAACCGCTACTCCACCAAGCATTCCGACAGCATTCTGACCCGGGACGAGGCCAATGCACGGCGCTTTCTCCGCCTGGTGGATTCGGCTGTGGTGTATTGGAACACCTCTACGCGCTTCACCGACGGCGGCGAGTTCGGCTTCGGCGCCGAGATGGGCGTGAGCACGCAGAAACTGCACTGCCGGGGGCCGTTCGCGCTGGCGGAGCTGACCTCGACGAAGTATGAGGTGGTGGGGACGGGGCAGGTGAGATAGAGTTCGCGGCCTCTGCCAGGGCACGGTCGTGTTCTGAGCTCGTGTTGGTGTATCCGCTGGGTTTGCTGGCTGGTCTGATCCGCAAGGTCTTTCTGATTGCCCGGTTCATAGAAGTACTGTCTCACTGCCAACATCGTCCAAATCCGTGAGCGCATGCGTCGGCCCCCCGATCATGTACACTGGCGTTTCTTGTCTATGCAACTGCGCACTTTCCTCCTGACGCTCCTCTGTTTACTTCTCTACCCGGTTACCAATCCGGCGCAAGGGCCGGCCAGCGGTCCTCTTTTCGGGTTCCGGGATTCCGCGGCAGAGAACGCCATTGAATCGCGCTTTCTGGCGGTTCCCGATCCCAAGCTGGCCGAAGAACATCTTCGTGTTCTCACGCAAGCTCCCCACATGGCGGGCACGTCCGAGGACCAAGCCACCGCCGACTACGTCGCCCAGAAATTCCGCGAAGCCGGGCTGGAGACTGAAATTGTGGAGTACAAAATCTGGCTGAACTATCCGGTGGAGGTCAGCGTGGACGTCACCGCGCCGGCGGGGGTCAGCATGCATGGGCCTACGCGGGAGCATGTGGAGGGCGATCCTTACCAGGATGATCCGCGGGTGGTGATGCCGTTTAGCGGGCAATCTCCCAGCGGAGACGCGGAAGCCGAAGTGGTCTATGCCAACTACGGCACGCCGGAAGACTTCAAGAAGCTCGATCAGATGGGGGTGGAGGTTCGCGGCAAGATCGTGATCATGCGTTATGGGCAGAACTTTAGAGGGGTAAAAGTATTGATTGCCCAGGAGCACGGCGCGGCTGGCGTTTTGATTTACTCCGATCCCTATGATGACGGCTGGCGGCGCGGCGACAAATATCCCACGGGGCCGTGGCGTCCGGATACCGGCGTGCAGCGCGGGTCCGTGGGATTTATCTTCCAGTTCCCGGGCGATCCCACGACACCGGGAATTGCCTCGCTGCCCGATTTACCGGAGTCCAAGCGCACTCCGCCGGAGCAATCCACCGGACTCCCAAAAATTCCCAGTATTCCGCTTTCTTATG
>Ga0335081_10018343_pt1 | contig 11314 bp, 6 predicted proteins | sample Lox_Sample_35_FD_206713 | JGI IMG/M metagenome (GOLD analysis project Ga0335081, IMG submission 206713) | Soil microbial communities from Loxahatchee National Wildlife Refuge, Florida, United States - Lox_Sample_3.5 | ecosystem: Environmental > Terrestrial > Soil > Wetlands | place: USA: Florida... | reverse complement strand
TGGTGCGATTGGCGCGCTCAATGTCCACACCGGAATCGGCGTAGGTGATACTGCGGGGTTCGATCGTGTGCGGTGCCAAGGGTAGGAGTCCAGTCTAGAGGGCGCCTCGCCGCTGAATTTTTGGCGGAGGGCTTTATTGTATCAAACGAGCTGTCCGCTCTTCGCCCTTCGCTGTTCGCTTTTCGCCAGAAGCTGCGCGGGGTACGCCTCGATTCCCGTAACTCACGTCGCTACGCATGGCCTGTTATGTAGTTGCGGTGCGAGGCTGGTGGACTACTTGACTTGGGATTGCTCTTCTGGCGAAAGGCGAAAAGCGAAGAGCGAAGAGCGAACCTGGCTTTTGTGTCCGTCACAAATTGCCGTGATTACACAGTCTGCTTTGCCGTGCTCCGGAGCTTACACTAGAGCTACACCAGTTTTGAGGATCGAGATATGATTCCTGCTACTAAGCCCCAGTCCACCAGTTCCATCAAGGCCGATCCCTCTTCTGACGTCTATCGCTCCGAAGTTCATCCCTTGGATTCGCTGTTCATGGCGCGGAGCGTGGCGGTGATCGGCGCCTCCGAGCGCCAGGGCAGCGTAGGCCGCTCGCTGCTCTGGAACCTGCTGAGTAGCCCCTTCGGCGGCACCGTCTTTCCCGTCAATGCCAAGCGCCCCAGCGTGCTGGGGATCAAGGCGTATCCCAGCGTCAGAGATCTTCCCGACAAGGTTGATCTGGTGGTGGTCACTACGCCCGCCGATACGGTCCCCGACCTGATCGCCGAATCCGTCGAGGTAGGTATTCCTTCTGCCATCGTCATCTCGGCCGGTTTCAAGGAATTCGGCGAGCACGGCCAGCAACTCGAGCGAGAAATCTCACAGATCATTCGCGGCAAGATGCGGCTCATCGGGCCAAACTGCCTGGGGGTGATGAACCCCATTCGCGGGCTCAATGCCACGTTCGCCCGCAGCGTCGCGCGGCCGGGCAATGTCGCCTTCATCAGCCAGAGCGGCGCGCTGTGCACGGCGGTCCTCGACTGGAGCTTGCGCGAGAATGTCGGCTTCAGCGCCTTCGTCTCCGTCGGTTCCATGCTCGACGTCAACTGGGGCGACCTGGTGGACTACTTCGGCAGCGACCCCCGCACGCAGAGCATCGTCATCTATATGGAGTCGATTGGCGAGGCGCGATCGTTCCTTTCCGCCGCCCGCGAGGTTTCGCTGACCAAGCCGGTCATCGTGATCAAGGCGGGACGCACCGCCGCCGCCGCCAAAGCTGCGGCTTCCCACACCGGCGCGCTGACCGGCAGCGATGAGGTGCTCGACGCCGCCTTCCGCCGCAGCGGGGTTCTGCGTGTCAACAGCATCGCCGACATTTTCTTCATGTCCGACGTGCTGGCGAAGCAGCCGCGCCCTCGCGGCAAGCGCCTCTGCATCCTGACCAACGCCGGTGGACCGGGCGTGCTCGCCACCGACGCGCTTGTCGCCGGAGGCGGCGAACTGGCAGAACTTTCCGACGAAACCATGAAGGCCTTCGACGCGATTCTTCCTCCGCAATGGAGCCACAACAATCCCGTGGACATCTTGGGCGACGCCGAACCCGAGCGCTATGCGAAGTCGCTGGAAATCGCCGCCAAGGACCCCGCCATTAGCGGCATGCTGGTAGTGCTGACGCCGCAGGACATGACCAATCCCACCCAGATTGCGGAGAAGCTCAAGCCCTATGCGAAAGGTCTCGGCAAGCCGGTGCTGGCGAGCTGGATGGGCGGTGCGGAAGTCGCAGCCGGCGAACAGATCCTGAATCAAGCCGGCATTCCGACCTTCCAGTTTCCTGACAGCGCGGTGCGCGCCTTCAACTACATGTGGCGCTATGCCTACAACTTGAAGGGCATCTACGAGACTCCCTCTATGCCGCAGCATGAGGACGCGGCCTTGCAACGCGGCAAAGCCGAACGCATCATCCGCGATGCGCGGCAGTCGGGCCGCAGCATCCTGACAGAATACGAATCGAAACAACTGCTGAAGGCCTACGACATCCCCACGGTTGATACCCGCGTTGCCGTCACTGAGGAGGAGGCGCTACAAGCGGCGGAAGAGATCGGCTATCCCATCGTGCTCAAGCTTTACTCGCTCACCGTCACCCACAAAACCGACGTGGGCGGGGTGCAACTCAACCTGCGCGACGCACGGGCGGTGAAGGCGGCGTTCAATGCAATCAGGCAGTCCGTCACTGAAAAAGCCGGCGCGGAGTACTTCCAGGGCGTCACCGTGCAGCCCATGGTGAAGCTTGACGGCTACGAACTGATCGTCGGCAGCAGCCTGGACTCGCAGTTTGGCCCGGTGATTCTGTTCGGCACCGGCGGGCAACTGGTGGAGGTGTTCAAGGACCGTGCGCTCGCCTTGCCGCCGCTGAACTCCACGCTCGCGCTGCGCATGATGGAGCAGACCAGCATCTTTGACGCGCTGAAAGGAGTTCGCGGACGCAAGCCGGTGAACATCACGGCGCTGGAAGAGTTGCTGGTGCGCTTCAGCCAGCTTGTGGTCGAGCAACCCTGGATTAAGGAGATCGACATCAATCCGTTGCTGGCGTCTCCTGACCGCCTGCTGGCGCTCGATGCGCGGGTGGTGATCCACGGCCCGGAAATGACCGAGGACGAGTTACCCGCCCCGGCAATTCGTCCCTATCCTATACATCTGGTCAAGGAATGGACGATGAAAGATGGCAGGATGGTGATGATTCGCCCCATCCGTCCTGAGGACGAGCCGGCCATGATCAAGTTCCACGAGAAGCTTTCCGAGCGCAGCGTGTACCTGCGCTACTTCCAGCCGCTGAAGCTGACGCAGCGCACCGCACACGAGCGGCTGACGCGGACATGCTTCATCGATTATGACCGCGAAATGGCGCTGGTTGCCGAGCGAGAGCTCGACGGCGAGAAGGCGATCTTAGCGGTGGGGCGCTTGAGCAAGCTGCACGGGCTGAACGAAGCCGAGCTGGCGGCCGTCGCCGTTGACGAAGCGCAGCATAAGGGGCTGGGCACCGAGCTCTATCGGCGGCTGATCGAAGTGGCCCGCGCCGAGAAGCTGGCGAAGGTCGTCTCCAACATGCTTCCGGAAAATCGCGAGATGCGGGCCCTGTGCAGCAAGCTCGGCTTCCGCATGTTCTCCAGTTTGGAGGACAATATGATCCGCGCCGAACTAGAGTTGTAGTGGTGGTTCCGGCTGTGCGCTGCGAAAAGCTGGGCGCCGGTCGGAGCAACCCTATCACGTTGTGGTCCGCCTAAGTTGCAGAACACCGGATCGGTGAGTTTCCACGATTCGATTTGGGCTGATACACTTGCTGCGCTAATCCGCCCATGAGCAGCGCAGGTCCTCCCACAACTTCTCCAACAATTCGGCTGGTGCTGCTTTGGCACATGCACCAGCCGTTTTATAAAGACATGGTCACGGGCGAGTACCGTCTGCCCTGGGTGCGGCTGCACGCGCTCAAGGACTACTACGGCATGGTGAAGCTGCTCGACGAGTTTCCCCAGGTGCACCAGAATTTCAACCTCGTGCCGTCGCTGGTTGCGCAGATACAGGACTACGTCTCCGGCCAGGCGCACGATCCTTTCCTTGACCTGATTGCGAAGCCCGCCGGAGAGCTGACCGCTGACGGCCGACGCTTCGCGCTGCAATATCTTTTTCAGGCCAACCCGGTCAATATGATTGGCCGCTATCCCCGCTATCGCGAGCTGTGGGAGCGCTACCGGAGCACCTGCGATCGTCCGGAGGGGCCCGAGTCGTACTTCGTCACCCGCGATTTTGCCGATCTTCAGGTGCTGTCGCAGCTCGCCTGGTTCGATGAATTCTTCCTTGCTGATCCCGACATTCAAGCCCTGGTGCAAAAGGGCGAAGACTTCACCCGCGAAGATCAGCAGCTCATCGTGGGGAAGGAAAGTGAGATGCTGGCGAAGGTGCTGCCGGCTTATGCGGAAGCGGCGAAGCGAGGCGCCATCGAGCTTTCGGCCACGCCGTATTACCACCCAATCCTTCCGCTCCTGTGCGATACCAACGTAGGCGCGGAATCCTCGCCGGGACTGCCGTTGCCCACGCGGCGCTTTCGCCATCCCGATGACGCGACGGTACAGATCCAGCGCGCCCTGAATTCTCATCAGGCGCTCTTCGGCGTGCGGCCGAAAGGGCTGTGGCCCTCCGAGGGCAGCGTGTCGGAGGAGGCGCTGAAGCTAGCTGCCCGCCAGGGCATCGAGTGGATGGCGACGGACGAGGGGGTGCTGGGCCGCTCCCTCGATTTCAACTTCGCGCGGCACAACGACGACCATCTGCAAGCCCAGGGCGCCGACCGCCTATACAACATCTATCGCTACGAAAAAGACGATACGCGGATGCATCTGGTCTTTCGCGATCATCAGCTGTCGGACCTGATCGGATTCGTCTATTCGGGTATGCCTGCGGCCGATGCCGCCAGGCACCTGATCGAAAACATCAAGCGCTCAGCGCAGCCCGTGCTCAACGCCGGCCGGACCGCGGTTATCTCTATCATCCTCGACGGCGAGAACGCCTGGGAGTATTACCCGCAATCGGGGCGCGAATTTCTGCGCCGCTTTTACGACGCCCTCCAGCAGGATCCGCAGATCGAGCCGGTCACCATCAGCCAAGCGATCAGTCGTCACCGCGAGATTGACTTTGGCCAGCTTAAGCGGCTGGTGCCCGGCTCGTGGATCGACGCCAACTTCAATGTGTGGATTGGCGCGCCGGAAGACAACCACTCCTGGGACCTGCTGGCCGAGGCGCGCGACTATTACGACCGGCACGCCCATCGTGTCTCGGAGGCGCAGCGCCAGATCGCGTGGGAGGAGTTGTTGATCGCCCAGGGCAGCGACTGGAACTGGTGGTACGGGCCGGAGCATCACTCCGCCAATGATCACGACTTCGATGAGCTTTATCGCAGGCACCTGTCCAATGTCTATCACGCGCTGGAGGGCATACCTCCCGAAGAGCTGAGCACGCCCATTACGCGCGGCATCGTGCGCCCCAGCTATATCCCCCAGACCGCCTACGTGCATGCGCGCGTCGATGGCGTCGTCAGCGGGTACTTCGAATGGATGGGCGCGGCCAGCTACACCTCCGATCAGCGCACCAGCGCTATGCATGGCAAGCAGTTCTTGCTGGACGCCGTCTATGCCGGAGTTGACGCAGATTCCGTCTCCGGCCGACTCGACTTTCATCATGCGACACCCGAAGGGGCGCACCGGCTGGTGGTGAATCTTGAGGTGTGGCGCGATAGCGGAGAGCGTAAGAATCCGCCGCAGTCGTATCGGCTGAAGGTAGACGCGCAGGCAGGGCAGGTGCAGCGCTGGGCGTTGACCAATGGCAAGGAGCAGCTAACGCTGGCAAGTTTTTCCGCCGATAACGGCAATTCGGCCACGAATGGAGTCGAGGTGGCGCTGGAGCAGATCTTCGAAATGCGGGTGCCCTTCGAATTGATTGGCGCGCAGCACGGCAGCCGCATTCGCCTCCGTTTCTCCATTTGGCGCGAGCACCTGCCGGTGGATTCGCTGCCGTTGGAGGGATGGATCGATCTCTACGCCTTGGCGGAGGAAGAGCTGGAGACTAGCCTATATAGCTTCTCGCCGCCGGAATGAGAATGCGACGAGATCGTAAATTGCTGCGCTGCGCCTCCTCGTATAACATTCCTGCGGCAGAAATTCTGGCTCTCAGGAGGCAACATGAAGATCAGGGTAACGATGGTGATGGCGCTGCTGGCAATTTGCTGCACGGCCCTGGTGGCGCAAGACACCATGAAGCCGGCCGGCTCCGGGAAACCGGCGCCGCAGATGGCCATGCAGATGCCGGCGCCCGCGCCGGAGATGACCAAGCTGATCAAAATGCTTGCGGGCAATTGGACGGTAGCGGAGACGCATTATCCCAACCCGATGATGCCCAACGGCGGAAAAGGAAAAGGCACCGCGACGTTGAAGCCCGGACCCGGCAATCTGGCGCTGACCGAGAAGTATCACTCCGTGGGCGCGATGGGTGGGAGCTTCGACGGTATGGGCGTGTTCTGGTGGGACCCCAAGGCCCAGGTTTACCGCGGCCTGTGGTGCGACAGCATGACACCCGATGGCTGCGATACCAGCGGTACCACAAAGTGGGAGGGCGACAACCTGGTAGGGACCATGGAAGGTGAGATGCATGGTCAGAAGATGATGACCCGCTTCACCTATTCCGACTGGAAACCGAACTCTTTCGTGATGACAATGGAGATGGGCCCCGACGCAAGTTCCATGAAGAAGGCCATGGCCATCACCTATACAAAGTCCGCGGAGATGAAAAAGCCGATGCACTAAACGGGTATTCGGCTTTTAGTACAAGTGGAGGGGCGACGGGAAGCCCGTCGCCCCCAAAACTGCAAATTCAGGTGGCGTAATCGCTTTACGGGGTTGTAAACGCTTGAAAACCAACGCCGCCGTAGGCACCAGACCCATAACGCCCGACCATGACGAGCATATCATTCAGGCCGACACCTCGGGTGCTGCCCACGCCGTTGGGGTCGTCAAACGAGTAGTAGGTTCCCGCGTGATACAGCACGCCGTGACGGTTGCTGGAGGAATCGAAATAGGTGGCTATAATGTCACCGTTGTTGTTGATTTCATGGATGGCCGTCCCAATCGACCCTTCTCCGGGGGCGTGAAACGCCGTGTAGGTTGTGCCCCCGTTGGCGGTAGTAAACGACAGGTAATCCCCGCTGGAGTTGGCGCCGTACACGGTGATTACGCCCGCGTTGTTGATCCCCCAAGCTGTATTCAAACTTGTGGTACCCGGCGGGTTCAACGTCGTGAGGGTGCTGCCAACCAGCAAAAATCCATGCTGTGCGCCGTTCGCGTCGACGTAGGTGCCTACCACCGCGCCCGCGTCATTAATCCCAATCGCATTCGTGAGTATCGCGCCCGGGATGTGGATGTCGGTGAACGTTCCCTTGGAGTACGTAAACCCTATTTGAACGCCGCTGGTGTTGGTGCACCAGCCCGCAGCGACACCCGCGGAATTGATGCCATAAAAGGAGATGGATGTCGAGCTGGGGGTGCTCACGCAATCCGGCCGGTCGGCGCGGATGAAGGCGTTCGTACCACCCAGGATCATGGCGTGCTGGACCCCGGCGCTGTCGACGTAATCGCCGGCGATTGCACGCGCATTGTTTATTCCATACGTATCTGTCTCCTGCGCTGTCGGCAGGGCTTGGACATCTTTGAACAAGAACGTCAACGCCGCCGCAATACCTACGAATACACACAGAACGAGTATGAACACGCCAATAACGGTCTTACGACTTTGCATTTGGCCCCTCCTTCTGAGAGAGCTGAGAGAGAATTGTTGTTCCCCTTACCTGTCGTAAGCACGAAAACCTACGGCAAGAAGAACCGCGAAGGCCTGATTTACGTCTGCACTGCGAGTAGGGAAACTCGCACCTGCAACTGAGGGCTCCAGTCTCTTCCCTTGCGGGGAGGCTGTCAATGCGGAATTTCCACTCTGGCACTCCGAAATGCAGGCAATATATCCCTAATCTAAAGGCTAGGGCGATACCGAAGAGCGTCGTGTCAGGACACAACAGCTCCAGCCTGCCCTGATACGACGCGATGCTCTCAGTCGTCACGCAGGGAGACTGGACGGACCTGGACCAAAACCTTGGAGGGCCCGGCGCTAGTCTTACCCTGCTTACTTGACGAAGTAGACGGACACTCGCCACTTCCCATCCTTCTCCAGGGTAGGCGTGGCGGTCTCCAGCACGGAGCTCTTATTGGCGAAGCTGCTCTCGTACTTCAACACCACATACTGTCCACTCGGCGCGCCCGGCAAGTCCGACGTGTACTCGGCCGAGGTCAGCTTGCGCGATACCAGCGTGCCCAGTGGGGCGCGATTCTCGGCCAAGATTTGCTGCCACTGTTCTTTGGCCACCGTAGTTTTCATCACGCTCGCCGCCTCTTCCCAGCTCTGAGCATAATTGCCGGAGTCAACGATTTTCAGCCAGTCCTTCGCCGCGCCCTTGGCTGCGCTGGTCTTGTCGCTCGAACAGCCGGCCATGCAGAGGACCAGGAAACCCGTTCCGATAAGACAAAGAATTTGTTTTCTCATGGCGTACTCCTAATATTCGATGGTCGTTCTCCAACCTCCATCCGCGGACCTCAAGCGGTTTCAGCATTGCTCCGGCAACTAAAAGGTGGAGCACGCCGCAGGCGTGCCTCCCGCCTCCTGGCTCTAGCCGCTGAGGGAAATGCCGGAAAAGACTCACTCAGTGGGTAAAGCCAGCTTGAATTCGCCTGTCCTGCACCGCGCTACCGATACGCAAAAACCATGGCGTAAATGATCCACACCACAACGCTGAAGCCGATAGCGAGGGCGGTCCAGGCAAACGCCCGGAATGCCTTGACCACGATGGCCGGCTGCGGCTCCTCCAGGTGCTCTTCCAGTTCGCCCGCCGCAACCAGCGCCGCATACTCGCGCGGCTTGTCCCGCTGCAACTCCGCGACCGGCATATGGCCGGTGAAGATGGTGGTGTCCATGGGAAATTTTTCCGGCCGCAGGTGCGTGTTGAAGAAGTGAACGGTGAAAATGAAACCCGTGGCCAGTAGCGCTTCGTCGCTGTGAATGATGGTGGCCACGTTGATGAACGCGCCAGGCATAAATTGCGTGAAAAACACCGGGAACCAGAGCGTCAGCCCCGTCGAACCGATGACCACAATTCCCCAGAACACCGCGAAGTAGTCGAATTTCTCCCAATAGGTCCAGCGGCCATACTCGGGACGCGGCCCCTGACCCAGAAACCACTTCATGGTGCCCGCAAGCTCCTGCGCGTCGCGCTTGTTGGGCAACAGCGTGTCCGGACCAAAGAGCATTGACCGCCACGAGGCCCGGCTGCGTCGCTTGTCGCGGAGGAGGGTCACCACATGGGTGGTGAAGGTCCCGAACATGATCAGCGCGGCGGTGCGGTGGATGAATCCCGCCGTCTCGAATCCGCCCAGAATGTGCGCCAACCGGAAGGCCCAGGAAGTGTAGGAAAACTTCAGCGAAAGTCCGGTGACCGCCAGAGTCAGGAAGCTGACGATCATGCAGGCATGTAGCGTGCGGTGCAGACGCGTGAAGCGCACAAACTCGCGCTGATCCGCCGCAGCCGTCACCGCAGTCGGGAGAGCTTCTGCGGGGCGTGGCCAGTGTGCTGCCTTCGCGGCTGCGGGGCTAGTGTTGGCCATCGTCACTGTCCTTTGCCTCGGTATCCGGCTGCGATGAACTTTCGCCGGCTTCCTGCTTGGCCTCGGCAGCGCGCAGCTCTCGCCGCATTTGAAACGCGCGCGGCAGCCACAGGATGGTATGCAGCCCGCTCACCGTGAATGTGCCCACCAGCAGCGTCGTCATCCCCCAGAATGTCCAGAACAGGAACGGGTACTTCTTGGGATCGTGGTGCGTGGCGTGGGTCAGGTATCCGGCAAAGCGCCGCGTCGCATCGGAGTGGCACTTGCGGCAAGTTGCCACCACATTAGCACGGCTCAGGTGCGAGCGCGGATCGGTCACCTTCAGGATGTCGTGCGCGCCGTGGCAGTCATAGCACTTGGCAGTCGCCGTGTATCCCAGGCGCGAGACCTTGCCGTGATAGGTGTCGAAGTAGGTCTTGGCGATCTCCGCGTGGCAGCGTCCGCAGGTGTTCATGATGTCGAGCTTGAAGCCGTCCTGGTCGGTGCGGCGAATGGAGTGCGCGCTGTGGCAGTCGCTGCAAACCGGCAGCGCCTGGTTCGTCTTGGTCACGGACGCTGAGTGGACACTCTGCACGAACTGCTCTTCAATGCCGTGATGGCAGGCGCCGCAGGTGGCGGGCACGTTCTTAGAATTCACCGTCGACTCCGGATCGGAGGCGGGCAGCTCGTGGTGCGCGGTATGACAACTGGTACACGTCGCCGTCACCGTCAGTCCGCTCTTCAGCAGGCCCTTGCCGTGAATGCTTTCGGTGTAGCGGGGGATGATCCAGTGCTCCACTCCGGTGTAGAGCACGGCCGCCTTCTGGCCCTCGCGATGACAGCGGGCGCACAGGTCGGGGACATTGGTGGCAAAGGTGAGGGACTCCGGATTGCGCTTGCCCAAAACATGATGGCCGCCGTGGCAATCTTTGCAATAAGGCGCATTCGGATCGCCTTTGGCGTGCATCTGGCCGTGCGTGCTGCGCGCGTACTCTTGTCCAACGGCCTCGTGGCAGGCGGTGCAATCGACTTTGTGAGTGATGGTTTCGCAGGGGCGCACGCGCGAGGCATTCACCTCGGAGTGGCACTGGCTGCACGCTACCTTCGCGTGACGCGAGCCCGCAACTTCGCTGACCCGCACCGCCATGGTGCGGCCATCGCTTGCCTTCAAGCGCTCCTCGGCATGGCAGCGCATGCAATCGGCATCGGCCATACCTTGCGAGTAGAAAACGTTACGCACCTTGTGCGGCTGGTGGCAATCGATGCACGCGGGAAGCGCGTTAGCTTGCTTTTCCCAGAGCTCGCCGCGAATGGTTTTGCGGTGCACCAGCTCGATGTTGGCGTGGCACTTGGTGCAGGTGGCGGCAATGTTGCGGCGGGCGATAGAGGAGTTGGGATCGGTGTGCGGCAGAATGGAGTGCGCGGTGTGGCACGAGGCGCAATTGGCGGCTACGATCAGGCCCTTCTTCAGCAGGCCCTCGCCGTGAATGCTCTCGGTGTAGTTCGACAGAATGTCGTGCTCGGCGATGTTGCGGTTGAGTTGTACCGGCGTGCCCTCCTGGTGGCACTGCCCGCAGACATAGGGGATCTTGATGGCCGCCACCGTGGAGCGCGGATCTTTCACCGGCACGATGTCGTGATTGCCGTGGCAGCTCACGCAGCGCGGGGCCAGCGCATCGCCGCGGGCCAGCGCTTTGCCGTGGACGGACTTCGCGTGCTGCTGGAATTCGTCGCTGTGACACGATCCGCAGTTGACCTTGGCAGGCGCGGAGTGCGGGACCTCCTTCAGGTCGGCGTGGCAGTTGGTGCAATGCAGCGGGCCGTGGACGGAAGCCCCAAACTTCTTCTGATCGACGAACAGCGAAACCGTATGGCCGCCCCGCTTGGTGGTCATCGATTTGTCGCCGTGGCACGCCAGGCAGTCGTCGTTCGAGATTTGCGGGGCCGCCGGGGCCTGCGCCGCGTAGCCGGACGCACCCAACCATAGCGCGACGAGAAGAGGTACCACCCTCCAACAGCGGTGAATCAGAACAAGCCTCCTTGCGGGTATCGAACGTCCGTCTGGGAACAGAAGCGATAGCGTGTTTATCCCATGCCGCATGACCGCCGTTCTG
>Ga0335081_10018342_pt1 | contig 11314 bp, 12 predicted proteins | sample Lox_Sample_35_FD_206713 | JGI IMG/M metagenome (GOLD analysis project Ga0335081, IMG submission 206713) | Soil microbial communities from Loxahatchee National Wildlife Refuge, Florida, United States - Lox_Sample_3.5 | ecosystem: Environmental > Terrestrial > Soil > Wetlands | place: USA... | reverse complement strand
AGAAGCTGGCCACGCTGCCCGGCATACACCGCCTCAGCTCAACCATCGTGATGAAACGCATCGTCGACAACCGGCCCCTGCCCCTCGCAACCCGAGACCGCTAAGAACGCGCGCCGCAGCCGCACCGGACATCACGCCAGGCCCACAGCACACTCATCGGCAACAGGACAGCCTCGGCACATCGCGGCGTTCCAGATTGACCGATTCTGCGCGCCCCACCTGGCAGCTGCTGAAATGTCGTCACCGCGCCAATTAGATGACATGCATCGGGCCGTACTGAGCTGAGGTCGCGGCCGGTGTGCCGGGAGACCTCCCCAGCTCAGACGCGCGTCAGGATTGACGTGTAGGCAATCCGCATGGGAGGGGTGTGCGCCCCTTCCGGAGCTTGAGGAGGTCCCGATGCCCATCGTAGGCGGGCTGGGTATTCACCGGAAACAGATCACCTTCGACTACCTCGACACCGTCACCGGGCAGGTGTGCCGCGGCCAGGTAAGCCCGGCTGACCGGGAGCATCTGCGGGCCTGGCTGGCGCGGTTCAACGGCCGCGAGGATGTCGCTTTCGCGGCCGGGGGGTGCACCGGGTGGCGGTATGTCGCCGAGGAACTGGCCGCGGCCGGGGTCGCGGCGCACCTGGCCGAGCCGGCCGATACCGCGTTCGCCCGCGGCCGCAAGCGGCACGCCAAGACCGACAAGACCGACTGCCGGCACCTGCGGATGCTGCTGGCCGAGGGCCGGCTGCCGGAGTGCTGGATCCCGCCCGGCAACATCCTGGAATGCCGCGCGCTGCTGGAGACCTACCATGATCTGCGCCGCGAGCACACCGCCTGGGCGCAGCGCATCCACGCGGTCTTGTTCCACCAGGGCGCGCCGGCCCTGGGCGAGGGCACGCTGCGCAGCGAGCAGGGCCTGGCCGCGCTGCGGGCGGCCGCGGCCGCCCATCTGTCCCCGGCCGGGCAGCTGCAGATCGCCACCGCCCTGGACATGACCGACGCGCCGGACGCCCGGCTGCACGAGCTGCGGCACCAGCTGCTCGATGCCGCCCGGCACCTGGCCGGCGCGAAGGTCCTGGCCGCGCGGCTGTACGGGGTCGGGCCCTTCGCCGCGCTGGCGCTGACGTGCTGGCTGGCCGGGGAAGGCCGGTTCTCCTCCTCCCGCAAGGCGGTCCGGTTCGCCGGGCTGGACGTCACCGTCTACTCCTCGGACCGCAAGGGGCCGCCCGGGCGGCTGTCCCGGCAGGGGCCGCCGGTGCTGCGCTGGGCCCTGTATGAGGCCGGCAAGACCCACACCCGGTCCTCGGCCCCGGACCACCGCTACTACGCCCAGGTAAAAGAACGCCAGAACGGCAAGCGCGCCGCGCTGTCCGAAGCCCGCAAGATCCTCCGGCAGGCCTGCCACATCCTGGCCGAGCTCGGCGACGACGCCCTGTCTGCCGCCTGAGACCCCCTCACCGTCATGGTGACCAGCCCGTGACCGCGCCGGCCCGGCCGGGCCCGCCGCAGCCGAACTCACCCGATGGGGACCACCCGCGGCCAGCTCCCGCCGAGCCGCTGTCAGCCGCTGCCGGCCCTGCCCCGCAGGGCCAGGCGGACAGCCTGATTAGACTGAGCGGCCGCATCCCCGCAAGCCCGGGGACACCCAATCAGTCATCATGTCGCCGGGGCAGCACCCACAGCCCCGCAGACCCAGGTAAGGCTGGCTGCTCACGGCCCCGCCCCCCGGCCGTCACGGCTGATCACCCCGCGCAGAAAGGCGCAAGCCTGAACCGCTGAACCAGATCCCCACACCACCACCAGGGCCTCCCTGCCCCCTGCCGCCCGGCATGATCCGCTCCCGGACGGTCGCGTCAAGGGCGCCTGCGGCGCCGCTGCGCGGGCCTGCGCGCCCCTGTGACCGCCCCGCCCGGCTCGCAGAACCCGGCAGCTATCAAGGGGACAGGGAGCAGACTCAGCCATCCCCAGACCAAGGCACCATGACCGCAGGAAACCCCAAATCGAACGCTTGCTGTCACCGGCGGATGCAGGTAAGGCGGGTCCGCGCGCGTTCTCTGGCGACCGTCGATCACAGGGTGTTACGAGATATGTGGCTAGGCTCGCAGACGACACGTCGAAGCATCACTCAGTCGACATTGTTTTCGTCTATTCGAACGTTAGCGAAGGCAAGTAAATTTTGGGGAGCCAATAGGTGAGCCAATGGAGACAGACGCCGCGCGACGCCGTCCGACGGCCAGCGACAGAAACTGCTGCTAGATGGCTTGTAGGGCGACGCAAGGCGACGTCCCGCGACGCTCCAGCGGTACCTTCTAAGCAGCGGGTCGCGGGTTCGAATCCTGCCGGGCGCGCCAGCCAGAGCCGACCTGCGGAAACGCTTGACGGTAGATCGGGGCAACCGAATCTGCTCAATGTGGCCGTCACCCGCGCCAAGCGTCGTCTCTACGTCATCGGCAACCGCGGCACCTGGTGCAATGCGCCGTACTTCACTGTCGTGAATGCCCGCGTCCCCGCCGGGTAATCAGCATCCGATATCGGTGTTACGCGTCGATCGCGCTCACCCCTGGGAGGTCACCGAAGCGAGTTTTGGCGTCGCGGCTCAGTATCATCCGCCCAGTCTCCGCCGCGTGAGCGGCGATGATCAGGTCGTGTGCCCCGCGCGGGGATCCGGACTGGCGGACATGGGCCAGCAGGCGCCCATGATGGGCAGCCGTCGCCTGCGTGTAGTCAAGGACGTCAACGGCAGACGTTATTGCTACCAACGCCCGGGCCCGCTCGGCCGCCCGGCTAGCCGTATCGGCCAGTTCGATCCCGACACGGTACTCGGCGACCGATACCGAGGCTATGGCCAGCTCGTCGTCATCCAGTGACGAGCGGTCCATGGTCTCGCGTTCGTAAGCGATCAGGATGTTCGAGTCGAGGATCAGGCGCCGGCCCACGGGTCGCCCACCTCCGAGTCAAGCAGGGCGATGGCTGATGCTATGTCCCGGCTGAACGCGTCATCTGGCGGAGGGACATCGGCGAGTGCAGCACGCAGGCTGGCACCGGTACGCCGATGGGCCGGGCCTATCTCCGCGACCGGATGACTGCCACGGACGATAGTGATCGTCTCGCCACGCTCGACGGCATCCAGCAGATCCGAGAAGTGCCGGGATGCTTCAGTCGCGGTCATGGTCTTCACATTCCCATTCTATCTGATAATCAGATTCTCCGGGAAAGGCGGATTTCCCAGCGGAAGTACCAGAGCCGCCAAGCATGACCGTCGTCTCATCATGTGGGAGCAGGATGCCGAGGAGTCGCGCGACTTCTACCGCGACGGAGTCCCGGCCGGCCCCGAGGTAGGCGCGGGTGTCGACGGCGGCCGGATGTGCGGCGAGGTACTTGCGGACGGACTCGGTGAAAGCCCTGTTCAGGTGCGTGGCGATATTCACCTTGGTAATACCGCACGCCACCGCGCGGACCAAATCGGCGTCGGCAACGCCGGAGGAACCGTGCAGGACCAGCGGGACGGGGACGGCGGCGTGCAGGGCGCGGATGAGGTCGAAATCAAGGCGGGCGTCGCGTGTCAGCATCGCGTGGGAGGTGCCAACCGCTACGGCCAGCGCATCCACGCCCGTGACCGCCACGTAGGCGGCGGCTTCGACGGGATCGGTACGGGCCCCGGCTGCGTGGACGCCGTCCTTGCCGCCAATCTCGCCGAGTTCGGCCTCGACCCAGACTCCGGAGTCGTGGCACAACCGGGTCAGGTCGGCGGTGGCCTTGACGTTGTCCTGATAACCGAGAGCGGAGGCATCGAACATTACCGAGCTGAAACCCAGCGCGATCGCTTCGCGGACCAGGGCCTCGCTGGTGGCGTGGTCGAGGTGCACCGAGGCCGGGACGCTGGCGGCTCCAGCGGCGGCCAGGACAGCGCGTCCGAGGGGTGCCAGCGCGCCGTGGTAACGGGTCGCGTTCTCGCTGATCTGCAAGATGACGGGAGCCTGCGCTGCCCCGGCGCCGGCGATGATCGCCTCGGCGTGTTCGAGCTGGATGACGTTGAACGCGGCAGCACCATGGCCCGCTCGCGCGGCGGCCGTCATTATCTCCGCGGTGCCGATGAGGGGCATGGCGTCCTTCCGAATAGGGTCGGCGGGCGCAGAGGCAGGCAGGCCCGAGATCAATCAGGCAGCGCGCAACTGCCGGAGCAGCGGAGGGGGGTCGTGGAAGAGGATCTGGAAGGCGCCCTTGTCGGCGTGCGGTCCTAGCAGCGTGCCGGGTTGCTGCAGCGCGGTGGCCGCCCACGTAAGGGCCGTCCGTAGTGCGGGTGCTCCCGACGCACCGCCCGCGAGGAAGCCCGATAGCAGGGCGTCACCCGCGCCGACGGCGCTCCGGGCATGTTCGATGACCACCTCGGCATGCAGGACCAGGTCCTCTTCGACGAGGAGCGCGCCGTCCGCTCCCAGGCTGGCCAGGATCGTCCGGGCCCCTAGCTCCTGCAAACGGCGGGCAGCGTCGAGGGCCTGGCCAACCGTGGTGACGGGCTTGCCCGCCGCCTCGGCGAGCTCATCCGCGTTGGGCTTGACCAGATCGGGGCCGGCGGCCAGGGCCGCCAGGAGCGGTGGGCCGGAACTGTCGATCGCGACCCGCAGGCCCGCCTCGTGCGCTCTTCGGGCCAGCCTGTTGTACAGGTCGGGACGGACACCGTGCGGCAGGCTTCCGGCGCCCACCAGCCATCGGGCCTGCGATGCTGCTTTCAGCGTCGCGTCGAGCAGGGCCTCGATCTCGGCCGCCGACAGGGGCGGACCTGGCGCGTTGACCTTGGTAACCTTGCCGTTGGGTTCCACGACGCTGACGTTGGTCCGGATGTTGCCGGCGATGGGAACGCCCACGTGGTCGATGCCCGCCTGTTCCAGCTGCGCTGCGAGCCATGTGCCGTTCGGGCCGCCGACGGGGAGCACCGCACGGGTGCCGACGCCGTGGGCGCGCAGTGCGAGAGTGACATTCACGCCCTTCCCGCTGGGCTCACTCCAGCCGGAACTGGCCCGGTGCACGGTGCCAGGGGCCAGCCGGTCGACTGCGAGGGTGAGATCGACGCTGGGGTTGGGTGTCAGTGTGACGATCACGCGCGGATCACCTGCTTCAGCCCGGCAGCTTCCAGGCGGTACGCATCTCGTTCGGGCAGTTCGCCGCCGGTGATAAGCACGTCGATGTCGGACAGGTTGCCGTACTTGAACAAGCTGGTGCGGTCGTACTTGGTATGGTCGGCCAGCAAAATGCGGCGGCGTGCGGCGGAGAGCATCAGCCGCTTGATGATGGCCTCCGATTCGTCGGGAGTGCTCAGGCCGCGCTCGCTGGAGATGGAGTTGGTGCCGAGGAACGCAACATCAACCCGGATCTCCGACAACGCCCGGATGGCCCAGTTATCGACCTCGGCGAACGTGCGCGCCCGGACCCGGCCGCCCAGCGTGTGGACGCCGAGCCGGGGCCGGTTTACCAGAGCGAGGGCGATGGTGAGCGTATTAGTGAAGACGGTCAGGTCCCGGTCAGCCGGGAACATCTCGGCCAGGATGGTGGTGGTGGATCCGGCGTCGAGGAACACGGCGCCTTCGCGCGGGAGCTCGGCAAGCGCCGTCCGGGCGATGCGGCGTTTTTCCTCCTCGTTGCTTCTTCGCGTGCTGACGGCAGGCTCGAAGGACAGGTCCTCGAGGGCGACCGCTCCGCCATGCACCCGGCGCAGCAATCCGCTGCGCTCAAGAAAGAGAAGATCCTTGCGGATCGTCTCGGTGGACACCTGCAGCTGCTCGGCCATGGCAGCGGCATCTACCCGGCCTTGGCCGCGCACGGTCTGCACGATCAACTTCCGGCGCTCGACTGCGTAACGGCCGTGGGGCGCCGCGGGGGCCGAGGTCGCGGGGGTAGCCGCACCGTTAGTCATCGGCCCAGCCACGCCGGGAGCTCGGCTGGGACCGGTATGAGCCCGGCGGCACAGCCGCCCAAGAGCGCGGCTCCGCGGCCGCCGGCCTCGCCCACCTCAGCCACCTCGATGTGTCCCCACAGCTTGCGGCGCAGTTCCCGGACCGCCGTGCTGTGGGCCCAGCCGCCGATCATGACCACCCGGCGCGGGAAACCGACGACCGCGCTGAGGTCTGCGTCCATCCGGCCGACGAGCGCTGCCCCTGCCTCCAGCGCGGCGTACCAGGCTTCGGCACGGCCGGCTCCGCGGCCGATGCCGGATAGGACGACGGTGCCGTCGGGGTTCAGAGCTGCCCTTAGGGTTCCGGATTGGTGGCGCATCGCCTGTGCGTCAAGGGAAGCAAGCTGCGAGGAGTCGAACTCCAGGAGGCGCTGGACATTCTGCAGGAGCAGCCCGCCACGGGTATCACCAAGCAGGGCCAAGCGCCCGGGAAGGACGTGGTGTCCCACCGTTATCCCGGCGGCTGCCAGCCGGCGGACCGCGTCCGCAGGAACCGGACTGGGAACGGTACGCACCAGGGCTTCGGCTGTCCCGCACGAGTCGAGCAGGTCACCATCCGCTGCAGCTCCTGCCCCGACCGAAGCGACGAGGTGGTCGTGGCCGGCCACGGTGAGCACGGCCCCGGCTAGGCGCCGGGGCGCCCACGCCGCGCTCACGCACCCCAGCGGCGCCCCGGCGTGGGCGAGCGGGGGTAGCAGCGCGGGCGGCAGCCCCGACCAGTCCAGGGCCTGTGGCCACCAGTCCGCGGTCGTCAGGTCCAGCCAGCCGGTACGCGACGCGAGCGAGAACTCGCTCACCGGTTCGCCGCCCAGTGCGACGACCACCCACTCGGGAATGCCCAGCCGGCGTACCGCGCGGCGGGCGTCGGGGTGATGCTCGCTCAGCCAGCGGTGCTTGGTCAGCGACCACTGCGGACGGACGGGCAGGCCGGTGTGACTGGTGAAAGCCTCCCCGCCGAGGTCCGCTGCCAGTTGGTCCACCAACGCCCGGTCGCGGTCGTCGTGCCAGGCGATCACCGGCGTGAGCGGCTGGTTCCTGTCATTGAGCAGGACCCCGGCCTCCGCCATGCCGGTCACCCCGACAGCGACCACGGAACCGGGCGGGGATTGCGCCGATGCCGTGGCAAGCGCGGAGCCGACGGCGCGCAAGACCGCCTCGGGGGCGGTCTCGACTCCGAAGCCGGTGACCTCCCAGTCAAGCGGAGCCTTACCGCTCGCCACCTCGCGCCCCGCTGTCGTGCACACGGTGACCTTGCACGAGGTGGTCCCCACGTCCACGCCAACCAGTAGTTCCTGCGGCATCAGCAACCTCCCGTGACACGCCTCGCGAGAAGCCTTTTTCCTTGGGATTACTTGCATCTTAGTTGTATTTACGTGGGAAGTTCACCCACGACGGGGAGGTTCGGTCCGAAGTCACGCGCTCTCTGGGGCGCGACAGGAAGCCGTCCCAGGTCGTGACCGGGCACGATCTGGGGGTGCTGTAAGCGAATAACATCCGCTCCGGCATCATCCGGGCTAGAGACCAGGGCGAACGGCCAGTTACGCGCATCGGCTCGGCACACGATATCCCGCAGCCGCCGATAACACAGCGTTACGTGATGGATGACTCAGCCCGCAGGGCGAATACGGGGCATGATGCGATCGATACTGTTTTCGCTTATTCGAACAATAGCGACAGCGAGCAAAATCCGGGAGCTACATGGGGAGCCACACCAAGGTCAGGCGCGAGCAAGCCGGTCCGACACAAGCCGGTTGAGGCTCACATGCTGTTCGGCAGCTTCGCGGACAAGACGACGGTGAACCTCGGCCGGGACGCGCGCCACGAACCTGCCTGAATAGCTGCGTTCCGACAACGGCTCGGGGATCGGCTCGCCGGATGCAGCCAGATCTGCTCTGCCGCCTGCGGCAGGAATCTGGTGCCCGGCGGGACGTCGACGAACGCGATCATCCGCGGGCTCGCGGCAATCGCTTCGGCGCCCGGAATTGGGGTGTCCTGGTTAACTGTGCAGATCCGCTGGCTGGTTCACTAGGTAGTGCAACGACAGCTGCATCAGTTGGCGCGCAGCGCTGTCGACCGGCTGCAAGGTAGCGGTCTGGCCGTCCTGCCGGGCCAGTGTTACGGCCTTCCGGGGCCTCCACGCCGGCATCGACCCTCAGCCAGGGAAACAGCGCGGACAACCCGGCATTCAGGTGCCCTGCGGTAGATTCCTCGACCTGTTCTGCCCAGCTGGCCGTGACCTGCAGCTCAACGGCTCGAAACGCGGGCCCGACGACCGCGTCGTAGAAGGCACCGCCCTGCTGGCCGTCAATGAACACAGGCGAATCCGCAAGCCAGGAGAGATCTGGCATGCTGTCAGCGGGCACGTTGATGGTTCCTTGCTTCGTGGCGCGGATATCAAGCCATCAAGCTACTGCAGGAGCCTCCGGCAGGCGCCCATACCAGCTATTAGCGCGATATCGTCACCGAGAGCCGCCCTCGCGTCATAGCCGCACATAGCGGCGGGCCGGGTGCGGGATGTTGCGCAGTGTCAGGCCGTCTTGCAGCTGGCGAGCGTTTCGCGGAACGGTACGGGCGAGCATCCGGTCAGGCGGCGGACCTCATCGGAGACTGCCGCCCAGCGTTGCTCCTGGATCGAGGCGAACATCGTCGAGTACGCATACATCCACCAAGGATCCTCCCCGGCGATAGCCATCTCCGCACAGTGCTCTGCGGGCGTGATACTGACATACTCCAGCGCGGTGCCCCACGCGCGTGCCGCCAAAGCTGAGGCGGCAGCCAGGTCGAGGGACTGCGGGCCGGTGATGTCGTGGTGGCCGCCCGCGGGCCTGACCGCGAGTGCCGCCAGGCATCGCGCGACGTCAGCGCGGGAGACCAGCGATATCCGGCCGTCGGCGGCGGGGAGCCGGACCTGGCCGCTGGCGCGGGCTCGGGTCAGGAACCCGATGAAGAACTCGCTGTAGATCGATGCCCTGGCGATCGAGACCAGGCACTCGCTCTCGGCGAGCAGCCGCTCGGTGTACCCGTAGCTGACCGCGTAGCAGAATGGCGAGCAGGGGTCCGCGTCCAGGCCGCTCAGCGCGACAATGTGAGCAACCCCGCTAGCGCGGGCAGCGCGGATCACGTTGTGATGGTGAGCCATGACCTGTGCCACCGGACCGTCGCTCGAGACAAACACCAGCGTGTCCGCACCGCGCAGCGCGGTGCTGAGAGCTCCTAGGTCGGCGTAGTCGGCGGCACGCGCGCTCACCCCCGCCGGCCATCGCCCGGACGGCAGCACGCGCCGGGACAACGCGACGACCTGATGTGCTTGCTCATCGGCCAGAAGCCGCACCACCTGGCTGCCGATCTGCCCGCTGGCGCCCGTCACCGCTATACGCATCACGCCCTCCCCGCGCGCCTCGGGCAGCTCGAATTGGATGGGTACATGAGACCAGCATGCCCGGTTCGGCGGCCCCGGCGGCGATCAGGGGCGCGACACACCATAGGTAACGAATTGGGCGGGTCGGCGTGCGTTGTCGGCGGCGTAGATCACACAGCGTTAGGAGACAGAAGGCTGAGCTCGCAGGCGACACGCTGAAGTAGCATTTCATAGACATTGCTTTCGATGATTCGAACATTAGCGAAGGCAAGTAAATTTTGGAGAACTAATAGGTGAGCCAATGGAGACCGGCGCCGCGCGACGCCCTCCGACAGCCAGCGACAATAACTGCAGCTAAATGGCACATGGAGCGACGCTAGACGTCCCGCGGTACCTTCTAAGCAGTGGGTTCGCGGGTTCGAAATCCTGCCTTACTGGATCAAGCGCGGCTGCACTGGGCGCCGCCGCGACACGCTTCGCGCGCCGCGCTCTGGCCTGGGGCCGCTCGCGCTGGCGCGCCGAACTGGACGCCGTTAGCCACTTATCTCAGAGTGGCTCATCCTCGCTTCTCGATTGTCGGCGTCGCCCGGAACCCGCCAAGGGTGCTTCGCGTCGCCTGCGGCGATGGCCTGCGGCCATCCTTGACGGAACCCGGCCGAGAGAGTCGGCGTGTCTGGCGGTTATCGAGGATGGGGCACGGTGCGCCAGTCCCGTCGTACTGGTCCGGCAGCTTAGGCATGATCGCGCCACCCGGTCTCGCACGCGATCGCAGTGTTCAGCGCGCTTTGTCGATTCGCTGCTGCTCAGATCGCGCGAACCTCGGCGAGTCGCTTGACTGCGAACTGGTCGATCCCGCTGAGGTCCCAGCAGACGGCGGCTTCCCATGCGGCGCGCGCTTGCGCGGCGATGTCGTACGCGTCGTTGCCGAGACCGGCGGCGTTGTGCGGCAGCGCCAGGTCGAGGTCAGGGACGTCGACGTGCGACTCGTCCCAGTCGATCATCGCGACGCGATCCGCGGTCATGCGGATGTTGCCCGGGTTGGGGTCGCCGTGGACGACGCACGTCGTGCGACCGGTGAGTCGCGCCCACGCCGCTCCGCATCGAGTAACACCGTCGGGCGGCATCGCGCCGAGGTTGACCCTGGTCCCGGTCTCGGCATGCAGGAGGCCGGTCGACGATCGCCAACCCGGGCGCTGTGGCCAGCCCTGTGTCAGCCGATGCAACTGGCGGAGTGTGTCGGCGACGCGACGCCAGTCGGCTTCGGTCTCGGGCGGTCCGCCCTCCACGTAGGTCATCACCACCAGACCGTCGACGAAGTGCCGACCGTCCGTGGTCGGGATCGGCACTGGCACCGGCATCCCTTCTCGGTGGAGATGTCGCAACAGATCAGTCTCCCATGCGAGATCAGCGTCGCTGCGTTGGCCGAGACGACCGACCGCGAGGTGCCCGTTGACGCGCACACTCCACACCGCGTTGACGCCAACTCCGCCAGTGAGCCGTTCGCTGCGAACGACGTCGTCACCCCACTGCTCGAGTGCCTCCCATCCCACCGGCCACATCTTCGCAGAGGGTCATGAAGCGCTCAACGAGATTACGAACCCAGCAGCACGGACCAATGACAGTGTGCTCGGCCGCCTCCAGCATCTCGTGGACCCGCTGATCGAGTTGCGCCGGACTGTCAGTTGCCATGAGCATGGGACCACCTGCTCAGGGTTCTTGCCACGGGGATGGGACCACCTGGTTTGCCAGTTGATGGACCACCCTGCTGTGATCTCCGGGTTCATTTCGGACTTGGAGAGACCACCCGGTTGTTCCCGAACCCCGTTTTCGCAGGCCCCTGGGAGAACACGGCCAGCAGCGTCATCGGCGACGCCGGGACCGGCAGTGCTGCGTCCGGAAACAAGGCCAGTACCGGCCAGTACAGCGAAAACTAGCTCCCCGGCGCCCTCGCAACGCGACCGGGACACCGGAACAAGGCATCGACGAAACCTTCATCCCCTACGCCGCCCCCCGGAC
>Ga0335081_10018339_pt1 | contig 11315 bp, 5 predicted proteins | sample Lox_Sample_35_FD_206713 | JGI IMG/M metagenome (GOLD analysis project Ga0335081, IMG submission 206713) | Soil microbial communities from Loxahatchee National Wildlife Refuge, Florida, United States - Lox_Sample_3.5 | ecosystem: Environmental > Terrestrial > Soil > Wetlands | place: USA: Florida... | reverse complement strand
AATTATATCCCACTTAAAGACATTCAGTACAATAATTTCTGTGAAAGTCACATGAGATACATCGAAAAAATCGGGTTAAGAATGAATGGCTTCAAGAAAGTTTCTAACACATCTTGTTATATAAACGCATACTGGTATTTCAAGAGAGAAGAGAAGGGTGTTTTCCAAGAGTGGCAAAAGAAGGTTAGGATGTACAATACTCGTCCTTTAGTGTTCAACTGTAAGAAAAGTTTGACGGGAACGTCAAAAACAAAAGGTATCCCTATTGAAATTTTAATTGAAAGAGCAAAAACAGCCCACCTTAAAGTGATAGGTGACCACACATTTGATGAAAAGGAGCTGGGAAACCTGAGAAACCTTTGCAGTAAACTACCTCAAACAATGACTCTAAAATTTGTGATGAAGAAACTGCATTACGATCAGTTAACTGTAACAGAACTCTTAAAACAATTCGGTTTCAAGTTGAAAGGCCAGTCACTTGACCTATCCGACATAATAGTGACGAAGAGATGATTCAAGCTAAGAACGAGCAACGAAAACACTCAAAGAATAGATTAAACGCGAAATTGCCTTTTTCACTAAATTATAGCCGAACCGATCGATGCGGACTTGCTTTATCTATGTGCCACCTATTTTGTCCATGTCATCTGGACACAGCGACCAAAGTGAGTCTAACCACTTTAGAGATCACGAAAGGAACAGTATCAAGAAATACATCTAAATGAGAGCATAAGGTCACGAATGGAACACCATCGGAAAACCCCAGAAATGGGAAAGTGCCAACCTTTCTTAGTTGAAAAAGACTGGGGAGTATTAGACAAGTTAACGGGAAAGGACAGAACCTCGAATTTTTTGTCGTTTATTTTAGATCTTCTAATAAAAGAAGATGATTCATGGAAAACCAAAACAAAGGTACCTTGCATTTGTGGTGATGAACATATCATACATCCTTCAGTCTGGTTGGAATCGCTTCGCAGCCGCCAGTGGGTTCCAGTAAGCGGTGGCAAAGGTGAAAAGCCCTCGGCAGAAAATTTGATGGAATTCTTCAGCCAAACCGGGCTGGTGCAACTTCTAAAGAACGAGAATGTCAGAGAATTCGTCGCAACATTGGGGGTAAACGTGAGTGTACTGATGATGGCGAATAAGACCGGCGAGGACCGAAAGAAGCTTGATCAAGCGTTTAGCACATTGCTTACTGCTACTAGTATGAATCCAGAAGAACTCACAAAACTTGCAGATGTTTGCTCCGACTCAACGCTCAGATCTACTATCCTTATGGCTTTCGATAATAAGAAATTAGTGCAAGCAAATCAAAAAGTCGGTAGAACCGTGGAAAACGCAATAAGAGGCCTAATTCGAAAAATACTTCCAGAAGAAGAGTTTAAGGTGGAAAAAGTCAGAGTTGGCAAAGACGCGGAGATACTTTTTGGCAAAGATGCGGAGCCTCCTAATGACTTCATTGATGATGATGGAAACGAAATTCTTCTCGACGTAAGTGCAAAAAGTGGGAAGCATCTTATCGAAATAAAATCGGCAAGAACCAACAGCGTGAGAATGACTGTTCCCCAAGCAAGACAAGCCCTTAACGCTGAAGACTTCTTTACATTGTGCGTGGTTGAGATTACGCCTGAATTCCCTTACTTGAATGACGAACAGGCCGCCGACTTGGTCGCGAAGAATTGCCATTTCGTTTTTCCTATCGGTGAGAAACTAGGCCCATTGGTTCAACAAATTGACAACTTTGAAAAAGGTGAAGAATTGCTATCTACTCCGGACAACCAAGAAATGCAAGTTGACGTTACTGAAACTCAAATAAGGATCAGAGTAAACGATATCGCTTGGCAATCAGCATTAAGCCTGAACCAGTTTATTGACTTATTAATCAACCAACGAGAAGAATTCAAAAAGATTGAAACAGCAACGTCCGCTGAATGAACTGGTTCTATATTTTGAATAACAAACTACTATTTCTGGCTTTGACGTACATCCTGGTTTTCTAATGTTTTCCTTGCTCTTTCAATTTAGTACGCAAACACGAGTTTGTTTTTTTAGAAGGTGATCAGACCGAAGTTAACATAAGCCCAAACGCAAGTCCGACGGGACTCTGTTGCCTGCGTACACCTTTATACTGAAAACATACATCCCTTTTTTCTTTTTTAGCGTGTCTTAGAAAGTTAGCGTTTTTTTCAGTAAAGCCGAAAATAATACCCTAATAAAAGTAAACATCTGCAAATCAAAACAGCTGAATTAAGAAACAGAGCCGAAAACAACACAAACCTTTTAAGCATATTCCGCAAACGTGATATTTGCAGCTTGGCTGCGCATAGGAAGCATCCCTGGATGCTTTCCCCGAGAAGAAATCTCGGTCCATACTGGATGAGGTTCGAATTGGCCTCAGTCGGCGGGGATATGAATGATGGAAAAAAGAGAGGAAAGAATTGGAGTAATTGGACTTGGATCCGTAGGGGATTCGCTAAAACACACACTTGAAGTTTTTTTCAAAAAAATAATAGGATACGACATTAAGGGCAAATACGATTGGCAGCCCATCTTGACTTGCCTAATCGTTTTCATCTGCGTACCTACGCGGGGAGGCGTAGATGGCAGACTAGATTGCAGAATCGTCGAAGACGTCTTATCAAGACTTGAAAGCGACGGCTACAAAGGAACTGTGGCAATAAAAAGCACCTTACGCATAGGCTTCATGGCTGAAGCCATTCTTTGCCATCCAAACTTACGCTTGGTGTACAACCCCGAGTTCCTGAGAGAGAAAGATGCGCTTGAGTGGACGCGCAATCCAGACAGAATCGTAGTAGCAGGAGAACCCAAGGACACAGAGATAGTACTCTCAGTATTCAGCTGGGCTAAAAAAGCAAAGAGAATAAGAACTGACTGTCTTTCAGCCGAGGTCGGAAAGCTCGCTCACAACCAATTCATCGCTGCCAAAGTGTCCTTCACAAACGAAACGGAAAGAATATGCGAAGAACTATGTGCAAACGCAAAGGACGTGATGACCATCATCACAGCCGACCGACGCGTGAAATCAAAGGAGCACCTGCGCCCCTTCAAAGGACCGTATGGAGGAAAATGTGTCCCTAAAGACACCAAAGAGCTCATGACTGTAACCAAATCTGAACTGTTCAAAGCTATCGAGAAAGTGAATGACGAAACCAATATACGTTATCAGAATAAATCACGAAATGTCATATCCAACACTGAACCTTATGAACCGACAAAAATCGTGGTCGTGATACCAACAAAATCCAGGCATCAGCAACTGGAAAATGCCTTAAACTCAGTCTTTGCTCAAACCAAGCTCCCGGACGAAATAATAATCGTTGGTGAAAAAACCTCTGACTTCCAAGTCAACAAGACAATACTGGATTCAAAACCTTCCGACACTACAATCCACTGGATACTGAATACGCGTACAAGCAACCTATCCGGCGCCATAAACTTCGCAGCACAAACGCTAATACAAGAGGGAAAAAACCCTTCCGCCACCTATTTGGCTCTTCTAGATGACGACGATATCTGGGAACCAGAATACCTGCAAACTGTAAGCGAAAAGGCTACATCGGAAGGAACTGACCTAGTCGTTTCTGGCATAATTCGCCATGAACTGAAAGGAGACGAAGGCATCAAGCAAACCATACCCGAACGCATCGACCAAAAAATGTTTCTTACAGGCAACCCCCACATCCAAGGATCCAACCTATTCGTAAGAATGGGCGCCTTTCTTGAAGCAGGCGGCTTCGACGAAAATCTTCCCAGCACCACAGACAGAGACGTCATGATTCGACTGCTCGACCTAGGTACCACAAGATGCACCTTTGTCCATCGGCATATCGTCCATCATTATGCTGACGCACCCAGCAGACTCTCGACCTACGGTTCCAGCGCCAAACTAGCAGGACTGACGCGCTTCCAAGAAAAATATGGTCCAAGAATGACACAAGAAGAGCAGACCCAATTCCGCCAAAGAGCTAAAAAACTGTTCGGCTGGAAGCAAAACACTGAGAACTCAGCAGAACCAAATCCACAGAGAATTCATACACTGCCCTCGGCCAAAAACGGGTATAGGTTTCATTTGGTGGTAGGCTTCACAGCATCCTACATCTGTTGCGCAAAGAAACTTCTTCAAGACCTCAAAGACTTACAAAAAACCTTCCCATGTCCGATTTCACTAGTAATCTTGGACAACACAACTGCATCTCAGCAACTGGAAGAATTGGTCAACGAAAGCAAATCCGATTTTTCAGGCGTTAGGGCTGTTTCAAGAACTGAAGTTGAAAGAGACGCTGATGCAGGCAAACTCGGAACCCACTACTCAAAAAAAGAAAGAAGAAAGGGGCCAAGCTATGGAAGAACAGCATTACACAGATTTCTGTACCTTGCAGGACTTGAACTGGAAAACCCAGTTTTCTGGATACTGGACGACGATGTCAGGCTCGACAATATGACTTTTGCCTCCAACTACCAACTCGTTAGTCCGATTCATTTCAAGCAAATCATAGATTACTTGTTGGAAAACGGAATCGCGATATGTGTTGGCGGAGTAATGGGTGATCCGCCGCTGCCAGTTGCAAGCTCAATCAGAGGTCAACTGCTCGAACTCTACTATTACCTCTGCAGAAAAAAAAGTCAAAGAGCCTTAAGAAGAGTTGAACCCGACTCGATAGCCATAAAGCGCCCCGATCAATATTATGACTTGTCAATTAGCCACTACGACCATCTTGAGACCCCCGTAAGGATGGCGACGAGCAGCAAAGGCTTTAATATTTCTCAAGCTCTTGCAGCGATTCTTGAAGGCAGAAACCTGCTTAGACCTGCATTAGCCCAGACCGAAGAAAACCAAATGCGAGGCGGCAATACAGTTGTAACCGACATAGAATGCCTGCGAACCCACATCAACAGCTCACCACGCATAAACGGAATCGAGTTGCGGAGAGGCGACACTTGCTGGGTAGAACTGAACCGTCACGTCGGAGGCTAACTGGTTGTATTGGAAGACAAACGCGTTATCAGCCTTCCTCTCTTCATCAGGCAAGAACGGGCACCGACATTCAAACCGAAACTGCTGAGCGAATCACTTGCCGCAGACCTCTTGGGCGGAGCATTCGTAAGAGCATTTACGAATTCGATTAAGGAAAAAGGCGAAGCCAGGAAGAATCTGGATATTGGTACAATCCTGACGTTCTCGGAGGACGAACGCCAAAGAGTGGTCGCAGAAACCACCCAAAACCTGGAGTGCCGCATTAGCATCTTGACTATGGGCGCGTGGAGAATTAAGGGCTTAATCTCATCAATTCGAAATCAAATTGCTAACGCAAACGAAACCATTGCGAACACATTGAATCCAGAGGAAACAAAGAGCCTGAACATATTGCTTGATTGGATCGAACGTGAGATGTCAATTCCGAATGTCACAGAATTCTGCAACAGACTAAGGATTGGCTTGTACGAAGGTATTATCCAGTACCTGCTTGAATTCGAGAAATCCCGCAGACAATTTGCAAGCAATCTTGCCTTAGAGCCAACGGAAGAGCAAAAGGAAATGGCGCAAGAAATGATCCAGAAACACTTCGGAAACATTTCAGCTAACATTATCGGTCAAGGGCAAGAAGGCCTAGTTTTCAGCGATGGCGTAAATGCCTACAAGTACTTTATCACTGATGGAATCCAAAGGAAAGCTGGACTGATCGACGCTATCAGAAAAAAGCTTGGTCCGTCAGCGGAGCTCAAGCGAATCGCGACTGTCGAAAAGATAGTAGTAGAAGAAAGCCGAGTCCTGTTAGTCTCGCCTTTCATCGAAGGCCCACAATACAACGGCGGAAGAATAACAGAGCTGCTTGAACTTCTTCGAGAATGCAAGAAAGCTGGCTTTGTAACAACAAACCTTTGGCCGAAAAACCTAGTCGTTGGCAAGAACGGCTTGGTTTACGTCGATATCGGCAGAAGCATCGTTTCATACACGGAAACCCTATTCAACGAGATGTGCAAACGCGCATATCTCACATACAGATGGCACTTCAGATCAGACCTCAAGGAACTGCTCACACGAAGCCTCAAAGAGCCAAACATGCCAGAGCTAACTGGATTCGATGAATTCAAAAAGGTCGTCGACCAACTTGACATCCACACACAAATGGACGCCTTCCTTATCCAAGAATGTCACAAGTCAAAACCCAAGCAAGTGCTCGACTATGGGTGCGGCTCCGGCTCAGTCGCGGACAAACTTGCCGAAAACGGATGTGAAATCGACTGCTACGACATAGACCCCACAAGGTTTAGAGGCCGACCACACAAGCAAGGCGTCGCACTATTGACAGAGGAAGACCTGAATAACAAAATAAAGGCACGCTCTGGTTACGACCTGGTCTTATGCAATTTGGTTTTGTGCTCGATAGCATCAGAGAATGAAGTCGAACAAGTAATGCACAGACTTAGAACCTTGACTTCTTACAGTGGTCACGTCATCATCGGCCTCTGCAACCCGCTTGCAGATGAAGTGAAGACAAGCCCAAGCCAAACAAGAAACACCCCGCACGAAAACAACTATCACAGTCACTACGCAATTGCAGAAACCACACCTAAGTCCAACCAACGAATAGACTGGCACCGCCCAATCAACTGGTACATGCATATAGCCCACAAAGCAGGTTTGGAAATAGAACAAACCATCGAAGTGCCTAGCGTAGACATTGAAAGAGTCTCGCCTAGCAGCGACCAAATCCTTCTCATCCTTCACCCTGTCCAGGAAGCTAAGCAAGCCAAAACCGTTTCACTATTGATCAAGGCCAGCGCAATGGAATGGCAGACCATAGAAAAACAAGTCAAACACATAGTCTCACAACTTGAAGGACCACAACAATTCGTTGAGAGAATCCTTGTAACCGACAGTACGACAGAAGGCTTCGCACGCCAATATGCAACGGCAAACTTGGAGAGATTCCAACAAGGGCTGAATAACCTCATAAATGAACACGTAATAGACCGTGTGGTCTTCGCACCCAAAAATGAAACTGAAATCAAACGGATCTACCAAAAATGGTTCGGAGTCGAATGCTCAAAACCCCGCGCCAGAAACGGTCAGCCAACCTACATGATGCTCTATGGACTTGAGCAATGCAAAGGCGATTATGTCCTGCAAACTGACAGCGACTGCATCTTCTTTCGGCAATCACGCAACCACGACTACCTCCGCGATATGACAAACCTCTTCGAAGCAGACCAAAAAGCAGTAACAGTGGCATTGCCGATTCCATACGAAGTAACGCAGCCTTATGCCGGACAAGATCTGAGCGGCAAGCCATTCAGGGTCGAAGTTAGATGCTGCCTCCTGAACATGTCCAAGCTAAAGTCAATACTGCCTATGTGGAACGAAATGCAAGACAACCAGCTGAGATTTCCGTGGCACCGCAGCCTGGACCGAGCAATAAACGAAGGGAAAGCAGTCTCGTATCGCGGTGGAAACCCACAGACATGCTTCGTCCACATTCCCAACTTCAGAAAAACCGACATCAACGACTGGATGAATGTCCTCGACGCAGCAGAAGCAGGAACCATAATTCCAGAGCAGCGGAACAAAGTGCAACTAGTTGGAGAAGCGGCTGACTGGCTGGGCAAAAGAAACGAACAGATGATTATACTCCTGCGCGGAAAAGACGTTCCCATTTCCAAGGTACGCCGCTGCATCACATCCTTGAATGCTCAATCCTTCAAAAAATGGGCAGCAATCATGATAGACGCCAACAGCCAAAACGGCATTGAAGAACTGTTCAAGCACGTGATAAAGCAGGAAGTTGGCAGCAAAGTCACTTTCGTCCGCAATCACATTCCAATGAGCCCCATGGAAAACATCGACTACGTCACCAGCAGCATTTGCACAAACCCGAACTCAATTATCATCCACCTGGACCTAGATGACGCCCTCATCGGAACAGATGCCTTAGCCAAAGTCAAAGAAGCCTACGACAACGGAGCAGACGTCACAGTCGGATCAATGCTGCGAACAGACAAACAAGCAGACTACACCGTGAACTTTGACAACCCGCGAGAAAAAAGAGGCGGAAACGTCTGGCAACACATCAGAACATACCGCAAATACCTTTACGACCAGGTGCCCAAGGACTACTTCCAAATCGACGGCGAATGGGTCAAACACAGCGAAGACTGGGCATTCATGATCCCGATTATCGAGCTTGCGAAAAACCCTGTGCACATCAAAGACAAGATCTACTTCTACGAACCATCCGAAGACAAACCAAACAGAGACATTCTGGAAAGAGAAACTATCATCGCAAAAATAATCTCAAAACCGTCCTTGGGGGCGAAAGATTGAGCAGAAAAATCATTATTTCCATTATTGGCGATACTCACGTGGAGATTGGCGGAGCGAAGTGGAACATAGCTGAAGAAGTCGGCGAAAAACTAACAGCTGCAGGATACCGTATAATGACTGGAGGCCTTGGGGACCTCCCCCAAGCAATAGCCAAAGGCGCTAGGAAATCACCCAACTATATGGATGGCACTTTAATCGCCATCCTCCCTGGCTTTGACCCATCGACATCTGAAGATTACGCCGACATCGTAATCGCAACTGGTCTCGACGAAGCAAGAAACCTGATTGTTGCAAACAGCGATGCCGTCATAGCAATCGGAGGGGGGGCCGGAACCCTTGCTGAAATCGCCTTCGCGTGGTCCCTCAAGCGGCTCATATTGGCTTTCGATCTTCCAGGCTGGAGCAAGACGTTGGCCGATAAAAGAGTAGACGAAAGAGTCAGGTATCCAGAAATCCCCGAAGACAGAATCTTCAGGGTAACGACCGTCGACGAGGCTCTAAGCAAGCTTGATCAGTACCTCCAGAAATATGGCAAGCGCCACAGCCAAATTCAGGTCCGAAAGAACCGAAGCTGATGAAACTTGACCTCACAAAAGCCTTCGCTTCCATATCTTGAAATGCATTTGACAGACCACTGCAACCTAAACTGCAAAGGCTGCGCCCACTTCGCCCCGATAGCAGAAAAATGGTTCGCAGACCCAGTTGAACATGAACGAGACATGGAACGGCTAAGCCAGCTGGTCGCTGGCATTAAGACTATTCGACTAATGGGCGGCGAACCCCTTCTCCACCCAAAAATCGAGCCTTTTCTTGTCTCAACACGAGAAAAATTCCCGGAGGCAAACATTCGATTAGTCACCAACGGACTTCTATTGCAGAAAATGAAAACGACCTTCTGGAGCGCCTGCAAAGCCAACAACATATCGTCATCGAGATAACGCTTTATCCGCCAATGGAAAACAAGAGAGAAGAACTTGCATCCTTAGCCGCTAAGAAAGGAGTCGAAGCCCGGTTCCACGAGAAGACCTCATTTACCAAATTCATTAACTTGAAGGGCGACTCCAAGCTTAAGGAAGGGTTCCAGCATTGCCGAGAACGAATGGTTTGTCCAATGCTGAAGCAAGGGACAATCTACTATTGCTTCCTCCCTGCCGTAATTAACGCGTTTGACAAACACTTTGGTGAAGCTGTGCCAAGCTCAGGATTCGTAAGAATACACGAAATGGACATAACCGGGCTCAAGCTATCTAAAATGCTAAGCGCGCCCTCGCAAACGTGCAAATACTGCACAGGTGGATGGGCCAAACTTCCAAGTAGTCCGTGGAGACTGTCGAAACGAAAAATAACCGAGTGGATCGCGGTATAGAAAGCTATCTTTTCGATAAAATTTAATTTTTCTTTGAATTTTGAAAATTTTTAAAGCTCAAATACGGCTCAATTTGACCAAATCTAGAATAATTGTACTTTCCACCTTTTTCTGTTCCGAGGATTATACAAGAGCATATGCAGTGGTAGCCGGGAAGAGACCAACGGCTTTCGGTACCTAAAACTTATATGGCGGAATGAGAAAAAGTACTGTTTTTCTCTCTTGTGTATTAGAAAGTCGCCTCTCTGGGGTAGAATTTATCCTATTTCATCTTCCCTTTTTTTAGCAAATGTTTCTTCCGAAAAAAAGTCGAGTTGGAAATAGGAAACTCTCCTCTTCTTAGAATCAAATTTCTAACACCGTTAAGGCGAAAACTTTTTCATATTAGTTATACTAAGCTTTCTAAGCTAACGGGTGAAAGTTTGGCTGAAGGAGCTCCGTACATTAGCTCAAACGTATTTGAGGCAAATTTTTCATTTAACAAATCAATTGAAGGTTTCGATTTTTATCGAGTCGAAGGGCTTGGAGTCGGGGCTAATAAATTCAGGGCATTGGGCAAAGTAATCGCCTATTTAACTGAACGCCAGAAAGTGCCTTTTGCTTCTTACACTCCTTCTCCTAAAGATAGTTACGTTGTAGGCTCACTTCACGGGCAGCCTCAGGCAAAGAAGTTTGAAGTAGATGGTTTATCTGTTACTTACGTCGGGCAGGATGCAATTCTTCCAACACCTGCTGGCATGAGAGCGCTAACTGAGTTACTGAACAAATCTAAGGCAAGGGAACTTAGGCAGTTGCTCTGGTCTCCTGGAGGGCATACTTTCTATCCTAAGCAAGGCAGGAACCTAAACATCGATGACTGGTACAAAGGATGCAACCTTGTCATGTTTAGAGGTCCTTTCTTTAGGTATGATGTACTTTCGAATGGAAGAATCGCTGTTACTTTAGACAGCTCGACTCATTATATTAGTGCTGAACCATTCTCAACCGAGGTCCGCAGGAAACGGGGACTTGATTGGTTTGCCAAGGAACTTGAAAAAGAACGCCAGTTTATGTACGCCCACAACAGGGAGTTCAAAGGTATACACTTCTTTTATGACCTTTACAAGAATGATGTTACCATTGATGGGTTTGACGAGCGACCTATATCTGAGATTTTGCTTCCTCAGCCTGCTATTGTAAATGGCATCGAATGTAAGAATGTTGCAGACTATTTGAAAGCTAAATACAACAGGCATCCAGATATACGAAGGCTCGATAGCTCCCTACCCGGATTAAAAGGTGGCAATTACACCTATTCACCACAGTTTCTCTATAGGACAATAACGCAGGAACAAGTTCCCAATAGAATCCTTAACGATCTAACATATTTTATAGACAGACGCCCACGCGCTCAACGGGATAACCAACGACCAGCCACATTAAGATGGGAGAAGACAAACGAATATTTCCTCAAGTACAACTTTCAGTATGTGAGCGTAGGGCCACTTACACTCAAAATGAATGGTCCATTGAAGTTCCCAATCACTAATCACTTTGATAAGCCCAAGTTACGTGCGAAGGGGAACGCTCCCATTAAGCCTGAAAACATATCCAAGGAATTGTCCA